>Ga0315914_1001324_pt1 | contig 36582 bp, 21 predicted proteins | sample MpolenodulesMG_FD_203920 | JGI IMG/M metagenome (GOLD analysis project Ga0315914, IMG submission 203920) | Medicago polymorpha root nodule microbial communities from Los Angeles, California, United States - elongated nodules | ecosystem: Host-associated > Plants > Roots > Nodule | place: USA...
ACAAAATTAAATTTCTTCAATCAGTAATAAATTAATTATGAATTTTTATTCCCTCATAATTATGAATTTCTTAAACAATTTATAAGTAATTTGTATCTCGTTTAAAAACTACAAAATTTCATTGTGAAGGTTCTTATCATGTCCTAGTCATGCCTATAAAATTAGGGAGCTAAATTTGACCTGTGAGTATACACTTACGCGGAACAAAATTTCAATTTTGCACGTTTTGGTTGAAAAATCAAAATAAATTTAAACGACTTCGAAATGCTATGAAACTTTACGGATCCATTTTATGTATTTTTATAGATGTCTCTGCAAATAATGAGTTAAAAATTCGATTTATAGGTCGAGATTTCCGTTGTTTTGTTTTTTGAGTTTTTGACACTTTAAAAATTCATAATTAGTTTGTCGTTTGTCGAAAATTTATAATTTTTTTCTGTGTAAAGCCATATTTTAACATTCTTAACTCGTCTCTAAGAAATCATCAAAAAATTCAATTTCTTGGTTGCTTTTTGGTACTTCGCGTATATTACAGGGTTATAAATAATAAGAATTTTGAATTACATGTTCAGAATACAATTACAGGGTCAATTTTTCAGACTTCACGTATATTACTTGGTCAATTTCAATTAATAACCCTATTTTAAATTGTACTTTTGTTGTCAAAATGAAGAACCTCTTTTATTTCGATTTATGACTGTTTATACATTATGTCACATGTGAATTTGCTATAAATTTTTTGCCCGGACTCCATAAATTTCCTGGCTCCGCCACTGTTCACAAGCTGATTTTGTAAGGTTAAGTTAGACTCCAAATTTCTACATGGAATCAAACATATAAAGCCACTTTACACTTTCAACCGATTAGAATCGATATTTTTTTACACTTTAATAACTGTTTTGTAACTCGTTCCTCCTTTTTCGGTATCGATAGCTTGTGTCTCCTATGATATTGTTCTTCTCATCTTCAACATTCTATGAAGATGCGTTGCTTAATTAAGATATTAGGACGGTGATGGCTTTCTCGTGAATTTTTTTTAATTAGGGAAGAATTTCTTCATCATTGTTATTCAAATGGTAAGTTGGTTATGATGAAGTTGTTTGATTTTGTTTACACTTTCATGTGCGCTCGTGTTCTGACCCGTTTGATCAATTAAATGAATTATTTTGTTATAACTTTAAGTGGTATGATTCTTTCTTTTAAATTAACATCTCCTAGAAATTGGTATGATATCTGAGGTTAAGCCGGCCCAAAAAGGTTTTAAAACTCATTTCTTCAAATCAAAATAGAATTAAATTGAGAAGCTCATCATGATCTCATTCAACCAATATGAACTATTTGAAATGGTGAAAGGAGGCGGTAGCGTAGTAGCTGATTATGGTGATGGAAAAGAGATACCATCAAAACCGTAAAATAAGAGAAGTAAGAAGAAGGCAATTATATGAAATATTTCATTTGATTTTTTTGCTTTCTGTTTTTTTAACACTTACGCTCATGTGTCTAAAAAAATATTTTTAATTGGTTTATTTGGTAAAACGTCTTTACGCTGTCAGAATGCTCTAATTAAAATCTTAAAATTATTTCGACCATTTATTTTGATTGAACAACTGAAAGTTGAAACTGTGTCATGTAGATATAGCGGATAATCCAATCGATATGGCTACTTCTGTAATTTGTTGTGCCTGTATCCGTCCTACACATGAGAATTTTTTATTTTTGTCAAATAGTTTAGCGACTAGAGAAATTCACCTTACAGATGAATTAATACGGTGTTTGAGGTTCAAACCTTAACCCCTACATATATTATGCATTAGTCCGTATCAAGTAAACTAAGCTCACAGAACAACTATTATTTATTATTACTAATAAAAATGAACAAGGTACACACTAATTTGAATTCTCTTTTTCTTATCTACTATTCACTCTTCATGGCGTAAATCTCTCCTCTTGTTGCTATTTATAAGAAAGACATAAATGCTTTTATCCACACGCGTGATATTGATATATAGATATTTTTTTCAGTGGATCGACACGAGTGACATTGCAAACAATTATTTTTTAGGAAAGTGACATTGCAAACATAAAAGTTAAATATTTTATTTCTTCGATGACCGCCTATATACACATTCGTCTCAAAATTGTTTAGCTGAACATCGTGATCAGGGTTTGAACTATAAATCCTTTACTAATGCGTGTGAGTTCCTAATAGTCTAACCATTTTATTTATCTATAAAAAAAAAATAATAAAACGGTTTTTTAGGACAAATTAAATTGAAAAATGTTATAAAGACATTTGATATGAACACAAATTCAAATTTGTAATTTTTCATTTCTCAACATATTCACCGTAATATCAAACTACACAGACGTGGATAACTTGCGGCCCTTTTGAGTTAAGGCGGAATCATGCTGCATACCCAACGAACAGAAGCTTAATGTAAGTTTCTTACAAAATTACTTGGAAGAACTATAAAACCTAACCTAGCACGTGTGAGGCTACAAATACATAAATAGTACGTGTCGAATTGAATGAACAACACGTGTCATGTTCTTGAGTTCTAAGAAGAAACAAGGGCGGTTAAGGAAAACCATGTTTGAGGAAAAAACAGCTTATAATAGTAGCAGCGCCTTATAAAACAACACGTGCAGTACTTGTTTGACTTGGTACCACGTCATTGGACCCCACTTGCTGCAGATGTTATCATATCCAACTCATTGCTGACTCACTTATCACAAAACAAATAATTCATTGTGGGTCCCACATAATCTCAAACCTCTGTCATTTTGTCTTCATGGAAGAAATCAGAATACACATCAAAAAAATACAGCTATGTTCTTAGAGTTTTTGATTTGTGTTTAATCCAAATTATAATATGTCTATAAGTTTTTAAATTTAATTGACTAAATTGAGTCCTTAAAAAAAGAGTCCTCAATTCTAATTATGCATAATTTTTTGGATACTACTTTACCTCAAGTTTTTTTTTTTTTTGGGTGAAGTACTTTACCTCAAGTTTTACTTATAAGAAAGAAAAACAACTATTTCAAGACTTTAATATTAATTAATCAATAAATTAGAATTAAAAGGTTAAGATAAAATATTTAATCAAAAAATTCAAAATAAAAAAGAATTTTTTGACAAGCATTTGTAAATTAAATTAAATTTATAATATACACAATAACTTGCATGAACCAAGATGTGGTAATGAGTTTGATCTATGCTTATTGCGTATGAAAGAATATTCGTCAAAAAACGTTGATTTCTTAAATAAATCCTAAATCATGAAGGATTCATCTTTGATTTTTAGTTGAAGATACTTTGGAAAAAAAATACGTGGATGAGACTATACAAGCATGTTTTGGCTTAACTTTTGGTAGTTCAAATTCAACTCCTAAAAATGTAACTATAATTTTGTGGACTGAACATTCTATAATCTATGAGTCGAAACAGAAATCATCCTATAATCAGAGATTAGTCAATATTGTTTTGTCACTTATGTGTGCTCATACTAAGTTGTTTTAGCAACCTACATTAAATTATTAATTTTACTATATTTATTCACATCACTTAAAGGTTAATTTAATAAAGTAATCATCAAAGTGTATTAGGTGTGTAAAGGATATACTAAACATATACTCAAATTCAGATAAGAATAGATTATTATGATTATATAAATCAAAAGATAATCACACTTGTTCTTATGGGACTCTTGTCCTACTGGAGATTTGTCAACTTGTTTGGCACTTTATCTTTGAATAGAAATCTTCTAAAAACGTTGAAGGTCGGTTTTTCCTTGGTGATAAATAGTAATAAAATTATTAAGGTATCTAGAAATATAAATGTTTGATAAACATGTTTGTCCTAAAGATGGGAAGAAACAAAGAAAAATTTAATGTTAAGATTTTCAGAGAAGGACTTGAGAAGTTTCAATTCTCAGGGAAGGACTCTCCGGCCAATTATAAATAGCATCACTCCAACAGCCACCCCTTCATACTTCACTTCAATTTCCTTATCTCTTATTCTCTTTCATTTTCATTTTCATCAACTCTCTCAACCTCAACATGACTATCCTCATTGATCAACCTGATTATTTTGGTAATTTTTAGCCCCTTCTTTATTTTTAGCAAAATTTTATTTTATGTTTCCTCTCACAAAAATTTCGTTTTTTTTTGGCAAATTTATGTTTTTTTTAATTTTATTTTAAAGAAAAATTTATCTTTTCCCTATCAGAAAATATCATTTTTAGTTCAATATATGTTTTTTTTTTGCTCCTATGGCAAAATCAAAAAGAAAAAATAGTTTTCTATCTTGTAATTTTTCTTTTAAAAAATAATTGATAGAAATATTTATTTATTTTTTCTTGATTTTGTACCATTTTCCTTTTGATTGTAACTTAATGGATGGATCTGGGTCAAACAAATATAAATCGTTGGAACTAGATCGGACGACTCACATTTTAAAATTTTAATTATAAATTAGTGATTTATGAAATTGGATCATGAGAATTTGATTAAAGTCTGACTTGCTTGGCCCGGTTTAATTTCGTGACTCTTGAATCAGATTAGAACCAGATCCATAAATTGGGTTGATTTGGATTTTCAAAATGTGCACAAAATTGTGTATTTTTTATATTAAATTAATTGGTTTATTATTATAATATTATTACAGGATCTGATGTCGAGGCAAAGACGGTAGTTGCTAATGAGACAGAGCTGGTGTTGGACGGTGGATTTGTTAAGCCACAGGCCAACTCATTTGGTCACACTTTTAGGTTCAATTTTTCATAACTTACTTTTCACTGTCGGTAATTTACACGGTATAAAAATCAAACCCAATTGGATTTACTGATGAATATGAAATTTTTATATTTTTGTATCATATTTGGATGGATAAATCTAAATAATAGTTTGTTTTTTTGGCTATTGAGATGGATAAATTTAAATAAAAATGGTTTTAAAAATAGATCATATTAACTTATACTACTTCAGAGACACAAATTAAAAGTTAACGGAGGAATTTAAAAATGGTCTTTTATATTAAGCATATGAATTTCAAGTATTTAAGATTTTAAATGCACAGTTTTTAAGAAATTATATTTTTATTTTTGAGCTGTATTTTTTAGATCCCTCAGTATCTCTTTAGGCTGAAAAATACCTCTTGAGAGTTATCTTTCGAAGATGTTAAAACTAAAACTAAACAAACGCAATTAAGAAGTTATCTATTGAATGATTATAGGGGTTTAAAAAGCACAACTCATTATTCTATTTCTATGTCTTGTTCTTTAGGACAGGCCCATTGAACTTCTATTAGGACCCAACCAGTATTATAGGCTGTAGTCCAATTTGTTTTACTATACAACACAACTATTCAGCCAAAAGAAAAAAGAAACAAAACTATTATGAATAATAAAGTTGCAATTTGTTTTAAAGTTGGTACCATTTATTTGGGTGTGTTGGTGCTATTACTCTCAAAATTTGTTCAGATGAAATTTTATCTGATATGTTGGTACTACTTGTTATTTCACTTGCCTAATTCTACTGTGGATCACAAACTATGAAAAGTAAAAATGAATATATTCTCTAATTCTTCATTTTTTTTCCTTCTTCACATGTTAGTTAAAAGGCTATAAGAATTATCTTACATTGATAAGCTATGGTTAATCAGGGATTATGCTGCTGAAAGTGAGAGGCAAGAAGGAGTGGAGAACTTCTACAGAAAAAATCACATTTACCAATCCTTTGATTTTGTAAGAATCTACCACTAACATTTCATTTATGTTTCCTTATGAAAAAATGTGCATATAACACATTTGTCACAACTTGTGCTAGCAATTAGCATACACTTAAAATTATGAATGTATAAATAATGATATTAATATCATAACATATACAGGTGAAGAAAATGAGAGAGGAATATGGGAAATTGAATAGGGTAGAGATGAGCATATGGGAATGTTGTGAACTTCTGAATGAAGTGGTGGATGAGAGTGACCCTGACTTGGATGAACCACAAATTGAGCACTTGCTACAAACAGCTGAAGCTATAAGAAAGGACTACCCAAATGAAGATTGGTTGCACTTAACTGGCCTAATCCATGGTACTTAATTTCTATTTTCTTAGTTAATTACTACATTCTAATGACCCTGACTTAATTACATAAAAGATATATTTTTTCATGTGCTTGAAATTTAGCATATGCTATTTTTTTTCTTCCCTTTTTGGTTTAATCAATTTGATTCAATGCAGACCTTGGCAAAGTGCTTCTTCTTCCTAGTTTTGGGGGACTTCCTCAATGGGCTGTTGTAGGTAAGTGTGACGTTCCATTTCTATAATATTAGCAGAAAGACGAACACTAATGACCCCGAAGTATGTTTTATTTTAATTGTTTTGTTTCACTTTTACAATATCAAAATTTTGGTTTTAATATTCATGTTACATGTTTAAGTTTGAATTGAAAAAGAATTATACTTCAAATATGTACAGAAAAATTTCCAACTAAAATTGATAGTTAGTTTTGGTTGAAAGTGTGATCTCTTAACATTTTATATATTGGTATAGGTGACACATACCCAGTTGGTTGCAGATTTGATGAATCCATTGTCCACCACAAGGTAATCAATCATTCAACTTATTTTCTATTTGCAAATTATGGAAATTAAACACCTAACATATGTTATATTTCCACTTCCAGTACTTTAAGGGAAATCCAGACTATAACAACTCTGCATACAACACTAGATATGGAATTTACTCTGAGAAATGTGGACTCAACAATGTCATGATGTCATGGGGACATGATGACTACATGTATCTAGTAAGTCCTTTCAAAATCTAAGTGATTTTTCTTTCTTTCTTTCTTTCTAATGTTGCATATTCAATTTAATGTGTTATTATTTCATATATAGTGAAGAAAGTTCTAAAAATTTGGGTGTTGTTTTCAGGTGGCAAAGGAGAATAAGACTACTCTACCCTCGGCTGCTATGTTCATCATAAGATATCATTCATTTTATGGTAAGTTCAACTTAGAAGTAAAAATTCCCTTGACCAAAAATTCACATTAAAAGTTCATAACCAATCAAATCAATTTTGTAAATCTTATTTGACACAATAATTGTTTTGCAGCTTTACATAGGGAAGGAGCTTATAAACACTTGATGAATGATGAGGATGTTGAGAATCTGAAATGGCTCCACATTTTCAAGTAACATTCTATGATTATTATTTATTTTGTAATTTTTATTATGTCTGCAAAGAAAATATTGGTTAATGTTTTCTCTAACATTAAACTTCTTGTACTTTCAATCAATTGTAGCAAATATGATCTCTACAGCAAAAGCAAAGTTAGAGTTGATGTTGAAAAGGTGAAACCATACTATATCTCCCTCATTGAAAAGGTAACCAAATTAACAAGGTTGTTTTTCCCCATAGTTTTTGCCTAGAGTTATTAAGTTTTTACTAATGCATCTTTATTTGCTACAGTACTTCCCTGCAAAGCTGAAGTGGTGAAACATTGGAGCCTTGAAGTGGACAAATATTTAGCATGATAATTAGTTTAGTTTATGAAGTAAAGGGAATAAGCTATTAAGTTGTGCAAGTACCTTGGATTCATGTTTTTTTTTTTTATGGATGAGGATTATTGTATGAATTAATATTTGGAGTTTTTTTTTTTTAAAGTTCCTGGAATATTCAAGACCCTCTAATTTGGAGTTGTTTTTTAAAGTTCCTGGAATAGCTTGAAATGCTTGAGACTTGAGTAAGAGAACTTTAGATTGAATCTTCACCGGAAAATTAAAAAAAATAGATTCAAAATTATTTAAAGCAATTTCGGGGTGACTATATTAAATTAAAAATAAATAAATAAAATGTTGTCTAATTTTTATTAAGTTGTTGCTGACTCTGCAATTTCTTTTCTTACAAACCAAGGTATGAGGTATTATCTATGTAACGCCTTAAAATTTTTATTGACATTCATTATTTCATTTATCATGAAAAAATATGAGGTGATTTTTTCAGGGTCATGCTCTCCCTTGAACCTGGGTGGGTCATGACGACGAAAGTCAGCCAATTCCCTTCCTGCTGCCGCAGTTACTTCCCTTTAAGCCCTCTCAGTTTCGCGCTGGGCTTTAGCCTCTGCTTGCTGCACTGCAATGTTTGCTTGTTGAGTCATTGCTTGAGCTATTGCCTGCATAGCTTGAACCACTCCACCAGAATTTTCTCCTTCATTTCTGGTAGAGGAAACAGTTCTGCGAGGGGCCATCTTTAATTCCTACAATATTCCTGGGTTAGAACATGACTTTACATTTAAACCCGGGGTAAAACAATAAGAGAGGAAGAGAAGAAAGAAAAAAAATCGTAGGAACTAAGAAGGTTACTAAATCTAATTGACAAGTCAAAGGCAACAACCTCAATTAACTTTACAACAATTCTAACTAAATAAAGAAGATAAACACATTTTAAAACATGCGACATACAAGTTGACGTCTATCATATCCTAATTTTTGACCGAAGATCCTACTTTTACATGCTCTTTTGACTTGGAATATTCCTTGGTTTTTCAAGGAAAATTTCGTCAAAGAACTAGTACTTTAAAATAACTCATTTTGGTTCATTTTCGGGCCCATTTTTTATTTTATTTTTTAGTCTTTCTTTTATCACTTATTTTATTTTTAGTTTTTATTTATTTTATTTTTATTTGGAAATGGCCAATAAACACCCGACTTTCTCCCATGACCCCGACAAGTGTGGTTCGAGGTACAAATGAACCGATAAACAAATTATGGGAGAAGTGGTCTAGTCCAGAAATGCTCTCAGAAATGAGGAGGACCTCCAACATTCATAAAGGCTTCTTTACAATTGGCCAATTGACGACGGTCGAAGAGATCTTTGAAAGTGAAGAAGGCGTCGCCAACTAAAGATCCATCTTTGGACAGGACCAAGAGCATGATCATGAAGTATCGTGCCTCATCAGAACCATGTTTGGCTGCCTTCCCAAGGATGAAGTTGATTTCCATCAGGTTGGGACGTCTGCCTTGGAGCATTTGGGATGCCAAGACAACCAATTTATATTCAGTGTGACCACTGCGAGATAGTTTCTGCATGAAAGCCCATTTCCCGGTACAAGGCCAGTAATCAATAAGATACTTCAAACATTCTCATGGTAAGGATCGCAATTCTGCCTTTTTGTTGGAAATTTTTGGATGATAGGTGGAGGTAGTTCCAAAACTCAAAAGGTTTTGAACTACATAAATGGTTATCCTTTTGGAAATATGGATTATAATGTCTTCTGGGAGCGAATCCATTAGGTAAAAGCCACAGTAAACGTTAGACCGCAAGTGACTACAAGAAGAAACGGTCTATAAGTACCGCCTTATCTTTGTAGTAACCGCCACGTATAAGGCAGTTCTAATAGTAATGGGAAGTTGATCAGGCTTGGTATTAAAGAGCAGTTACTTATTTGGTGACAAATGAATTGAGGTAGTGCCAAAAGAAGATGTTTAGCGAGACCACATCGAAAAGGTCATCTAAAGAAGCAGAAAGATCATGGTGTTAAATATTAACAGCATACAGAGCAGTTTCAAAAATGCCGATGTTTTCCTCTTCTGGGATGTATCGTCGAAAATGACATTTTTGGGGGGCATTTGTTACCCTGTAAATTTAACAGGCTCATTTAATATGGTCGACATTTGTTTGACCTTTAACTTTGCAGGAATCAAAGAGCTTTCACATGCAAATTGAAGAGCTTCAACAAAGCATCAAGCCTAGAGCGTATGGTCAGAATCTCGACAAAGCAAGGCTGAAAGGATGTTTAGCGTCGAAGACAAGCAAAAGACGGGAAAACACGATTTCAAGCAAAAAGAGACGGTTTCCTTTTAGTGAAAAATGTGGGACAAGTAGTTGTCTAAGATGGAGGAAGTGATGATCATGAGATTAATGGTTCGCCATCTAGTTGTTTAGTATAAATAGTAGTTTCCAAGACGGAAAGTGGGTCGCAAATCATATACAGAATTCTACAACACTCAAACTACCGGCGTCTAGGGAAACGAGTTATACAGAATGTATGTAAACTGATTTGTAGACCACCCCTTATATTTTAATGCAATGCATTTTATCTTTTCCTTGAGTTTACGTGCGTAACCTTACTTTTTTCTTGCTTTATTTTAAGCTTTTACTTGTAAACTCAAACCTGTCGAGAGGTAGTGCTTTTTATTCAAACCCGTCATGCTCTCTAAGCAACCTGAGTGCATTTCGTGGCCTTTTTTCAAAACTTTTTCCTATAAAAAACCTTTGCACAACGGTCTTGAGATTTTTAGTTCGATCTCGCTTGTAATAATCAGAACAAGCCCACGTTTTCCAAAATCACAGGCAAACACGATGATGATATGTTCATCGTCACATAATCGTTCCATAGTCTCAGAGAATACGAAGAAGAAAATGAGATACAAACAATGTATTTTTTAAGGGGTGTTGGAGAAAATGGGATAGAAGTAATAGAAGAACTTGCTTATATAGGCATATGGAGGTTTTTTTAGACATTTATGGTTAATGTGGTTTTTAGCCATTTAGACGAAGCCACGTAGCCACGTATGGAAACATGAGTCTCGAGGAGATGAGAAGTTAAAAGCTTAAAAGTCAGTGGGGTCTTTGATCTTTTAAATTCTCCAAGATATTTTCGCATTGAAAAACTTCTTACTTTCCAAATCCCCAGATAGTAATGATAAGTTCAGAAACATATCAAGACATTGGGTAAAAGACGATGGATTTTCATGACGAAAAAGAAGAGAAGGGCAAAGTTCAAATGAACTAGAGAAGGAAGGAAGAAAAGACACATACCTTTTTAACCAACTGCCTTTGGATGCTTATAACAATGATGTTATCTACCTCGATGGAAAGACACGATGCGACGAAGTTCAAAAACGTTTTTTTTTCTTTTCCTATATGAAGATACAAACGAAAAAGACATTTTTTGGGGCAATTTGTTAGCCTGTATTTTGGGACAAAATTACCGAAGGGACAAAATTCCAAAGGGAAAAAATTACCGAAGGGACAAAATTCCGAAGGGACTTTTTCCGAAGGAACAGAAAAAAGAGGGAGAAGAAAAGAATAGCTCGTCAACACAAGCTAAATGAGGGAGAAGAGAGAAAAGTTCTTTGACAACTCAAGAGAACTTTTTGGTGTGTGAAATTGTGAGGGATGAGGGCTCTATTTATAGGTGAGGAGGTTGATGAAAATGGAACATTGGTTAAATGGTTTTTGATGGGGAATTGAATGAGATTGATGGTTTTGGAATGTAAAAGTTAACATGAGGAATCTTGGCCATGAATGGTGGCGCGGTTGAGATAAAATTTTTTTGTACCTTGTGCATTTTATTTTTGGACTTATTCTATGTAATTAATAAAAAGAAAATAAAATTAAAACTAATAAAATAAAAATAAAATAAAAAAGTAATAATAGAATAAAATAAAAAGCGGGCCCGAAATCAAACAAAAAATGAGGCATTTTAAAATACCTCTCTGCCGAAATATCCTTTGAAAAGTCAAAGACTAGTCAGGGTCAAAAGGCGCATGAATGAAGGGTCTTAGGTCAACAATTGGTGTATGACACCCTTAAGTCACCACTCATCATCAAGAGCAACGACTTGGGGGGCTACTGTTCTGGACCGGCCAAAAGGATCTTAGATCCATTTACTTAGGCCCAATACAATCCAAAGCCCAAACACCACGGTTGGCAACATTACTTGCGACATACCCCTTCTCCGCGAAGGGGGATGCACAGAGCAGGCAAGACCTGTTCAAACGAGGTACAACGTCTCTTTGCACGTTCCCACAATTATTTCTCTGGCGATTACACTTCCCACGATTTCGTAATCGCCAAACCCAGGTGTGTCGTTACAACGGCTCTGCAGCCCTCCACCTCTATATATAGGGGACTCTTAACAGTCCCCAAGGTAGAATCTACTCTTCCTCTGAAGCCTCACTCTCTGATCTCTACTAATTTGAGCGTCGGAGCGCCTGCTAGTACACACCCCCCCGTCGTTCCAAGAAGCATTCTTGACGCATTCTACCACCACTCAAACCACTGTATTTAAAGCACCGACAATCACCTTCTGATCAGGTACGATCACTAACATTTATGTTTCGGAAAAATGGTTTATTCTATATTTAACCCCATACATGTATTTATAAACTTGAATTTGATAAAGACAACCAAATTAGCGTAATTCATCGGCGGATGTGATAATTGTCGTTGAAGAACTGTAATTAGCTATAGAATGTAAAATAGTGCCAATAAATAAATAAATTGATTCAAGTAGTAAAAGATTTGAGTTACTAAGGTAAGTAGTCAAATGTTCAATCTTTAACTCTTGTATATAGAGAAAATTCGGTTGTCAATATTATACAAGGGTGAAAGTTTGGTGCATATAAACCAAATGGTTTAGAAACCCGAATATCTATCACTCGTGTCATGTTGGTTCATGAATACGCCTTAGTTTACCTGTATAATGTTATAGTTAATTTGTTAAGGGTAGGAAGAATATTTAATAGCAACATGGAGAGATTGAACTTGGACCTCTTTGATAATACCCATTCAAAGATTAATTGTAGAATTTATGACAATACTCAAAGTCACATCCAACGACTCAGTTACTTGGAGTTATATATGGGTCTTCTGAATCAAACAAACAAAGAAGATTCATGTTGTTATTTGATAATGTTGCTCTTAACTCGAGTCACTAGCTTCTACTAATCAACCAACCATTTCCTCAACATTACTAAGGCATACTTGTACATTTTTCCATGGAAAAATCTCCTAACCAAGCCATATATTTCTCCATCTGATGTATTTGACTCAAATCTTTATCATATATTTTAGTTACTTATAAAATGAATATGTTAATTTTAAAAAATAAATCAATTAACTATAAACTGTACACTGAAAAATGCCAAAATCAAATTTATTGGTAGGAAGGTATGTATGGTGGATTTTTTTTCCCTTTCTAATGTTGCATATTCAATTGAATGTTATACCCAAATTCAATGGCGAACACCCAAGTCTCATCAACGATTTGGTAATTAGGAGTCTTTGAATCTTCTGAATCAAACAAAGATTCTTGTTGTTGTCTGACAGTGTTCTTAACTTATGACTGACTCAGCCTCACCTCTTTCCTCAACATTGCTTAGCTTTGCCCTCCCTTACACGCTCAAATTTGCACCACACACTATTTTTCCATGGAAAATTCTCCTAACCAAGCCATGTGCATCTCTATCTGATTTATTTGACTAGCGTATACCTAATAAATTTTTCTAGACGTGGAGTATTTCTTAATATATTTTTTGTGATTCATTAATTTTTGAAAATTACAAATATTTTTTCATATATTTGGTTTACTTATAAAATGAATATTTTAATTTTTAAAATAAATCAATCAACTAATCATACTCTCACAATTTACCATAATTTGTTTTAAAATATTTTTACAAAATTTTTAAGAAAAATGCGAGAGAATATGGTACATTTAGTCTTTTTTTTGGGTACAATACATACAGTCGTTTTAAATCAATTGAAATTCATTTATTAAACTTAAAATGCTAATTTGTATACAATATTTTCACTAAAATATTCAATCATAATATATGATAATTATATAGATTTTAGTAAAAATCAATGCTAAAACATGACACAAATAAAATTGACAACTCAAATTGAAGCGGAATGCAACTCTCTAGCAGTATAAATGCTTCGTTGTATAGGATTAGCACTCATCATTCATTAATTGCATCCCTAATGAAGAAAACAATAATGGGAATCGTATTGCATTTTCTTTCAGTGTTGCTTGGTGTCCTTACTATTTTGGTTTTGATACAAGCTCAGGATCAATCAGGTATGGGTTATTAATTTGTATATAGTTGCTTTATGTCACATATATAGTTCTTACTACTTAATATATATTATTATTTCTTTGTTCTTACATATATCTCTTCTCAGGATTCACTAGCATAGATTGTGGCCTACCTGAAAACTCAAAATACACTGAGAAGATCACAGGCATAGATTACGTATCAGATGCTGAATTCATAGATACAGGTGTAAGTAAGAGTATATCACCTGCAGAGATGATTACTCATCAACAACAACTACATCTTGTAAGGAGCTTTCCAAGTGGAGCGAGAAACTGTTACAAAATAAATGTAAACAGTGGCATAAAATATTTAATCAGAGCTACTTTCTATTATGGAAACTATGATAATCTAAATGAGCCACCACAATTTGATCTTCATTTTGGAGCTAATGTTTGGGATACAGTGAACTTTCCCAATGCATCACTCACTACAACCAAGGAGATTATTTACACTCCATCACAAGATCACATACAACCATGTCTTGTTAACACAGGAAATGGGACTCCATTTATTTCAGTCATAGAATTGAGGCCTTTGAACAATAAATCATATGTTACTGACGCGGCTAATTCCGTATTATCACTCTTCTTGAGATACGATTTAGGTTCCATTACAAACTTTGAATACAGGTAACCATATATACATTGCATGAATTTCACTTGGATACCATTGACTTTTGGTGCCTTTGATATCCTTATTCATATATCTCTCTTAACTAATCATTATTTCTTGTCTAAAGAATTTATTTTAATAATTCATTAATTATTTTCTCTTATAAAAAATATATTAAAGGTACCAAAAACACCAAAGACAAATGATACCCGGGTGAAATCCATTAGCTATAGTAACACATTATATACCAATTATATAACCAATGATTCAAGTCATGGTGGAAGTCTTTAGCCTTATTTTTCAACCACCATGAAGACAAAAATTTGACACTTACTCTCTCAGATCACTATTATATAAACAAAAGATCACTTTTTAAATTCATTGAACAATTGATGTATTTGCATCAATTGTTCAACAAACCTAATATATATATATATATATATGGGGTTTGCTACAATAAATGTTAAAATATCCATTTACAATTTTATCCTTCAGATTTGTCTTTCTCAATTGACAACATAAGAGTATTTTTTGTCTAAAGTAAAAGGTGCATCATGCTAAAATAGACCTTCATGAAAAAGGGTGGGTCTATTGTAGCAAACCCCATAATGATCGAAGGGAAGATCAATTAGTCGAAGATAAGTAAGAACAAACTTGTCTCTCAACTTTACCACAAAAAAATCTAGCATGACACAACGCATTTTGAGAAAAAAATGCAGCTAATACTCTACCACTTCAACACAGAAAACTATAAAGAACCAATAAACGTAAAATAAAAAATAAGTGCATGTTTGCTTTTGTTTTTAAAAACGGTTTTCCGTTTTTGAAAGTTGAAAAGAGTTAGGGCTTGTTTGACAATTTTAATATTTGAAAACATTTTTAGAGATTAGAAAACGAGAATTTTTTTTGATAATCTAATTTTTGAAAATTGATTTTAGGAAGAGAATAAAATATGTTTAATTATCCTTAAAAAAATATGTCTAATCATATTATATTAAATAATAAAAAGTTAAAATACTCATGATATGTTTTTTCTGGACATGTAATGTCCATACTATATATAAAGAGAATACATGTTTTGCGTTGCATTTTTCACTTCCAATTTTATCTTTAAACAAATTTGACTAAGAAAAAAAATGTTATTTTGTCCCTAAATATAAGCTCATATGCAATTTAATAGGTGCATATAATTTTTTCAAACATATCTCTTATTAATACTCTAATTTATCTTTGAATAAGAAAAGTTAGTTACACATATATTTGGGTCATGTATAGGTACAAAGATGATGTTTATGACCGCATCTGGATGCCTTATGAATCCAGTGATTGGAGACGAATAAGCACCTCACTGAACAATGACGGTCTAATGCAGGATAGTTATAATTCACCAGCAATTGTGATGCGCACCGCTGTTACACCAGTAAATGCCAGTGCCCCATTACAATTTCATTGGGATGTAGATAATGTAAATGAGCAATACTATAAATATATGCACTTTAATGAGGTTGAGAAGCTAACTGGAAATGAAACTAGAGCTTTCGATATGACAGTGAATGGAGGCAATTTATATGGACCTCAGATACCCGAATACCAAAATGCAAAAACCGTATTTAGTACAAGACCTTTGACTGGAGCCAAAAGGTATCTAATTTCCCTTTTTAAAACGGAGAGCTCAACCCTTTCACCCATCCTAAATGCCATTGAGGTTTATAAAGTAAAAGACTTCTCACAATCAGAAACTCAACAAGATGATGGTAAGCAAGTCCTTTAGTTTATTTGAAAAACATACTATCTCCTCGTCCGTCTACAAAGTATATTTTCAACTAAATTAACTATTTCTTTCCCAGCATATACTTGATTATTTTACATTTTTTTATGCAATCTGTAATAAATACTATGATTAAAAGACAAAGTAATTATCTCTCCTCAATGGTAATTTTTAATACAAATAGCTAACAAATTTAATATTAGCATCAACTTTTTCGATTCTTGTGATTTAGTTGATGAAGTCTTATATTTGGTGAGAGATGTAGTATATGATTTTTAGTGTCATTTGTGATGTAAAGTAAATATGTACAAATTGACTTGAAATTCTTTTGAACTATTTTGTGAATACTATCACAAATATTAGTTGATACTATCACAAACATCAAGAAGGACTATGAGGTGGCTAGAAATTGGCAAGGAGATCCATGTATTCCTGCGAAGTATATGTGGGAAGGCATAAATTGTAGCTTTAATGGCGCAAATCCCCCAAGAATCATATCTTTGTAAGTTCAGACTCCCTTGCATAAACCATGCATAAATTCAACAACTTCAGCCACTCACTCAAAGTAATTCTGAAAATGGAACAGGAACTTGTCTTCAAGTGGACTGACAGGGCAGATAGAATATTCCATATCACAACTCACTATGTTGCAGTACTTGTAAGTACCTAGTTAATCCCGGTCTGGGTATGTTTGGACGGAAGATTTTGAAACCGAGAGAAACCCTTATTTTTCTTTCTAAATTAAGGAAGCTTTGTAAGATGTTTCTCTCTCAAAAAAAAAATGATCATCTATCATGCTAGTACTTGAATTTTTTAAATATCAAATATATACCAAAAGAAAAATTTAACCTTCCAAAATCCTTCATTCAAAACCCTCCGTCCAAACATACTATTTTAGCATATGAAGCCCCCATGCTACCAGGTGGAGGCTAGGCATTAATGCATACAACCTTATACCTGCAAGTAGGGGAGCCTCTTTCTAGGATAAATCTCATTTGGATAAATGATGAAACTGTGTGTATCTTGATTGACAAAGAGATTCCAAGAATTACAAGGAGTTACGGTGATTTTGAAAAAATATACACTTGAGTTTACAAAAATAACGGTTAATTTTGCCAAATCTACCGTCAATCCAAACTTACACTGTATCCATTCAATCAAATGATTATTCTCTCTGAATTGGGGATTCAAAATTGTAACTGTCCATATAAATTTTTCCTTTCAGGGATTTATCAAACAATAGCTTAAACGGCCCCTTACCTGATTTTCTGATGGATTTGCGGTCACTTAAATTCTTGTAAGTCCCATGAAATGTAATTTCCCTTACCGGATTATTTGATGGAATTGCGGTCACTAAAAGTCTTATAAGAAGATGATAAGGTGTCATATTTATTTGTCATATGTAAACAGAAATGTGGGGAAGAACAAACTTACAGGGTTAGTTCCAAGTGGACTCCTTGAGCTATCACAAACAGATTCACTATCACTGAGGTATGCTTCAAACTCAAAGCTATATTAGTTCACATAATATTCAACAAAAAACAGATTTTCAATAAAGCTTTTCATTATAAAGTTAGTATATCAGTTCATTTTTGTTGATAATTATTGGGTCATTAGGGGAACTGCAAGATCATCTACATAAGTGAGTTAGACACCATATCTTAACCCAAAATTTTAAAGCGTTAGGTTTATGGGTTCTCTCACTTATATAATGCTCAACATCCACTTTTCCATCAAATGTGGGACTCTTTCTCACACTTGAAATACCAGCAAGAACTGTAGAGCTAGTTTGTGTATATAATCATAAGCTCAATTCACTCATTTTATTTTCCTGTAATATTTATGACGATCAAGTCAACAATAGTATTTGAGTTTCTTCCTCCAAATATTAACTTGGCAAGGTAAGTTGGTTTGGGGGAGGTATATTAAGGTCTGAATGATAACAATGCCATAGCTATTTTAGAACTTTTATTGAAATAGTTCAATCTGTTATTTTTCTGAGATTTTAGCTTCTGTTTGAAATTGTTTATCATTAATGCAGATATAATCAATTCTGTCAAAAAAAATAAAAATGCAAATATCACCAATGATACGATAAGACAACTAATATCTAACCACCTTTGACTTCTTTCAGTGTGGATGATAATCCTGGTCTTTGTACGACAGAATCATGCACAAAGAAGAATTTGTCTGTACCACTGATTGCATCGTTTTCAGCATTAATTGTTGTAATCCTATTGATTTCTCTTGGATTTTGGATATTCAGAAGAAAGAAAGGTACTTTAAATATGATATCAGTTTATACTACTTCATTCATGTTTTAATTTTTTCCACATTCTTGCATATGATTTCCATTCAATTTTTTTCATCACTGCTGTAGTTACGCCTTCAAATTCTAAGAAAAGGGGTTCAGTGAAATCAAAGCACCAAGCATTCAGTTACTCTGAAATTGTCAATATGACTGATAACTTCAAAACTATTATTGGAGAAGGAGGATTCGGAAAAGTTTATGTCGGTGTTCTACAAAATCACATTCAAGTTGCTGTTAAGATACTTTCACCATCCTCAATGCAAGGTTACAAGGAATTTCAATCTGAGGTTAGATTGTTAGAAAAAACACATATTCAATTTTGATTTTAGTTACCTTGGCCAGGTCCTATTATTGTCGTGTTTATTATTTATTTGCACACACTGTCTAGTTTGTGTGTTTTTCTGTTTTGGTTTTAATTTGTGCAGGTATAACTCTTGAGTGGTTTTCAATTTTCTTTTGAACCAACAATTTACATTAAGATCTCTGCATTATTTTCACAGTTAACTTTCTTAGATATAAAATTTAAAATGCAGGCACAACTTCTAATGATTGTTCATCATAGAAATTTGGTCCCTCTCATTGGATATTGTGATGAAGGTGAAATCAAAGCATTGATTTATGAATACATGGTCAATGGAAATCTCCAACAACACTTAATAGGTAATTTTGTCCTTAAGTAATTTGTCAGCATCCATAATAGATTTGGTACAAGAACCTTTTTTTCAATCAACTAAACTGACAACACTAATAGAGGTGGAATGCAAACCTATCCCAGGTAGCCTTTTCGAGACATAATAGTTTATACTCCTTCCGTCTCATTTTAATTGTCACTTTAAAAAAAAATATTGTCTCAAAAAAAACTATTCCACTAATTTTTTTTCCAATAATATACTCTTATTTATTGAATTTCACTCATTTAACTATTCCACTAACTTCAATTAATAATGGCTTCCACAAAAAAAACACTAATTAATAATGGTGTTTTGATAAATGATACTATCTTTACCATTGAAATCAACACAACTAATTATTTTCTTAAGAACCATACACAACTTTAAGGGACAATTAAAATGAGACGGATGGAGTAGTTATGACAAGGATTATAAATAAGGCAGAGTCAGAGCAATATTCAGAGTTTCAAGACTAATGCCTATAATTTGCATGCAGCAGAAAATTCAAATATCTTAAAATGGAATCAGAGACTTAACATTGCGATTGATGCAGCACACGGTAAAGTACTAATACTAATTATGGCAACATCTTTCTTGCATATTGTACCCTTACATTGTACTAAGTGTTGATTTTTCAGGATTGGACTATCTGCATAATGGATGCCAACCACCTATCATGCATAGAGATTTGAAGCCGTCCAACATATTACTTGATGATAACATGCATGCCAAGATTGCTGATTTTGGTCTAAGTAGAGCTTTTGATAACGATATTGATTCTCATATATTCACGCGCCCTGCCGGTACACTTGGTTACGCTGATCCCGAGTAAGTGCTAATATGAAAAATCAAATTTGATCAACCATATTTCAATATTTTTTTTGAAGAGGCAACCTTATTTCAATATAGTTATAGCATTTTTACACAATTATTCATTTCACACATTGGATTGAATTCAGATGCAAAATATTGATGCTAAATAGCTGAAATAAATTTACCAATGTGCTTCTTGTTGTTCTTGGTCAATAATTTGTGTAATCGAAGAATAGATGGAAAAGAAGCAAAACATAATAAGCTTAAGGAGTAATTATGCAGTTTGTTTGTTTGTTTTGTTAATAGATATCAGAGAACGGGAAACACAAATAAAAAAAATGATATCTACAGCTTTGGAATAATTCTATTTGTGTTGATCACCGGTCGTCAAGCAATAGTAAGAGCAGCTGGAGAAAATATTCACATACTTGAATGGGTTATTCCTATAATCCAAAAAGGAGAAATTCAGAAAGTTGTTGATCCAAGGTTGGAGGGGGGATTCAACATCAATTCAGTACGGAAAGTTGTAGAGATCGCCATGTCATGCATTTCACCAAATGCATCAGAAAGGCCAGACATGAGCCAAATATTGGCAGAGCTGAGGGAGTGTCTATCTTTGGAGATTGTTCCGCTACATGAAGAAAGAGAAAACGATGTAATAGAATCGACTTCCTCACTGTTTCAATCAGTAACAGCTCCTTTTCCTAGGTAACTACCATATAATGATCTCTTCCTCCTATTCACTGTCACTCCAAATGTTCTAGATAGTCCTCGTTTGTACAATATATAATATAATGTAATTTGTACTTTTGAAGTTTTCTTGGAACAATTATAATCCCTTCATATGTATAAATTATTGCATATCACATATGTAATTGATGGCATATTATTTAAGAATGTGTAACTACAATCGTTGTAAAATTGACCGAGAAGAGTCCGAGAGTGAACTACTCTTTGTAGTGACAGTTGTTATATCAATTATACGGAGACACTTATTATGTGGAGGTGTGATTAGTCTTTATTATCCTCATGCTGCCTATAATACCCAGATGCAGCATTAATCATTTTTACCATCGGATTTTCAGAATGACATATCTCTTCCACAAGATTTACATTTCTAAAAGATGCTGATACTTGACTGTCACCATTAAGATTACATATGAAATGGTTTTTTGAGAACGGTTGAAATTTTATGTGATCTTCAACTATGCTTCTTCTATGATATTTCCTAAACTCGCATGTGGGACATGGACATTGTATCTTCAACAACCCCCATATCGAAAGCAAAATCTAAAAATTTACTTGAGTTAGTTACATACATACTCAAAAAAGAAGAAAAAGGAAAGTTATTAGACTATGAGTATTACATACATACTAAAAAAAAGAACGAAGTTGGGAGAATAACTTACTTTGGAAGTGGATTTTGGGGTAACCAACTACGTTCTCTTTGGATTGGTGAATAGTTTTTTCTCTTTGAAATAAAATTAAAATAGGTTGGTAAGAGTACCAAGATTTTTTTTTGGTCAAGTTACACAATGGCTAGAAATTCACCTCTTAAGGTGGATAAGTGAGAAATCTTGGGTTCGAATCCCAACCCATGTATATATAATGCAATGTCCATTCCAATTGAGCCAAGCTCAGGGGAAAGAAGTGAGTGACTGGCCACAAGGTTACCTAGAATATTTCTTTTCTTTAGGCTCTTGAAAATGCTTATTTGGACGATATTTTGGTGTCCTTGGGCGTTATTGGATTTGAGCTACACTCGATCTTGTCCTTGGGCGTCATTAGGATTTGAACTAGGGTAAGAGAAGGGAAAAATCGATAAGCCAGAAAGTGAGATTAGAAAGGAAGGATGAAAAACCTTTTTGGTGGCCGATGATACACCCTTGAAGAGTAATCATGTTGAAAGGATTGACAAAGGGACTATTTTCTTTAGGTGAACAAGAAAAAAAAGCTATAGAAAAGCTTGAACCTTCTTTATGCCAAGCCAATCAACCTTATTAACTTCGGCTACGTCAAGAGGATTTTGCTGATGCTTGGGACTGCAGATTCATAACCAAAGGAAATATGCTGTAAAAGTCCAAATTTCCTGGCCACACTTCTTTGAAAATTGCTGTATACACATTTAGTTTGGCTGAAAAACATATAAATTACTCAAATGCCCCCTCGGCAGTTAACTGCATCGGAAATTAACCGGCGGCAGTTAATTGCCGAAATTCAATTTCACCCGTCGGCACTTAAGTGCCGTGGAGTGTCAACAGTTGATTGCTCGCAGATCCCAGAGAAGAAGCACTTGACTGTTGTGGCAGTAGTGAATTTTGCAGGTACCACCTACAACATTAATCTTGTCCATGTGATTATAACAAGATGAACATGCTCTGATTTGGTGATGCCAAACTATGAGGCAAAACAAGATTAAAATTCTTAATGAAAACTTGAAAATCATGAATTCAGTCATATTATTTATCATTAACATACTCTTCTATTATTTATGCACCTTTATTATCGGCGAAGGAATCAGAGGGTATGGATTTATACAAGCAAGCTATGACATGGAAGGTAGAGATGTGAAAAGCTCTTTGAATTTTGCTGTTGACACTCCACGGCACTTAAGTGCCGATGAGTGAAATTGAATTTCGGCAGTTAACTGTCGCCGGTTAATTTTCACGGCAGTTAACTGCCGATGGGACATATAGTAATTTATATGTGTTTTTCAGCCAAACTAAATGTGTATACAGCAATTTTCCACTTCTTTTGAAGTATTGTTATTCCTACTCTTTGGTTGCAAACCATAGAGAAAATCCAAGATGGACCACATTCTTTTAATAAGACTGGGATCCAATTGGCTAAAATTTTGGTCAAAGAAGATGGATGATTCACCATTGAGAAGGAAAAATCATTGTCACATGAAAAATGGGTTAGTACTCTCCATAATGCTTGTCCACTCTCATTTTTTATTTCTTACTTTTCTTAAAAAACCGAGTTAGAATTGTATACAAAAAACGGTATAAAGTGGACATACTTAAAGAACCCCAAGCTATAACCATATTGGATTTCAATAAGGGAACATATAGTTTCCTGAACGACTGCTATATATAGAACCAGTATAAACAAAAAATTATGCTCCATAAAAGCAACGTGGATGGAAATGTCCCTTGAAAAAGTAAGCCTAGAAGGAGAATGGGAGTATCATTGGTTTCAAGAGCCTCAACCCCTATGACCGACAAGCCAAGTAAGGCAGCCTTGCCAATAAGAGTATGGATCATCATGCCCCAAAGGAAGATAAAAGAGTTAACACTTACGGTGATGTTGTTTATGAGATTTTGGTCGCCTAACGCGCACCTATTATATGAGCTCGAACTAATAATTTGCTTGTTAAATTATACAGAAAATATAATACTTCATACAAAAATGGACTGCTAATTTTTGTTTTTTATTTTATTTTGGGACCCAAATTTTAGACTTGTTTTTTTTGGTCTAAGATTCTTCGCTCTGCCTCAGATACGATGTTAGAAGAGGATGCGAATAAGATGCTCTACGCTGAACTTCATGCCATAGCATGATCATCTCTTAGATACACTATCTCCTCTAAACATAATCTTTAGAAATTTCAACCCCGTAAATCCAATCCAAATAATCATAAGATATGTTCTGAACTCACTCGACTTTCTTTTGAAAGTTAGCCAATCATAAGAAAAAGGAAGTTCAGAGTTGGCAGGCTCGAAAAAAGAACGTCTTAGAAGTCATGTAGTCAGCAGGTCCGATAAAGAATGCCTTAAAAAAGACTAAGCTTCCTTTATGCATCTTTTAGTTTAGTATCTCCAAACCTAAAAAAGACTGAGCTTCCTTTCTACATCTTTTCAACACTTATTTTTTTTAATGTTAAGGGGCGGCTTCCAGCGTCCCTTCTACAAGAGTTTGCAAAAAAATAATAAGGGATGGGTAAGTCTGGTAGACCAATGAGAAAAATGTTAAGGAACGTAGTGTGTTTTTGGTTTTGTAGTGACGAGAATTCAGTTTGTTAGAATTGAATTTTATTTGAGATGACTTTAACTTAAATAGATTTATATATGGATACATTAAGTAAAATTGATTCTTATCGATTGATGTTTTATATAGTTTGGATTGAAATTACTTTTGGATGTGTAGTTAGCAAAATAGGTTTTAATAGTAATATATTTTTTTTTGCAAACCAAGTGTAATCTCGGCTCACAACTGTAGAGATGAATCCGCTCGAGGTAATTGAAATTTATTTAAATGATATTGAAAACTATATTTCATATCCATTTATTATTTATGTCGTATTAACAAAAAAATCATCAATATTATAAAGTAATGAAATGAACAGTTAATAACAAACATGTTATCTAAAATAAATAAATTAAATCAACATGATTAGTAAAATTAAGTACCTTAATACAAATAAAAAAATAAGCATGGTTGATGGCTCTGCATAAGAAATAATTTGCCATAGTAAGTTAAATCTAAAAAACTTAAGCATGGGTCACCGTTCACACATAAAATAGACAAACAGGCAAATAGTAAAAAAAAAACTGTCCAACAAAAAGATGGAATAGATTCGATTTGGCGCAGAAGCATCTAATACGAACTTTAAACTAAATCAATTAGCCTTTAATGAAACCAAACATTGTATAGAATACTTAATACTCATAGCGTGTATCTCATCCAACGACCTATGAGTCTTTTGAATCATTCAAAGATTCAAGTTGTTGTTTGATAATGTTGCTCTTAATAAACTCCGGAAACATTGTAGACATATTATATCGAGACACATCTCATAATATATTTTTGCGATTAATTTGATTTTAATCATTAAGAGTCTATCTAATGATGACTGTACTATTATAAAGTTTCCCAAATTATTCAAACATTATTTTTAAGTAGTTAGGAATGAAAGAGACATTTTTTATCCTAATATTCTTAGAAAAGTTATTTCCTAAAATAAATCTAATATACTTGAAACAAATGCCCCCTTGATGAGAGTTTTTTTTTCTTCGTGTTAACCCTTTGGTTCGTAGGGAAAAGAGGTCTTATAATTTGAATTTCGACCATGAGAGGTAAGTAAAACCTGAACGTAAACCATTCTACTAAGATGCGAACTCAGGTTCTCCTGAACGATGAATTTAATGTCTCTAATGAGATTAACTCCAAGGAACGGAATCTAAAGTAAATAACTAAAAAATAAAAAATTTGACAGCGTTTTGTGTATGTAAGTTGAAGTGGAATGAGACTCTCTTAGTAGTATAAATACTTCCTTGTATTAGCATTTATACAAGAATGATGAGAATGTTGCTGCATTTTCTTTTGGTATTACTTGGTGTCCCCAGAATTTTGGTTTTTATACAAGCTCAGGATCAATCAGGTTTGTTTATGGATTTTTCTATACCTAATTTATGTTACATATTTGTTACTAGTAATTATTATTGTAGCTGAAGTTATCTTAATTTGTTCCACAATTTATGATTGTATCAGGATTCATTAGCTTAGACTGCGGTCTACCTGAACATTTGAGCTATTCTGCGTTGGTCACAGGCATAAATTACATTTCCGATGCCAAATTCATAGATACAGGTGTAACTAGGAGGATATCGCCAATGTTTCCACAACATCTAACCCATTTGAGGAGCTTTCAGAGTGGAGTGAGAAATTGTTACAGAATAAATGTAACAACTGGTACTAGATATTTAATCAGAGCTACTTTCTATTATGGTAATTATGATAATCTAAATGATCCACCACAATTTGATCTTCATTTTGGAGCTAATGTTTGGGATACAGTGAAGTTGATCACCAATTCATCATTGGCCACATTCAGGGAAATGATATACACTCCATCACAAGATTACATAGAACCATGTCTTGTTAACACAGGAAAAGGGACTCCATTCATTTCAGCTATAGAATTGAGGCCTTTGGACAGTAAAGCTTATGTCATATACCCATTAGTATTCTCACTTTTTAGGCGATGTGATTTAGGTTCCATCACAAACCGGGGGTAAGTAGAATACATTGCATGGAATCAGCTAGAAGTACACTAATTAGCCAACTATATAAATAAATAAAATCAAAGTCAATTACTGATAAAAGATTTGTATTTGCCATGTACAGGTACACGGGTGATGTTTATGACCGCATCTGGTCGCCTTGTGAATTATCTAGTGATTGGAGACGATTAAACACCTCACTTAACAGTGATGATCTAGTTCAGGGTGAATATAAACTACCAATAACTGTGATGAGCACTGCTGTTACACCATTAAATGCCAGTGCCCCTTTACAAATCCAATGGAATGCAGATAATGTAAATGACCAATTCCACGTTTTTTTACACTTCAATGAGGTTGAGAAGCTGACTAGAAATGAAACTAGAGAAATAAATATCACATCAAAGACCAGAGTTAATGAATACGATATACATATATACCGGAAAGAAAGTACCTACTGGAAAAGATATTTCACTGGAGCCACAAGGTATCATATTTCTCTTACCAAGACAGAGAATTCAACCCTTCCACCCATCCTAAATGCCTTTGAGATTTACAAGGCAAAAGACTTCTCACAATCAGAAACTGACCAACATGATGGTAAGCTAGTCCTTTAATTTATCTAAAAAACTTACTACCTCCGTCCACTTGTATAAGACCTTCTTAATTCTCTCATTATAGGTAAACTTATCAGACAATGCTATTAGTCAATAATTAAATACTACTACAATTTTTTTAAATTTCCCTGATTTTGTCAACGATATACTATATGTAAGGAAGGAGGTAGTATAAGAATATTTAGTGTCATTTGTGGTGTAAAGTAAACTATGTGCAAATTGGCTTTAAATCCTTATTCAAATGTTTTTCTGAATACCAAATACTAGTTGATACTATCACAAACATCAAGGATGCTTATGGGGTGGCTAAGAATTGGCAAGGAGATCCATGTGGTCCTGTGAAGTATATGTGGGAAGGCCTAAACTGTAGTATTGATGGCTATAGCATCCCAAGAATCACATCTTTGTAAGTTTAACGTTCCCTAAATAAACCATGCATAAATTCAAGAACTTCAATTATCCTCTAACTCAAAGTATATATGGCAATGGAACAACCCAGGGATTTGTCTTCAAGTGGATTAACAGGGCATATAGCATCTTCCATCTCAAAGCTCACTATGTTAGAGTACTTGTGAGTTTCTTATCTCATTATTTTAAATAAAGGGCGGCCTCGGGTATGTTTAGACAGAGGATTTGAAGTTTAGGGAAGACTTAAAATTAATAAAGCAATAAAATATTTCTAAAAGATATTAAGTGTTATTGAAATATTATATGATTATCTATCATATTGTTAATTCAACTTTTTCAAAATCTCAAATATACACTAAAATATACACATTGCATTACACCTGCAAGGGTGACAGTTGCTAGGATAAATCTCATTTGGTTAAATTGTGAAAGCATATGCATTCAATAAGATTATTATTCTCTCTTTATTGGAGATTCAAAATTTTAACACTGCATTTAAATTCTTTCCTTTCAGAAATTTATCTAACAATAGCTTAAACGGTCCCTTACCTGATTTTCTGAGCAAATTGCGATTACTAAAAGTCTTGTAAGTCACTTATTGATGAATCAAATGTAATTCCCTTGATTATTAGCATAAAAGATAAAAAAAAGTGTCATACTTATTTGTCATGTGTTTGCAGAAATGTGAGGAAGAACAAACTCTCAGGGTTAGTTCCAAGTGAACTCCTTGAGAGATCTAAATCAGGTTCACTATCATTGAGGTATGCTCTATACTCAAAGCTACAAAAACTTCATTTTCTATAATTTGTCTACCATTTGCCAAAGTAGATCCTTATCCAACATTTTCCCTTCTCAAATTAGGATTTTATATTCATCATTAGGGGTTTGGTTGGAAGACGTTAGAGTAAATATTTATCTAACAATACTAACTACTAACATTTGTCACTCAACAAAAAAACTACTAACAATTGTCATTCAACAATAAAAAACAAACTTTGGTTGCGAATTTGTCAAACGTTGTAACTATATTCTTGAATGTATCTTAATTACAAAAAAAAATCTAATTGTACCTTTTGATAATAATTTTATAAGTTTTTGATAACATTACTAACAAAAGATACATTTAGGTCTACATTTGTAATTGGTATATTCAGAGACTATAGTGGCTACTTCTCACACATTAAGGCCCAAAGTAGTTGTTTACTCTTACGAATTTAGTTCTGGATGAGGAAGAAGAACCAAGAAATTCAGTCCTTCAGTTTCATCCAAACGGAAGTGTCACATTCATGTTGGAGACGTCGCATAGTTACTTAACCTGTCAGCTCATGCAGGTTACAAATTCAAAGATATTTTTGCCTATTTCTACATTTCAAGGATTAAAATGTCCAATCTACACTAATTTAGGGACCAATTTGATAATTTACTCTATGTAGTATATATATCATAAAGAGTATTGTCGTAAACTTATGTTACTATTTTATTTTTGTTGTCCATTGTCCACCAAACAAAATAGAAGATAATCTAGTAAAAAGTTTTTCTTATACAAGTATCATCAATGATATGATAACTAATATTTTAGCACCTTTGATTTTTTTCAGTGTAGATGATAATCCTGATCTTTGTATGACGGAATCTTGTGGAAAGAATTTTTTTGTACCACTTATTACATCTTTTTCAGCATTAGTTGTTTTCCTCTTGATTTCTCTTGGATTTTGGATATTCAGAAGACAAAAAGGTACATCAATAATGATATCAGTTTTTGCTCAATAATTGAATGATCATTACATTATGTTTATGTTGAAGATAAACAAATTCTTAGTGGAACAAACGTACAACTAGATGACAGAAAAATGATTTTGTTCCAATCTCTATATCCAGATTCGTGTTTAAATTTTTTGCACATCCTTGCTTATTTTCATTCAATTTTCTTTATCACTGTAGCTACGTTGTCAAATTCTAGGAAAGAGGGTTCAATGAAATCAAAGCATCAAACGTTCAGCTACACTGAAATTCTCAATATTACTGATAACTTTAAAACTGTTATTGGAGAAGGAGGATTTGGAAAAGTTTATGTTGGAATTTTACAAGATCACACTCAAGTAGCTGTAAAAATTCTTTCAACATCATCAAAACAAGGTTACAAGGAATTTCAGTATGAGGTTAGTCATTGGATTCAAGTTAATTAGAACACAATGTATTCAATCATGATTTTACTCAAGTAATAGTATTTACATTTTTTTGAAGAAGTCAAACTAGCCCACCGAACTAATAGTATTTACATTAAGCATCCTACACTATATTCTATATTTAACAGTAACTCAAAATGCAGGCGCAACTTCTAATGATTGTTCATCATAGAAATTTGGTCTCTCTCATTGGCTACTGTGATGAAGATGAAATCAAAGCATTGATATACGAATACATGGCCAATGGAAATGTTCAACAACACTTATTAAGTATGTTTTGTTTTGTCTTTAACTGACTTAATTGAGGCTTTAGTTTCTTTATTTTTCTTTGTTCACGGAATTGGTCCCCTTTGAAAGATATATTTTGGTCCTTCTATCTTATTTTTATTGACGTGCCAGGAAACCTAATATACTAGGATAATTCCACATCAGCAGGTTTTATGCTAGTAAATGAATCCTAATCCACTTGGAAGAATTTATTTTTATGTTTTCCTTTTAAAGAGTGCTTATCCAAAATTTCAAGACTAATGCCTATCTATTTGCATGCAGAGGAGAATACAAATATTTTAAAATGGAATGAGAGACTCAAAATTGCAGTTGATGCAGCACATGGTAATGTGCACTTTCTGACATGTTTCTTGTTTCTTCTACCCTTTTCATTGCACTAATTTGTTAGATTTTCAGGATTGGAATATCTGCACAATGGATGTAATCCACCTATTATGCATAGAGATTTGAAGCCTACCAACATATTACTAGACGAGAATATGCATGCCAAGATAGCTGATTTTGGCCTAAGTAGAGCTTTTGGTAACGACATTGATTCTCATATATCCACCCAACCTGCTGGCACACTAGGTTATGTTGATCCTGCGTAAGTACCACGTGCTAATGTAAAATAAATTGCTTTCATTTCAATATTTTGTGGCATATAGTTTGCATGAATATTCACTTCAAGACCACAACTAAACCTTAAAAATTGGGTAGATGAATCGTCTCACTTATTTGTTGCTTTATATTCACTTTTTCAGTCAATACAAGACTTTTAACATACACTTGACACACCGCGACTTCTTTTAATTATTAAATGATATGCTACTACATGATTATGGCCTGAAACCAATCAAACAAGAGAAAACCAGGAGATGCACCATCCAAAACAAGTAAACTGAACAAAATCAGAAAATCAATTCAAACAAGTAGCAATACTAAAGCAGAAAGGAAAAAACAAATATACTAAGACGAAAAACAAGATCAAAACAATAGATTTTCCTTAGGATTTGTTTGGGAGTTTGGATGGGAGGGGAAGAGAAGGCTTTGGAGAGTTGGAAATATAAGAGAAAATGGTAAAATCTTTTACATTTTTTGAAAGAGTAAATTTCTAGAAAAATGATAAATTAATGCTTATGTAATTTTAAGAATATTATAACTAGATAGATTAAATTTGAAGAATTCATGTAAACCCCCCAAAACCCTCCTCTAATACAATTTTCGAGTTCCCTCAAATGAGGAGGATTTTGTATTATGAAGAAAAATGAACCCCCAAAGCCTTCCCCTCTTAATTTCTTCTATTTCTACCACTTGCTTCTTCCTTTTTTCCAAATCCCTCCCCCCTCCAAACTCGCAAACAAAGCCTTAGTGACTCCCTTGCTTCACACTATTAAGAAACAACAAGAATCCACAAGCTCCTTTCACAGTCTATTTTACTTACTTAGCTTTGATCTCTCAATCTCTCTAATTTTCTTTATCACAAAGTAGACAATTTATATGAAATTTCTAACATATAAACCAGTTATATTGTACCAGAAAGAATAACCTTTATCAGTTATTGCTAGTAACAGTTCTAACCAAAATAATTAATTAATGACATGCTGTAAAAAATTTCCTTCCCTAATGATGCAACATCTATTTATATCTAGAATGTGAATGTTACAACGTTTTTGCTTGTAACAAATTTTTGAAGCACTACTACTATTTTGCTAAGATTTATTATAGATTAGATTTAATTTTGTTTTCGGAAAGTTGACGTAAGTTTATCAATGAGCTTAACAAAACTTTTCAGGTACTACATAAATAATATATTGACAAAAAGTTGTTTATTTTGATAATATGTATATTCAAACATTAGATTGAAAAGAAACAATATTTTAGATCAAAACTTCTAATTTAGTTTATTTGTTTGTTTTGTTAATAGATATCAGAGAACGGGAAACACAAATAAAAAAAATGATATCTACAGCTTTGGAATAATTCTATTTGTGTTGATCACTGGTCGTCAAGCAATAGTAAGAGCAGCTGGAGAAAACATTCATATACTAGAATGGGTTATTCCTTTAGCTGAAGGAGGAAATATTCAAAGTGTTGTTGATCCAAGGTTGGAGGGTGAATTTAGCATCAATTCAGCATGGAAAGTTGCAGAGATAGCCATGTCATGCATTTTGCAAACTGCAGCTGAAAGGCCAGACATAAGCCAAATATTGGCAGAACTGAGGCAGTGTCTATCTATGGAGATGGTTTCTGTAGCTACTATATCAGAAACCATTGTTTTAGCTAGATAACCACCATTTATAATGATATTAAGTGGCACTCTAAATGTCCTAGTACATTAGTCCTTGTTGTATTATATAGAATAATTTGTATTCTTGAAGTTTTCTAGAAATAAAAAATTAGTGTGTCAACTACTACAATATGATTGATGGTTAATTAGAATCACTATTTTTCTCCTAATCTATCAGGTAGAATAATGTGCACGTAAAAACAAATATGTTGTTAGTTGTTACTCTAAGATCAACATTGGAGCAGTGCGCATATTTACTAATTATATGTCGCCTTACAATGTCACGATGAGCAATTGATACCTAATTGTTGAAAGTTTTTTTTTTGTAGTTACTAGCTTTTCAATTAAAGTTTTTTTTTTTTTTTTTGAATCAGCATAATATATTGAATCAGACCAGGAACAAGACGTGCTAAATGAGTAGGCTGGCAGTACAACAAAGGAAAACGAAAAAGCCAAAACTCCTAAGACAGTAAACAGCTGCTGTCACACAGAAAACAGCAAAAAACACCAACTGCAGCGCCTTCATAGTACCCAGCAGCACTACAGCCGAACCAACAAAAACAATCCTGCAAATTCCGTTTCTCCAATTTTCTACTGCACCAAAATCCACAGAACAGACCATGCTTTGCACGCCACAAGCCTGCAAACGGAAAAAAACACTATCAGTATTTCTGTATGAATGAAATCATGATGAGGTATTTCTATCGGTGTCTAAGTTTGTAAAAAGAGATTTTTATAAACAAAAGAAGTCAGTACAAGAAAATATAAAGGGTGCTGCCCTTCAAATTTCAGAGATTCTACTTTAGACTCTACACCGTTCAAACATATATAACAATAAAACAGACAAAGAAGCAAATAGTATTAAATAATCGTCCAACAAAAAGAGGGAATATATTCGATTTGGAGAAGAAGCGTATTATACGAGCTTCAAACTAAATCAATTGTAGAGTCTCTGAATCAATTAGCTTCTAATGAAACATGTCATACCCTAAATTTTGACCACTTAATGTCTGTATTCGCAGGTCAAAACTTTTTCTCATACGTATTTCAAACAGTTAAAATTTTATTCGTATTTTAGTTGTTTAAAGTATTTTGTTCGTATTGTAAGTAGTTGAAACTTTTTTAAACGAATTTTAAGTGATAGAAAATTTCCTTTTTTTTTTTTTTGTGTTTACCTGTATTTTAAACAGTTAAAAAGTCTTTTATTCGTATTTTCAAAGCCGAGTGACGATATTTCGGCAGAGAGGTATTTTAAAATACTTCATTTGGTTACCGAAAGGGGACAGTTTTACTTTTTATCTTTATTATTATTTAATTCTCTTTATTCACTTTCTCTTTTATTTTATATTTCTTTATGATGTTGCCAGTTTTGTTATTATTTTTCAAAATCACGTTTTCTTTGTTTTTTAAGATATATACCTTTTTGTTTTCTTAGGTCCTTTTTTTTAGTCCTTTAAGTGTCCATATGTCATATTTTTATTGGTCTTTTAGTTTACTCTTGCTCAAGCTTCTTTATCTAGCTGCAGGGGTATTTTGGTCTTTGTGATGTAGCAGAGTAAAACCCTAGTTTTATCCCTATTGAAGGCCTGTCATAAATGCAGTCCCATCAAGTCAAAAAAAAAAAAACGCGTCAGAATTGTCAGCGGCAGTTAATCACAAACACCTTTTTCTTTCTCTTTCATACAATTATGAATCAAACACTAAAAATCATCAAAAAAATTGATGAACATGATGAATATCTCAAGAACATAACCAAACAAAATCTCAAGGAATCCACAATTTCCAGTTTCGAAAATCATCTTCAGCACATCAACAGATTTTCGTTTCCATTCCAAACACCCATATACGCACCGACACAAGCACCGACACCATCCCACTTTATTTATTGCTTTATGCTTGGATTGTGAGTGAGGACCAAAATGGATTAGAGACCAACTAGGATTAAAAACTTGACTAATTTGAGTGCCTTAAAAGTAAACAACTAGTAATTTAGGTCGGAATTTTACTTGGGATTCAACATCCTCGGTAATTCCTTTCACATTTTATTTTCCCGTTACGTTGAAACGTGTAGTTTTTTACCGTTAGTTTAGAAAAAACTATTTTTCCAAAAAAATCAAATATGCAAAACTTCAAAAAATATTTTCTTAAGAAACCTTGGATTTTAACCCAAGTGATTCTCTAACTTTTATTTCTTAATCAAATTTTTTAATCAATTTTAACTATATTAGACTTGGTTTCTTTTAACTAAAACTAATTAACCTCACCTCATTTTGTTTCTATTATGCCTTGAGGCCTCTTTCCCCTTCTTAAAACTATTTTCAAAAACTCTAAAAATAACCCAACTCACAAAAATAATTTTTGAGAGTGAAAGTTTTGATCCCTTTTCTTTAAGGGTATGTAGGCAAATGAGTTAATCCTTCCAAATCAAATAAAAAATAACAAAAACATACTCTTTCTCCTTCCATTCTTTCACTTAGACAATTAGGCTAAATTAGTACGAGATAAATTAGGCAAAAGGTTCCTACGGAGTACCGTGCAGGGTGCATAATCTCATAAGGGTTTTTACTCACTTTTTCCCTTCCCACGAATAAAAATAGAGAGTTCAAAGATTAAAGGTTCAAAACCAATTAATGGATTGATACCCGAAAATTAAGAGCACAAAACCAAACATTATATAATACTTAATACTCATAGTGTGTGTCTCATGCAACGATCTATGAGTCTTTTAAATCAATCAAAATTTCAAGTTTGATAATGTTGTTCTTAATAACTCCAGAAACATTGTATATAAATTGAAGTGAAATGTGATACTCTAGCAGTATAAATGCTTTTGTATTAGAATTTATACAAGAATGACGAAAATGTTACTGCATTTTCTTTCAGTATTGCTTGGAATCCTTGCTATTTTGGTTTTGATAGAACCTCACGATCAATCAGGTTTGTTTATGAATTTTTCTATAGCTGCTTTATGCCACATATTTGTTACTAGTAATTATTTTTGTAGCTGAAGTTATCTTAATTTGTTCCTCGATTTATGATTGTATCAGGATTCATTAGCTTAGACTGCGGTCTACCTGAACATTTGAACTATTATATATGCGTTGGGCACAAGCGTAAATTATATTTCAGATGCCAAATTCATACATAAAGGTGTGAGTAAGAGTGTATTACCAACAAAAGAGATCATTCGACAACAACTATTCTATGTGAGAAGCTTTCCAAGTGGAGTGAGAAACTGTTATAACATAAGTGTAACAAGTGGTACTAAATATTTAATCAGAGCTTCTTTCTATTATGGAAATTATGATAATCTAAATGTTCTTCCACAATTTGATCTTCATTTTGGACCTAATGTTTGGGATACAGTGAACTTCCCAAATGCATCATTCACTACAATCAAAGAGATCATTTATACTCCATCATTAGATTACATACAACCATGTCTTGTTAAAACAGGTAAAGGGACTCCATTCATTTCAGCTATTGAACTGAGGACTTTGAACAAAACAGCTTATGGCAAATACTCAGCTAAATCTGTATTATCACTCTTCAAGCGATGTGATTTAGGTTCCACCACAAACAGAGTATACAGGTAAGTAGAATACATTGCATGGAATCAGATAGCATTACACTAATTAGCTAACTATATTTATATAAATAAATAACATCAAAGTCAATTCTGACAATTTTCCTGGTCATGTACAAACAAGGTACAAAGATGATGTTAATGACTGCATCTGGTCCCCTTGTGAATTATCTAGTATTGGAGAAGATTAAGCACCTCACTTAACAGTGATGATCAAGTTCAGAATAAATATAATCTACCAGCAATTGTGATGAGCACTGCTGTTACACCAGTAAATGCCAGTGTCCCTTTACAATTTCACTGGGATGCAGATAATGTAAGTGACCAATTCCAAGTCTATTTGCACTTTAATGAGGTTGAGAATCTGGCTGGAAATGAAACTAGGGTATTCAATATTACATCAAATATTAGAGTTGATGAATACAAGATACAAAATACATACCGAAAAGTAAATACATTATTGTCTCCAATACCTTTTACTGGAGCCACAAGGTATCATATTTCTCTTTCCAAGATAGAGAATTCAACCCTTCCACCGTTCCTAAATGCTTTTGAGATTTATATTGCAAAAGACATCTCACAATCAGGAACTGAACAAGATGACGGTAATATGTCCCTTTAGTGTATTTGAAAAACATACTACCTCCGTCCGCTAATATAAGACCTTCTTAATATATTTTCTTATTTTCAACTTCGTTAATTATACTTTTTATCAACATATAATGATGAATGTATAAATTATTTCTCTCTCATTATTGGTAAACTTGTAAGACAATGCTAACTGTCAATAAATTAAATACTACTACAAATTTTCTTAATTTTCGAGATTTTGTCAACGATATACTATAATTAAAGACAAAGGTAGTATGAGTTTTTAGTGTCATTTTTGGTGTAAAGTAAACTATGTGCAGATTGGCTATAAATCCTTATTGAACTGTTTTTTCGAATACCATACACTAGTTGATGCTATCGCAAACATCAAAAATGCTTATGGGGTGGCTAGAAATTGGCAAGGAGATCCATGTGGTCCTGTGAATTATATGCGGGAAGACCTAAACTGTAGTATTGATGGCTATAGCATCCCAAGAATCACATCTTTGTAAGTTTAACGTTCCCTAAATAAACCATGCATAAATTCAAGAACTTCAATTA
>Ga0315914_1001325_pt1 | contig 36580 bp, 15 predicted proteins | sample MpolenodulesMG_FD_203920 | JGI IMG/M metagenome (GOLD analysis project Ga0315914, IMG submission 203920) | Medicago polymorpha root nodule microbial communities from Los Angeles, California, United States - elongated nodules | ecosystem: Host-associated > Plants > Roots > Nodule | place: USA...
GGGTGAGAGTTGTCATGAGGGTGAGAGGTGTAAGCTTGGTTAGTCGATAAAATGAGTTTGATTAGTCAGTGAACGTTCATCCAAGTACTTTGACTCTGAGATTCTTTCAGTTATGGTAAGAGTTGTGTATTTGACTAGTCGTGCTGAAGTCTTTGTAGTAGTTTAGGTCAAAGAATCTTGTCATTATGGTGAGAGTTGTCATTACGGTGAGAGTTATAAGCTTGGTTAGTCGATAACAAGAGTTGTAATCTTGTCACGAGTTTGTTCTTTTTTATAACAATACATTATGAATTAAAGTGATAAAAAATGATTTGAAAAACTGATAATTATTAATTTAGAGTATATTATAAAATTAGTGAGACCTATTTGAAAGTTTTGGAGAGTGGTATGAATATTTCGAAAATTCAATTGAGTGGTTTAAATAATTGAAAAATGTGAAGTAATATAATATATTAGGTGGAGTTCATTTGACGGAATTATTTCACTTTCTCTCTTCTCCTAAAATAATCAAATTTTATCTCCTTCCTTATTTTTCCATCCTCACATTTTTGTCTCTAACATATCAAATTTATTTAATTTTTAAAATTATGAAGCGCTTTTTTTTTTCATTCTCCCTCCCATTTTTTTACCCTCTCTCCTCCCAAATCATCAAAACAGAGTGACATTTATAAGTAAGATTTTTAGATGGAATTTGTAAGGTTAAATTTCTGCTAACCTAATGCGTCATTTTAGAGAAAAATTATTAGGTTAAGTTGCTAGAGACCTAACAAAATTAATAAATAAGGATTCTGCTACTTTTTTTTTCATTTTGTTTCCTATTTTCAAAGGTTTGCACAAAGAAGCTGCGTGAGTTAACATTCAATTGAAATTGATATTGGCGTGAATTAACTCACGCAGGCTAAAATACTCTTGCGTGAGTTAACTTAAGTAGCGTGAGTTAACTCACGCAGGGGTATTTTGGAAAGTTCAGTTGGTGCGAGTGATTTTTATTGCATAAAGAGCAGTATTATAATTTATTTAAATGGTTGATTTTCCTAATTATAAGAGCACCTCCAATAGTGAACTCAAACAATTGTTATTTTATGGGTCCTATTATGCCACATCATCTTGGAGCAACTTACTCATTTTTCTCTCCAATGATGAACTTAAAAAAACTCAATTTAGGTCCCACAAATTTGTCTCATATACCAATATTTTATAATTAAACTCCAAGCATGGTGGACCCCAATATGACAAAGAAGAGGGGAAACAAGATGCATTAACATAAAGTCACATTCAAACCAGTAAAATTATTTTTTAATCAAAATAACCAACAGCTAACAAATTTTAATATGGTCACACGATCAAAGAAAGAGTCTTATTAACTTGTGTCCTTAGGGCACATGTTAAACATTAAATTCTTACCACTAATGGTAAGTATTAATTGAAAAAAATTAATATTAAATATTTTAATTAATAAATTAACACAATTTTTCGATACAAAATTTCTATTAGTGGAATCCTTAACATTTGCCATAAGGGCACAAGTTAACATTTTTCCCAAAGAAATAGTGTTTTGTCACACACACAAAAAGAAATATTTTTTTAACGAGTCCATGTATGCTCCATTGAGGTTATGCTCCGAACCTTCGTGTGAACCCACACCCACTATGGAGTTGGATCCACCGGACGAATGGCTAGTAGTGGGAAGTACATGGGAGACGAGAATATCGAATAAAACCGAATACAAGTTATAAATGGTCAAGCTATATCTAACAAAAATAAAAAGAAAAATGGAGCCTTTCACTAAAGAAAGAGCTCGCTGTAACTGGGGCTTTGTTATACAACTGAAAAATAGACGAACTTGGAGAGTATACCCGGACTCCATAATAAAGAGAAAATTGATAAAAAAATGATTGAATATTTTGAAGAGAATCTTTTTATGTGTATGACTAAACATTATTGATTTGGTCTTGGTCTTGTGACCATGGAAGAATACCTCCCAACAACTTGGTTACTTTCTGAAGTGCCGGGTATTCCAGTGTGGCTGATCCCAACTGTGCAAAATCATGCAGGTTTTGTAACTCCAGGCGAACAACACAAAATTACAACCGTTTAGAGAATTTTATTTGATTCTTATTTTTCCTTTAAAAAAGGTATTTTAGGTGCTTTTAAGGGTTTATTTTTTCCCTTTAAAAAATGTATTTATTTTTTCCCTGTACAAAAAGTGTTTATTTTTTTTCCCTTCAACAAATTGTTTCCTTTTTTAAAATATACGAAATTTTTTCCTTTTCTTTTGACAGCGGGACCATAAAAGGCTGGTCCATTCATTCATACTTTATACAAATCCTTCTCAAACAATGACTCAAAAAGATTGTTAGTTAGGTATTTAGCAATTGCTCGCAAACTGTTATTACCATTCACTAAATGACAATTGTTCACCGTTTGCTTCAAAATGGTAGTTAATTTTCATTCAACGTTTTTTAAATTAGTGTATCCAAGTTAAAAAGTTCATTGAAGGATGATTGATTGTTGTCGGGGTATTTTGGCTAATTTGAAATGTCTGCGAGCAATTGATAGGAGCGTAAAAACAATTTTCATGATTTAATGGTATTTATCTCAGGTTCTTATTTCATTTTTGGTAAATTGTATACACATGAATAATTTTTGTTTGATGTGACTTAGATTTATTTCTTCTTTTTCTTTTTTTTTATTAGGCAACAAATAGGTTAGGCATCAATGAGAATCAGAAACATCCCAACTAAGTTGGCACCTAAGTGACTCACCCATCCTTTAAAGCCTATTTCATTTTTTTTCTATTTTGTTTAATTTATAGATTGGGACAACCTCAATCTCAAAACCTATTATATACTATATTAATAAAACTTAGTCACTTAATGCCCTGACATAAAATATGGACTTCAAATACTTTTTCAACGACACGAAAAACAAAATAAATGACCCTCAAATCATAATAATAGGCTTAGAACATTACAACATACACAAAACACAATAATGCATAAGAAATGCTAAAGTAGACTGAATAAAAGATTTTAGCAACGATTCCTTTAAATGCGAAGAATGGTCCTACAAAACGAACTAACCAAAAAAATATCAAAACATAGTAAAATAGTTTCCCTCCCCTTAATGACACATAATTAGATCAGTGATAGTGTACACAATCCCAACAAACATAAATACTTGGCACGAGGCCAATAAAACAAGTCTCAAAGCATAAAGGGCAAACAATTAGTAGCAAAGAAATTGAACTTCCTTGAGCATCACCTAGCTCCTGCAGAATGTCTACACCACCTTAACTCACAAACACATCTAATGAAGGGGTGTGTAATCAAATTGTATGGGATATAATAACACTTAAGAAAAATACAAGCAAGCAAGCACATGAGTAAATGATACAAGATTCATTGTAGTCATAAGCATGGAATTCATCAAGTGTAATGGAGAAAAAGTCACTTTAGGTAAACATACAACACACTTGCAAGTATACAATTACATTAAGATACATGCATGCACACATGACACACCTATATCTCACTTCGATACCATTTCTAACTCTAAACATAGATCAAGGTACCCGGTGAATGCTCTCTTGGAGGCAAATATATTCATGTCCTTTTCTACTTGCTCTATTTATCAATGATACTTGGAAAATACCTACTATAGTTCATTCTATTGATGTAATACTCAATGTATGATTATTATGTATATAATTACAAGTTACTTCTCTGAAATAAAGTTTTAAATTAAGTTCGTCTCCAACTAGAATAAAGGAGAAACCATTGTTGACCAAAATTTTATCTTACGTTTTTTTGGCTTGGATACTTGGAAAATGCCTACTATAGTTCATTCTATTGATGTAATACTCATTGTATGATGATTATGAACCTAACTAACAAGTTACTTCCCTAACATAAAGTTCTAAATTGAGTTCGTCTCCAACTAGAATATAAGTGAAACGCAAAAGATCACAAGAGTTTTATGGTAGATCCCAACACTTATGAATTACCACCTAGGTGACTTAGAAATTCCCCTCTCATTGTTATCACGTGATCCAACAAATAGATCTCTCTACTATCAGGTACATCTAGCGTGTGTTTCCTGCACTTAGGCTTGTTAGATCCTATATGATGACCATTAGCACACAAACACCTCATTTCGACCACAGGTCATTACCACGAGTCATGCTCCTCTCGTAGACCTAGACTACACCAAAACATGTCTAGAGTCATCACAGGCTCGAGTCAAACAACACATCACTTGAATACAACCTAAATACATAGGCTCTTTCCCATAAACAATTGCATTGCTTTAATTATGCAATAACACTTAGAGAATCGATTTTCATAATATAGTTGCATATTCACTTAGCAAAAACATATCAGAACACATTGGAACTTAACATAACAACAATACACATAGGTTTGAATGCAATAAAATAATTTATGATATAGCTGAGTCATAACAAAGTCGATACTTGATTCTAGAACATACATTATGTTTTTTAATACAAAATCAACATTAATTTATTCTAAGAACTTCTATAATATTCTAGAAAGATTTAAAAGTGTGCACCAACACTTAATAAGTAATGATGATTCCATAACTTACTAATGGTTTCTAGAAAACTCTAGAGATATGCATCATAGTTTAACCAAAAAAAGAGGGTGCAAACTGCAATCAAATGTGTAGAATGTATAACAAAATGGGTAAATTTAATTAATCTAAGGCTTTAGTTGCTGTTTAATGTGTTCCACCTTTAGCGAATGTTTGTTTATGGAGGCGTAAGAAATGAGAGAACTTGAGACAATATAGTGTTAGCAGAGAAGTATCACATCAATGTTGTTTGATAGAGCGATGAAATAAGAATGAAAAATTAAAATGTGCGGACCCCACATGAAACTGATCTGACCTGATTAGCAGCATGACGTATGATACGGTGAACTGATTGTTCTTGAGTGCTTGGGTAGACGTGGGGTGATGTACCTATAGACACTTTGACGTTCAATTCATAATTTGAGCAAGAAAAGAGGGTTAAGAGTGAATGAAATCGTATATTGGGAGATTGTTAAAGTCCCCTTATATAGGGAGGTGTAGGTTGCGGGTGAATTCAACGTGTCGTAGTCGTTGCTCGACAATTACGGAGGGTGGAATAAATAATCATCGAGCGCTAAAGATTGCAATGATAAGAGGCAATTACGATTCATAAATTTCAATTGTTGCATTGTATTGCTGCAAGCACACTCCCTTATAGAAGGAGGATATGAAAAGTGTTGTTGATCCAATACGAAATTTGGTTTCTTGGTTGGACCTTGGACTGCAAGTATAGACTTTTGAATAGTCGAGAACAAAAACTCTTGGCAATTGCTTTTCTCACCCTATTCATTTCCTCGCGCGCCCTTTGTTCGGATTACATAATCTGAACTCCTTTCAGATAATGAGTTCGGACAAATTCGTGGATTTTGGAACTTAAACCAACCTGATGGATGTTGGTGTCAATGTGCAATGGATGGATTCGGATTCCATAATCCAGACAGTTTTTGCACTTTCCGGATTATGTAATCTGAAAAGTGTCAATCACCCCATAGAAAGTCAACTTTTGGGGTGAAAAATAATGTTTCCGGATTACATAATCCGGAAAGTGTAAACATTGTATGGATTATGGAATCCGAACTGCATCAGCACAGAGGCAGAAATCATCTGTTTTGGATGAGCCTCTATTTTAGAGCATGTACTAAACTGTTTTGGCCTTTGACTAGTTGTTCAAACAGAAAAATTCAATTTATAACATAAGAATTAACAACACAATATAATTTTCAAACATTCAAACATTAATAAAACATAATAGTTAAAATTATCCAAGTGTTACAAAATTTAAAATAATCCAAAATATTCAAAATATAACATGATTAAAAGTTACAATCAACCCTTTATAACTACACCCCTACCACCCCTGTCACCACCCATGCCATCTCTGCCACCTCTGGAACCCCCGACACCCCTGCCACCCTTAGTAGTTCCCTTACGATGGTAAACCTTCCCACCATGCACCTCTCTCAATGCCTCCTCCAAATGGCTCCATGCGTCAGACCCACGCTGCACCTCACCGCTGGAAATAACAGCATACACAAGGTCTCTGATGCGGTCCAACCTTCCGCTCAGCTCTAAGTACCCATGCTCTCCATCCTCCTGAGCAGCAATCTCATCAATGGCCTCCAGTTCTGGTGGCGTAGGCACCAGAACCTCTATGTCTGGAAGAATCATGCGTGGATGAAAGACGTCATAAAACCAGTGGATGTATCCCTCTGATGCCTCCACACCATACACTGCAGGGTGACCCAACTCCTGAGGTGTTAGCGCATAATCAAGAGCACGCTGAAAGCGAAGGGTGATTTCCCCTAAGTTCTGTCGGGGATGTGCAATCTCCAATGTATATCTCGGGACAGTCTGAACGTATCCAAACTGACGAAGCACCCATTTCGGAAGATATCTCACCATGCGGTTACCGTATCTGAGCCATCCTAAGATCCAGCGCATCCATATGCGCTCTGTACTCGTCTGGTGTAGAGAAAACCATCTGTGATGCAAAAAGCATGGCACATGGATATTCCTCCTAATATCCACCCCACACATCCTTACTGCCTATACCCCTGAAGTGCTGATAAATCCAAACCTGCAACAAAGACAACCACATATTAATATATAAACTATCAAAACTTATAGATGAAAAAACAAACATAATTATTAATTTATACCTGCAGCAAAGACAAATACCCTGACAGCTGACTACTGGCCCAATGGGAAGCATGGTTAAGCTCCCTATACAAGTGAGATAGGCATGCAACTCCCCATGAAAAGCCATAAACAACCTTCTGAAGTACCTCAGGTAGACAACATCCACATAGGTGCCGCTCTTGTCAGTGAAGAGCGTGATCCCCACCAAGTACAACAAATATATCCGCAGAGCCTGGTCCCGCAACCTCTGCACCTAATCATCCATACCATTCTCATTAAATAACTCCAACTGCCGTTGGAGACGCTGCTTTAAAATCTTCGTCAAGTAGCTAAACCTAGCATATGCACCTCTGGTGTTAGCCACCTCCTCTAGAGCATCTCCCGAATTAGACCCCAAATACCTGATCATCAAATCCACCACATCGTCCCTTGATATGAACTCGTGGGACAGAAGCATGCCATCAATGGGGAGATGCAGCAAATATGACACATCATCAAGTGTCACTGTCATCTCCCAAAACGGAAGGTGGAAGCTCGAAGTCTCCTCGCGCCACCTCTCCGCAAATGCAGAAATCAGGCCGTGGTCAATCTGGCTGTAGTATCCTAAAGCCAAGAAAGACCAGTGGCTCCCGGTGCATCACGCCACCACCATGCGTTCATGATAGGCATGGTATCATCATCATGCATTGTATCAATCTTCTTCCCGTTGTTGATGCATTTTAAATTGTTCCGCCATTGCAAAAAATTTAAAACAAAACATTAACATCAGTTTCACAAAGATAAGGTGAGTTAAACTAGATATCAAATTAAAATACAAAGAATTAATCAGAGGTAATGACTTATACAACATTAACATCAGTTTCACTAAGATTAACATCAAGTTCATAAAATATCACATTAAAACGTACCACTCCCTCAGACGCCTTCCTGGCCACGTGCACATGGTACCTTGTCAACAGTGTAGTGTCATGTGGGCCACCGAGGTAGTCATCAAGAAGATCAGGGTCTGGCTCCACCACCTTCTTCCCTCCTCCTCCGTCGCTGCTGCTGGGCATCCTAATCCACATCCTCCTCCATTGCCTCAACATCATCCTCTGTCTGATGCTCCACGTCCATCTGCTCATAATCTGGGTCAGCTTGGGATTGAGACTCATCTTCGACAACAGCACAGCGTGGCCTGCCAGCCCTATGCTTGGGAGCCTGAACTACACCCTCTGCCGCCTCTCGAGCCGCTCGACGCGCTCAACGACGCTGTTCCCGCTCTCTTCTAAACGGATGCGTGACATGTAACATGCCGATCAATATCATCATCCATACATGTAACATGCATAACACAACATGATCCAAATTTAGGGTGCATCACAACACAAAAAAAGAAAGAAAAAAAATTACACACGGGTTTGTCTGGATTTCACAATCTGAACTGCAACAATCTAGTTCGGAATACAAAATCCGGACAACTTCAGTGCCCAAGAAGAAGAAAAAAAACACCCAAATTAACTTGCATGCATAAGGATTTCGAACTAACAATCAATTTGATGTTTGATAAGGCTTGAAATGCGGTGATTTTGAGTAAGAAAACTCCAAATTTGGACTGATTCGTTCAATTCGAATTTTGGGAGAGAGAGAGAGAGAGAGAGAGAGAGAGAGGAAAAAAGTGAAACTGTAAGATGAGGGAAGAACTTCCTTTCATACTCCGAATTTGTCCAGATTACGTAATCCAGACATTATTTCGATTTTTCCGGATTACGTAATTCAAAGGGCATGTTTGCCATTTTTCCAGGGTGCGTGAGTATGACATAAGGTGAAAAAAGTAATAGTCAAAACTCTTTCTCTTCGTTGGTGTGAAGAAACAAGAAAAGAGATTAGAATTTTGGGTCCATGTCAATTGTACCCTTGAAAACAAAGCATCGAATATAGACAATATTTGATTATTTTATGAGATAACAAATCTGATTGTTACAAAATTAATAAAATTGGTTTGTCAATTTAGTAATTAATTAAATTAAAATATAATAAAATAATATCGTATATTAAAGTTTTTAGTCTAGGGATGTTTGTCTTTTTTAAAAAGAAAACCACATCTTTTTCTTCTATATCTCTCTTGTATTAAATAATATGTCAAACCTCCTTCATTCACATATAATTCATCTTTTCCTCTCCTCTTGTAGATACTCTCTCTTTCTCACATCTTTCCCTTTTTTATTTCCACACAATCAAACACACCTTGAAGGAGTTTGTTAGACCCCTTAATCTAAAAGTCAACTTGATAACGTCAACAAAAAAAGTCAGCATGATAGTTTCAAAGAAGTGAAGGAGGTGTAAAGGAAAAAATGGCTACGTAGTACGTAGACACCAAAATTTTCTCTTTTTAGGAGGTGTAATGGGAATCTAATAATAGCACGAGGTTCGACGTAGGTTAGGTAGAGTAGAAAGATAGCGCCAAATCGTTGAAAATTTGACCAGCAGACATTGACACATGAACAATACTACGGCGGGAACGAGAATACTTCTAATCCACATACTGTTCCCGTAGACCATACAAATATAATCATAAAGAAATGCATGTTACAATTATTTTAATACAACTAGGAGTTTTATTATTCAAATATATTAGTAATTTTTAAAAGATTATATACTGAATACAGAACACGTGTAAACACGTGTAGACTTTATAATTGATTCTTCACTTTTCAGCAATCACTCATTTTTTTCTTCTCTTTTTTGAATTTATTGCGTTCGGACATGTTATCACGCACCAAATGCTCGGTAACATTTGAATAAGACCGTAAAATTATCGGAAAACACTTCGGGACATTGGGTGTCAATATTATGTGATATTGTGGTTGGTCAATGTCACGTGATATTGGTATCCCAATATCATCTAAATGCTATCTAAAATTATTCAATTTACATTAAATCTTGTATGCATTTTTTAAATATTGTCTATTTATGACATTTTTTGTATTGTAGTTTTTGCCTTATCAACTCTTGTTTCTCTTAGGTAGGGATTTGATTTTTAATAATTTTTGCTCATGCGTACCACAATTTTCATGGTTGATTGAATAAATATCTATTTAGTCGAATTAACCATATTTTTTTAACATGAGATGTAGCACAGGGTGCATCAAAAGCGGTTGTAAATTTTGAAAGCTCTTTTTGAATTATTGCATTCACACACATGAATTATCTATACCTACCATCAAATACTACAAGTACAAATAATAAATAATTCAAACACTCAATGTCTTTTTAGGGATTGGATTCCACTTGTGTACCATTGAGATACAATGGTATATATCATTGACCAATTAGAGTGTGTCATCTATCAATGTTACTTTATAAATGCTTTATTTGATATATTTTTTTAAAGGATGTGCCACGTGGCACATTATAATTGGACTATGGTATATACCATTATGGCACACAAGTGCTATCCCCTTTTAGGACCACACTATTTATTTCTTCTTCATTATCCATAAAACTACACCACCAAAACAATTCAATATTAATCACTGATCTTCTTTCCTCTTCACACCACCCAAGATTCCAACAATGTCCCCTTCACCATCACAAACAAGGGCGGTTCTAAGGTCCGGTGAGCCTGAGCGGTTGCCCAGGCTCCGGCCCAAACAAATCTTCATACCTTTTCTCATCTTTCTCTTCCATTTTCAACACACCTCATCCTTCACCCTCTCAGTAGAAAACCCTGAACAAAACATCATACTCTCCTCCAAAAAAACCTTCACAGCAGGTTTCTACCCTGTAGGACAAAATGCTTATTCCTTTGCCATATGGTTCACACAAAAACATAAAAACCTTAACAACACCACCATTGTTTGGATGGCAAATCGTGACCAACCTGTTAACGGAAAACGCTCAACACTTTCCCTTCTCAAAACCGGAAACCTCGTCTTAACAGATGCAGCTCAGTCCATTGTTTGGTCCACAGACACCACCTCAACAAAACCACTTGAATTACTATTACATGAAACAGGTAACCTTGTTCTTCAAGAACAAAACATAACCGGTTCCAAGAAAAACATTCTATGGCAAAGTTTTGATTTTCCAACAGATACACTTTTACCAGACCAGACCCTAACAAGGTTCACGGACCTCGTTTCATCAAGAAGTCAGACGAACTATTCGTTTGGCTTCTACAAACTATTTTTTGACAATGATAATGTTCTTCGTCTTCTATACCAAGGACCGAGAGTTTCTAGCATTTATTGGCCAGATCCTTGGACTACAAGCAATGGTGCTGCTGGTAGCGGTACAAGAAGTACTTACAATAGTAGTAGAATCGCATCGTTGGATTCCTTTGGTAGTTTTAGTTCATCTGATGATTTTGTTTTTAATACTGCTGATTATGGAACTTTTTTGCAACGTAGACTTACACTTGATCATGATGGTAACGTTCGCATTTATAGTAGAAAAGATGAGGAACATGGTTGGTTTGTTTCGGGTCAATTTCGTCAACAACCTTGTTTTATTCATGGGATTTGTGGGCCTAATAGTACTTGTAGTAATGATCCTTTGACTGGTAGAAAATGTTCTTGTCTACCTGGTTATGTTTGGATTAATGATCAAGATAGTTCTCAAGGTTGTACACCCAATTTTGAACTTTCTTGTAGTAACAAGACTCATGATGAGTTAAGTTTTTTGGCTTTGTCTCATGTTGATTTTTATGGATATGATTATGGGTTTTATACGAATAAAACTTACAAAGAATGTGAGACTTTGTGTGCACAATTGTGTGATTGTGCAGGATTTCAATATACTTTTACAGCTGAATATGGTGGTGTTTATTGGTGTTATCCGAAAATTCAGTTACTTAACGGTCATCGTTCGCAGAGTTTTCTTGGATCATTCTACTTGAAATTGCCGAAAAGTAGTGGTTTTGTTGATGAGATTAGGATTCAACAAAATAGCAGTGGAATGGTTTGTGAGAGGAATGGAGTGGTAAAGCTTGACAGAGAATACATGAAGAAGAAAGAAAATGGTTCATTGAAGTTCATGCTTTGGTTTGCAGGTGGTTTAGGAGGAGTTGAGCTGTTGGGATTTTTTATGGTTTGGTTCTTCTTGTTTAGGAGTAGCAAAAATTCTGATGAGAATCATGATTATGTTCTAGCAGCAACAGGGTTTAGGAAATTCAGTTACTCTGAATTGAAACAAGCTACAAAAGGTTTTAGTCAAGAGATCGGAAGAGGTGCCGGAGGAACTGTGTATAAGGGTGTTTTATCTGATAATCGAGTTACTGCGATAAAGCGTCTGCATGAAGCAAATGAAGGAGAGAGTGAGAGTGAGTTTCTTGCTGAAGTAAGCATCATTGGAAGGCTTAACCACATGAACTTAATTGGTATGTGGGGTTATTGTGCTGAGGGAAAGCATAGATTGTTGGTTTATGAGTACATGGAAAAGGGTACTTTAGCTGATAATCTATCATCAAATGAACTTGATTGGGGTAAAAGGTACAACATTGCTATGGGAACTGCGAAGGGTCTTGCGTATTTACACGAAGAATGTTTGGAGTGGATTTTGCATTGCGATATAAAGCCGCAAAATATACTTGTTGACTCTGATTACCAACCGAAGGTAGCGGATTTTGGTTTGTCTAAGCTATTGAATAGGGATGACCTTGATAATTCAAATTTCTCGAGGATTCGAGGGACAAGAGGTTACATGGCACCTGAATGGGTATTCAACATGCAAATCACTTCTAAGGTTGATGTTTATAGCTATGGAGTTGTGATGTTGGAGATGATTACCGGAAAGAGTCCAACAACCGGTATCCAAATCAAAGATAAAGAAGAGTTGTGTCATGAGAGATTGGTAACATGGGTTAGGGAGAAAAGAAGAAAAGGAGTAGAAGTTGGTTGTTGGGTAGAACAAATTGTTGATCCTAAATTGGGATCAAATTATGATGTAAAGAAAATGGAGACTTTGGCAAATGTTGCTTTGGATTGTGTACAAGAAGATAAAGATGTTAGACCCACCATGAGTCAAGTTGTTGAGAGGCTATTAAGGGATGACCATTATTATTGATAGTCTGCACATTTAATACTTCTGTTTCCATTGTTTTTCTACATGTAATTTGATTCAAGGATGATGTTATCACAATTTTGGAGGTAACATTTAAATAACTTAGTGTTTAGAATGTGATCATAGTTTTCACATTTCTGTTGCTTGTATGCCTGTGGATCATGGAAGCTCTTGAACTTTCTATATTTGTTCTTGTGTGATCAATTCCTCACTTTTCAACTCTGACCATTTTAACTCCAACCATTTTTCCATACATCCAAATTTTTTTCTACTATTCGGGCTTGGTCCAAGAATAAAGGGAATTAAGCATAGGAACACTAGATAAAACAACTTCAATAGTTGAATTCCACTAGTGTTTAATGCTTGAACAATTTCATTCATTTGTGAATTAGACACTGAAAGAAAACTACTTACAGAAATGTACAACACTAACATTTTGAAGTGCATTCCAAACCACGTTGCATAAACCTCAAGTCATTTTGCTTAAGCATTATTTATTCCTAGATCAGCTAATAATTGTGCTGAAGAAATCCTTTTATTTTATATGCTTTGCATGATTGAATGCCATAATAAAATTCCAACATGAACAACTAGAAATAATACTTAGATTTACTTATAGATCTTGCATCAAGTACTTCAACTTCTGGTATTGATATTACTCAAAAGTGTAAGTTCAAAGTGAAGATTCAATAAGAGAGAAAGGGATAGTGGTAGATAACAACACTTCAATTATTAATTTGACAGTTGTAATTGGACCACTTTTTTTATTTTCAATTTTTTATGTAAAGATTCCATTAAGATTAGTTATATCACTTTAGTTTTTGTTTGTTTGTAACTTTGATAGAATTCTTAAATTAGTGTATATATTGTTTTGGTTCCAAGGAAAAAAACAAACCCGGCACTGATCCCAGTTTTTGTTTGTTACATAAACAACTTCAATTTTATGAAATATTGAAATCAAGTATAGAGTAAACTAAAATAATGCTAGCCACTTCTCTTTTGTCTCTTAAAACCACTTTAAATATTATAATCACATATTTATAAATTATGCATAAATAATAATTATTAAAAAATAAATAGGTTAAATATTTGTGATAGACTAATAGTCATATTAAATACACTCCGGTTGTCACAAATTATAAGATGTTTTGTCCATTTTACAAAAGATAATTTTATTTGCGAAAAAGATTTGAGTTATTTTACAAAATTATCATTCATAATAGAAATGCATGGGAAAGATAAGTTAATAGAATTGGAAAAAAAGCATAATAAATAATAAATGGTAAGAAGTATGATATTGAAAATAAGCATAAATATTTCATAACCTTTCTATTTCGACTCGAATTGATTTGAGATTTGGACACCGAGAGAGCTACTTACAAACTATAAATAAATTTACGGACATGTTTATATACTATGACTCGTTATGGATGATTGATAGTTGATTATCAGTTTTTTGTATAAAAAAGAAATATTAACCCACCCAAAACGATATTGGAGAGAATTGGATATTTGATTACTAGTTAGTTAACAAAGCGGGGTGGAGAGCCTTAGTTCAACTAGCTTAAATTAATATTTAACGGTGTTGGAGGTCCCAGATTAAAACCCGGGCAAAAAATTAACAATTAATTACCAGTAACATTGATTATTAAAAAATTACAAAGAAAAAAAGTGTAAAGTAACAAAAGGACATGATTAAAACCAAATTTAGTTCAATAACTTTTTATTTTTATTTTTTATAAAGACAAAGTGAAATTTATAATAAACCGATGAAGCTCTACGCCCACGCAAGATATGCTAGGCTAAAACTCAAGAGTATATACAATTTAAATTCAAAGAAAAGGCATCACCAACGTTAGCCATATAACAATACAACTGACCAGGTAAGGACAAAAATAAAGCACTGAATGGAATTAATCCACCGGTGGTGAAAATTGAAAAGTAAATTAGGATTTTCTGCTTGAAGCCATTTGAGTAAAATTTCAGGCTATCAACAAGCTGCTACAAAGATTGATGTTTTGGTCGGAAAATACAGTTATTCTTGTCCTTCTAAATAACCCAAACAGACACCATCCAAATTACATGTAGAGAAAACTGAAATTTCTTATAATCACCATCTAAATTTGTAAACTGATTAAAATGAGAAGAAATAGATAACCTGACCTCCATGAAAATGCCAAGCCAAAGGAGAATTTGCGCCACAACGCTGCCAAAATATGCATAGCCCACAAACAAGCGATCAACACTTTCATCATGCCCACACCCAACTGAACAAGGACCCGAAGTATACATAATAAGTCAACGATGAATCAACTTATCTTTTGTTGATAGGTGATATAATAATAACTGCCACATGAGCAAAGAAACCTTCAATGACACCGATTTATTCCAAACAGTGTCATAATATACCGACCTATTAAACTGAACCACAAATGAAAGCAAATCATAGGCTGCTAGGACACAATATCGTTTGCCTGGATCGACAGTCCAATCTCACTTGTCTTTCACATCATCCTGCAAGAAAATGTTAGACAACAAGAGATTGTACTCCCCCATCTGCTCCTCCTCCCATGCCAACAACCTTCAGCGCCAGTTCCACCCATTGGTTATGAGATAAATCATACAACCGTTTGAACTTATCACGCAACACACCACCCTCTAACCAATGATCAACCTAGGGGTGGGAATAGGCTAGGACAATCTAGGCTTTGCAAGGCCTAAGTCTGGCCTATGAAATTTTTTTAAGGCCTAAACCTGGCCTGAGCCTGGCCTTCTGAAAGCCTATTATGACCTGTTAGTCTGTTTAAAAACCTATATCATATGAATATCTTTAAATAAGCAATGTGATATAAGTTTAAATAGACTAGTGAACTAAAAGATCAATTAGATTAAACTATATTTTGATAATTAACACGAGTTTTTACGGAATTTGACTATATATTGTATCATATTTCAATTCTAGTTTATAATAATACATTTATATATGCAAAATATAATGTATTCTAATAAGCTTAAATTATTGAAAAAGTTAACAAATTTATATTTTAATTCAAAGTACAAAATATAACATAATAACAAATAATATTATTCACATTTAGTTAAATAAGCCAACCTAATAAGCTTAAAAGGCTTTCGGAATGGCATGTGGCTTGGTCTTTTAAGCTAAATATGTAACATCCTGTTTTTAACTAGAATTATTTACTCTTCAAAAAAAAAAACTAGAATTATTTATTTATTTATTATGTGTTTGCGTGTGATTAATTCCTTGTTTGTACATTTGATTTGGGATTGGTGGAATTTTAGCCTAGAAGGGTATTTTAGGCATTTTGAAGGCTAAGGGTATTTTGGTCATTTGGGGGGTTAAGGGTAAATTAGTAATTTTATTGGTAAGGTTATTTTTAGTGCTTTAGTGAGAATAATTATTTTTACTAAGTTACTAGCGAGTTGAGGTAATTATTTTGATGTGGTAAATAATCGATGTTTTAGCGTAGTAACTTTTTAGAATTAATTAAATGAGAGTTTTGAGCCCGTTATGGTTTGTAGTAACTAAGCCCATTAAGGAGGAGTATATTAAAATTGCTCATTCCCAACACAAAATACTTTTGCGTGAGTTAACTCACGCTAGGCTATTTTGTTTGGAATGAGCAAAAAATATTGTGAGAAGATCCGTACCCTAAGTATATATTCATATCTCTTAAGAAAACTAGGGTTAGAAAATATTTCATAACATTTGATAGAGAGGCTATAGAGAGAAAGTAGGAAGATAGAGAGAAGAAGAGAAGAATAGAAGAGGAAGAACTTGAAGAGGAAAGCTAGAAGATTGGGAGCTAGAGGGGAGGTTGAAGCCTAAACTAGTGGATTGAAGGTTTTAGGTAAGGGGGGTAGTTATATTTCATCAAATAAGCTATAATCTCATTTTTCTACTTATGGGTCATAAGTGCTTTTGCGTGAATTATGATTTTTATGAATTTGAATGTTAATTTTCGTGCTCATAATTGAATGGTGATTTTGGGTATGTGAAATTCGTTAGAAACTTGTTGTTTGTGCTTAAACTTCATTGTTGTTATGTGGTGAAATGATTATCTTGAAGTTTTAACTTAAAATGATGAAAAATGATGTTGTTGTGTTGATTGTTGGTGAAATCATGATTATATGATACGAATGTTGTTGGGTTATGTTGATGATGATAATTCATGCATTGGGTATTGATAAATGTGTTGTTGTGTTTTATGATATTTTGTGAAAATGGATTAAAATTGGAGAAGTTTGATTTTGATGAATTTGAATGAAGTGATGAAGTTGTTAGGATGAATTAGAATGAATGGAATTTTTGTGTTTAATCAATATGTTTTGGTGAGAAATGGTTTGGGAGAAAATCGAGTTTTTGTGTCAAAAGTTGTTTTAAGCACTTTTGTGAAACGAGTCACTTTGGAGTGAGTTGAGTTAAGTTCTTTTGAGTTGTAAAACCATGTTTTCAAGTGTAGATTGATTGGTCTAAGTGTTTCGGATGCGTTGGCGAAAACAGAATTGAAAACGGATAAAAAATCGGAATTTTACACGCGAAAACACAAAAGCGAAAAAATCATCATTTTATGTCTGTCAAGGTGGCACGATAATTTACCCCTGTGCCACGGCCGTGCGTGTTTTCATGTGGTTGGGTAGCAGAACCGTGCGCCCTATTGGCACGGCCATGCCAACCCCTCTGTGTCCGAAAACCCCGATTTTTCATGTTTTTATGTACTTTTAAGTATACCAATGGATTCCAAACACCCAAACCTAATTAAATGAAGTGTAATTGGACTTCTAAGAATGATCTAACATGGCTTTACCTTGGATATGAAATTGGTTTTGAAACATGTTAAAAATGAGACGAACTTTGAGTTTTTGAGAAAATAAACGAACCTTGTGAGACCAAAATGCTATGATTGATTACCTTAGATGTTAGATGATATGTAGGGATGTTTTTAATGATATGTAAGGACTTGGAACCCTCATTTTGTTGTGGAAAATAAAAATAGGCGATTTTGCAAAAATATGCAAACTTTGTCGAAATGAATCTTAATGATCTTATAACTTGTAAATGGTCTTCTAAACGTAATAACATGGTGACTTGAGAATGCATTAATGTTGATTGATGTATTAAATGTTTGCTATCATGGTGTGGTGAAATACTCGTTTTTGTGCGATTTGGTGATTTAGGAAGCAATGTGTTTCTTTATGATGATGATTGTTGATTGATGAATATGATGACGACTCTTTGTTTGATTAAGACTTGTTGATTGTATGGGTGTAAAACTTGATAATGAAAATGGTGTTGAATTATGAAGAATGTTGGAGGTGTACTTTTACATTGCTTTGGTGAACATATAGTTGGTGTTAGGTGCATTGTCGAGTCTTACTTGAAGTCTATACATTCATAGTCATGTTTAGTCTTATGAAGAATGTAAATAGAGGTGTACTTTTAAATTTCTTTGGTGAAATACATAAGTGGAGGTGTACTCTTACGTGGGTGTCGATTCAACACGGTAAAATTATCTTCAGAATTCAATTGATACCACATGCTTCTAGAAGAGTCTAGAAGATTGCATGCACTTGATAATTGGTGAGTTGTGTCATACTTGACTATGTGAGTTGATGATTATGGAGAAATGTTTATGTTGTTGAGATCATTTTGTATGTTTGTCTTCCGTTGCGAAATTTTTTATGAAAACCGGTTATGCATGTTTTTGAGAAACGAAGGTGTAACATCTAAACTCTTCGAAAATAGTTATTTATTTTGCAAGATTTATTGCTTAAAGGATTTAGGATGTTATAAAATAGGCTTCTAAAAAATCCTAGGCCTTCACTATTTAAGAAAAAAGTCTGGCCCCACTACTCTCACCGAACTCAAATCAAACTAACTATTCCCACCCCCAATCCGACACCTCTATGAATGGCTATGATATCCTTCGACCATATGGATCCTAATCTTCCTCCCTCCTCCTCCCAAACCTAGCTACTAACACTTTATACCAAAAACTCGCCTGATCCACATGTAATCTCTAACACCACTTCTTTAACAATGTCAAATTAAATTCGCTAATCCTCATAACCTCCAAACCCCTTACTCAGAGGAAATGATACTCGAGGGTGTTTTGAAGAAGGAAATAAAGTAGATAGAAATTGATGACAAGACAAAAAATCACCCAAAGATAAGTTTATGCTTTCCACCCCAATAACCTCTTTATAATGCGATCAATGAACGACTGCTAAAGGAAAGTCGTAGAGGGTTACTACCAATCGGAAGACCAAGATACACAAAAGGAATATGTTCAATCTTACAATTCAGAACCACAAATGCCTCTACCAACCAACAATCAGGCACATTCACCCCTACCGACATACTTTTGTTAAAATTGACCTTCAATCTAGAAATGACTTTAAAAATAACTAGATTCACTTTAAAGGCTCTCATATTTTCCCAACTCTTTTCCCTATTATGATAGTATCATCAACGAATTGTAAATGTAAAACACAAATCTCCCTACCTGGCCAATCTTATAACGTTCATCCCTTCTGCTATAAACAAAAGGAGAGAGATGATCATCTTGCCTCTAATCTCTTTCCAATTTAAATTTATCTGTTATGCTCCCATTAACCATAATTGTTGTTGTAGTAAAAAATTCCATGATATGCTTTTGCCACAATGTCGAAAAATTCATTTTCCTCTTTACTAATTCCAAGTATTTCCAATCACAAAATCGTAGACTTTTTGAAAATCAACTTTAAACAACAATTTTTTTTTTAATTTACGAGCTTCACCAACCATTTCATTAACAGTAGAAATACCATCTAAAATATGTGGCCTTTAACAAAAGCAGACTGTGATTCAGAAATACCATTTTTTATTATCTTGCAAAGCCTATTGGCTAACAACTTAGCTAACACTTTGTACATGCATCCAATAAGAGATATTGGTAGGAAATCTGCATAATCTTGAGGATTCTCAATCATAGGAATTAAAAACATAAAAGTAGCATTCACTTATGAAACTCAAAGATGAATCTCATAAAATCATGTTTTAGATACCCCCAAAAATCATTGATGAAACCAAAATTGATTCTGTTGGGACCAAACTGTCACAGTCTCAAACAACCTGTTTAACCTCGTCTTCACATAACGACCTAGTGATGTTTCCACTTTCAACAGGGGTGATGCCCTCGAATGAGAACGCTTCAAGATAGCTTATACTATTTAATAAATTCTTTTGAAAATAATCTCTATATTATCAAATCTTAAAATCATTCTTTTTTTTAGTGAGACCTAAATTACACTTCGATGAATTATGGATAATTACCCCTGATGACAAGTATGATTCGATTATGGAAGGAAAGATATTGAAATCACATGTTGAACGAAGGAAACCGAGAAATTTGATGCTCTTGAGATGAAAATGGTAACTGATTGTAAGAAGAAAAAAAACCATATCTATGAGGTCTACATTGCCCTTTGATGAATTAGAGGTAATTTACCCATAGTGATAAGTATGATTTGATTCTGGAACGAAGAAGATGCAGATCACATGTTGAATGAAGGCGATGAAAAAATTTGATGTTCTTGAAATGAAAATGGTAACTAATTGTAAGAATAAAAATAAAGAAAAAAAAGATTTTTCTTTGATAGGGGTAAATTATCCCTGTTCATCAAAGGATAATGTAAAAATAACCTAATCTAATCATTAGAGATTAATAATGATACAATTTGGTTATTGAAAATATTAAAATAGTGAATGGGGATGTTGTTTGTAAAAGTGATTTTCATTATAGTAAACAAACAAACAACAACTTCAATGTATGTTACCTCTTTACAAACTAATCTCTAAATTATTGTTTGTAACATGAAAGGATATTAATATGTATATTAGTGTCATATATAAAAGCAGTTGGGTAATTCAATTGCTTTGAGTGAAATGTTAAAATGTTGGAGGTCTAAAATTCAAGTCCTGACAAAGAAAAAAAATCTAACACAACAATTAACATATTAACCTTTGTCATTGAAAATAATAATAATAATAATAATAAGAGCAATATCAAGAGATCTCTTCTAACTTAACTAGAGTGTTCATAGCTCCGGATATACATAAATGTTAAATCTCTTGAGGGAGAGTTTTGACACTCATTGCAGTCTTACTCGACTCGGTATCCGGTAAAAAAAAATTACATTAGTGCCACTGTTTTAAGGTTGGCACATCCACATGTGTATATAAGGACAATCATTGTATCTCATAATTCATTCAACGAATCATTTCATTTCACTAATGTCTTTGATAATTTCTACGACATTGGTTTCCTAGTAAAAAAGGTTGGGTGACTTAATTGGGTAAATGAAGAATTATGATCATGCCGTGGGAGAAGGAACGAAGACCAAAAAGTTATCCATATTTTTGTTCACATGCCTTTTTTATTACCATACCATTTGTATCTATATATGATATGATGACAATGAATAACAAAACAATCCAGCAAAAACATATCATGATTCGAATGAATCATTCACCAATCTTCTTTACAATTTTCATCTTGCTCTTCCATTTTCAACATTCATTGTCATTTTCCCTCTCAGTGGAGAGACATGAAAATGACGTTATAGTCTCACCTAAAGGCACATTCACCGCGGGCTTTTATCCCGTAGGTGAAAATGCTTATTCATTCGCCATATGGTTCACTCAAAAACACAAAAACCTCGCCAATGCTACCGTTGTTTGGATGGCTAATCGTGACCAACCAGTTAACGGAAAATGCTCAACACTTTCCCTTCTTAATACCGGCAACCTTGTATTAACCGACGCAGGGCTGTCCAACGTTTGGTCAACGGATACAAAGTCATCCAAATCAATTGAGTTGTTTTTGTACGAAACAGGAAACCTCGTTCTCCGAGAACAAAACACAAATGGTTTCATTTTGTGGCAAAGCTTTGATTCCCCAACAGATACTCTCCTTCCTGATCAAAGTTTCACAAGGTACATGCAGCTCGTTTCCTCAAAAAGCGAGAATGATTATTCATCTGGCTTCTACAAGCTTTTATTCAACTACGACAATCTTCTCTGTCTTATCTACGATGGACATCAAGTTTCAAGAGTTTACTGGCCAGTTCCATGGCTCCTCAGTTGGGAATCTGGTAGATCAACGTACAACAGTAGCAAGGTTGCAATACTAAATCCTTTAGGGGAATTCAGCTCTTCTGATAGCTTCACTTTAACAACTAGTGACTATGGGACACTACTCCAACGAAGATTGACCCTTGATCATGATGGTAATGTTCGTATTTATAGCCGAAAACATGAACAAGAGAGGTGGTCAGTATCAGGGCAATTTCGTCAACGTCCTTGTGGTGTTCAAGGGATTTGTGGACCCAATGGTGTTTGCAGTTATAATTTCCGTAGTGGTAGAAAGTGTTCGTGTCTTCCAGGTTACATCAGGATCGATAATCAAGACTGGTTCCAAGGGTGCAAACCAAGTTTTCAACTTTCATGTGACAACAAGACAAATTCAAATACTCGCTTCCAACACTTACCCCATGTCAAATTTTATGGATATGATTATGGTACTTACGGAAATTATACCTATATACAATGTAAGCATTTGTGCATGCGACTGTGTGGGTGTATCGGATTTGAATACACATATCGGGAGCTAAAAGGTACTTATAGTTGTCACCCAAAGACACGGTTTTTAAATGGGTTTCATTCACCAGATTTCCCAGAATCAATTTTCTTGCTATTGCCGAAAAACAATATTGATTTTTCCCACGAGAAATTTTTCAAGGATGATAGCTTGGTTTGTTCACAAAATGCACAAAAACAACTAGTAAGATTATATGTCAAAGGCAAAGAGAATGGACCAGTGAAGTTCATGCTTTGGTTTGCCAGTGGCTTAGGAGGAACTGAATTATTGTGCTTCTTTATTGTATGGTGTTTCTTATTAAAGAATAGGAAGCATTCTAGTGAAGGCAATCATAACTATGTTCTTACAGCAACAGCATCGGGATTTAGGAAATTCACTTACTCTGAACTAAGACATGCAACAAAGGATTTCAGTCAAGAGATTGGAAAGGGTGCTTGTGGAACTGTGTATAAGGGTGTTTTATCTGATGATCGAGTTGCTGCGATAAAGCGTTTGCATGAAACGAATCAAGGAGAGAGTGAGAGTGAGTTTCTTGCTGAAGTTAACATCATTGGAAGCTTTAACCACATGAACTTAATTGGTATGTGGGGATATTGTGCTGAGGGAAAATATAGATTGTTGGTTTACGAGTACATGGAAAAAGGTACTTTAGCCGATAATCTTTCATCAAATGAACTTGATTGGGGTAAAAGATATAACATTGCTATGGGAACTGCAAAGGGTCTTGCTTATTTACACGAAGAGTGTTTGGAGTGGATTTTGCATTGCGATATAAAGCCACAAAACATACTTGTTGACTCTGATTACCAACCGAAGGTAGCGGATTTTGGTTTGTCCAAGCTATTAAATAGGGACGACTTTGATAATTCAAAATTCTCGAGGATTCGAGGAACAAGAGGTTACATGGCACCTGAATGGGTTTTCAACTTGCAAATCACTTCTAAAGTGGATGTTTATAGCTATGGAGTTGTGGTGTTGGAGATGATTACCGGAAAGAGTCCAACAACAGGTATCCAAATCAAAGACAAAGAAGAGTTGTGTCATGAGAGGTTGGTAACATGGGTTAGGGAGAAAAGAAGAAAAAGATTAGAAGTTGGTTGTTGGGTTGAACAAGTTGTTGACCCTAAATTGGGATCAAATTATGATGTAAAGAGAATGGAGACTTTGGCAAATGTTGCTTTGGATTGTGTACAAGAAGATAAAGATGTTAGACCCACCATGAGTCAAGTTGTTGAAAGGCTATTAAGGGATGACCATTATTATTGATAGTCTGCACATTTGGTACTTCTGTTTCCATTGTTTTTCTACATGTTATTTGATTCAAGGATGATGTTATCACAATTTTGGAGGTAACATTTAAATAACTTAGTGTTTAGAATGTGATCATAGTTTTCACATTTCTGTTGCTTGTATGCCTGTTTTAAGCTCAATCAAATCAAATAAAATTAGAGTAAATTACACTTCCCTTCTCTCAAAGATGATTGATTATACTCCCCTCCCCTCTTATGTTAAAATATACACTCCCCTCCCCTCTTATTGAAAACATATTAGAAAATATTTCACTCCCTCCCCTACGAGAAGCTTGAATTACATTTCTCTCCCCTCTTATGGTAAAATATACACTTTACTCCCTCAATAATTTTTTAGATTTCTATAAATCTAGAAAAAAAAAAATAATCTAACACACATCGAAAAAAAAGTAATATTGCGGGTCTATTTTAATATAATCTTATAAGGGAGGGGAGTATAAATTTTACTTTTCAAGGGAGGGTGTATATTTTAATATAAGAGGGGACGGAAGTATAATTTAATCATCTCTTAAAAGAGGGGAGTGTAATTTACTCATAAAATTAATATACTTATCATATCACCTCTTTTATCTGCCTGTTTTATACTTGTCACGGAGAAACAAGGCTCATGTATCCAATGACCTTGACACAGTTATTGAAAATTGAATCAGAAACAAGGCTCGTGTGTCCAATGACCTCGAAACAAATATTTAAAATCGAATCAGACGGTTTAGTTGGTTAAACCTTAAATTGTCATTGTCTAAAATTTGGTTATTTGAGTGGTTCGATCACAATTTTATCTAACTATAACCAGGAAGTCTCACCGGTTTGATGTTCGGTTTCTAAAACGTCGCATTGAACACACAAAATGTTTTCTAAAATACATCGAGGTTCATATAGGAGGATCCACTTCCATGATCCATAAATTTCCAGTATTTGTTCTTGTGTGATCAATTCTTCACTTTTAACTCACCATTTTAACTCCAACCCATTTTTCCACACATCCAAATTATTTTCTACTATTCGGACTTAGTCCAAGAATAAAGGGAATGTAAGCATTGGAACACTAGATAAAACTATGTCAATAGTTCCTTAAAAAAAAAAAAAACTATTTCAATAGTTAAATTCCACTAGTGTTTAATGCTTGAACAATTTAATTCATTTGGGAATTCGACACTGAAAGGAAACTACCTAGATACAACACTGATATTACTAGCTTTTAGAATCTAGCCAATTCAAGTGGTCAAGTTTACAATCACTATATTATTGAATATTGTTTCTTGTTTGAAATAAGGAAATGCAATGGGACAAATTGGATAGTTCAACAGAGTTTTCAAAGATTTATTTCTTCAGCTTCCAAATCTTGAAGTGCATTCCAAACCACGTCGCATAAACCTCAAGTCATCATTTTAATTGTGCTGAGGAAATTCCTTTTATATGCTTTGCATGATTGAATGCCAAAATAAAAGTCCAACATGAACAACGAGAAATAATACTTAGATTTACTTATAGATGTTGCATCAAGTACTTCAACTTCTGGAATTGATATTACTCAAAGTGTAAGTTCAAAGTGAAGATTCAATAAGAGAGAAAAAGAGAATGGTGGATAGCAACACTTCAATTATTAATTTGACAGTTATAATTGGACCACTTTTTTTATTTTCAATTTTTTATGTAAAGATTCCATTAAGTTATTAGTGATCACTTTTGTTTATGTTTGTTTGTAACTTTGATAGAATTCTTAAATGAAAATTGTTTTGGTCCCATGGAAAAAAACAAACCCGGCACTGATCCCATTTTTTGTTTGTTACATAAACAACTTCAATTTTATGAAATATTGAAATCAAGAACAAAGAATAAACTAAAATAATGCTAACCACTTCTTTTATGTCTCTTAGAACCACTTTAAATATTATAATCACATATTTAAAAATTGAGCATAAATAATAATTATTAAAACCAAATAGGTTAAATATTTATTTGAGGGAATATGTTAAATATTTGTGATAGTCATATTAAATACCAATCCACCCGTTACAAATTATAAGTCTTTTTGTCCATTTTGCACGGATTAAAAAATATAGTTAATTTATTTTTGTAAGTTTAGTTCAGTTGGTAGAGATATTACATAATATATGCAAGGACCGAGGTTCGAACTCCAGACACCTAATTTCTTCACATTTAAATGTGTGAGCTCCAGCCACTATGCTACTTGACAAAAAAAAATTAATTTTATATAGAAAAGAGCAGACCCGTTTCTGAGATTGTAGTGGTCTAGGGCGAACCTATAATTTAAACTCTAACTGATAAGTATATAAGAATTATGAATTCTAAAAGTGTGAAAATAATTTGCTTGAAAATGATACTTTTTATTTCGTTAAAATTACTCTAATAAAAACAATAGATTTTGTAAAAAAAAAAACATTGAATTTTTTTATTCATTATCCAAATGTTCATACCATACAATTCCTAAGAGTATTTGTAGATGTAAAGTGATTGATAATTGTGTCTACGTTAATATGTTCTATCATATATCTCAACCCTTCTCATGATATATATGATCTCAAGTAGTTTTTCAATAAGTTTAACTTAGAAAGACTTCTTTGTGCATATGCAATAAGCATTGTCATAGTTAACATAAATTCGATAAACAATTAAAACTTTTGGCTAACAATTTGCGGCTTTGAGAAACTCAACAATTTCAAATGCTAACATTAACACAGTTGACTTCGACATTTGCAACACATTAAATTCATGAAAAATATCATTTGTATCAACATCCGACAAATCTTTATGACAAAACACAACCTTAAAATTTGTGCAATTTACTTTGATAAACATTTTCATCGTAGTGAAAGCCAGAGACTTTGATGGAATATTAACCTAAAATAACTTCTTAATTTCATTTGGTTTAGATTTTTTTTTTAAGAAATAATCCATGTCAATTTTTTTTGTTCTTTTTAAATGGAACAAGCATGCTAATAATGAAACAGATTGTGAAATGTTAACGAGTGCCTCTTGAACATTGTTTAAAGACCTTAAAAGATAAATTTGTGTATTTAGCGTAATGAAAATTGTAATATTTGTTTTTTAAAAATAATTCTTAGATATCGTGATTGAACTTAACACATCCGACTTATAAGGTGAGAATTACCTTCATTTATAAACTTATGTTCAAATCATATTTTATCAAATGTGAGACTTTTAACAATAATATCTTAATCTAAAATCTTTAAAAAAGCGTCCAAGGACATGTATTTAACAAGATCCAAACAGTTTTCAATTATTTCCGACCAATTACTGTAAAAGGTTGGGTGACCCAAGGTCAATACGAATTATGGTCAAGCCGTGGATATTGGGAGAAGGAGCTAAAAGTAAAGTCACGGAAATTTCACTTCACGTACTTCTTTCATTATCATACTATGTTTATACATGATAACAAATAATAAGAAAATTATCGAGCAATAAAATATCACGATTCAAATGATTCTTATTCACACTGCACATCTTTCTCTTCCAGCAATATCATATCATATATGATTCAATTAATTACTATTAACGTTGGCTATTTAAAAAAGTACAAAACAAACAAATAAAGTAATTCTGTCAAAAAAAAAAAAAAATAAAGTAACAAAAGGACATAATTTTTTTTTTTTTTAAGAATAACAAAAGGACATAATTAAAAACAATATTAGTTCAATAACCTATTAGAATATGTTTAGTTCACAGACATATTTAAAATATTTAGTCCTAACTAATCTCACGAACTCGAGTTCTCTTGAATGATTCTTATTTGGTGAAGCTCATTAACCACTTGAGTTCAATTGTTTGGTTTAATCTCAAGTCATTTTGATTAAGCATTATTTATTCATAGATCAGCTAATTGTGCTGAAAAAATTCCTTTTATATGTTTTGCATGATTCAATACCAAAATAAAAGTCAAACATGAACAACTACAAATAATACTTATATTTACTCAAAGTGTAAGATCAAAGGATTCAATAAGAGAGAAAGGGATAGTGTTAGATAGCAACACTTCAACTATTAATTTGACAGTTGTAAGTGGATCACTTTTTTTATTAAAATAATAATATTAAGCATAAATAATAATTATTAAAAAGTAAATAGGTTAAATATTTGTGGTGATATGTTCGCGAACAAGCTTGTCGCAAGATATAGCACCACTCTACTAAATGCTACCTTGTCGTCACAAATTATAAGTTGTTTTATCCATTTTACACAAATTAAAAAATATAGTTAATTTTGTATGGAAAATAAATTTATAAGTTACTTTGCAAAATTATCATTCATAACGACATGCATGGGAAAGATAAGTTATGTATGAGAAAAAATAAACATTAATAATTTATTGATATCGTAAAGAAATTTATTTTAAGGACAAATTTTTTTGGGAAGTGACTTATAATTTGAGAAGTTGGGAGCGTTTATATAAGTATAGATGTTGTAGATTTTTTATTTATTTTATATTTTACTTAATGACACTAAAAAAAGGGATCACACTAGTACTTTTTTTTTCCTTTCTTTTGTATTGAACCATAAAGCTCCTTAATTGTATTTTAATTTAATAATAAAGATTTAAGTTTATTATGAAATGGATAAAATTGTAAATACCATAGTTTAAATTAAGGGTAAAAATAGTAGAAAAAAATCAGCTTAATGTATTTCTTAAAATATTGATACTGATTAAATAATGAAATTTTTCCCTAAAAATATTTTCTTTTTTAAAATAATTAGTTTTAAGAGTTTTCATTCGTTCATTACATTTTTCTAAAGAATGAGAATCAAAAGAAAACAAAAACTGCTTTAAGTGAGAAGCTTCATGCTCTTGGTTTATTATCCCCCTTCGAATGAGTTTATGAGCTTAAGCTGGGATTCATCAATCTTGAGTTAGATGTGAAGAGAGTGGTTGATAGTTTTTTATCTCTCAAACATGGCTCTACATAATTTGGGATTAGTATCCAAAATTGTAAAACTATCCGTAAGCAATTTTATGAAAACTAAGGTGTTGAGTTTGTGCGGAGACAAGCAAACGAGGTTGCTTACAATTCAGCTAAGGTGTCCATGTTATCGACTAGTTTGTAGATATTGGTTGAAACACCAAATTATATTAAACACATTTTGATTAATGAAATGATATAAGTTTGTTTCTGCGAAAAAAAAGTGAGAACCTTCATTAAATAGTTTTTAGGACAAAAAAAATCTGCTTCAAGTGAAAGACTGTTTTCAATTATTTCCGACCACAAAATTTTTCTTGTCTTTTTTTGTGATTTCCCCGCTTGAGTGCGATGCTGTGTTGTCAATCGTCTTGTGCGACATTGTTTGATTTCGCATCTTGCTGCGGTGTTTGTTTAGTTCTTATTGCAAGATTAGCTTTAGTCAATCATAGATTCAATCAATAATTTTGACGTCAACGTTGCAGATCCGAAATCATGAGTATTATGATGATTTATATTTCATCATATTATTTGTAAGTATTTTTGCGTTGTATGCTATTAACTTGGGTGCCGTGAGTTTGTTGATTGATTCACATTGATCATGTTATTGTATTTGATGTGTTCTATCAATTTGAATGCCCGAATATTATTTTGGTTTTGTAAAAAAACAAAATTATTTCCGACCAATTAATACAAGGTTGGGTGACATTGTCAATGCCGTGGGGCTTGGGTAAAGTCACAGAATTTCGCTTCACGTACTTCTTCCATTACCGTACTACGTTTATATATGATGACAGATAGTAGGAAGATTATCCAGCAATAACAATTAAAATGTTTCATTCACCAATCTTCTTCACAATTCTCATCTTGCTTTTCCATTTTCAACACTCATCATCATTTTCCCTCTTAGTGGAGAGACATGAAAATGACGTTATAGTCTCACCCAAAGGCACATTCACCGCGGGCTTTTATCCGGTAGGTGAAAATGCTTATTCATTCGCCATCTGGTTCACTCAAAAACACAAAAACATCACCAATGCTACCGTTGTTTGGATGGCAAATCGTGACCAACCAGTTAACGGAAAACGCTCGACACTTTCCCTTCTAAATACCGGCAACCTCATTTTAACCGACGCAGGACAGTTTAATGTTTGGTCCACAAACACATACTCACTCAAACAACTTGAGTTGGTTTTGTACGATACAGGAAATCTCATTCTTAGAGAACACAACACAAATGGTTTCATTTTGTGGCGAAGTTTTGATTTTCCAACAGATACCCTCCTTCCCGATCAAAGTTTCACAAGGTACATGAACCTTGTTTCGACCAAAAGCGACACCAACTATTCCTCTAGCTGCTACAAGCTTTTTTTTTACAACGATAATCTTCTTCGTCTTCTCTATGACGGCCCTGGAGATTCAAGCTTTTATTGGCCAGATCCTTTGCTTCTTGATTGGCAAGATTCTAGATCCATGTACAATCATAATAGGGTAGCAACATTAAATCGTTTGGGAAACTTCAGTTCTTCAGATGATTTCACTTTCATAACAAGTGATTATGGAACAATGCTACAACGAAGACTTACGCTTGATTTTGATGGCAATGTTCGTGTCTATAGCCGAAAACAAGGGCAAGAGAAGTGGTTAGTGTCAGGGCAATTCCTCCAACAACCTTGTCAAATACATGGAATTTGTGGACCTAATAGCACTTGCAGTTATGGTCCAATAAATGGTAGAAAATGTTCGTGTCTTCCCGGTTATAGCATAATCAATAAGCAAGATTGGTCTCAAGGGTGCAAACCAAGCTTCCAATTTTCATGCAATAACAAGACAGAATATCGCTTCAAATTCTTACCTCGTGTTGAGTTTAACAGCTATGACTATGGATTCCATAAAAATTACACCTACAAACAATGTGAGCATTTGTGCTTACGATTGTGTGAATGCATAGCCTTCCAATTTCGCTATGTCAAGAAAAAGGGTGTGAATAATTGTTATCCAAAGACGCAGTTACTAAACGGCCTTCGTTCAACAAAGTTTAGAGGTTCACTCTTTTTGAAATTGCCAAAAAACAATATTGTTTTCTCCCCCGAGTATGATAACTTGGTTTGTTCGAGAAATAATGGAGTAAAACAACTACGAAGATTATACGTCAGTGAAAAAGAAAATGGATTAGTGAAGTTCCTGCTTATGTTTGCAAGTGGTTTGGGCGGAATTGAGGTCTTATGCTTCTTTATAGTAGGGTGTATCTTATTCAAGAATAGGAAGCAATCTAGTGTTGATAATCATGGGTATGTTCTAGCATCAGCAACCGGATTTAGAAAATTCAGTTATTCTGAATTAAAACAAGCTACAAAAGGTTTTAGCCAAGAGATTGGGAGAGGAGCTGGAGGAACCGTGTATAAAGGTATTTTATCTGATGATCGAGTTGCTGCGATAAAGCGTTTGCATTACACAAATCAAGGAGATAGTGAGTTTCTTGCAGAAGTTAGCATCATTGGAAGGCTTAACCACATGAATTTGATTGGAATGTGGGGTTATTGTGCAGAGGGAAAACACAGATTGTTGGTTTATGAGTACATGGAAAATGGTACTTTAGCTGATAATCTCTCATCAAATGAACTTGATTGGGGTAAGAGATATGATATTGCTTTAGGAACTGCAAAATGTCTTGCGTATTTACACGAAGAGTGTTTAGAGTGGATTTTGCATTGCGATATAAAGCCGCAAAACATACTTGTTGACTCTGATTATCGACCTAAGGTTGCAGATTTTGGTTTGTCTAAGCTATTGAACAGGAATGAGCATGATAATTCAAACTTCTCAAGGATAAGAGGGACAAGAGGTTACATGGCACCTGAATGGGTTTTCAATATGCAAATCACCTCCAAAGTGGACGTTTATAGCTATGGAGTTGTTGTGTTGGAGATGATTACCGGAAAGAGTCCAATAACAGGTATCCAAATCAAAGATAAAGAAGAGTTATGTCATGAGAGGTTGGTAACATGGGTTAGGGAAAAAAGAAGAAAAGGATTAGAAGTTGGTTGTTGGTTGGAACAAATTGTTGATCCTAAATTGGGATCAAATTATGATGCAAAGAAAATGGAAACTTTGGCAAATGTTGCTTTGGATTGTGTACAAGAAGATAAAGATGTTAGACCCACCATGAGTCAAGTTGTTGAGAGGCTCCTAAGTCATCAACATAACTATTGATGGCATGCACAATGAATAACCATCTCTCCTGTTTACTAGTCTTAATCAACTGTTTCACTTCTTGTGTTTCAATTATTTTCTAGATGTAATGTGATTTAAGAACTTATGATTAGGATATTACTTTTTTTTTTTCCTTTCTCTAGAGTTAACTTAGTTTAATAATTAAGGAAATGACTGGTTCTAATGTAAAAAAAATTGATTTTAGTCAAAAATGGATTGAATGTAACCTGATTTAAATTTGTATACACTCGTATAAAAATGAACATGAAAAGTAAATTTGAGGTTAAAATAAATTGTAGAGGCAAAATCTCCAAATTCTTATTTATCTGCCAATTTTCTAATTGTCACTAAGGTACAAGAGCTCTTTGTGCTCAATACTTGAACACACGACAAGTCTTGTATAAATACATTGAGGTTCATATTGGAGGATCCACCTTTTGCAACTGCTTTGTCACACATACCCTTAAGTTCTTGTCCCCTTTCCCTTATTTCTTTTCACTTCACATTTCATTAATCCATATACTTCCAATATTTGTTTTTGTGTGATCAATTCCACACTTCCAAAATTTGTCTGCTATTTGAAACTTGGTCAAAATTGGAACACCGGCAAAAACAGCTTCTAGAGTTGAATTCCACACACAATGATCTCAAAAACAACCTATAGAAGGATGTGACATAGCCTTCAAGAGCCACCCAAAAGTATGGAATCTCAGTGTTTAAAGCTGAAACAATTTAATTCAATTGGGAATTAGGCACATAAAAGAAACTACCTAGACAAATGCACAACACTGACATTGGTGGCTTAGAATCTAGCCAATTCAAGTAGTCAAGTTTGCAATCACTATATGTTGTTGAATGAATTCTTTCGAGCAAATATTGGAAAGTTTATCAAAGCTTTTAAAGAATTGATTTCTCCAACTTTCAAGTCTTGAATTATGTTTACTATAAGACAGTCTGCTTTTGGCGCTGTTGAAATGTGTTCCAAACCAAGTTACAAAAGCTCAAATCGTTTTGTTGAAGTATTAGTCGTAGATCAGCTAATTGTGCTGAAAAATTCCTTGTATATGATCAACACAATCATCTACATTATTAACAGGAAATAAAAAAAGTTCAACCATCAACAATTAGAAACAATTTTCATTGAATAAATCATCAATTGGTAGTATACTATGAAAAGTTTTACAAAAATAAAAGTATACAATAGTTTTTTAATGTTACTGAAGCTCTTTAGTATCACAGACTTTACCTAACAATTGTTCAAATGTTACTACATTTAATTAGTAACATTTTTCTTGATTTAGTAACCATTTTCAATTGTTACTAGATTTCAATTATGTTGTAGTTGTATATCACACTCTCTTCAATTGTCCCTCAACTAAAGAAATCTAATTATGGGTAGTCTATAAACTATTTCAGTTCATAAATCGAACAAGTATCTGAACAATCATTCTCTCTACTATTTCTAAATGAATCGAGGAACTAAACTAAGTAGGGCATCTACAATGGTGGATGCTTCATCTATTAATGTTGAAACATTAGTTGAATTTGAGTGGAAGTTGGAAGAATAAACACATGTCCCATAGGAAAGAACTAGTGTTGGTATCAATTGAAAAATGTCCCACATTGGATATGACATACCCACTAGTAGTGTTTATATAAGTGGGGGTGACCTCCAAGAATGTGCCTTTAGGGTACCCACTTTTGCGAACATGTGAGTGCTTACAAAAATATATATTTTAGGGGGCTGGGCTTGGGTAAGAAAGAAATATATTTTTGTGTAATCAATGCTTTGGAAATCAAAATGTTTGACTTTTTTATAAATTAATTCCTTCTTTTAGAATCCTTAAAGAGTGTCTCGGGGGTACTCGTTAACAGGACCCATTTTTTTTATCACCTAAAAATGCTTAATTATTTTTTTGTTAATTTAATCATTACCTGAAGGCGTTTTCTTAACGAATAAGTTTCATTACAATCCGGTCCAACAGAATATCCGGAAAGTTCCGGATATATCCACTCGTGTGAGAACCGCGGATTGCTTAAAGATTAAGTTTGTTTAATCCGCAAGTTAACGTAATCCTTAAGTCACTCCAGATTTGTTACGAACTCTCCCTATAAAAGGAGAGCTCGTCTCACTTATTCTTTACACCGAAAATATAGTTGATGCTTCCTGTGTTTTTCCTCTCTTCTCCCTCTTTCGACTTGTGTTGACGAGTCCTTCTTCCTTTCTTCTACTCCTTTTGTCCCTTCGGTTTTGAGTGGTGTTCGTACCGTATAAGTGGTTTAATACCAAATTGAGGGAGTTATTTCTCGAACGATTACTTATGGTGAAGTACGTAATCGAACAAGTGAACTGAGCTATTTTATCCTGGAGGCGGCACGGTTGTTAGTCTACTTTGCACAAACTCGAACAGTGCTGCGAAACGTCGTAAAGAGAGCGGTCAAATCGTGACTCAATCCGGTAATATCTTCGATAGTGATTTCTTCTTTTTTAAAAAGGTACTTTTCTAAATCTTAAAACAACAATTAATCACAATGACACCTCCATTGTAGAGGGAATACGTTAGGTGTTAAAAGATAAGGGTGGCTATGAAAGCACATATCTTTATACTTGTTTTATAATAAATGAGTTTCGTTGAAATATATAATGACATAAATAATTTATGGGATCCCCATTTAATAATTTTTTTAAGGTATTAGAATGGACAAAATGAGTGTTTATTAAGTAATTACATAAAAAAGGTATAACAAGTAAATATAAACAAATTTTTTCTTAAAGAATTACACGTAAAAAGGAATAGAGGGTGTATTTCTCGAAGAAATGATCAATTTCTTAAGGAGTTAAATAAAATTGGCATTTGTCTCAACTTGGACGTGTTTAGGAGTAAATGAAGTGTAAAGTATATCTTGAGAAACATATGATAATAATTCTACAGAGAAAAAAAATAGAAGGGCTAAATCGTATATTAATGCCTATACTTTTTTATTTTTTTTAAAGGCCTATACTTTTTTATTAAAACAATCATTGTGGAGATGAATTTATTTTATTACTTCGATGAATTTTGAGTACAATTTTAAAAGTCTATTATGCACTATTATTTGGTTCTCTAGTCCTATAATAGTGATCAAATTTTTCTGTCGGTGGTGTGTTTTCACTTATTTAAATCAATAGGATTTGCTTAACTCTATTTGTTTCTATTAAACCTACTTTCCAAAATATCTCTTTTACCAAAGTCATTTTATAACCTTAAAAAGTCCTTAAAAGTGTGTATTGTAATATTGACTTTGATTGACATGTTAGAAACTTTTCAAACGTATGATAATGGTAGACATGCACGCATGTTGACAATGGGAACCCTTTATCAATATGCGAGTTGTGGAATTGGTTGTTTGGTCAAGCAAGCAAGCTCATCAAATTTCTAGTTAAGAAGATGAATTTTTTATACAACCGTTGGTGAGGTAATGTGTTATTTTACTGTCAATTGTCATTTACAGGTGAATTCATTGAGGATAAGGAATGATGCAAGTTTGGGGTTGTGATGACATGTCGATGTATGATTTTTTTTTTATTACTTTTTCCTACATTTTAGTTGAGTATGTAGCGTTTTTAGATAGCTTAGAGCTTAAGAAAGCAAGAAATTACATGGTTTTGATTTCACAACATCGTGGCACAATTTCTATAAACGTGGCGTGATTTTTGGTCTAAAATGAAGAATTTCTATTGACTTGCAAATTGTGGCACAATCTGCAGCATCTTGATTTTAGGCTCTCATAACACTGTCTATAAAAGCCAAACACGTTTTCAAGGCAAGGGTTCTGAATTTTTTAAATCTAGAAGACTCATTTGGAGCTGAGGCTTGAAGAAACAGTGGTGGCTTTCCATCCAACTCATAGTCAGTCATGTTCTGAGTTTTTGAGATCTAGAAGACTCATTTGGAGCTGAGGCTTGAAGAAACAACGGTGGCTTGCCATCCAACTCATAGTCAGTCCTATCTGTATGTAATGATGTTTTCTTTGAATCTATTTATTTATGTTTCAATCATGAGTATTTAAGCTCTTTGTGATTAGGTCTTGAAATGACTATTTAATAGTTTTTTGAATCATGCAGATCGTGAAACGCTATTCAATATAAATGCAATTCTAGTTTTATTAAGTAAAATTTGTGTTTAATACTTTTTATATCTTTATCATATATAAAATGAACCCATATATTAAGGAAAATTCTATGGTGAAGTTCTTCAATTGACTTTTTCAGTGAAGTTACCCTACATCCAATAATAATGCGCCACGTTTTCAAATGATGTCGTGTGTGCTGATTGTTACATGGTATATACTGTGTACCTGCTCAATATGTTCCACCATAGACCAGTTTTATTAGATCTTTTGGATCATCGGATTAAACACCTCACTAGTGTTATTGTGTTGCCTTTCACACTGTATTATTTCTTGTCCTTTTGTCTTTCTTCTCCTAGATTTGAGGAACACATCTATTCCAAATTATTTATTTATTTCCTTATATATTTTTTATAATATATTTATTTCCTTATATAAACAATCAAAAAAAACCTTAATGAAATTAACACTGTAATTAATATTTGGTCAAAATTAAGTAAGGCATAAAATGATTTTTTTTAAGGAAAAAAAGTTTATGTATATGTTAATGCCTAAAAAAACGTAAATGTTAACTATC
>Ga0315914_1001326_pt1 | contig 36579 bp, 15 predicted proteins | sample MpolenodulesMG_FD_203920 | JGI IMG/M metagenome (GOLD analysis project Ga0315914, IMG submission 203920) | Medicago polymorpha root nodule microbial communities from Los Angeles, California, United States - elongated nodules | ecosystem: Host-associated > Plants > Roots > Nodule | place: USA...
AGTATTTTTGTAGATCTAGGATTTTTGGCTTATGTTTTCAAAAATATATTGCTCGATCTGAGAAGAAGAGAAGAAGACGGTCCTTTTGAAGTAAAAATTTTAGAAAAAAAGTGAAAATGAGTGCTCCGACGCGGCGGCGCTTCGGCGGACCACCGCGTCGGAGGAGTTTTCCGACCGCCACCCTTCTTCTTCTCCGAAGAACTAGTTCTAGAGAGAAGTCAGACTCTCTCTCTCTAGAACTAAGAAGAGAGAGGTTTTTTTTTGTGATTTATGAGTTTTTTTGTTAGAAATTTGCTTTTATAGTGATATTTTTTGGATTGTGTGTGCGTGGGCAAGACCATTTGCTAGACTTGTGACCTCAAGACTAGACCGTCAGATCTCAGATCTGACGGTCCAGGATGATCTTGGGAGGATTCACATATGTATTGGTCCTCTGCTCCCTACTGTGTGTATTTCGTTTGAACCGTCAGATCGTAAATCTGACGGTCACTGTGTTTCTGGCATTTATTTCTCTTTTCTTTGTGTGTTTTTTTTAAAACCATTTGATTAATCTTGTGGCTGTGATGAGTTGATACAATGATTGAATCTGGACCTCCTGATTCATCAAGTGGTCCAGATTAATCCTGGCTGAGCCTTTTTATTTTATTTACTTTTTCAATATATTTTACACCTTTTTTTATTTATTTAATGTCTCTTTTTAGTCTAAAAAATGTGTTCTCTCTTTTAAAACCCTCTATAGTTTAATATTTGTTTTAATTGTTCATTTCTACTACTTTTTGTGTTATTTTCTCGATTGTTTTTAAATTGTAGTTTATTTTACGTTGAGGTTATTTATCATTTATTTCTAATTTAATCTTTGCATGCATATTTTAATTCTCCTCATTTATTTTATTGTCATCATTTCATTAGTGTGCATTTAGAAAATTATGTAATTTAAGTCATGCATTTTTTTTTCTTGTCATTTATTTTTCCTTGAAGATTTAGCATGTATTTAGGGACTATGTAATACTCATATAGTAAAAGTTGCACCGACACCACAATTTATTTACCGCATTACACCATAAATCGCAACCGAGGAAAAAATGAATTAGTGACAAATTAGGTTAATTATTGGACTTTAATTATTTTCTTAAAATCAAACTATTAGTAATTTTAGGTTCATTTCCATAACTTGAGAGTTTGCTTGGGATCCAACATCCTTTGCAAATTTCTCGCTTTTTTTCATCACGTTACGTCATTACGCTTAGTTTCTTAGTTTACGTTTAATTTAGAAAAATCCTTTTACCAAAAAAATCAAATATGCAAAACTCCAAAAATATTTTTCTTAAGAAACTTTGGATTAATCCAAGTGCTATTTTCCTTTTATTTTCTTAATCAAATGTTTAATCAATTTAATATTCGTATTTAGACTTGAGTTTCTTGTAATTAAAATTTGACTAACCTCATCTTATTTTTTCTCATGCCTTGAGGCCTCTTTCTCCTTCTCAAAACTATTTTCAAAAATTATAAAATTAACCTAACTCACAAAATAAATTTTGAGAGTGAACTACTTGATTTTGATTCCACTTGTGGATATGTAGGCAAAGGACCCAATCCTTCCAAATCAAATAAAAATAACAAAATCATACTTCTTCTCCCTCCATTCTTTCACTTAGACATTTAGGAAAGTATTTTCAAGATAAGTAAAATAACTTAGCACAAGATAAATTAGGCAAAAGGTTCCTACGGAGTACCGTAGTCGTGTAGGGTGCTTAACACCTTCCCTCCGCGAAATCAACCCCCGGATCCAAACTCTCTTAAGGGTTTTTTTTCTCTCTTTTTCCCTTCCCAAAAATAAAAGTAAAAAGTTCAAAGATTAAAGGTTCAAAACCAATCAATGGATTGATACCCGAAAATCAGGAGCACAACAGCGTTATATAGACATAAATAACGCTTGTTGAGCAATACGTGAAAACATCGAATAAAACAATGATCAGTAATTCTGAACATGGGAGTACATATACAACAGGTTGACGAAGTTTAATCCCAAAAAACTTATCTCTTTGCTAAACACCATTTCATTTATCTTGCTATAATTCTATTAGATTGCTCAAAAAAAACATTTTATAAATTCATCACTTAAAACGATGTTGACTGTTCAACGACAAATAAATATCGCACTAGTCCATGTGGAAACGATACAAAATTATACTTATTTTTGATACTACATCAAAATGGCGCCGCTGCTGGCGACTGACGTTAAGATATTATAAGCATAGCAACAAAATTTACTGTTTTAAGCAATTTTGAACTTTTAATTTTCTGTATATGTATTATTTGTTCTCCATCGTGTTGCTAACTTGTTTGGTTAGGTATTTGAATTCTATTTATGCGAGGAAAAACATCAGAAGATCAAATTACTCTTTGATTCTGAAATTGAAATAACAGCTCGGAAAAACAATAGCAAGAACAGAAAGAAGAAGCAATTAGCCAAGCAGAAAAAGCAACAAGAAGGAACTTCTGTTTCTATTCCTTCAACATCTCCTATACCAGAAGAAATCATGGCTGATCAAGGTGATGCGAACGTCGACAACACTAACAATACCAACAATGGTGGTGGCGTACTACCTTGTCATAATAGTCCGAGACAACTTGCTCACATTGTCAAACCTCCGAGAAATACCAAACAAACGGAGATGAAGATCGGACTCCTCCAGATTTTATATTTTAACCCTTTTGCAGGTTTGGATCATGAGGACCCCTTTCATCATCTCACAAAGTTCTACGAGTTTTCCGGTACACTTGGAGCATCTGAAGAAGAGGAAGAAGTTGTATTCACAAGATTGTTTCCGCATTCATTGATTGGGAAAGCAAAGGAATGGTACTTGGATCAACCAGCTCAAGTTATGACAAATTGGAATACGCTTGAAGAGAAGTTTCTCAACAGGTTCTTTCCGCACATTAGATTCATGGAGGATGATGACATGTCATCTTACATTATTCTTATCATGCTTTTAGTCATTTTCAGTAGATTTTAACAACAAAAGGGATGAGTATTAGAACGATTGATCCATCGAGTTTAGTAAAATTGTAATGTGTCTTTTGAAACTATTATTTAATTTCTTAATTCGTGTGTAAAATCCTTAAACTTCACTCATTTTAAGAATGACAAAGTATAAAATAAGTAATGTTTAACGTATAAGTTGTAACTAAATTATATGTTGAAGTGACACAGTGAATGCCAACATTCCAATGTCTATAACAAGCTTCACACACAAAGTTTATGTTTTCAAATCTCTAAAACTATAAAAAGGATCACTTTTGAAGTCATAAACAATAAAACTTTGCATTTAATATTTCTCTAGACACCAACAACACCGCTGAGTTAGGATCCTCTCTATTTGACAATATAAATGAAGTACGTAGTTTGAAGAGAAATAGACACATAAGAATTTGTAAGCAAAATTCTTTATTCTTTCGATCCGTTATTATTTTTTGAACATTTAATAAATTGGATGCATCGGGTTTTAATATATTATTTGTTTAGGTGCACTCCAAATTATTATTGAGCCATGTAGTATCGCACATACTAAACATGCTCACTTCCAAATTTACATGCAAGAGATAGTAAGTAACAGTTAAATTCATGTTCCTTTCATTCTCTAAAAATTATTTTCGTATGACTGTTACCTTCTTTTAGTCCTTCCTTTCCCTTCTTTATTCAGGTGTTGCTTTCTACCTTTTCATCATCTTTACTTGTTTTTTCCTTTTCTTTTTGTTATCTTACAAAAACTTGTGATCTTGTTTCATTTTTGTTCTATTTTTTTTAATGAGTTTGTGGTTTTTGGAAGGTAATGAGTTTGTGTTGTTTGTTCTCCGTAGCCTTTGTAGCACTTGGGTTGTTTAAGTGCTTTGTGAACTGTCTTTCTTTGCTTTTGTTGCACAAGTGTTTCATATTTTTACTTTTTTTTAATTGTCTATTCCTAAATCCTTGCTACTATAATCAATTTTTCTTTTTTAATTAGTGAAAATTTAACAATGAATCTTCCATCTTCAACAAAAAAAAACTTAATCATCCACAGTTATTTAACCCGATACATTGTGCTTTTTATTTATTTTACATTTAGAGTGTTTTTTAGAATAGGATTTAATTAGAGTTTATAATATGTTAGTTATATAATGTTATTTTATTTATGAAAATATATCTTTTGACGAAACTAACAGCCAGTCCAACTCTAATATATTTTGTCTTCATTTTAATTCAAATATGTGTCCCTCTTAGAAAAGTTCGTCACATTCATTTCACTCTCAATTTAATTTAACAATAAAAAGTCATCACATTCATTTTCTTCTTTTTACAAAAACATAATAATATCCATGTATAATCTATACTATATATAAAGAAAATAGGTTTAAAATACGTGAATTTGGGCTTACGTTTTTATTACCTAGTTTACCCCTCATTTAAACTATTTTATACTTTAATAATATTATTTCAAATTTTAATTAAAAAATTAAATCTCATTAAAATAGGAAATATCCTTTAATATTATATATGAAGGGGGTAAAGATTTTTGGTTGAATTTTTTATAATTTCAATTATACCGTAAACAAATTTTCCTATATTTTTGGGGAAATTAAAAATGATAAGGATTTATTTTATATTTGTTAAATTATTGTTGTTATTGAAAAAGATAAACATGGTTTTTTTTGTGGTGTCCGGAATTCAAACCCCGTACCATGTATATATTATGCATTGTTCTTAACAACTGAGGTAAACTACACATGGTTGTTTTAATTTATTACAATTTGAAAGTCACATATATTTGTATTTATAATTTTAATCAAAATCGAAATTTGAGATTTTAGCGTTTTCAACGCATCATCCACGTCAAGTCTAATAGGACTATTCTTCATCAACATTGCTACCTCTACCAATAAATATATAACTAACAGGAGTTCAGAATAATTTATATCAAACTGTTTAGAAAAGTTTGATTTTTGTTTGTGAACTTTTTCTTTGTATCCAACGATTGCATTTAATGCTATAAAATTGATTTGTACGTAGATAAAAAAAATAAAGCTCATATTAATTAAATCATTAAACATTGTTGACAATTGAAAAAGAATTTTGACAAAACCTTGAACTCTACAACAATTGTTCTAGAAAATTGTGGCGTAACATTAACAAATCTTTCCACTTCATTAAATGTATGTGAGATTGGTTTGCGGTTTTCTTTTGGATCGGTTTTTAGATATGAACACCCCTACATGTGATAGTGCGATTTTCCTTTCCATGATTTTTTAGTCTTATGGTCATTTACCAAACCTTTATCCTTTACTATCTAAGATATAAGGACCCTCCTTATCCTCTATATGAAAACCTTGATTTGTCATGTTTTAACCAAAATGGCAAATCATAAGTAAAGTAAACCTGGCAAATCATAAGCAAAATAAACATAAGAATAAAACACTAAAAATATCCCTAAAAAAACACACAGTATATAATAAAGCACATAGTATAGTTATCTATCTTTCAGGATTTTTGTTCGGAAATACAACAATGTTTTGAAAATGATAGAAAAAGGTGAATGACGACAAAATGTATCCTTTTAAGATATTCCCATACGTTTAATACATTATAATTGAAAAATATGATTTGTGCTATAGAATCAAAAACGGAATTAGTCAATCCAATAATGAATTAGGTGATTACACCTTTCCAACACACCTCTGTTAAAATCCAATTGATCTGGAATTGGAGTGGAACTATTGACAAAAGAAAGCTCGTTCTTAGCATCCAACGCACATTGCATAGAGAGGCTCCAAGCAAGATAGTTCGATCCATTGAGTTTAGGAGTAATTGTAACCGAATTGGGTTCTTTGTTTTGGATGAACGTAAAATAAATGGAGTCATAATCATGTTGTTGGAGCTGAATATTGGGACGGAAATTTCCGTGTCTCAGTTGAAATCTGGGACGGAATTTGGACAAAATATTTTCATCGCAAATGTTGCTGTCGCAATATTTTGGGGACGAAATTTTATCGTCAGTCACACGTTTGAGATGGTATGAAATTAATTGTTTTATCCCAACTATTTAATTCCGTCCCAACGTTGCGACAGAAATCTCAAATTCCGTCCCAATGTTTGCGACAAAAATCTCAAATTCCGTCCCAAATTGGATTAAATTTTTTTTTTTTTTTATAAATTATTTGTTGGGATAAATTTGTATAAAATTCAATTCCAAATAAATAATGTGCGACAAATGCTATTTACAATATTCTTCTGCAATTTTAATATCCTTATATTATGCACATTTAATTGTGTCATAACAATTTCAAAAAATCATTCCAAGAGCACAATTCAATTTGTAAACATCAATAGTTTCATCAGAAACATATAAGTATCTAACGAAATATCAAAGTATTATGACTAATCCAATAGGTTAACCTTCTAATACCTTGAAGGTATACAAAATATCAAACTCAATTAATTCTTAAGTTCTAATAACACAAAAGCAACGTACACCAGCAATTGTTGATTTGTCTAAGAAATATCCAAGACTTGATTTTGTACAAAAACACAAGGAAAGAAATAGTCATAAAAATGTGTATCCAAAGGCAAATATGTCTCCCAAGCAAAATATGTCTGCCAAGAAGATAAACAGATATCATAAAAAAATTAGTACACGTTTGAATTAATAATCTAAATATCAATTAATACTCACCACTAATATCTAGCGATCCATTCAAGTTGTTGTAACTTAAGTCCAGAGATTTGAGACTTGGAAGACCATTTAGGGATGAAGGAATATTATTGCTCAAACGGTTGAAGCTCAGCGAAAGAAATTGTAAACTGGACGGCCATGCAAATCCAAATCCATGATTGTCTGATAAAAAAAGAATTTGAGAACATTTTTTTTTACCAGGAATATGATATCAGGGACAATAAATTATCAAATGATGACAACAAACCTAGATTCCATAAGTTCGAGTTGTTCGCAGACAAGTCAAGGATCCCCAAAGTCTTCAGTTTTGATATATTTAGCAATATAAACATATATGATTAGAGGCCATATGTTTTTCAGAGGGGAAAAAAAAATATATAGTTCGACATACTATGAATGGATTCTTTGACTAATACTCATCCCTATAAAATATAAAGTCTTGAGTGAAGGAATGTCCCTAAGAGCAGATGCAATATCAGTGTCATTAAAGTTGTTGTAGGAAATGTCAAGGATCTCCAAAGACCTTAGTTTTGATATATCTAGCAGTATATAATTATATAAACATATATGGTTAGAGTTGCATATGTTCTTCGAACAAAATCGGATGGAGAATAAAGATTAATAACTAATATGTAAAATATGAGATACTATGAATGGATCTCGTAGTAATATGACTCCCTTGTAAATTTAAAAATTCATGACATTAGTTTTCTTCTTTTTACAAAGACATAATAATATCCTTATATAATATATACTATCTATAAAGAAAATAGGCTTAAAATACATGAGTTTGGGCTTATTTTTTATTACCTATTTTCCCCCTCATTTAAACTATTTTATCCTTTAATAATATTATTTGAAATTTTATTTTAAAAAATTAAATCCCATTAAAATAAGAAATATCCTTTAATATTATATTCCCTACTGTCCTATTTATAAGAAAAAATTGATGTTTTAGATTCATTTAGTAATTGATGTATCTTGTTTAGAATATAGACCAAATACATCATTTAGGCAATGAATCAAAAAAATCAAATGTTTTTTATAAATAGGACCGGATGAAGTATAGGAAGAGATGTAGATTTTGGGTTGAATTTTTTATAATTTCAATTATACCCTTAAACAAATTTTCCTATATTATTGGGGAAATTAAAAAAGATTAAGATTTAAATTATATTTTTTAAATTATTGTTGTTATTGAAAAAGATAAACATGGTTGTTTTGGTTTATTACAATTTTTTTTTTGAAGAAAGGTGTGTTACAATTTGAAAGTCACAAATATTTATTAATACTATAAATAAATAAAACAACCTCTTTCAGCTCTTTTGGGCTGACTTTTTCCCTTTCAACAAATACCCCCAATTTTCAATACAAATAACACATGTAACAAAGAGATAAGAATAAATTTAAATATTAAAAATATGTAACAAACACGATATAAATATGTGTTTGGTTTTTATTTTTCCTTTAACATTTAAAAAGAGTAACAAACATAATAAATATATTTATACTTATCTTTTCATTATCCCAATTATACCCTTAAACAACTTTTTCAATAATAAAGATTGTTGTTGGAGTCATTAAAAAAAATTAGATTTTTTTTTGTTGTATTGTTGTTGACATTGTACAAGATAATCATGGTTAGTTTGGTTTGTTATAACTTGAAAGAACAAACGTTTATATTTTTAATTTTAATCAAAATCAAAATTTCATAAAAAAAACACTGTTCATAATTTTCAAACATTAGTGAAATAAAAAGAGCGGAAGTACTTATAATTTTAATCAAAATCCAAATTTCGTATAAAATATTGTTCATAATTTACAAAATACTAATTTTTTAAAATAACTTTTCTATCTGAGATTTTTGCGTTTTCAATGCACCATCCACGCCAAGGCTAATTAGAATATTCTTCATTGTTCTCGTTAGCTTAGCTCAGCTGGCATAGACAATGCATAATATATACAGGGTTTGGGGTTCAAACTCCAACCATCAAAAAAAGAAAAAAACTATTCTTCATTGACGTTGCTACCTCTACCAATGAATGTACAACTAACAACTAACAGGAGTTGTGGAAAAGTTGTCGTCAACTATATGACATGCAAACAATGGTGTAAAATACAAATTAAATATATTATTCATAATGACTAATGTACCTCTCTTTGACATATTCACAGTCCATCTGTGCAACGAACGAAAATAAAAATATTCGTGATCCTCATCTTCATATGTTCTCATGTCTTAAAGTGTACGTGAATTTTGCAGATCCTCATATTTATATATTTATTGTATGTCTTGAGACACAACATGAGCTTTAGTTTCACATGGTAGGAAGTGTATTACAATCTTACATATATTGGTTTCTTAGTATATACAACCTCAAATAGTGTCATCCTTCTAGAAGTATGAAATGCGATATTATTGCAAATTTATCCCAAGAAAACTAATCCACCCAATCCTAATGTTTTTAATTTCTTGGACATCTTATATATGTCATCAAACACCAATATATCGTCCTCGTGAGCATAACTCAGTTGGTAGAAACAATGTATAATATATGCAAGTTCCGGGGTTCGAATCTTGGAAGAAAAAAAAAACGCCAATATATCACCTTCAATTAACCATCAAATTCTAAAAGGTAAGAAAATGTTATTTTGAAAATAGATCCCTGTAATCTGAACAATTCATGCAAAAAAAAACTCACAACAAGTGGGTTTCTATCATTTATTATTGAAAATTAAGCACAAGTATACATTGTCTTAATAAATAGTATAAAATGATCGTACCCGCAGATTGATTATTATCCCAATTCCAACAAGTTTCTAAGCAAATAACTTGTTTATGCAAACATAAAAGACAACATTTTGGGACTTCAACGTGTTAAAATAAAATTCAAAAGTAAATAATGAATGTATGAAGAGGGCAAATTTTTGTTTAACTTCAAATGACACAACTTAGTTAACGGCATAACCTAGTTATAAGATCAATTTGCAATGGAGTTATAATGTTAATGTTGCAGTATGAATAACAACATAGGACCATTTACCCTTACTCTGTCGTGGTTCATACATCAATAAAAATCATGCAACAATAATTGTATGAAGCTTCCCAATGGACTTGAACACTGTTTGTAGATGTTTAACATCATTATCTCTTTCAAGCATAATAACTTAATCGACATCACATCCTTATTTATTAATTTTGTTAGGTCTGCAACAACTTAACTTAATAATTTTCCTCTAAAATGCTGCATTAGGTTAGCAGCAATTTAACCTAACAAATTTCATCTAAAATGCAGCGTACCAATTTAACCTAACAAATTCCCTCTAAAATGCAGCAATCCCTAATATTTCTCCTCACTGATGAGTTTTTCATTCCTATCCTGTTGTATCATCGTTTGTATATATTTATTGTTTCTGTAGACTTTTTTCTTTAACAAGTTGTTGTACACTTAAGTAATATGTGTCCATCACAAGTTCCATAAAATTATGTCTTCAATTCTTCAATTTGTTTACACATAGAATTATATGGTTTTAAAATCTCCAAATTTTTACTCATCGATACTGAGGCAATCACTTTATATAAAATTATAAAGTTAAGTAAAATCGACAAATAAAGTAAAAAGGCCTTGACCATAGATCTAAAATTGAACATTAAAATCAAACAATAATAGAAAATTGGAATTAATTTATGAGTTTTTTATTGGAAAAAATTAATTTAAGACTTTAAAGAAGTACTCTAACATCCAATGAGAGATTTTTCCATAAAAGTTGTTTTAAAAAAATGATAGACATGTACAATGATAGAAGTTAAGTTGTTTTAAAAAAATTTCATTGATATGTTTTATATTTTAAATTTTTTTTTGCGAAAAAGTAATTTCCCTTGCATTGTCACGTGAAAAAGTTTGATTGCTTTTGTTTTTTGGTCAGAAGTCTGATTGCTTTTATTAGTACTTTAATTTTTTTCTAATTTAATGTTAATCTAACCAATGATTAGTATTACATAATGAATGAATCAATTGTTGCGTGGGATACAAATTAAAGTCTAGACAAAATTGGTACATTAACAATGATAGAAGTTAAATCAACCTCATAATCCCCAAAGGTGCTAGACAAAAAAAAAAAATTTGTAAAAAGTACGATTTTCGAATTATATAAATGTTGTCATGATATCGCTAATCTAATAAATTTCTATCATTTGATAAATTTTGCTACAACTTTTTATTTCTGTATAACTCATTGGTTTCTATTTTAGTCGGTAGAACCCGTGCGGCGCACGGGTCATCGATCTAGTTATAAGAAGCATTTTCCATCTATATCTTTTTCCAAGCTCAAAAAACTAGCAATGAAACCTAAGTGATTAAGTTATTTTTCAAATATTAGAGTTAAAACAAGTTGTTTAAAATAGGCAAACTTACTACAAGATACTGATATGCAAACATCAAGTTATAACTTCATTAACCCTTAACCACAAAAATGTTTAGCTCATGACGAGCTGAAGAACTGAAATGGAAATGGAAATGAAATAAATCAATAAGAGTAATTACAGAGATATTCAATAGATAAATAAAATGAAGTTACAAGACAGAAAAACACAAGCCATAACGATAATAGTGAGTTTATTTGATCAACTCACTAAGTATCAACTCTCTTAGGCTTCAATCTCCAAAAATGGACTCCAAAAGCTCTAAGATATAGTGAATGATGGTAAATGTGATGAAATATAGGTTGTAGATGACAACTAGGGTTTATTTGTGATACTGACATATGGGCAATATAACTCTTTCTTACAAATGCAAAGTTGTTGTCCTTAATTAGGGCATCCAATAGTACGATTGTCCTTCCCATGATTTTTTAGCCTTCTGGTCTTTTACCAAACCGTTGTCTTCTATATGAAAACCTTGATTTGTCATGTTTCAACCAAAAATATGGCAAATCATAAGCAAAGTAAACATAAGAATAAAACACTAAAAGTATCCCTAAAAAAAACACAAAGTATATAATAAAGCACAAAGCACATAGTATAGTTATCTATCTTTCACCAGGATTTTTGTTTGGAAATGCAACAATGTATTGAAAATGATAGAAAAAGGTGAATAACGACAAAATGTATCCTTTGAGATATTCCCATACGTTCAATGCATTATAATGAAAAAGAAAAATATGATTTGTGCTACAGAATCAAAATGGAATTAATCAATGATCAATCCAATAATGAATTAGGTAATTACACCTTTCCGACACACCTCTATTCAAATACAATTGATCTGGAATTGAAGTGGAACCATTGACCAAAGAAAGCTTGTTCTTAGTATCCAATGCACATTGCATAGAGAGACTCCAAGCAAGATAGTTCGATCCGTTGAGTTTAGGAGTAATTGTAACCAAATCGGGTCCTTTGCTTGGATGAACATAAAATAAATGGAGTCGTAATCATGTTGTTGGAGCTGAATATGTATTGTATTTTGGCACATAGGCATGGTGAATGTAGATCAAACAACAAAATCAGAAGAGAGATGTAATTCAAGTTGAGGAAAATCAATGAAGAATCGATAGTTATCAAAGAAAGACACAATAAATTCTTGATGAAAAACAAGCAAAGATTCAAAGAAACCACAAAAAACTTGAAGAAATCATGAACAAATAATCAAATAATTGCTGCAACGTAAATGAAAAACGATGAAGATCATTAATGAAGATGAAGTGTAGCGAAAAAATACATAATTGAAAAACAATTATGAATCAATTAGGATCGTAACTAACTTTCTCTCTTGAGAAAGAAGAGAAAATCGGATTCCATACTCCTATGAAAGAAGCAAATAGAATGAAAGTAGAAAGTTTTCATTGATTGAGTGCTTACAACCCATATTTATTTACAAATCATATCTTGAAACTAACTAAGGTGTGTTAGCTAGTATTGAATACAAAGACATGGAATCACAAGCTAACTTGAACCATAAGTAACCTTGTGTATCAAAACATCAAGGTGTGTATTGAAATAGGTGTAGAACTAAGTGTATTGTATCGAAACAGTTAGACATGTATCGAAACAGTTAGGTGTAGAACTAAGTGCATTGTAATAACGACAATAACAACCAAACCTTAACACATTAAATGAATGAACTAAATAAACAAAGATCTTAGAAAATCATCTCACAAACCACGTAATAATATTGTAATAATATTATTGTAAATTATATGAAACAAAATTTTGTCCCAAAAAAAACTATATAAAACAAAATTTTGTCCCAAAAAAAACTATATAAAACAGTTAAATTCATGTTCCTTTCATTCTCTGAAAATTATTTTCGTATGACTATTACCTTCTTCTCTGAAAATTATTTTCGTATGACTATTACCTTCTTTTAGTCCTTCCTTTCCCTTCTTTCTTCAGGCGTTGCTTTCTACCTTTTCATCATTTTTATTTGTTTTTTCCTTTTCTTTTTGTTATCTTACAAAAACTTGTGATCTTGTTTCATTTTTGTTCTATTTTTTTTAATGAGTTTGTGGTTTGTGGAAGGTAATGAGTTTATTTTGTTTATTCTCCGTAGCTTTTATTGAACTTGGGTTGTTTAAGTGCTTTTTGAACTCTCTTTCTTTGCTTTTGTTCCACAAGTATTTCATAATTTTACTTTTTTTGTTATTTGTTTACTCATAAATCCATGCTACTATAATCAATTTTTTATTTTTTAATGAGTGAAAATTTAACTATGAATCTTTCATCTTCACAAAAAAAAAAAACTTAATCATCCACAGTTATTTAACCCACCAAGTTGTGCTTTTAATTTCTTTGCATTTAGAGAGTGTTTTAGAACAGCATTTAGAGTTTATAGTGTGTTCCTTAAAAAAAATAGAGCTTATAGTGTGTTAGTTATATATAATGTTATTTTATTTATGAAAATATAGCTTTTTGACGAAATTAACGGCCATCTCCAACTCTAATATATTTTATCTTCATTTTAATTCAAATATGTGTCCCTATTACAAAAGTTTATCACATTCATTTCACTCACAATTTAATAACAAAAGTTCATCATATTCATTTCCTTCTTTTTACAAAAACATAATAATATCTAAGGTTCTATAAAAACAATAGTATATATGGTTTAAAATGCTACCTTTTAGATTTAAAAGAGTTTCCCATACTGATCTTTACTTGTTTCTTGAGTTTCATCCTCTCTTCAATCAATATTCTTATCTTTCAATTCTTCCTTTTGAACAAAAAAAAAATCGTTGTGAAATAGAAAAGGCCAGAAAGAAAAAGTATTTGCCTCTCCTTGGAAGTGTTTACCAGGAAGAGAAGGCTCGACAGAAAAAGGCTCTTTAAGATGCTTCACTAAAAGCCTATTAACGAGCTTGTTATACCTAAACTTGATTTCCTTCTATCTTGTGTTGTGTTGTCTCACCTCGAGATTGAAGGCAATTAGCTTTCCAATCAAGCTAAACACTATTTTTAAAATTGAGGGTGTGTTTGTTTGAAATTGTATATACTGTTTCGGAATAGCAATTATGGGCATTAGCACGGCAATTTACTAAAATTATAGTTGTCTGTTGGATTAGGTTTAATAGAATAATTTGGTAAAACGTGGTTTTGTTTCCACCAATAAAAATATTTTTGTCATCGCTTTTAAAATATCTAATGCCGTGAATGAGAATAACTTTTGTGTTAATTGTGATTTCTTTGCGGCATAAATGTTTTGTTGTAATTAATGGTAACATAATTCTGTTTTGACTCGTTTACTATAGGATAAATAAGTACTTACAAGTCCTCGTGAGCTTAACTCACTTGGTAAGGGATAATGCATACTATATGCAGGGGTCAAGGTTCGAACCCCGAACATCTCACATATTCTCCTTAAAAGTGAATTTCTCTAGCAACAAAGCTACTTGACAAAAAAATAACACTTACACCGCTAGTTTCCAATATTTAATTTTAAATTACTCATAATTTTTTTTATTTAGTTGACATAAAAAAATAGAATCAACAATGGTAGTAAGTTAAGAAAGAATACTTTTCAAATATTTGATTTAAAATTACTCATAAAAAGGTTTATTTAGTTGAAATATTAGAATCAACAATGGTAGTAACGTAAGAAGAATGCTCAAGTGGATCATGTGTGAGTCTCATCACTCATGTATACACATCTTTTATTTATGTTAAACCCTCAATTACTCTAACTCAACATTTAAAAAAAAAAATACTAAATAAGTGTCACTAACTATTTTACATCATTATTAAATTGAAGGAATACAATACATGAATGTGTATTCTATCTTACATAACCTTTTTTTCATTCTCCAAAGTGACTAATAAGTTGTAGTCCCGGTTAGTCCATCCTCAAATGGTCTATATTTTCATTTCCTATATTTCTAACAAGAACAAGGTATGGAAACGCATTTCTTCTCTTTTCTTCTATTTGAAGTTGAGAAAAACATAAGAAAAGTGGTTGAATTGTGTTGTTTTTTGGAAAATCTTTTTTTAAGTTGTTAAATAAAATATAGAAAGTAAAGATCGACAAAGAAATGAGAATAGAAAACAGAGCAACACAAGCAATTATCCTGGTTACCCCATAATTTGAGGTTAGTCCAACGCTCTTGCACTTCTAAGAGATTACAATTATTTAAACACACAAGTCTAAAATTTTATTGTCTCACACAAGAGAACTTTCACAATCAGATGTTACAAATAAATTTGATTGTGTTTACACTTTAATACTCATAGAGTAAACTAACTTAAAGTTCAATATACTTCTGAAACTTCAGAAATTATAACGTTGAAAGTTTTAAGAATTTTCTAAGTGTTTGTGCCCAACGAAATTTGACGGAGTATTGACACGGTTAATTTTTTTGAAGTCTTTTAAGTTCTTCAAATTCTCAAGTCCTTAAATAAGAGAGGACAATATAGTTGTTGTTTGAAAAGGGTGCCAGCACATTAATATTCCTCAAGAAGCTTTGATAAGGTTTGAATATTTTGCCTCTAATGGATAATTACGTTGAATAGTACTAAAGGGATCATTTGCTTCTTTTGGAATGATCCGTTACATTTTTTTGTCTTTGAAAACTTTGTTTGTTTTTGCTCGTGGTCAGAAGAAGACAAACATTACAATCAAAGTCTGGAAGCGAGGTTCGTTCAAAAAAGGACATGATGCTCCCAAAGAGTTGACTTCTGACATGTCGATCAGAATGTGTTTCCATCCGAGTCTTCAAGGCTGATGCATCTTCTGATCAGAATTTTGACTTTTTGTTGACCTTTCTTCATATCATAGTTTAAGTTTTTAGAGCTTATGTTGAGTATGAAGTGTATTCTTTTGTGTTTAGAGCTTTTTTCTTCGGAACTAAAACTTTTCTTTGAAACCATAATTTAATTATATAGTCATGTACACTTGAACACACATTAAAGTACTCAATTGTTCTTTTATACATTGTTTTCATCAAAATTTAAGAGACATTGACTTTGGTTCAACACCATCCTCAATTTTCCAAATAGTTCAAGATATTTGTTTTGTACCCTATGTATTCAATTCATGTTATATAATTTAAATTACTTTTAAATGTAAAATACATCATACTTTTAAAATTATCATAATTAAATTGACTTATTCTGTTATACTTAATCAAAAGTATCCCATAAAAATACACCAATGTACTCCAAAACTACATTTTTTATTAAATAAAATTACATTCAATATCCATTAAAAATTTAATATATATACTATATATAAAGAAAATAACCTCTTTCAACTCTTTTGTGTTGGTTTTTTCTCTTTCAAAAAATGCCCTCAATTTTCAATACAAATAACACATGTAACAACTACATAAGAATAAGTTTAAATATTAAAAAAAATGTAACAAACACGATATGAATATATATGTCTATTTTTCTTGTTCTTTATCATTTAAAAAGTGTAACAAACTAGATGAGTATATATATACTTACTTTTTCATTATCCTAGTTATACCCTTAAAGAATATTTTCTATAATAAAGATTGTTGTTGCTGTCATTAAAAAAAAGAATCAAGATTATATTTTTTTGTTATATTGTTGGTGTCATTGAAATAAATAATCATGGTTAGTTTTAATCAAAATTAAAATTTCATAAAAAAATACGGTTCATAATTTTCAAACGTTATCGCAATAAAAAGAAATAGATAATCTAGGTTGACTACCGTTGTTGGTGTTTAAATTACAAATTGGGAGAAAGGGAAAACACGAGTGTTGGAATTGGTTGAGAGGAGAATGGCTGAATGAGTGAGGGCAGTGGAATGGGCCGGGTGTATTGATCATTTTTTTTAAAAACATTGGGATGGGTTGGGCTGGCGTGGCTATTGCCTCAAACAAATCCGAAAATTGATGTTCTAACATCAATTATTTCCTAATAACACATGGAAAATATAAAATTACCCCCAGCGATAGTTAACTATCGTTGGCCTATCCGATAATAGTTAACTACCGCTGGTGCCAACGGTAGTTAAGTACCGCTGCAGATGATTCATATTCAACTCAGAACCCAGCTTCCAGCCACTCTTTCATTAATCTCTCTCTCTAAAAATTTCAATTTTCACACTCTCTCTCTCTAAAAAAACTCTACCAAATCATCCAAAAAAAAATTCACTAAATCACAAGTAACCACTTAGGCTATTGTCATAAATTTTAGTTAGTATATATATTTATATGTTTATAATTTTAGTTGTAGTTTAATTTTTAAATTTTGATTTTTTTTTTAAAAGAGTTATCTTGTAGAGCTGAAATGCTATTAACAAATATTATGAATACTTGTTATAATGGAGTTATATTTCTTAAATTTATATTTTTTTCGAGTTTTTTAAATTTTTTTTTAGGGTTTATTTGGGTTTTATAGGTTTTATATATAATTTGCACTCCAAGTGTTTGATGAAATGTTTGAATGAGTTTTTCATTAATTATTTTTAAATTCTTATTGTGTAGATTTGAAACAATAGCCGATATGTTCGACGTTAATGCACAATTCAACGGTGGAGAACCTCATAGGTTGAAGGTCCGGCACCTTGGTGTCACGTTAAGAGGTATCAAGGATCAACTAAATGAATTCAACCAAGGAGTCAACCCCGGAGACACAAGGAGAGTGAAATATGTTCGGTATAAACGTCCAACGCTCGACGATGGGAGAATATCATTCAGTTGGGTGGAATTAACAAACGACGATAACGTGAGGAGCATGTTTTGGGAGCACAACATGTTCCAGTGGATCGATATGCATGTAATGTTGCTGAGATCAACTGAAGATATTATCAACAGTTTGATTCCGCCAGAAGATCGTGATTAGGTAGAAAATGCACCTTCCAACTACAACAATTGTCTTACTCTTAAATGGGGTAATTCAAACTTGTTAAACAGCAGTTCTCAAGCTTTCACCCGACAGTTCTATTGTTCCTTTCAAAAGATTAAATTCTTGTTACTTGGTTTAGATGAAGGTATTGAAGTGTCAAGGAATGCACCTCATTCTTTTGATACTTGAATACCATCATTTAAACCAAGCTAACAAGAATTTAATATTTTGAATGGAACAATAGAACTTCCGGGTGAAAGTTTGAGAACTGTTGTTTAGCAAGTTTGAATTTACCCCATTTCAGAGGTAAGATAATTGTGTGTAGTTGGAAGGTGCAACCCGAGTGTAATGTAATGTAATGATATGACATATTTAGGAACTTTATGTAATGTAATGTAACTTTTGAGTTATGATATCGAATTTCTTCATATAAGATGAGTGTCACGGAATGCACCTCATTCGAATTCATGTTAGATTTAATTTATTTATTTACTTTATTCGAATTAATTTATATACTTTATTCTAATTTATTTGTTTACTTTATTTGAATTAATTTATTTACTTTATTCTAATTTATTTGTTTACTTTATTCTAATTTATTCGAATTTTTTGAATTTATTTATTCTTTAATACACAATTTTAATTCGAATTTATTTATTCCATATTAAATCATAAACAAAAATAAAGGAACACAAGTAATAGATAATAAATCTCATTTTATTAATATAATGATACATTTACAATGAGGTAAAACTAAATCTGCTTCGTCATACCAAAACATTAACATTAACATTAACAATAACATCTTCGTCGTACATTTATTCTTTAATAGGTGGAATCATCTTCGTCATACCAATAACATTAACAATCGACTTGAGAGCACCCAAAATTGAACCTAGAACTTTCGAATACTCTTCTCCAAGATACTCATACAAGACAACACCAAGATGACCCAAAATTGTTTCTCGCCTTTGCACTCTTGTTGTTTAACCTTCACTTGGGTTAAAACAAAAAGAAAAAACCACAAACCATAAACCATAAATCCTAAACCCTAAATCCTGGGGTAAAACCAATTCAAAGAAACCTCTTGAAATTTTCAAATTTTCAAAAAATCCTCTTTCAATGAAAGGCCAAGGATGAAAAAACAACATTGTTGTTGTAGAAGGAAGAGGGGGGAGGAGAGTGAGGAGGAGAGAATGTGAGGAAATGGTGAAGGTTGGGAGAGTATTTATAGGGGGTTTAGAGGAAAAAAATGTTGAAAAAATAGGTTGAAGAAAGAGGTTGAATAATAAAAAAGATGGCGAATGATAAAAAAAGAAAAAAGTTAAATGAAAAAAAGAGGTTGAATGTTAAAAAAGAGGTTGAAAAAACAAGGTTGAACCTACATTCCTATAACGAACGCAGCTGCAGTTAATAATCGCTCGTGCCAGCGGTAATTAACTGCTGCCGATTAGTAGAACGGTAGTTAACTACCGCCGAGAGTATTTTGGAATTTTCCATATGTTAATAGGACATTTTTAAAGTCAGAACAACAATTTTCAACAAATCTGCCCCTGGTTTGAGATAATTAATGTCAAATTTCTAAGTTACAAGAAGCGTACAAAAAAAAGGGTTAATCCTTCCGGGAAAATAAATGTCAATTAAAATAATAACGAAAACAATTTAAATGAGGATGAACAAGATCTAAACATGCCTTGAAATGTTATCCAATTCCTCACGGGAATTAACCAGTCAAATTTGGACTGATTATGTGACAAATCCATCAATTTGAAGGACAATTGCCATAATATGCTCCTACTGAATTGGCATTAGAGAGAGGGATACACTTGTTTGGTCACAAGCATAAATATATGTTATTTAGGCACACACATAAAAGGGAAAAGTATGAAAGAGAAAAGAATTAAATAATATATCTTTTTAAAATAATTAAATGATGGACATTTTAATGAGTGTGTACCTAAATGATTTTGATTTGGTGTTGTGTTCATATAAGTATTTCTCTCGGAGAGAATCAAATCTGAGACTTTGAGATGAGCACATTCTAAGATTCCAAATTAAGACTACCAAGCCAACACAAGTGAGTTAGTAACGATGCTTATATGCATGGGTACCGGTTCATAGGAAATCGTATTGCTCCTTCTTTTACCATATTTAAAATACATATTTAAATTGCTTTTTTAATATGAATTTGACTTCTGTTTTTACACATGTTTTTGACGCTTTATCACTGCAATAGTATTTAGTATAATATAATTTGACTTTTTTTATTAATTCTACCTTTTTATTCTATTACTTGTTTTAAAAATAATCAAAAAGTTCGTACTACATTTTGATTTATTTGAATGAGTCCAAGGTTTGTGACCATAACAATTTAAGACTTGCTCTTTACAAATATGTAATCTCTTTATTTTGTAAGTACTATATATACTTATTAGTTGGATCCGTTGAGTTTCAATATACATATATTTTTTTCCTGTGTACTCCATATTATTAAGCCATGTGGTATCACACATACTAAACATGCACACTCTAACATTTGCATGCAATGGATAGTAACAAACGGTCAAATTCATGTTCCTTTCATTCTCTATAAATTATTTTCGTATGAATATGACCTTCTTTTAGTCCTTTCTTTCACTTCTCTCTTCATAAACATTTCTTAACAAACAACAGGTATTGCTTTTTCATCTTCATTTTTATTTGTTTTTTCCTTTTCTTTTTGTTATCACACAAAAACTTGTGATATTGTTCCATTTTTGTTCTATTTTTTTGATGAGTTTGTAGTTTTTGCAAAGGTAATGAGTTTGTGAACTCTGTTTTCTTTGGTTTTATTCTCCGAATTTTGATAAAAAAAATTAGTTAATGTTTGTGTGCTTAAATCTTTGCTTGATGAGTTTATTTTCTTGGTGGTTAATGTTTTGTTTGGTATGATTTTTGATTGATCTTTTTATGAAGAAGGTTGCTTATAAAAATTTTACACAGTCTGATCAATTCACTACAAGGAATGATCACATTGCATTAAGACATTGGGTTAATGGCTTCTCTCGCTTATATGTGGCTCAACCTTAACTCTTTCATCCAATGTGAGACTTTAACTCACACTAGACATATCACAACAACTAACATGCATCTCCAACTCCAATATCTTCATTTTAATACAAATATTTGTCCCTATTTACTTACAGTTTGTTAAGCCTTAATTCATCTGTTACTCAATTCACAATTGATTATAGGAAGGTGTTTTATGGCTGAATTTTCTTGGATGTTCATATATATAATAGTAATACGTGTATTGTGAAACATGTTGAAGTTTGTACTAAAATGGCACATTACTCTAAAACTTCACTCAAATTTAGCCTCAACTATTATGCATGATGTTGTCCATTAAGCTTATCTTCTTTTTCTTTTCATAGTAAGTTAGCATTTAATCGCTTTCTAGTGACAAGAATACTCAAGATTTTGATCTTATTTTTAGCAGGATCTAAGAAATGGAATCCGAAATGAGAAAGACATTGAATTCAAACCATTTTCCCATGGCTAGGAGAGGTTTTGGATCCAAGGGAGGCAAGATACTACTCTTAGCAAACCATTTTCGAGTTGGCCTGAGCAAGAACGATGGCTACTTCTATCACTACAATGTATGTTCTTCTCATTCTCAAAATATATCATGTTTTGTTGTGTATGCGGATATGTGAAAAATATATACCTATTCATGATTTCTAACATCATAAATAATCAAACATTGTTGGTTAGGTTGCTTTATGTTATCAAGATGGACACCCGGTTGAAGTGAAAGGTGTTGGGAGAAAATTCATTGACAAACTTTGTGAAACATATGATGTATTAAGAAACAAGAATTTTGCATATGATGGTGAGAAAAGTTTATTCACTCTTCGTTCTCTACATCATAAAAAGCAGGAATTCATTGTCGTGTTAGAGGAAGTTTCGTCAACGAGGTAAATGCTAATGGTTTCATAAAAAATATGTGTTTGTGTCGATACTTTTCTTTGTTAGCCACAAACTCCGACTTATATTGCATACTTGTTTTTCAGGGTTGGAAGCAACCCTGCTGAAGCAACCAAGAGAATGAAGCGTCAATCTCGGTCCAAAACTTTTAAGGTTGAGATTAGTCATGTATCTAAAATTCCATTACAAGAAATTGCAGATGCCTTAAAAGGTCAGGAATCTGAACACTATCAGGAAGCATTTAATTTCCTTGACACAATACTGAGGCAGAATGCAGCAAAACAGTATGTCCAATTAAAACAATCTTAGATCCTTTTTGTTTTTGTTCTATCTCAGACAGTGAAATAATATGACTGTTGTTATTTGGTTCATCCTTGAAGTCATGTTTGTTTATCTAGACTGCTTTTCTTATAGGGGATGTCTCCGTATTCATAAATCGTACTTTCACGATAATCAAAAGAATATTACAAACCTGGACGGTGGTATTCTATGTTGTCGTGGCTTCCATTCGAGCTTCAGAGTCACACAAAGAGGTTTATCTCTCAATGTTGGTAAGTTCTTAAGCGAAAATGCTTTAAAATTTATGCTAGATTGATTGATGTTTCTTAATATTCGCCATTTTTTTGTGCCTTTTATTAAAGATGTGTCAACTACATTACTCGTAAAGCCTGGTCCTGTACTGGATTTCCTTCTCCAGAATCAGAATGTTCAGAAACCAAACTTGATTGATTGGAACAAGGTTATATTGCTATACTCCGTCTAGAAGTAGAGGTTTTATGTTTATGTGTTTATGAACTATGATTGTTTAAATCATTGTTCAATTTAGGCAAAAAGAATGTTGAAAAATCTTAGAATCAAGGCTAACAATACACAGTGCAAAATCACTGGACTAAGTGAAAAGTCCTGCAGGACACAAAAGTAAGATTTCTTGTGCTTTCTACTCCTAAATGTAGGTTCTCTTTGGATAAACAACTTAATTAAGCGCTTATAACATGAGTGCTTATCATAGAAGTGCTAATGTATAAATTGTATGATAGAAGACAAAAACGCGAATTGAATATTATGCAGGTCTTAGGGCAACATTTGTATTTAGCTTCCACCCTTAAATCATGCGAATTGAATATTACTAATGATCCTTATTTTGTCGTACAGATTTTTGTTTAAACATGGAAATGATGCTAATGGTGAAGTGCAGTCAAGTGAAATAACAATTTATGAATACTTCAAACACCACAAAAAGATTGAACTTTGTTATTCTGTTGATATGCCATGCATCAATGTTGGGAAACCAAAGAGGCCAATTTATTTTCCTATAGAGGTGATAAAATAAAAGTCTACTAAATATTTTATCCTATGAAAAAAATATAAGAATGAATTTTATTTCCTTTTTCTTTCACAGTTATGCACATTAGTCTCATTGCAGCGATACACTAAGGCGTTGTCGCATAAGCAAAGGGCTCAACTGATATTGGAATCAAGGACTAGTCCTCATGAAAGGAAAGAAGCTTTGCAACATGTTAGTGAACTTAAAAATGATTTGATCAATTCATTTTAATTTAACTTGCATGCTATATGAAGTTTTAAATGGTTGTTAATGTTCTTACAGTCTTTAAGAAACAGAAGATATGGCGATGAGCCTATGCTTCGCTCTTTAGGGATTACTATCGAACCTTCCTTTACACAAGTTGACGGTCGTGTCTTGCAACCTCCAACAGTACGTGTTATTACGAGTTTGTGACAATTTTTTGTGAAAGTATAATTTTTTTCAATGCATTGTTGACTTGTTTCATTGTGCCAATATTTTTTTCTACAGCTTATTGTTGGAAGGGGACATAACTTTTGTCCCCGAAATGGGAGCTGGAATTTCAATGATAAGGTTGAATTTTTCTTATTGTTATTTTTTATTGATGTCATTATAGTTGAATCAAATATTGGTTGTTTTTCTAATATTAAGCTTCATATACCAGAAACTAATTGAACCTGTGAAGATTAAGCGTTGGGCAATTGTAAACTTTTCATCACAGTGTGATACGAAACATTTGTGCAGTATGATTAAAAAATGTTCTGAAATGAAAGGGATGGTAAGTTTTTTTTAGTAGCAAATACATTTTTGTGATGTCTACTCCACTTGTGTTTCAAATTCTGGTTTCTTTTGTAGCTCATAGATCCTCCGTTCGACATATTTCAAGAGGATAGTCGCCATAGGAGTGAGTCACCAGTAGTCAGGGTTGCAAGAATGTATGAAATGGTAAAGACCAAGCTGCCGGGACCCCCTACGCATCCTCTAGCTCAGCTTCTTTTGTGTATTATTCCGGTTAGCAAGAATTGTGACATTTATGGTAGGAGTTAACAAACTTCATTTGATCGGTTATTTTTTCATTATTCAAATGTCCTAATGTCACTCGTTAAAAAATCCTAATAAAATATGTAATATATAGGTCCTTGGAAAAGAAGATGTCTTGTTGATGAAGGGATTGCAACACAATGCATTGCTCCAACAAAAATTAATGATCACTACATTACTAATGTTCTACTGAAAATTAATGCAAAGGTATTATATATGACATTATTGCCTCATGTAAACTGATATTGAACACAGCTATCCTAGAATGCACATGTTTTATGTTGAATCTTGTTTTGTGGGGTTGCTTCAATAAAAACCTGAACAAAAAGGATGTTGATGAAGATTACACTTAGATAACTCCAAAGTGTGTTAATCCACATTAACCTTTAAGTTCGATTTGCCCCCACCAAACTATGTATATCGGATGCAAAAGGGTATATTGGTGAATACCCTTCAGGACACTTTGGAAAACCTTGATGTAATTTGCACCAACATAATAAGATTATCTTTCAATAGTATGTTATATAAAAATGTTTCTTAGTATTGCTCTCATGCATTAGAGAAGAGAAGGATGATTAACAGATTGGAAATGACATAGAAAACGGTAAAGTCTTGTGTGAGCGCCCAACGCCCTACATAGTAATTTTTTCTTGTTTTTCTGCATCGTATACTCATCTTGAGTCATCTAATGTGTCTCATATGATTTCATTATTCTGGAAACTACTCACATTTTACTCTCGCTTAATTTATTTCATTCAGCTTGGTGGAATGAATTCCTTTTTGTTAACTGAATTTGAGCATTCGATACCACTATTTTCAAAAATACCTACATTGGTTATCGGAATGGATGTTTCACATGGATCTCAAGGTCAATCAGAAGCACCATCCATTGCTGCGGTATGGTATAACTTTAGGTTTTCATGTCACTATATATTAAGTATGATATTAACCATAAGCACTCAACGTTTACCTTATATTTTAATCACATTTTACACTTACATATGGTTTAATCTTCAGGTTGTGAGCTCAAGATGCTGGCCTCAAATTTCTCGTTACAAAGCTGTAGTCCGCACTCAGTCGTCAAAAGTAGAGATGATTCAGTCTCTATTCATGCCTGTTTCTGATACTAAGGATGACGGTATCATCAGGTTTGTGTTTTCTAACGCGTGTGCTTATTTCTACAAACTAGAAGTTATAAGGTGTTGCACTATTCTTTCATATTTTTCTAATTCAAAACGACTAAATGTTTTCTCCCCGCCTTTTAATGAATCGTCTTGTTGTTTCACTCTATAGTGAGTTGCTTAAGGACTTCCAAACAACTTCAGGAGTGAAGCCTCAACAAATTATTATTTTCAGGTCTGTTTACAAGTAATTTTGATGAATTTGGTAAAACAGAAAATGGTCATTGAATTTCCATGGTTTGTTAGGGACGGCGTGAGCGAATCACAGTTCAACCAAGTTGTCAACATTGAATTGAATGAAATCATAAAGGTATATGTTCAACAATGTAAATTTGAAGTCTAAATATTGAAATTACATGATGAATTTTATTGACATTTTATTTGCAGGCATGTAAACATTATGATGAAAGTTGGTGTCCAAAGTTTACTTTGATTGTTGCTCAGAAGAATCATCACACTAGGTTCTTCAAAGCCAATGCTCCTCAAGAAAATGTTTCACCTGGTTTGTCATTTGAACAGAAAATATTAAGCAAAAATAATAGTTGGCTTATTATTATAATCCTTTATTTGTTTGTGTGTAGGAACTGTTATTGATAACACTATATGTCATCCCAAAAACAATGACTTCTACATGTGTGCACATGCTGGGAGGATTGTAAGTATCATTATCAAAGTAGAGTTTCAACTGATTTTGTCATAAGTAAGATGTTAACCTATTGTTAAGAGACTTGAGAATTTCAAAATTTTAAGGGTTTAGTTATTTTTTGACAAAAATAAACGACATTCTTTCATTCAAACTGATAGACTATATCGATACAATGCAAATTCAAAGTCGCTAAAAACAAAAAAGATGAATTTGCGATAAAACTCGCATGTTTATTTGTCATGATACTATATATTTATTCTTATCCACTTAGACACGCGTTTTTTATAAGTAAATAATATCATGATTTGCAGACATATAGTGTCCGACGTTGTCTTGAGTAAGAACATCTTCGGTGGAAGTAACCTATGAAATTATTTAAAAAAATAAATAAATCACAATTTATGACAGCATAATGATTTGCATTTATTATTTTGAATATGACTATTTTTCATAACTTTTAAACAGGGCACAAGTCGTCCTACTCATTACCATGTTTTACATGATGAAATTGGGTTCTCAGCAGATAATTTGCAAGAATTTGTGCATTCTCTATGTTATGTGTAAGTAGTCAACTTGATTTTATACATAAAAAACTTAAGACTCACTTGATTGATAATCTTTCTTACACTTAAGCAAGCTATTGAATTTTCCACCAAATTTTTCCTTTAATATTTAGGCACCAAAGGAGCACAAATGCTATATCAATAGGTACAACTACTATATTCAACTTATCTTTTTCATTCTATGTATTTATTCTCTTTTTTGTTAAATATATTTTTTTGTCTACCATAAATTCTAAAATTCATTTTTAGTCCTATATCCTTTGATGTGGCTTGTTTCCGTCCTCAAACTTTTTTTTTCTTCCTATTTGAGGGTTTTGGTTTTGTCTCCCTCTTGTATGTATATTTTTCCTCTCTTTTTTTAATAATATATATAAGTAGCCGGCATAAGATAAGAGTTTCTAAGAGGTATTAGGTTGAAATGGTCTAGACTCACATTGATGTTTCGCCTATCTCTTAGTGCATCGAAAAAAATATTCTATTTTAATCTCATCTTTAATGTGTACCACAAGATAACAAATCATATATTTCAAAAGTCAAAAGAAAACATACGTAAAAAAAGGGAACAAAAACATGTAATTTTTCCCTAAAAAACATGTAATTTTTTAAAAGATGGCCAAAGCCAAATTTATCAAATTTTCCCAAAAATGAAAAATAATTTTAACCTTTCTTCTTTTTTTTTCTTCTCATTGTCAAACTATCACATCATAGAACTTATATTTACAAAACTACAGTCTAGTAAATACTTAGACCGGCCTATTATTTCTATATATACTAAAAAAAAAAGTCTCTTAAAATCTCTACAAATTGCTGTATGCAGTTGCACCAATATATTATGCTGACCTAGCTGCTGCTCAGATAGCACAATTTATAAAATTTGATGAGTCAGAGAATATTTCCAGCCACAATGAATTCATATCTCAAATACCTGAGTTACCACGTCTTCATGAAAGAGTTGCAGATTCTATGTTCTTTTGTTAACAATTCTCTTTCATTGAAACTCATGAGTTTAGTGCCACTCTTTGCAATTCAAATGAAGGTGGCCGTTGTTTGTAAACAACATTTCATTCATTGTTACTGGTGTTAAGGGTTAAGGTTCTACTGTAGTTAACTCTATGTTTCTTCTATCATCGTATGTTGTTATCAATATTATCAAATATACCACAATCAAATAAAGATTTGACTTATATGGTCCATATTGTAGTAAAATTGTTCATATTATAATGAAAATTTAACAAAAAAAATTATTAAAGATTTTAATAGTATCATACAAAAAGTAAAATTATCTCAGAGTGTAAAACTCTTCCTTTTTAAAAGAGTGTGTTGGAACACATGGAGTGTTATGGTGTGAATTAAAAAAAAAATCATGTCAACTTTTTTAATTAGTGCTCAAGGCGAGATCAAGCCATTGTTTTCTAACGGACAACTAATCCTAGCGATTGGATTTGTAACTTATCTTTGGTTCTTCATCAATAAATTGAGCTCATCTACCTCACTTCTACACACCCCAAAAGTTCTTTTGAGTTGTCAAAGAACTTTTCTCTCTTCTCCCTCCTTTAGCTTGTGTTGACGAACTATTCTTTTCTTCTCCCTCTTTTGTTGTCCCTTCGGATTGAAAGAATGTTCTTAAGATCATAGTCTCTTCGGTTTATAATGTCCTTTCGGAATTAAGAATGGTCTTAAGAACATAGTCCCTTCGGTAAATTTTGTCCCTTTGGAAATAAGAGTATTCTTAAGATCATAGTCCCTTTTAAGATAAAGTGTCCCTTCGAAAAATAAGAATGATCTTAAGAATATAGTCCCTTTTTATGTCTTAGGCCCTTGGAGAAGTTAGAGGTTTGAGTGGCGGCAACATCATATTGGAGTGATCTTAGCACCATATTTGAAGGTGTATTTCTAGAACGGGTCCTACAGTGCAGTAGGATTCTGAAACAGTTGTAGGCGCTAGGCTGTTTTATCCTGGGGCGTCGTGGTTGATAGTCTGCTTGCACAATTTTGAGCAGTGTCACGAAACGTCTTAAAGAGAGCGACCTAGTCCGCGACTCGGCCTAGTAATCTCTTCAATGACAAAAATATTTTTTAACTAATTTTGACTATTGTTCCAACAATTTTAATACGTTTCCTTCTGCCATGTCCACCGAAGAAATTACTAGTTTTTGTTTGTTGTTTGTAAGTACAACAAGGATAAAACGGCTATAGAAATACCTTGGTTAAATGTACACGATGAAATGTAAGATCAGGTCAAACGCTGTTTTGTAGGCTTACCTGATTGAATAGTAATTCATTGTTAGAAATACTAAGATCAACTTTTTGGTGGATCAAGTGAGAGACTTTTTTGTCTAACAAAAAGATTTTGGTAGGAATTAAAATTTCTACTAAGAAATGGTTGGAATTATTTTGTCTTTGCTACGTGTTTTAATACAAATTATTTAAGTTCAATGTTGTATGTAAAGCATTTGATTTATAGAATTTAATGTCTTATATAGGTAACAAAAATATTTTTTAACTAATTTTGACTATTGTTCCAAGAGTGTAAACTATAAAACTCCTCTCTAGAGAGGAGTTATGTTCCTTGAAGGTGGAAAATGTAGTGTTAAATGGGTAGTTGGGATTTGGGAGGTGTAACATTATATAGAAGAGTGTGTAAAACACTCCCTTTGAAGCCGGTAAAAGGCGAAAGACATTCATTTGTAAATCAAACCAATAGCACAAGGCATTATTTTCGAAAAAAAATAGTAGTTTTCTCTCAAAATTGCTTCTCTTCCCTTCTTTCAAAAGTTTTCCTAGAACCCTTTCTCCTGTCCATTAGGCTGGAGTAGAGAATAGAGAAGGGACACAGAGAAAGAGGGAGTGGGTTGATTAGAGTCTCGACTGTGTTTCAACAGCTAACATGCGAGAATGGAAGGGGCTATGCGCGGAAACAGAAAGTAAAGAAATGCAACTTGCCGAGGAAGTTGTTACTAGGTATATTCACTTTTATCCATAAACATTATCCACTTTAACGACTCAATATCTATTTCACAACCCATGATTGAAAAGTTTGTACAATTAATGGTAACACTACAATGTTCCCCAGAAAACTTTTACCACTGAGGTTCTATACTTAAACTGATCTAATACTCATAAGAACAAATAAGCCATTGAATGTGAATGCATTAAATAGCTAGGTAGGTAGTTTTCAACTCACACTAAACTAATAGAACCATATCCCAAGATGCTCATATCTACAAACCTCTACATATAGGTACATATTTCAAAATGAAGCCGATGATACACGACGAAGCTGGCATTTAGGTTCGGGCGGCGGAGCATTAGCTAGCATGTTCTCAAGCTCCTGCAAGTTGAGTAAGTAAAACAAATTAATAAAGAACAAGTAAGAAAACATGCATCAAAGACCATAAAGATACGTTCATCCCAAAAATTTGAATTTGTAACATTGACACCATTCAAATACATAATGCAACATGCCTCTTCAAAAAAAAAAAAAACTATGCAACAAGATTAATAAACAAAGGTTTTGAAGCTGAATACAAAACTGTATATTGCGTTTAATACTTTATTAACACATAAGTTTGATTGTACTATATAAACAAGGAGAATAGAATCAACAATCCAAATGTTTAGATATTGAAATCAGTAAATTGGTAATTGATAATCTTATCCTATGAAGCGTTGACAGAGAGACGGCCACGATAATGACACCGGTAATAGTTTGAGAAAATAAAAGGAAATCAGTAAATTGGTAAATGATAGTCCTATCCTTCGAAATCAGTAAATGTGTCAACATCATGTTGGTGTCGAACACCAAACATGCCTTGAATTTGAAGTGTCAGAAATACATATGAAGGAATAAAAGGAAATAATAACAACCAATTACAGTCAACAAGTAGAATCATCATGATCTTTTTACTCATTACTTCCAACCAATACGTGAAGTAGCAGAATAATTATAGGCATACAGTTGAATTTGCATAACTACAGTCATGAAAGTACTAACTGTGTAAGAAATAAAATATTCTTATTGCAACTATGAATTGTAAGCCTAAAAGTAAGCACAAGACAGTAAAGGGTCACATATTTTATGCCCAATGAAAACTCTAAGCAGCAACTGATAATTCAAGACCAGCATCAAAGTGCACACCAACATCAAAGTGCACAATTTCCCAAACACCATAAGAATTAAGAATGTAAATAAATTAATAAATTAATGTCTGTACAAAAACTTAAATGAGATATTACTTAATATGAAGAAACTAAGGTGTATTCAGCAAATTGAATTAACAGAAAACATTTTCAATGGTTCCAATTCCAAACTATAACTTTTAAGCAAAATCTAACCTTCTCCTTCCTCAGCTTTTCATTTTCCTCTTCCAGACGCGAGACTTTGATCTCCAATTCAGTTGTGTATGCCTAATTACAGTTATAATCCATGGAAAATAGTTGTTTACTTGGGAGAAATGGGTAATAAAAAAAATTAGAACTTCAATAACATGGCATTCAAAAGAAAAAGAAAAAAAATCACCTGTTTCCTTGCTCTTGAGCGCGCAGCAGATTCCCGATTCTTAATCATCCTCTTCTGCTTCCTCTCAACAGTCCTCTCAATCATGTCCTCCGGTCCCCTTTTTCTCGCAGATTTCTGTGTATCAGATAAGTTTCCTATCACAGGTGAAGCCAACGCCACCTGACCATCTGTATATGGAACGCCGTCCGATGGAGCACCGGCTGCCATTTGCAGTGACTGCGCTATGATCTGACTCGGAACATAAGTCGCCATCACACTTTGTTGTGGATGCTGATAGTGTGGTTGTGCATACTGTATCCACGGACCATGTGGAGAAAACTGTGGCAACGCTACATTCGATTCAACAACACTGACTTTAGGAATAGGACCATTAGTATTCTTTCTATTTGAAGATGCAGCCGAAACAACGCCTGCTTTCACCAAAAAATCCTCTAATGTCATCTCACCCAAAGTAGACTGTATCTCTTGAGACTTCACCTCCTCATGATCGTTGTTTTGTTGGATATCTCTCCAAACTTCATCAACTGTCTTCTTGCTTAACGGACCGGTTAACGACAGATTAGGTTGACGTTGAAAAACAACTTGTCCGGCTTGAGCTGTGTTCTCGTTTTCCATGCGAATTGACTGGTTTGCCTCAACAGTCCATACATTTTTCAGAAGCTCGTCAAGGTTCATACTACTTAGTGGCTTTCCTAAGTCACCCAAGTGATTCTGAACTTCATCAAGGGTAAGATTGTACATTGAATTTTGCCGCGCCAGAGGCTGGAATTGCGATTGGTTTTCATTATTACTTTCATCAACAACTTGAGACCCCATAGTTTCGATGTTAGGCAAGCAATGACTATAGAACTCACTCCATATTTCATAGCATTTTGCCGATAAAAGACTTAAAGCAACATATCAAAATCTTCAATCATATGACCCTTACAATCAGAACCTGAAAATAAAATAAAATGTGAAATTAGCATTTTTGTGCCAATCAACAAGTTCATGATATTCCAAGTAACCAATAAATCTTGCAGGAATTCTAATAAAATGAAAAGCAAAGAGGAAACTGAACTGTCAAATCAAATCTCCTATGCTCATTATCTCTCACTCTCAATCACAATCTCACAATTAAAGCAAAATAAAACATAAAAAACTGGGCCCTGTTTGGATATAGGGCTTAACCAAGGGCTTACAGCATAAACGCTTATCATATTATTACTTATGTATAACAAAAGATAAAATATAGTCACACAGTTTTCCATAAGCAATAGGATGTTTTCATAAGCTATCTTAGGTTTTGAAAATAAGTTGAAAACATCTCATGGACAATTCATAAGTTTTCATAAGCTCTCTTAAACAATGTGCTTATACCAGTAAAATATCAAATAAGCAAATCCAAACAGACCCCAATTCGCAGTTGGCAACACTTATCTCTTATAGGGAAGTTTGTTTTTCTGTGTTGTGAATTTTAAAATGGGTTGTGTGCTCTATGTAGCCAGCCCTATACATTAATGCCAGAACCTCGTCATTAATGTTGGGAACTTAAAGTGCGTTCTTCTCAATGTCTCAAGTTCGACTCCCTCGGTGCCAATTTTGATGGACTAGTCCATATAGAGCAAACTCTAGCATTAAATAGAGCCCTCGCAAGTGGCCGGTCGGATTGGACCCATCTGATTAGTCGGTGGGACCGGATACTCAGTTTTCTAAAAAAAATAAATGACAGAACCTTGTCTGTGTTTGGTTTCGTCTGTGTAAAGAGAAAAAAACCCACTAGAGGTTCCAAAAGGAAAACCATGAAGAAAAAACTTAAATGGTTTTATGACATAACAGAATGGCATCATTTGTGCCATGTGCCACTTCCACCTAATGAGAAAAAGTGTTCTGTACTTTTGGTTTTGTTGGTACTTGGTATGGTTGTGATTGTTCATTTTTGGTTGAGGGACAGAACAAACAATAAAGGGACAAAGAAACTGAATCCATAGGTATTCAGGGCCAGAGCAGTAATGGTCATTGATCATAATAAATTGAAATGTAAGTTTAAAAATATTAAACAAAAAGAAAAGGAAAGTGAGAGAACCTGTAATTTAACTGCAAGGTAAATTTCATTTTGCTTTCAATATTTTAGTCTTGCTAATTATTGTGTTAAGAACACTGTTCAAGGAACTCACGAAAAGAAATTGTTTTGAAAACACAAGTTAAACATTAAAAGTCATAATAACTATACAAATTTCAATGTAAAAGTTATTACTTTCGGATATTTAAACAATGTTTTAAGAGCATTTATTAGTATTTTCCTTTTCTTAAAGGAGACACCCGTATAATATTAAAGTAAAACCTTGTTTTATAGCGAGAGATTAAACTCAAGTGATAAATGTATTCGATCAAAAGTACTCAAATTAAAAACAATCTTTGACGAGACTTTACTGCCTTCGGTCGCTTTAACTTCGGACCTCGGGCCCCTTCCCCCAAAATTGAGACCACAAAAATTTTAACATTTTTACCCCTTGTAAAATAATTAATAAAGTAAAAAAGACAAACCAGAGAAGGTAATAAAATCAGCTTCAAGCTTCTTCAAACAAAAATAAAAAAATATCAGCTTCAAAACTGAATCTTGAAAGATGAAACAGAGAACAAATCAGACATGAAAATTAAACAAAACAAACATGTCAGACAAAAAAATCCTTGAATCAAACTGCTAAAATATTTATGAAATTAAAAATCATTATCATTCTCATAGAGAAATTAAGAAAATTCTTCCATTTATCTGCATATGAACATACAAAAGCAAAATTAAGAAAACTGATACCTTGCATGCAGACTCAAAGACACACACAAATCTCAACTGAATTCCAATTGTGAAATCCTAAACCCCACATTCAAAAACCACAAAAGACCCTTTGAAATTTCCACACCAAAACCCCTTTGATTTGAATGTAAAAAGTACAAAAGATAACAAAGCAATCCCAGAATTCAAAAAGAACAAATTTTCAGAAAAGTTGATGGAAAAAGAAAGAAGACCCATTTGAAATATGCATGCAACCAATTTTGTGACATTGTTGAAACACAAGAAAACATCATCATAACAAAAGGGTGAGTGAGATCAAACAAACCAATCCAACACAAATGCAGCATTTGTTTCACCAATGTAATTTCTCAAAGTTCAAATTTTTATAATCATATGTAATACCCAAAAGAGTAAAAGAGTGTGTTTTAATACAAAATATTTATTGGAAAAAAAATGAGAAGAAAATAAATAGAATGATGAAAATTGAAAAGTACCTTATGAGAGTGAGACACCGATCTGAGAAAGTGAATGAATGAAGAAAGCAATGTGATTAAGGAACAAGATCAACAGTGTGACAAAAACTAAGTTGATAGACAAACAACCTTCACAACTGTGTCTGTTGTTTGTGCATGTAAAATGTATGCGAGTGAAGAGAGAGAGAAAGAGAAAGGGGTGAGAAGGAGAGAGGAGTGAGATGGAGAGAGATATATATTTTAAATATGGATGTTGTTAGCCGGTGCCCCGGATACTGGTTAAGGAGCAATAAATAAATAGATTATACTTATTTTACTTTAATTAAAGTGATAAATAAGGTAATTAATTAAAATAAAAAAAAGTTGTATTTAATTGTCCGTCAAATTTCCTTTTCCATTTTATATTTACATTTCTATATCCTTTTCATTTCTTAACAATTTTTTTTCTTCTTGTGGATTTTACTCGAACCAATTTTTCTTTCCGTAAATTTTTTGTGAATCATATTTTTTTTTCAAACCAATTCACGGAAGTCTATGCATAATTAGCAATATTTTCAATCTAAAATAAATTAACAATTCCAAAGATAAAACACAACCAATTAAAATATCAAATACAACCTCTCAAAAAAAAAATATCAAATACAAAATCATCAAATGTGTAAAAATTACAAAATATTCTTCAAAACAAAATTGGATTTCATGCTTGTATCACAAAATAGGAAATTTGATAGAGTATTGAATACACATTTTTCTTCTTTTAATTAATTGTCTTATTTATCACTTTAATTAAAGTAAAATAAGTGAAATTTGATAGCATTACCCATATTTAAAAACAGAGGGAGTATATATTAGAGAGAGAAGATGAACCAATGACATGCTCACTTGTTCTTTTTTATTACGGAAAATGCTAACGAATGTCTTCGAGACATTGTTTAAACAACTAAAAGTAATAATTTATGTTTTAAATTGATCTCTTTAAGATACAATTTCTTGTAATGGATTTTTTAGACAATATCATTAGGGCACTTGTTAGCATAACCATTATATTATAATTTTTTGGTATAAATTAAGAAAAAAATATTATCAATTGCGGGACGGTAGGTGATCTTTGCATTCACGCAATTGGATAAATGAACATTAGATCGGACGGTTAATAGTAAATGATTTCAATATATCTTTTTGATTTTATAAAATTCTTACATGTGGACGATCGACAATCTTTGCATTTCACAGTCAAGTAGTTAGGTAAATAAACATTGTTCATATGAGATCAAACGGGTAATAATGAATGGATTTGAATTATTTGATTAAATTTGCTTAATAGTTAAGATTCTCTCTTCATAAAGCCAGTTGGCGGACTCTCGAGATAACTATGAAATCTAAAGCTAACAATAAATGGGTCTCAATCTATTTGATTGAATTTGCCTAAGCCAGTTGGCAGAATCACAGAAAAACCATGAGATCGAACGACTGACAATAAATGGATCTCAATGTATTTGATTGAATTTGCTTAAAAGTAAAGATTTTCTTTGCATAAAATCAATTGGTAGACTCGTTGAATAACCATGAGATCGAAAGACTAATAACAAATGAATCTCATTTTATTTATCTTTCATCATAGTTACGATTTTCTCTACAAAAATCCAGTTGACATACTCATAGAGTAACCATGAGATTGAATGGTTAATGACAAATGAATCTCAATCTATTTGATCATTCTTAATAGTTACAATTTTCTCTGCAGAAATTTAGTTTGGTGACTCATAGAATAACCATGAGATCAGACGTTGTTCATATATTAACCATGAGCTCCCTCACCTCTATATGTGATTATGTGCATAGAGATATTATATATGACTTTATACACACATATAATTTTATTCATTGTTAATATGCTCTTAAACTTAATGCCAATGGATGCGCCACATTTTTTTTTCACTTTAAACCTCCTCATTTCATTTGTTCACACCATCTACCCAAAGAGCGAAACCACTCTCACCTCAATCATTCACACATTTCAATTTCTCTCTAAACTTAGAAAACCTTCTTCATCCAATTCTCTCTCTCCCTCTCCCTCTCCCTCTCCCTCTCCCTCTCCCTCTCT
>Ga0315914_1001327_pt1 | contig 36567 bp, 18 predicted proteins | sample MpolenodulesMG_FD_203920 | JGI IMG/M metagenome (GOLD analysis project Ga0315914, IMG submission 203920) | Medicago polymorpha root nodule microbial communities from Los Angeles, California, United States - elongated nodules | ecosystem: Host-associated > Plants > Roots > Nodule | place: USA...
GAATTGTCACATGAATAAAAAGAAAGCAACATGAAGGGCTGAACAACAGGTGTGAATAAGAAAGCATTGCTTAAATTGTTGGGCCAAGGAAGTAACGTGATTTTGATCCAAGATGCTAGAATGAATTGCTTAGGTTTTGGTACAGTGAAAAACATGAAGTAAAAAAAAACGGAACCAAGTTGCAATATAAAAGGGGCATCAACACACATTGAAAAGCATTCACGTTGTTGGAGACGGAATCAAAGAAAAACAAGGAGACCACGCGCAGGAACAAGGAGGTCACGATTTTGGAGAAAAAAACAACAAGCATCGGAAAGAAATTAAGAGCATGTCGGCAACGACGGAATTCTATCGATTTATTTTCTTTACTATGTTGTTTATTCCTTTAATCATGTCTATCTAATTTGATTAGAGATTAGGTCTGAGATGATTCTTTGTAACGTTGTTGTGAAACTCTATCTATTGTGAATGACAATCTAGTTTTTATTCAATTTAATTGTTCTTAATGCTTTTTATATCCTGATCAAATATAAACATGATTCAGTGAGAATGAATGACTACTGACTCTAACTTTCAACTTAGACCTAATTGAATTGTTCAAATAAACATGGTTAGTCAATGAATGGATAATCGTTTATTTGTGATATTAAGTTAACGTTCGTAAAACCTTCAAATAATATTAGACCACCTAAGGAATTAGGGGTTGTAATCAGAGAAGAGGGTCCTAAGTTAAATGATTGATTATGGCTATTTTGGTTAAACATCGTGAAACTAGAGAACCATTCATAAGAAATAGGTGCAATATACCAATTAGGGGAACTTAGATGATTCAAAAGACCTGATCTCATTCTCCTTATATTTTCTTATCAATCTTTATTTTCTGTTATTTACTTTTATTGCAATCAAATCAAATCAACTGCCTAGGGCAAACAAAATAATTTATACATCCTAAATATTTACTTTATTGCTAAATTGATATTAACACAGTCCTCGTGGATACGAACTTATTTTATTACTTTGATAGTTTTTGGTACACTTGTCAATTCTCTATCAGAGGAGAGTAAAAAAAATCTTGTGTTAAGTGTTTATAATAAAATCATGTTCTCTATTTGATCTAATGGTCAAGAATAACTTTCCCATGGTGGGAAACAACTCCCCTTTCCCATGATAAACCCCACCATCAATTGGAATTGCTCATCCTCAAACAAAAGTTTTTCATCGATATACTATCATCGTTGGTGGTATTAACATCACCGGGACATGTTCTCTAAAACCATTGTCATAAGTAATTGTGATACTAGGAGTTGACTCTCTTTAGGCAAGTCATCGTTTGTTATATCTCGATTAGATCACGAGAGGAGAGTGTTGATCATCTCATTGTACTTTGAATAGCCATATAAGAAGAATTGGACATCACATCTTAATCCAAACTTTAAGACATTTGGTTTCTTATTATATATTCTCTTACTTATATAATATATAACATTCACCTTTTCAATTTAATGTGAAACTCTTACTCACACTTGAAATACCAGTAAATGTTTATTTTAATCCTTGAGAGAAAATGTGAGACCTAATTTGATCTGTGAAAAAAATGAAAGCAACTTGTAATTCAACATAAATATAATAAAACTTGTAATTCTGTTCCCTTACCAGCAAATGTCTATTTGTACTTTATTTTTTTTTTTTTTGAAGGGATTTAATTGTTTTTTGAAAGTTGAAGCGATTTATATATGTTTCTTAGCATTCATTTGGGGCAGATAAATAAAATAAAATCTAGGATTTTAAGGAAAAAATTCAAGGGATCGATATATTTACATGACACCACAGACATTAGAGTGTACATTGGAAAGGTCTCGTGAAAACTTACAACCAGTACTTGAAATTTTCTTATTACCTGCCAAAAAAAATTGTAGCAAAATTTACATAAAAAAAAAGTTGCAAAAAAGCATTTGCAGGAAAATTTGTAATGAAACTTGTGAAATTCTACTAGTGAACTTTGTTAGACCTATAAGCTGTGTTAACAAAAGTCACCTTTTTAGGAAATCAAAGACATAATTGGCACATTTACCCTAAAAAATTCGCTCTTTTTTTTCTCTCAAGATCAACTGGCTCATTTTATTGGAACATATATCATATTAATTTAATCCATTAATTTTTTATTTCTTCACAGTGGCGGAGCCAGGAAAAAAAGTTAGGGTGGGCCACTAAAATTAATCGTTGAAAAATTGTTTAAAGTCTCGCAAAATAGACCTACAATTGAATTATTTAAATTTTTCGGATGGGCCACAACACCACTTTGCGGGAATTTGGATCAACCGAAACCTAAAACCGACATAAAATTGTATAAAATCTCGCAAAGTAGACCTATAATTGAATTATTTAAATTTTTGGGTGGGCCACTACACCACTTTGCAGGAATTTGAATCAACCGAAACCTAAAACCGACACAAAATTGTATAAAATCTCGCAAAATAGACCTATAATCGTTGATTTTTTAATTTTTCCGGATGGGCCGTGGCCCACCCCAGCCCATGAAGGGCTCCGCCATTATTTCTTCATGGATTTTTGTTTTGGAGAAGGTAAAATGAGATTAAATTACCAAGTAACATAAATCCCCCAAGCACTAGACGTGCCGAAAAGAAGGGGCTAATAACAAAAGTTTGCAAAGTCAATAACTTAGACATGACAGGCAAGGAGCAAAGAAGAAATTAACAAACTAAGTTATAGCACCTAAACACATAATAGAATCAAGCCATCAAGAGTGGTAATTAAAAGCAAAACTAACAAATTTCACTTTCAACCACTAATACGATAGTAACTTGATTTTATCGAGCAATTGGATCATAGAGTGTTCCTTGCACTTGAAGATCCTTCCATTTTTTCATTCTAGATCACCCCAAACGCAAGCAAGCCATAAAAGTTTCATTGTCGATCGATGACGATTTGAAGATCCTCCTAAATGTCCAAATTGAAGCAAGTGGTCGAAAATGTTGGAAGGATTAACTTGACGTAACCTAACCAAAGACCAAATTGAACCAAAGAAGTTACAGTGCAAAAAATGATGATTAGTATCCTCATTATAGCTGCTACCACCCACTCAAAGTTGTTGATTTTGAAGAAGTCCCCACCGCAATAAGTTGCCTGAAGTAGGAATGCGATTCTAAAGCAAACGCTAAGCAAATAGATTGATTTTTAAAGGAATCGCCTTATGCCAAATGTTGTGAGATGAAACTGCTGATGTAATGTGTTCTGAAGCTGTCAAAGAATGGTAACTTGTGTTGATTGTATAACCCTGAAAAAAAAGTGTATACGCCATTGCCACTTGTCATCCACTCTAGCTTGTAACACAATGTTATTCAACAACGCACTGCACTCCCTATCAGCTCCTCCTCCTAGGCTATTAAACGCTTACACCACGTCCAAGCTCCCCCTATCAAAAAAGGCTCATATCTTAAACTGACCCCATGTTGTTGTCAGATAACTCAAAAAGACGTCTGAATTTGTCATTTAGAACTCCCCCTCCAACCAAGGGTCCCACCAGAATAAAGTAGAGGACACGTCACCTATTGAACGACCTAAATTATCCAAAAACCAATTCTCAACGCCTAATCCTGCCCCTTCATGGATACTAGAAAGATTACGCCACCAAACATAACCAAACCTACCACCATCTTTAATCCTACCTCCTTCCCCATAACGGGTCGCGATAACTATAAACCACAACCTCCCTCTCTCCTCCATCAACCTTCAACACCATTTTCCTAGAAGAGCCATATTAAATTCCTTCAGTCTTCGTACTCCCAAACCTCTGGACTCCTTATTCACGCAAACAGTGGCCCAATTTAATCCTAGCTATTTACCTAAAATCCTCAACAAAATAGCCTAGCATTCACCGAAAAGAGAATGGGTACCGCTCTTCTCCCATCTGTTTTTGCTCATTCCCAACAAAATAGCCTAGCATGAGTTAACTCACGCATGAGTATTTTTTGTTAGGAATGAGCAAAAATTGTTGTGAGAAGAACAATTTTCAAAGAGAAAATATAGATGATGATGATGATATGTTGGGCTAACATCAACATAAACCATGTATTTTTGAGAAATTTACTTGTCACCCTAGATGTACCTCCCCACCCCCAAAACGGGTGTGTTTGGATTGAGGGTTTAAGAGGAGAAGGAAGGGGAGGGTTTACTTTTATTTTTTAAATTATGAACTATATAACATGTTTTTTTAAAATACATTAATTGTGATTGAAGTATTATATGCTTGTTTATAATGTGAATATGCTAACTTTTTAAAAATATTTCATAGTGCCCATAATTTAAAAATGAAAATCAAATATTCCCCTCTCTTTCCCTCCTAAACCCTCCATCCAACTACACACTAAGAGTCTAAAAATTCTCTTTTAACCAATACAAGTAAAACAACATTTACCATCTATATTAAAGGCTTTGGTTGTAAAGAAAAATATCCAGAATAACTAGTAAATAAATTCTACAATCTTTTAACTTTTCAAGAACCTCGAAATGCCAAAAATGCTATTTAAGCATCTTTGATTACTCACAAGAACCTCAAAATGCCAAAAAAAGCTCCCATCGGGTCATAATTTCCGATCGCTTGAGATCGGGATTCAGGAGTTACTCCCGAAACATGGATCGGGAGTTAGGACATGATCTGTTTTCTAAAACACATTTGACGGAACCAAGCATAAATTCCCTGAATTTCAACGACAATATAATTCAGCAACCACTAATTTTTCAACAACAATTATCTCGCTCATAATTCAACAAGAATACATCATCATTCATAATTCAACACCAATATGTCATAACTTCAAATTCAACAACAATACACCAAAGATTGAAATTCAACAACCATTCAACATTACAGAGATTGACAACACAATATAAAATTACACCAAATCTCTACCAACACTTTGGACACTTGCAGTTCGAACGAGCCCAAAGATATAACTCTCAATCTTCAAATATCGTCCAGGTAAATATGGATTTTACATCACTGCGTTCCTATGTCGTTATTATATGTCATATCTATGTATGTTACCTTGACAACAACATGAGACGCAATATGATTTTTACCAACATCATTATCAGAATGGACAATACGAGCGCATTTTCTTTTAGAAATTAACTACTTCATTTGTGATAATTGACTATCTAAAAATTGGGAGTCGACATGCTCATACAAAGATTCTTCTTTGTTTTTGGCTGATGTTACTTCTTCATTTGGATAATACGAGATTTTTATTTGCATGTTGTAGTTTATCATGTAATCTTTCTATGTAAATTTTATGCATTGTATTGTTACTTATATTGAAATAAAATGATAAATGACTATATTTTTAAGTGGACTCATTTTCTATACTTTCTCGGCTTGATAGTAATGGGAGTTCCACTGATACCATCAATGCATCATATCCGTAGACAAGTTTGAGGGATGGTTCCAAACAAGCTCCTCGGCCATTCCCATTTTTCTTGATTCAATCTCTTCCTCATTCCGTTAAGGTTGATCTTGTTAGGTCACTGAAGATCGAGTATGTTCCATAATGTGTGGAACGGTGGAAGCACGTTGGTGCTTTTAGATCTCTTACTTGTAGGTGTGTTAGTTTTCTAGGATGAAGTCAGAGGCAGTATTCCACAAGTCTTCTTTGCGTTTGGACCTCGTAATTGGGCATGTTTGCTCCTTTTAAAGTGTGATTTCTTATTGGACAATCCATAATATATTTGGTTTAGGACTCTTATCCCCATTCATCTAAATTACATATTTCTCAAAGATCATATTCCTCTCTACCATGCATCCATCACTCATACTTCACCTTCTAATCTTCCTAAAAGTAACTCAACCTTAACTCTTATAGAGCTGTCATACTTCAATCTCTCTCCCTCCAGTACAACATTTCTACATTACCTAAACATGGTAAATCTTCTCAACCTATGATTACTAGAACTAAAACAGGCAGTCTAAAACCCAAAACATTCATGCATCATGTTGATCAAACTAATGTTAAACAAGTCATGTATATATGCAAACAGTGGTTAATTTCTATATATGCAAACAGATTTTCAAGCAATTCACAACAGAACAAAATTGTTGGTTGTAAATGGATTTGTCGTGTGAAAAGAAGATCCATATAACACCCTCGATCAACAAGTACAAATCTCATCTTGTAGCCAAAGTGTTGCATCGACCTAAAGGTTTTGATGTTATTAGTACCTTCAGTTAGATTCCATTGACCGTTTTTGTTATGTGTGTTCTTCATAAACGATGTGCACCTTGTGATTTAATTCAATCGAGAACTAAAAAATGGTAGACATAGAGTTTCACCTAAATCCTCGCAATTCAATTTGTTGATAGAGTATAAGGGATATCCAAATCGTTACAAAATAATGGTGTTAATTAGTTAACCACTTTGCAAGCAAGCTAAATAATTACAATACCGACTAAAAAATACCAAACAAGAGTTAGACTTGTGTTCCAACGTTTAAGAAATGTTCACTTAATTATATATAGAAAAACAAAATGTACATATCACGAATGAATCATAATCATAATCAATATTCCCCCTACAAATGCTAATCAATGTGTATACTCCCCCTCTCAATAACCAAATGAAACCCTAACCAATCACACTGAAAACTTGAAAGAAAGAAAAAACCTATAATCCCAATCAAGCACGTGGCATGCCCTTTGAAGCCAAACACTATATATGATTACATCACAAAACCACAAATTTTCGTAACTTGAGAGATAAGAACCATATACATAATATGTACACATCATCATACTTTTTATAACAAGACCATGCTATTATTATCAACCTCGAATCTCATTCCTTCCATGTCTGATGAGGCCACACCATCATGATGATCTTCCAAATCCATGTCCCACAAAAATCCATATCCATCATCACATTTAGGACTAATTTGAGTAACACTACTACAATTGTTGTTTGTTTCCTTAGAAAATTGAAGAAGATTCATCAAAGAATTATTTTGGTTTTCATTTAGATGACAATGATGGGTTGTCATTGAAGATGAGAAAGAAGCAAATTGGTTATACCCAATTGGCATGGTTTGGTTGGTTAGGGATGGGGCTATAGTCTCATACATTTCTTGTGGACTTAATTTGGCATTATTTTCTGTCTTGCCTTTATGAAATACTCTACACAAAACCCAGTCTTCCTGTAATCAACAAAAGTTTGAACTAATTAGCAAAAATAAATGTGAAACCAAAATAACTAGATTTTTAAAGAAGCTTTAACATCACACCTAAAATACGTGAGAATCATTTCTTTTCCACTTATGAAATATTCTATTCTATCCAATTCAATCAATGACAACAATAAATCTCTTAATTAAGATTTGGACCAAAAAAGTCCTCACATACACATTGTTTTCCTCTATCTCTCAAAAAGATGCTAAATCCAATCACTCCTCCAACTTTCTCACCTTATTTTAAATAGCTAGCTCTTGAATTTTGTTTCCACGTCAAGTTTATTAAAAAAACTTAATTAGAGATTCTTGTAAGAAAACTTGAAATTATTCTACATTGATGTTTTTTTTATACCTATAGGAATATTAGTCAATCATTTTTAATTAATGTTATAATATTTTTTGAAATGGAACTATTGTTTCTAGTAAGATAAAATTTCTCCATCAAGATATAACAGCACATATTGAGTTAAAAAATAAATTAGATCTGGTAAATGGACACTTCAATTTCTTTTGAAAAATAAAAAAGATTTCAACTTGCTTCTTAGGTAGCCAATTTCTTTAAAATTTTAATTTATACCTAATAAAAACTACACATATTGAGTTAAAAAAAAATATTACACATATAAATGACTCTTCTTATTAAACCCTCACAAACCTTAGGGTGTGTTTGGTTGGGGGATGAAAGTGAAGGGAAAGATAGAGAAAGGAAAGATTGTATGAGGAAAGTAAAAGAGTAGAAAGTGAGGGGATTATTTTAGTTGTTTGGTATAAGAGAAAGTGAAGTAGAATGTTGAAGGAAAGAAAGATCTATATTTAATAATTGACAAAAATACCCTTGAATGAACATTATATATATATATATGTATGTATGTACACACACATACACATGTCTATATTGTTTCAATGGAAAAAGAATGTGTAGCTAATGTTAAAAGCAATTGTAAGTCAAAAAAAAAACAAGGCCGTAAATTGAAAAAAATAAAAAGAAAGGACAAGTGAATAGTAAAAAATATAAACAACAATAATAGGTGGGGTATTTTCGACTTTTCCATTAAATATTAGTGTTTCTTTAATCTTTCCGTGTATTTGAGTGTGGAAAGGTTTTTTAAGGTGAGTACCACTAAAATCTTTCTTTCCTTAACCTCTCTATAGTGTTCCAAACAAGGAAAGATGCTTCTTTCCCTCAACTTTCTCTCCTTCCCACTATCTTTCCTTAGAAACAAACATACCCTTAGGCTTCATATTATTTAAGCCCGTACATTCTTATGTGGCAATTACATTATGCAAACGCGTAAACTAAAAGATAATAATCGTGATATATCCTATCATTGTCACGTTTGAAAATTGATTGAAAGGTAAAGAAAAAGTAAAAATAAACGTACCTTAGGTGGCATATGTGGGGTCTCCAACCTAAACTCATGCATGATCCAACCTGTTTTGATTCCATTTGGAGCTCTATTCCTATAGAACACTAAAGTTTTCCTCATCCCTACAACCTCATGGGTGATTGGATCAAACACTGTTCGATCCTTTCCTGTTGCTTTCCAATAGCCAGATGTCGTAGCCCTATTGGTTCTAAAACCTGTGGCATATTTACGGTCACGAAAGCTAAAGAAGTACCATTCAGTTGCGTTGAGCTTAGCCACCTCTGAAAAAAAACAAAAGCACGCATGCATGAATAGAGATAATGGGTCAATTTTTGGTACCATATGGAAAAACATGTGACTTAGGTAGGTAAAACAAGGGTGTTAGATAGATAAGAATATAATCTAATATCATTGTGTGCAATTAATTAATTGTTTCTAAGTACGTATTAGAATAATTATGACAATAATGACAAAAAATAATTTTGTTTTGTTTATGTATGATGATCACGTTAATTAGCGTGTCAATTAGTTCATAAATGACATGTAATTTTCAAGTTTCCAATTGAGACGGATAAAGTGACCTAAGCATGGTATTTTTGGGGTTTCAATTTTGAAACGTGTTTTGCTATATTTGTGTAATTCCGTTCTCTTTGTATTTTTCAGTTTCACCATTTACAAAAAGAAGAGTTTGATTTAACATGAAAAATGGTTTGTTGGTGTCTAAAATAAGCACAAATTATCTTAGAACTAGCTAGAAATATTTCCATAAGCTAATGTTTGGTTAACTTCATGATTGTGTCTAAATTCAGAAACTAGTTGAAGAAGATACAAGCATTAACCACCTTAGAGAATATTCGCAAAGCATGCTTAAAAGATAATGTTGATTATCAATGTAAAATAACCAAGAGAGAATAACATCCAATTTTACCGTCAATAATGATAATTTTAAAAAAAAATAATGGTCTATATTTTGTAGAGTTCAATGGTCGTACACTATCAAAGCAAAACAATAATTTACACTAACATCATTGTCGTTGTATCATTGTTTTACTTTGATAGTGTATACACTTTAGAATTCTATTTTGTATGACGACTTTCTTTTTTAAGTTTATATATTGAGTGAATATATATTAATATAATTTCCAGTTATATATTTTATGTTACAATTTATGACAAGGTATGGAAGTAACCTCAATTATCACTCACAAAAGAAGTAGCAAATGAATGCAACAAGCTTCCCTTACGAGCTCATGACAAGCAAAAGCCCAAAACGTTTGTGTTTAAGATTAAATGTTGTATGGTACAGTCATGTGTATGTGTATTTAATATAGACTTAGATACATGCAGGAATCAGAAAATAAAAGAGAAATAAATAGATAAACAAAGAGAAAAATAGTAAGTTTGAAAAAACACGTAATTATTAATCAGATGAAAGTGAAAGGATAGAATATTAACTACAAAAGTATTATACTTAATGAAGCCGTTTTAACCGCATAAAGAAAATGGTAAAAATATTACATGGACAAAGAAAAGCAAGAAGAATATTTAAAATCTTCAAAGACATCATTTTGATTTTCATAAAGATCATAATAATATTGTTTGATATATAAAAATAAACGTGCTTGGGACGCGTTTACAGCAGAAAAAACAACTAGGTACAAACTTCACAAAGGACAAAAACAATTATGTATAATAAAGGCATAATCAAATAGTACCATATTATATATAATAATTATTTATCGGCAAAGAAGTATATTGATCAAGAAGTTCCATTACTAGCCTTAATCATTGAAGAACTGAACAATAAACTATTAACTGTAACGTAACTGCAAAACCCCATAACCAATTTTCTCTTTTATTTTATTGCACTCTCATTCTCATGATCTCATGCTTTCTGTTATATGCAAGAACTTGCACCTTTATTTATTTCTTCTTCATTTTTTTCCAAAGTTTCCTTCTTTTAAAAAGGTAAATATATTTCAAGTTTCAACTCATAAATAAATATAATTAAGGCTCAAAACATAACTAAAGTTGTTAAAAATATTTCTTCCAAGTTAATTAATGATGCCGTACACCATGTTTTTGTGAATGTCAATTAACCGAAGAATTATTATATGGTTAAATAAGCTAATTAAGGAAACTAAAATAAAAGAGATCAAGTGAAAATGATGATATATATATACCAGGAAGTTGCCAAGGCTCGCATGTATGCAAGTCAATTTCCTCCAAGGTACCCTTGAGAACATCCTCATTTGTGATTTTTTTGTAAAGGTAATGAAGGACCAACTCTTCATCACTAGGATAAAATCGAAAGCCAGGGGGAAGTGAAGCACCGACATCTCTAAGACCCATGATTAATTTTGTAAGCTAGGGAGAGAAAGAGGAAGATATATTTTTTGAAATTTTGGATAGATAGTGGGTTTATGGATATATATGGTAGAGGTGTGGATATATATAAAGTATAGAATCTATATAATTGAAGCTATAGCTTTAAGAGATTGCTTGTATTAAGGTATTATTATAGCAGAAAGGATGGGTGTATTTATATGGTAAGAGATGTCTTTTAAAATTTCTTTACTGTATTATTCGGGCAGGGGCATGATAGGTGTAATTTATTGAGGAAGTTTTAGGTGGTCACAATTATTTAAACATAATATTTGGACACACTTACATATTTGAAAAAAAAAATAGAAAGAGAAATGAATTAATAATATGTTTTTTTAAAATAATTAAATAATAAGTATTGTGTGTCCAAATAATTGTGATTATCTAAGTATTTTGTGGGAGGGTGTCGCCTATAAATATACGGTGTCTTTTAGGCATGGCAATATGGCGGAGGTGGGTTTCAGCCTTATCGACCCCGCCCTTGCTTCTATGTATCAACCCCCACTCCCAAACTCTTTTGGGGGTAACAATTGAACACCCACCCCCACCAATAGAAATTTTACTTCTTAAAGTAAAAAAAATTGCATCTATTTTTTAAAATATAAAAACAGTAATTAAATTAATAATAAAATATCTAATAAACCTCTTTCAAAATAGCAAGATAACTTTAATAACATGTTTCTAAAAAGTAATAATATATTAAAAGAGTTTAGTACACATTTGTAAGTTACTCGTATAATTTTATTAAATATAACAAGGTAAATTCCAAAAACGGAGACGGGGACGAGGCATGGGTGGGGGTGGGTGGCTAGGTCTGGGCGGAGGCGGGTTGTGTTGTTATGCCTAGTGTGTCTTTTATTGTATCTTCTCTCTTTATGTGTTTGTACTTCTTGTGCAAACGTTTGCGTTGTTGAATAAATTTTGTTGTTTAAAAAAAATCTAAGTATTTTCCATAATTTAATTTGTTAGATGTATGATAGTACTCAAGTTTCAAGCAATAAGGAGGAAATTACATAAAAATAGAATTATTTATAGAGTGAGTTTATTGCTATATTCCGTGTTTTTTGACAAATGCTATAAAGTCTCATATACTCCACCATTTAATCACATATGACCATATAGATATTTAATGAGTTATTTTAGTAGCAATTAAAAAATGGTGGCCTCTTCCTATTTTAAGTAAAATAGTGGATTTTCACACACGGAAAATGATGATTTTTTTTTTTACGACAAAATAATGATATTATTAAAAATGGTAAGAGTCATCTGTTAAACTTTTTTTTTTGGTAGAGAAAAAGGGCCAAAACCCAGTCTATAAAACATTTTCTGGTCCATACTAGAGCATCTTCAAATTTAGTCTGTTAATTTTTCTAAATAGTCTCCATATGTTATATCACATAAGCAACACTTGATTAATTTACTCTATGTTTAATTCTTTAAAATGTCACACTTGATGAATTTATTATATGTAGTTTTTTTATGCGGACGGTGTGTATATCTAAAATCTGTGACTATTTATTTTCAGCTATGTGAAAATATTAAAGAAACCCTCCAAAATACCCCTTTTTATTTGATTGTTATAAAGTTATCATTTACTCGTTATCTTTTTTTTTTTTAAGGGATTTACTCGTTATCTTGTGCAACAAGAATACGTGTCATATATACTTTTTTGAATATAAAGGATTCCCTTTTTACCAAGAACATTATCTATTTAACTTTTTCTGTCAATTTTTTTTTATGTGTTAATATTTAAAATCCTAAGTTTACTTTAAATTTAGAAGTTAGTCATTTGTTAATAATTTTTTGTTACTTTAAATCTATATGTCTAAATATTCTGAATTAAGTTTATCTGAGGAGGATTTTACGCTTTAATTCTCTGCCTCCACAAGAATTTGTATCCAAGTTCCTTAGTTAAACTCTCCTCTTAATTATAAGTTGATTTCACTTGACCCGGCCACATCACATTTAATTAATTAGTTGATTAACTGATTATTTATATGTTAATTTGTTTGGATTCATTTGATCAAAATGTGTTTACTTGTAAATCACCCCAAAATCACGTTTTTCGTTTTTTTCCTTCTATAGTTACGATACAATCTTTTTGCATGCTGAATCTGTCATCGTGGCGCATAATTTAGTAAACTTTGCTTCATTTAACAAAGTACTCCCTTGGCTCTATCTGTTTGTTTTAATCATATATCCATGTCGGTGAGCAGCCATAGCCGTAAAACTATGTCACACTATAAAATTTAAATTAATTAAGATTCAATTCACAATCACCTGATGCATTAATTTAATTAATTTTGTGAGCCCCGCTAAAATATAGACAGCTTTAAGAAGAAGAAAAACAAAACAAAATAATTCATATTAATAGCTGGAATTATATAATTTATGTAAGTTAAAGTTTTCTTGATTACGTACTACTCATCGCTAAATTATTTAATATCATATCATTTTTTCTATTTAATATTTAATTATTTTAAATAATCATACAATCGCGCGAGTATGTTTACCTAGGGCTCGATTCTTGGTGGTCGCAATACTTGGCTTTGTATTTCAAAGTGGTAAAATGTGACATCCAACATACATTTTTTTAAAAGAGACATCCAACGTATATATATTGTACATACAAGGTTTTGAGTTCAATCCTCGCCAAAAATAATTTAAAATAAATTTTAACTACATAGTACCATATCCAACAAAATCTAAGTATAAAAAATATTTCCTAGAATTTAATGCCAATCATAAAACTTGCAATATGTTTCATTTTCTATCACAGAATAACATTTTGGAACCATCCGTGTTGTGGGGTATGCGAATTTCTTTGATATGGGGTCTGCTGAGGACCTAGCTTATCTAAATTTGAATTAGTTTCTATATTATATGATTTTTCTTTTCTCATTAATTTGTTTCTCAGTGATGGAAGGTGCAAGCAGTGACAATAATAAATTAGATGAGGACAAAAGGATATTTGTCACAATTTGTATCATCTAATAAATGACAATAATTAGGGGAGCATATTTGGCAGATGATGAACCACTAGGGTCCCTGCCTCTCTTTCATTCAACTATTTGATCATACAAATAATTAAATGTCAAGATACCTTCAACTATTTAATCAATCATATAATTATTCATAAAATTCTTACACATATTGAAATGTATTCCTACAATGGAGCTGATCTTTATGGTTTAGGATCAAAGGATCATAATTAAATCAGTGTTAAAACCACGTAGCATGTAAACAAGAAGAATATTCCAGGATTACTTGTAAAATTGGTCACTTTTCAGTTTTCATAGTGGACCCTTTTTGCCAAGAAATGTGAACTATGTATGTGGTCCCAAGAGTGAAGTTTTGTAGAAACGATTAGACGGTTATTGAAAGCGAAACTGTGGTCATTAATCATCCAATTATGTTCCTGATTAAGAAACAGTGTCCATTATGTGATTTCAGATTAAACCAATGCACATCCGATCCATTAAATTTAAATAATTGCTAAATTATACTAATGATTAATTTATGAGAGTAGAAAAGGCCTGCATCAATTTGTTGTTTAATTCACGTCTTTTTCTATGTAAATTATCTCTGAAGTTATTGTTAATCGAATCAAGCTTTTTTTTTTTTTTTTAATGATATCATATTCCCATATCAATTGAGTTTTATTTAGGGGTGTAGCATTACTGGAATACATCATAACATTATTGTGGATAAGGAAATTGTTCACTTCATGTCTAGAATGAAAAGTAAGAAATTGATTTAGAGAAAGTTTATGATCAGCTTAACTGAAATTTAACCGAGCGATGTCTATAGGACTGTAAGTTTCCGTCTAAGCTTGTTCGCGTAATTCACCAATGTATTTTTCCTCCTTCTTACAAAAGCATGTGGAATGGGGAGAAGACATATATAGTTTTAGTCCTTCGAGAGGCATAAGGAAGAGTGATCCTCTGCCTCCTTATTTATTTTTTGTATGTATGAAAAGTCTTTAACACATTATAGATGACTAGGTGGAAGCCAAAGTGTACATACCAGTATGGTCTTCAAAATTTCTCATCTTCTTTTTATTGATAAATTTCTTATTTTTGCAAAGGCCGTTATTGAACAAGCTCATTATGTTATACATTTTCTAGATCTATTATACCAAGCTCTAGGTCAACAATCGAAAAACGGAAATTTATTTCTCTTAAGGATATTGATAGTCGGCTCCACTATGATATTTTACTACATCTTGCTTTCTCTCGTGTTACTAATCATGGTAGATACACTCTAGGTAATCTTCCTAGAGGTCGTTGTAAACACAATGTCTAGAATAGGCTCAATGGGTAAAAACAAGTATATATGTCTGAGTCTTCCAGAGAGAATTACTCTGTCTAAGACAGTTATTAATTCTGCTTAGTACAACCATATGCAGTTTACGAAGATTCTCAAAACCATTTATGATAACAATTAAAAAATTCAATGAGGCTTCATGTATGGGCACTAAGCAAGGGCATAAAGCGCGTCTGATGACTTGAGGTATATGTTTCCAGGTGAAGTATGATGGTGGTCTAGAATTTAAAGACCACGTCTTATGAATGAGGTTTTCCTCATGAAGATTATATGGAACCTTATTAACAACCCATATAAGATTTGGTGCAAGCTAAGTATTTCAAAATATGATTGACGAAGAGATATATGGATAATTAGCATATAATACGAGCAAAGAGGGATCCAAAACTTTTAAGTAGAAGCGGCAAACTCATGCCTAAATTTATAACATTAAAAGTATAAAACAATCATTTTTTAAACTAGAAGCATTTTTATAACTTTTTAAAATCTCAATACGTAGTGATTTCTCTGTTTTCAATGTTATAATAATTTCTTTCTTTTTTTTTTAATAAAAGATGTTTATAGCATTTCATTAAAGATAAGAGTAGTAATACAACAGAGCACTTCTAAATAAATATTGAAACCAGCATATAAATTGTGGTTTCACTCGCAAGAACATATGCTACCACATTATCTTGTCGCTAATTAAACTCTACCCTAAAGTTCACAAAATGAGAAGATAACATAGATTTACAAGTTGTAATGATATGCACAATGCCAATTCATTCAAACTTTACATTCAACTCAATTCATTCAAACGTTACTTTAAACTCACTTTTAATACAAATCAATTCTACAAAATCAATTATCACCCCGCATAACCAAACATTCATTAAGTAATATCCACTAAATCCAAAATACAAATAAATGTTTACTTAGTGTGACTATGAAAGTTTAAACAAGCTAATAGGTAGAGCCACGCGTGCGTGGGATAGTTTTAAAAATATCTACAAAATATATTTGGGCATTAAGGATTAAATTGGTTGAAAAGCTTAAATGTCCAAATAATTACTTGGAAGTAAAAATACGATTCAATATAAATGACATAAAGTTTAATAGGTGGGAATGTAAATGACTTGAGAAAGAAAATGTTTAAATTGAAATGTGAACAAGAATTTAAATTGCTTGAATTTTAAAAATTACAGAAAGATAAAGGAATTTTTAAGACAGTGAAAGGTATACTTAATGTTATGGAAAACTTCAATATCTTTATGGTTTAGGAGTAGAAAAATAAGTATTTGATTATTAGTCATTTTGTGAGAACTATTATTTATATATGAATTAAATTAAGTAATTGTCACTTGAATGAAAACCATAATTGTGGTTACCTTGTTGAACTAATTTCAATAAAATATGTGCTTGAAACCGATACACATTTTTTGTCATTTATCATAGTCCCCTGAGGGTTGTATAATTTGGGTACATAGATCACGAACCACGTTCAGGATAGTCATGTTCTCCACTAACCTTATTTGTTGTGACCCGACATATGTTTAATTCTTGCTTTCTTCTACCTTCCTTTTTGTTTAACTTTCCTTGTTTGTTGAATCCTTTCATCTTTTGACAGCTAATAATCATACCTTTTATAAATTGTTTGAATTTTCTACTGACGACACTCATTTAATTTTTTTTTTTGGTAAAAAAAAAAAAGGCCAGAGCCCAAAAAAAGAAAACTAAACGATTAATCGAACATTCTGAGGCATGCAAGCGTCATAAATATCATCAAAAAGGAGAAGTTGAAGCTCTTTAGAAAAAGTCTCAATCATTTGTAAATTAAAGGTGTCTAAAGATAGACTAAAATAAGCTAGTCAATCTGCTGATCTGTTTCCTTCACGTCATGTATGGTTGATATGAACATGTCAACTCATGTTTTTTAGTCACGAATGCGCTGAATCAAGGTAGGAACATTTTCGTTGATGTTACATTTCCTTATTACCATGTCAACTAAAAGTGATGAGTCGTTTTCCACTTGCAAGTGTGTGATCCCCTGTCTCCGAGCCATATCCATACCAATATACATGTCCCACATCTCTACATATAACGCGTCGCATGAACCAATCTTATAATTACCATATCTTATAATTACCATGGACTTAAGCAATTCACAATTATTTGTTAGAGGGTTAGTGCCTCTCTTATTATATACGGTATCTATTTTTATTCGAAATATACACACATGTTTAAAGCAAATGAATGAAAGAAAATGTTTGAATTGAAATTTCTTGAAACTTTTTTTTTTTTTTGACAAATAAATTTCTTGAATGTTAAAATTTACCAAAAGATAAACGAATTTTAATGACAACGGACGGCATACGTGATATTATGGAAAGCTTTAAGGATAGTTGTTAGTTATTTTTTTCTTAAATTTAGGTGAGTTTGGTTTTTTTTTTTCTTTTTTCAAGTAGCCTAGTGGCTAGAGCTCACACAATTTAATTGTGGAGAAGTGCATATAATATGCAATATCCCTACCAGCTGAGCTAGGCTCACGGGGATTGGTGAGTTTGGTTTTAATGGTTCACAACATCACTCTAGAGCTCAAAACTCTTGAGGGTAGCAATTTATTTTTTTGCATAAAAATTCATGTGAATTGGGTTTCGAGGGATTTTGAGATAAACATTAAGTGATAACGCTTAAAAAGATATTTACGTTTACGTATTGTTCACCAACAAGGTCTTAACGTTACCACTAAAAGTTAAACACACGTCCTTATAAAATATGAGTCAATTCTTATCAACTATACATGAATATATATATATATATATATATATATATATATATATATATTGTAGGGTAACCGTTAATAATTAAATTAGCCAAGGTTTGCTAAATTCTATGAAACAATAGAATAACATGATGAAAGTGAAAACAACCATGCATGGATGATTTAGGATTACTTGTAGACTGAATTTAACTTTTTTGTCTAAAATCCTAAATCAACGGGACGATGAGCATGCGCTGGAGGACACGTCAAACCAGGCACCACATATTTAGGACACATTACACGTCATTGGAAGGAGATGACGTAGAAGATTATTCTAAAATAACATAATGACTATCCCTACCAAAGGAGAAAATAATATAAAAATGAATTAATGATTGCAAAGATGTAGGATGAACTATGTTAGGCAAAGGCTCGAAGAGGATGTTATTGTTGGAGGATGAGTGACGGCTTGTTACTCCTCTCTTAGCTTTAGGGCCAATAATTTATTCCCAGCTGGCTCTTTCTTGATTGCATGTCTATTTATAACTATAAATTAGATGGTAAAAAAAAGTCCAGGTGCTCCATTTATCATCAGTTCTATTTACCTCATTTAAGGTCTTGATGAATGACATGTAGCAAAAAAGATTCAATGATTTAGATTAAAATTAAACAAAACATCAGCTTTTTAATATAAAAAAAAAGGGAAGATGAAACACAGCTTTTCCTCTTTCTCTTCTCTCCTACGTGAACGCTGTTTTCTGAAAGGTTCCTGTTCTGGATCATTTGATGATACTACTTTGATGAGTTTTTAGTGACAGATTTATCCATTACTTTGTTTGAATTTCCTTGTCCTTATTTAACAATAAACACTAATTTTTGGAAAATCACCATAATAATAGGATCATACTTTCACGAACTTAATTAATATACACTTCATTATAAGAATGATTATCCTAAAAATAATTCAGTAGAAATGGTTGATTTCTCATGGGTGGGGAGGCATGGCAGTGAGTGGACTGAGGAAGATGAACGTGATATGAGAGAAGAAGAGAAGAGAAGCGCGTTTCATCTTCCTTTTTTTTTTTTTTATCAAAAAAACTAATGTTTTGTTTAATTTTAATATGAACCATTGAACTCTTTTTTGCCACATGTCATTCATCCAAGATCTTAAATGGGGTAAATGGAGCATACCCAGATGTAAAAAAATGGGGACATATTTAAAGGTTGGAATGCAAGTTCAAACTTGTATTATTCCTTATGGTGTGTTTGGATATAGAGGGTTTAAGAAGGGAAGGGAGCGGGTTCACTTCTTATTTTAAATTACAGACACTATGAAATGTTTTTTAAAAAGTTAACAAATTAACATGATAAACAATTATATAATACTTCAATCACAATTAATTTATTTTAAAAAAATATGTTATATAGTCCATAATTTAAAAAAGTAAAGTAAATTCTTCCCTCCCTTCTCATCATAAACCTTCAATCCAAACACATCCTTAGTGTGTAAGATTTGCTTCTATACTCTTTGAAACAAAAACTAAATTAAAATTAATTGATATGATGTCAATGCAACATTTATTTTCTAACATATGTATTTAACCATATTTTATGAAACTTGATTATATTAATTTTAGTGTATGTATACAAAAAAGAATATACTAGCAATGCATATCAATTAAACTATTTTCTATATAATTTATTTTCTATTAATATAATTAAAAATAAGCACATTTGTTAGTGTAAATTATTCATAAAGTTAACTAACTACATTCTAATTTAATATTACTTTTTGAATCATATTCAATAATAATTTTTCTAAAATACTCTACAATAATAATATGGATTTTCCCCTAAAAAAAATTAATAATATGGATTTTATTTTTAAAATTTGTAGGTATTTTCATTAAATGTAACTACATCCTTTCAATTATTTTAAATAAATAAATAAATTTTGTCAAAATAAATTCACTATCAGCTTGAATTCGCATATATTTACTTATAATTTTTATGAGGATGAATACGAAGTACATACTCCATTTTGTTTCAAACAATAAACAAAACTAAAAACCTCATATTTACTCCTCTAAAAAATGAAACCTCATACTTATTGTAAAATAATCGATTAGGTACAACTAATTTTTTTAATCTCATATGAAAACAAAGTGAGTGTATTTTTAAAAGTAGTCTTCATGATATTTATAACGCAAAGATGTTGAAAAAGAAAATTTTAATCAAACAAGGAATGCTATAAAATTAATATGATTAAATAATAAAGTGCTTTTTTTCAAAGAAATTAAATAATGAATTTTGTACTTCAAAAAAATATGATGAATTTAGTGACTAATAAACCGATTATTAATCGATATATGAGGAGGTATACTATTCTCTCAGATGTACATACATATGCATCTTTTTCTTTTTTTTTTGTGTTCGAGGTTCAAGCCTCAAACCTTATATATATATATTATACATTGTCCTTACCAATTGAGTTAAGCTCACGGGAACACATACATTTGCATCTATCATAGCCTTAATCTCTAAAAATAATATATTTCTTATATTATTTTGGTTTTAAAGACGAAACTCATCGCTAATTATAGCGAGGGTTTTAACCTGTGTCGTGGTATATCAAATGTTATTACTATATTTTAACGTCTACGTTAATTATGATATATAAATCTTTTATTTTGTTCACAAAATTAATTTTTAGTTTTTACTGTTGAATTAATCAAATTGATAAACATGATTTATTGATAAATTAATCGATTCAATTTTAAGCGGGCCCTATAAACTATAGCCAAGTCAGCATCAAATAGCAAGCATACCTATGTGGCATTCTCCTTCTAACATTGGCGCCCAACTAATTAGTTCATTTCATGTGCGGCGTGGTTATATCAACATCGCAACCCACAATAATGGGATCATATGTCTGGGCAATTTCTAGTGTACATTTGAAGATTAGTTTGTATATTGAAATACTCAAACTTTAAAAATAAAAAAAAATTTGGTCAAACTCAAACTTTAAATTAATAGTTTAAAAAAATTATTTAAAAAAAAGTCAATCATTTACAATTATAATAATAAATAGTGAATATTGATTACTTTTGTGATAATATGTAAAATATTTAGTATGATTTTTATTAGAACTGAAACAATGTTTTTTTTTAAGAATTGATATTTTCTAAAATATAAAATGTCGATAAAAGTTCTTTATTTTATAAAAATAATTGTGAATTTATTGTTTCAGAAAATGAGTGCAGCTATATTATTGTTCCGGACTAGACCCAAGGGTCCATCTCATCATGGCTCATCTCCAAATCACACTAAGCATAAACCTAGTCTAATTAATGGACATAGGATTCATGCACTCTGTAGTGTCTCAACATCTTCAATACCTTCCCACAACTATACAGCCAGACCATTGAAAAATGTCGTAATTTGTAACGGTCCTCCTTAAGTCCTGAATGAATCCTCTAATACACTGCATATATATCGTCTCACACAACAACACAATTTACACACTTATTTCTACTTTTTGCCTCTTACTCTTTGATTTTACACGGACTTGAGCGTCATAATGCCTACGGGTACCTCCCTTTCCCCCATTGTCAACATAAACAAAACTTTGCTCCAGTTTAGTCAATATTCTCGGTCTATCCAAAATAGTGGGGTCGTCTTTGGGAATTAGGTTTCCTTCATCCTACATGGACAAAAAACACTCCAAACCTTGAAACTTCAAAGATGGCCAAAGAGCAACTATGTCCTAGCACCAATGTTTGTCGTACTAGCCGAAAGAACGAATGACCTACCACGCCTTCACCCATCACCAATCATGGTGAAGAGGTTGAACATATTCCTCCGGTTGCAAGAACCGGTGAAATTCTTAGTAATCTGGTCCAACTTATGCATAACCAGAACCATATTATTTAAGAGCAAAACTCGTGCCTTCAACGATTTGAAAGACAACAATATTCACCAGAATAACAAAATACTCTTGTGTGCCTTAAACAATCAATCTGATCTCATTGTATGAACGACATTTCTTTCCATCATCCTTCTAGAATGAGAAGACATTGAATTCACATATATTCACTTATAATTTTTATGAGGATAAATATGAAGTACATACTCTATTTTGTTTCGAGCAACAAACAAAATTAACAAACCTCGTATTTATTCCTTAAACAAAACCTCATACTTATTGTAAAATAATCGATAAGGTACAACTAATTTTTTTAATGCAAAATTACACTAATAGTCCCTTAACTTAATTTCAGGTAACGTTTTGGTCCTTTATCTTTTTCCCATTTCAATCCTTTATCTTTTAAAATGTTAACAATATTCTCCTTTTTTACAGAAACCTAGCAAAATCATAACAAAAAATAATTTTTCAACAAGAAACTCATATATCTTCATAGAAAAACTCAGAATCACATAACTTCATAAAACCCACCCTTCATAATTTCCGTTTTTTATATCAGATTTGTGATCTCTTCATGTATCCACTTCCTCATGAAAGTTCTATGGATATTTCAATTCATAAGAATGGTGTATAAGTTTATAACTGCTCTTTATGTTCTCTTCTCTTCTCATTCCTCATTTTTTTTTTACTTTCCTTTCCCCGACCCCCAATTGATTAATGATGCAAATTTTTAATCCCAATCCCCTTCAACCTCTTATACAACCTACACCAACTCACATTTTCCACAACAACCTTACCACCATCTATCAACCCACTTCTCAATTAAACAAACTCAAACTCTTAATGACACTTTGCCTTTGTGTGAGAGAGAAGAGAAATAGAGAGAAATCTGGATTACAAATCTGAACCTTATTGTTGCATTTGGATTTTGAATCCCTAATAGTTTTGGCGTATTGGTTGTGCGGTAAATGAAATCAATAAATAAAGATATGAATTTATTCATGAAGAACTTATTTTTGTTATGAATTTGCTGGGTTTTTGAATTTTTTATGTAAAAAAAGATAATAGTGATAACATTTAAAAAGATAAAGGATTAAAATGGAAAAGAAAAAAAAGATAAATGATCAAAATGTTACTTAAAATTAAGTTAAGGAATTATTAATGTAATTTTGCCTTTTTTTAATCTCATTTGTAAACAAAGTGAGTGTATTTCTTTTTTGGTGGTGTCTGGGGTTCAAACCCCGAACCTTACGTATATTATGCATGTCCTTACCAACCGGGTTAAGATCAAGAGAACAAGTGAGTGTATTTCTAAAAGTACTCTTTGTGATATTTATAACGGAAAGATGTTGAAAAATAAAATTATAATGAAGTTTTTTTCTTTCAAAGAAATTAAATAATGAATTTAGTCCTTCAAAAAAAAAATAATGAATTTAGTGACTAATGAATCTACTACTCTAATAAGAAATTTGATTACCATCAAATTTCCTTAATTAACTTCTTTTTTTAGGGAATTAATTAACCTCTTTAAAAGTGACTAAAATCTTTCTTATATAGTTATTTTTTTTAACGTATTATTTTTTGAAGTCTACTTCCTTTCACTTTTTCTTTATTGAAAAATTAGCATAGTGTTAGTGACAGCTGCTTCTGGGAGTATAGAATCATATATTAGATATTGGATAAGTTTTTTAACAATGGAATATAGGATTTCAAGATCATGCTGTCATGGTGTATATTATCTATCATCAAGATAATGTTTCATCAAAAACTTCTTTAACCATAAATACGGCAATCTATTGCACTACGATTACATGAAGCACTTTTAGAAAGATAGGAATCGTATTTCCCTTTTTTATATTATTTTTTTAATACTTATATAATTTTGCAGTTTCCTTGATTAAATCGTGAATTCACCATTGGACTGGCCATTACTTTTTCCCAACATATTTTTTTATAGAAACTTTTTCCCAATATTATAATCTTCATTAAAGTAACTTGATTAATTTCAAAGAATCAAGCAAAGAGAAATTTCGGTTTCGTACTTGGGGTTCAAAAACGTAACCCTTGTCCCCTAATTAGTGTGTGATTATTATATCCCTTATAATAGTCATTCAGTGATATTAAATACACATTATTTTTTCCTAAGTGATGGTTTAAGCTTGTGACCTATGAATGTGCTTTGAATCCTCTATATGATAACAAATTATGTGTCGAACAACAAGCTTAAATAAAAACTCGATCTTGCTTCAATTAAGTCTCGATAGTGGATAATAAAATCGATCTTCAGATTAGTTGATCTTTATGTCAAATATCAAATAAAAAATTTCCATGCTCAAAATTTTCCATCGACTATATAAGTATTAAATAATTGTAAAAAGTTTGATCAACTTCTAATTAGTGGTATATATCTAATTAAATACAACTTTAGAAATATCATTATCCATGAAAAAGAAGAAAGCTAGTTTTGGAATCTTTAGCAATAGCTCTTTTGTCAAAAAGGAAATGTAGCATAGCATGCCTTTTATTAGCTTGGCAACATTGCAAGGAAGTCCACCATCAAAAGGAATTTTACACGGACCACCAAAAAAACTTTGATGACTTGTGAATAAGATCCATGGCTCTCTGAAATGGATAACTGATCTGTCAGAAAGACACACAATTTAGGAATTCATGTCACTTTCAATTTAAATATATTATTTGGTATGATTTGAAAAAAAAAGGGTTTAATTAAGAAAAAATATTATAACGATACAACATCGAAGAATCTTCTCTGGTAACTTCAAAGTGCAGGAAATTGATTTCTACAAGTATAAGCATCATCCCGTAAAAAAAAAAAATTGTATAACTATTATCAATCACGTATGGAGAGGCCTAGAGTATGATTGGGTACATTTTTTTAGGATGATTGGGTACAATAAGAGTTGAATAATACATGGATCATAGTACATAACTATCAAAATTCACAATAATTAGTATTAAATATGTTTCAAGTTTATTAAATTGAAAAAAAAAATTAAGTCTAGCTTTTACTTTTTAGTTTTTTTTTTAAGTCCTCGTATATTCATTGCTGTTTTTTTTTTTTGGTCGAAATATATTCATCGCTGTTAAAAGTATATTGAAAGAACTGGAAATAAATATATTTTAATTGACTTGACATTTACATGGCAAGTAATCTTCTCCCTCTTATCAGCTTCTTCTAAAATACAAGCTCTTAACAATGTTCCAATGATTGAATAGTCCTTTTAGTATGACCATCTGTTTGCATAAGATAGGCTAAACTCTTCATTGGCTTGGTTCTCAATGTGTGATATTGACTTCCCTAAAACTTCAAAGTTTATGTTATACCATTTAATACCAGATTTATTTAAAATAAACCAAAGCTTTTTTAGTTGACTTTAGTTTTAAGGTGTTAAAAAACACAAGAAGGGGGTGGAGTTAAGTCTTTGGTGCCAATTTCATCAATTGAAGTGGTTCTAACAGAAGATGAAATTATTGATGATTCTTCCAATCAATCCAATTTGTATACGGTCAAGGTGGGTGGATATTTGTCTTCACAAAAACTTTCGTGGGTGAAGTGGGTGGGATATTTGTAAGCCTAAGAAGGAAGGAGGGTTGAGAGTCAAATATTTTAGAATTCTCAATTTATCCTTACTCTCTAAATGGTGGAGGAGATTATTGAATTGGAAAAAACTACTTGGAAGGAAATTTTGAAAGCAAAATATGTAGAAGGAGATGGTGATTTTGACTCATTATTGTTTTATTTAAGAAAGGAGTCCAAGTATACTTTCCAATGGTGGAAAAACATTTGTGATCTTGGAAATGTAAGGTGGTGGATCAACATTGGTTTTTTTTATTTTGTTAAGAAAAAGATAAATAATGGGGAAGCTACTTCCTTTTGGTGTGATCCTTGGGTAACAAATTTGCCGGTAAGCGAAATGTTTCCAAGGATCTTTGCTATGACAAATCAAAAAAAATCTTCTATTAGTGAGATGGGGAGAATTAGCCGACCCCACTTAGTGGGATAAGGCTTGGTTGTTGTTGTATTGAGATGGGGAGAATGGTCGATGGGTCTTGGTGATGAGATTTTTTGTGGCGGAGAAATTTCTTTGAAGGGAGAAATTACTTTTTGATGATTTAAGGGGACTAATTGGTGATTGTCAATTGAGCGATGGGGAGGATTTTTGGATTTGGAATCTTGACCAATGCCGGAATTTTTCGGTAAAATCTTTGTATTTATAAAAATAAAAAATAAAAAACTTTCCGAGAGCAATCTAAATGCGGGATTGAGAAGAGGCAAGAAAGCAAATTGGCTAGTTTGGCACCAACTAACGTTTAAACTTCTATTTGGCAATTGCTCCTTCATAAATTACCTACCCGTGAAAACCTCTCAAAAAGGGGGATCCTAAACAGCGATACGATGGCGGATTCTGTGTCGTGTTCGGGAAATCTAGAGGAAGAAGATCATCTTGTTTGTACTTGTCATTTTTTCCGCAAAGTTCAGTACCATATTTTTTAAATGGGTGGGAACAGGGATGATTTTGCCAGGGACAATTATTTCTCTCTTTGAACATTTCTTCTCATCCTCTTTAAATTCTAAAAATGGTAAAAGTTTGATGCTTATTCAGCACTCTACCATTTGAGAAGCGAGAAGGTGTTATCTTAAATAATAAGAGTCCGAGTGTAGAAGAGATAGTGGACAATATCAAAGTTACCTCTTGGAGGTGGCTTCTAGGTAGGAAGAAATGGGAACCTTGCTTGTATTATCAGTGCTTTTTGAACCCTCTCGGGTGTCTTTTGATTTAGGTGTTTGTCGTTGGTATTTGATGGGTCGAGTATCCTTTGTACTTCTCCCCGATAGATGGGTCAAGTACTAATTGTAATTTTATCTTTTTTTTCCAATAAATTTCACTTTTCCATTAAAAAAACAGAAGGGGGTTGAATTATGTTAAAAAAAATTTAAATTAAAAAAACATTTAAATGTTCTTTGTCAAAGAGTTTTTCATCTTTTTAAGGGAAGACGTTTAATTAAAAGGTTATGAGAAAAATGCATAAAGGATGGTTGGAAACAAAAACACAAGAGAAAGGATATATAATAAGACATGAAGATTTTTATACTAATGCATAACAACAATTGCTGCTACAATTAGTCTTCTCATAAATCAAATATTATTTGTTCTCTCTCTCTAGGCACTGAGAATATTATTTACTATGACTCACCAGGTTATGTTGGCCCCACCACGTGTGGGTATTGTTTCCAGCCAGAGGCAATTACTACAAGTAATTGCAAATAGTTTTCTACTATGCATGAGGTGAAAATTTCTACTCTAGCAAGGCTATGTTACTGGCTTGCGGTGCAGACTACGTGGAATTCACATTTAGCTTGCTGCAACATTTGACAAAGGTGAATTGGATTCACATTTCTTCATTTCTCTTATAAATAGAGGCATTGGCATATGAAGGAAATCATCTGAAGCTCAAGAAAGAAATATAGCTTCAGCATTGAAGCAGAAGTGAAAAATACAAAGCTTCTGTTGTGTAGAAGTGTGTGAGAGGAAAAATAGAGTGTTGAGTAAATCCAGAGAGTGTGGGAAAAATATACCGGGTGGGTATCATCTCTATAACTTCTAGGTGCTATAAAATAGTAGCATAAGAATAGAAGTAGGTCTCACGGAAAACACTATATTGTATCTCATGTCTGTGTAAGAGAGTGGAGAGAATATTGTAATATTCTTAAATATAGTGGAATATTTTTCGGAGTTTGTCCCGTGGTTTTTCCTTCGGTATTAGAGGGTTTTCCACGTTAAATATTGGTGTTCATTTTTTTATCGCTATCGCTGCGCTGCAAGATCCAATCTCTTTTGGATTTTGGAATTTTAATTTACACTTGCGTTAAGTTCGTCGAGCCCAACAGGCTAAGCATTCTTCCAGCTGTCTCTCTAGTCTTCTTAACAATTTTGGCAAACTTGCATTGTTGAGAAAAGAGGAGTGTGTATCACTAATGAGACTTTACAAATGGTGTGAGTTTGTACATGATGTGATACAAAATCGAGTTTAAAATTCTTACTCTCAAAGAGGAGATATTACAATTTTACTCCTATATCAATTCAAGCATATTAGATTTTATTTTTTTTTCAAAGGATTAAATATTTTTTATATTCTAGATCTTAAAAATGATTAAGACCTTTTAATAACTACTATAGAAATACTTGAGAGAAAGAAAGAAAAAAAACTACTATAGAAATAAAATTATTGAACATTACTTCTTCTTTTTTTTGTATTCTACTGCGCTTTTGCATTATTATTATTAGGTCGGTGAGCTTAAACCCATCGTCCATATATAGAAGCTCTGTAATTTTGTTTGTTTCCACAACACTCACAATCATTTGAAAGCTTTGATTTCATACAATCATTTGAATGCTATTTAATAGGAAAAACCATTTTAAATAGTTTTGATCGTGTTTGTTTAAGCTTTTAAAATAGTTAGAAGAGAGTGTAAATGAATGATGAGCCAGTAAAATGCAACGATATATTAAAAATATTGCTCATCAAAAGTAATTTTACATTATACGAAATGATATTTGAAAACATGTAACAAGTTGTTTATACATTTTGTATTGAAAATACAGATTTATAAAATAATTAATAAGAAATTCAATTATATTTTGTATAAACATAATTTATGTTAAAAAGCATTAAACAGCCAAAACTTTGAAACAGATAAAGTATATAGTAATGGAACAATTTTCTTCAAAAAGCATTGGCGACAAATTATATCCGACAAGATCTAAATATAACGTCCGACAGAAAAGGCATCTTGGCTACGGGACAGGATTGCAAGTGTGTACAATAAGCTTTTGAAAGAGACGTTACATGTATTTCATTTCTAGACCTAGTAGATGTTACATGTATTTCTAGACCTAGTAGATATGCGTGGATAGGTTAAGAATCACAATATTTTCCTTCAAGATGATGGACTTTAAAAGGGAACAACAAATTAGGGAAATACGATTTATAGTCTGGTTTACAACATTTTGGTCATGAAAAATGATCTTTTTGCATCAACATTTTGATGTCAAATATGGTATCATTTGATTTTTATGTATATTTTTAAAGGATAATGATATATGCAGCGAAAAACGGGATCACAAAAGTATTGTGAAGATATATAATAGCACTTTGATTGTTTGACTATTATTTTAAAATGTGACATGTACTTGTTCGCAAGGATCATGATTGGCATGCTTCGATACATATAGCAACGCACATTTTTAAAATGTGTGGAAATTATAGAAGATAAAAAATATGAGAGATTTATATCAGGAAAAAAAAAGGGAGATATGTATAATCTATGTTTGGATGTATGTTTGTTTGCCGCTGACACACGTTTACAAACCATCCACCGTGAAAATAAAGAAGCTACTAATTGTAGCTTCTATACAAACGCACGTCTACTTGTTTTCCAATGCCAGAACAAACAAACACATAGTCTATAATTAAACATATATATCACATAGGGTATTTGTATTTTGATATTCAAATAACACAATTTTTAGGAAATTTGATTGCTCAAAAACGAAATTAATTATCTTCATGTATGAGGAGCTGAATATTTAATGAATTTATATATTCGAACAAAAAAAAAGCATGAATCGAAGGTGGTTCTCTATGTTTATAAGTACATACAACAATTTGATGAATAAAGGTGATGCATATTTTACTAATGGGGTGAACTCTAGTGAAAGATGTTAGACTTTTACAATGTGACAAATCAAAATTTGAGTTGTGATTGGGAGATGTATTCATATTTAGTGTCTGATAAGATTAACTCCGATCGAGAAAATCTAATAGAAAAACCAAAAAAAAAAATATGCATACCTGAAATTAAATAATAAGGATAGTATCCTGATATTCTTCCTTCAACAAAAAAAAAATAGTACCCTGATATTCTAACACACCCTCACTCTACATAATATTTTTTTTCTCTATAATATTCCTTATTTAAAAAAAGATGACATGCATTACCCATCAACAAAATATTAGTAGAGTTACTTATGTTGAGTTTACACCAATTAAAATCATTCATTTGTCTTCTGCTATTTATGAATGAATTTGATTGATATCAATTCAATATGAGTAACTCTACCCATATATTTTTTATGGGTAGATGGAAATTTTCTTTTAAAAATATACATTCAAATACACAAATTCATTCAGATAATTATTTTTCATAAACTATTTATATATTTTGAAAGTATAATCTTGAAAAGGCGTGAATATGTCTTCTTAAATTTAAGTCCCGTAGTCTTTAAGTTTTAAAATCTTGGCAAAAAAAAATTTATATTTTAGAAATTAAGATTCAAAATGAAATTTATATTTTAGAATTGAACTTTTAAAATTTGAAAATTTTGTATATTCAAAATGTTTTAACATTCTCTGCGGTTAGTTGTCGACTGTTTATCAATTTTCTTTTAGTAGCTCTTTGGTATGAACGGGAGCCTCTATTTGGCCATCTTTGCAAAGGAAGGAAACAAAAGTAGTCTTTTTTTTATGGTGGTCGGGATTTGAACTCTGGACTTTAGATATATTATGCATTTTTCCTACCAACTAAGCTAAACTCACAAGGACAAACAAAAGTAGTCTTGTACAACAACAAAATTTTCTTCTTTATCATTCCTTAGATTTGGTCTTCTTGATTATGTCTTGAGGCATTCTTGAATTCATGTTGGCATCTTTGGCCATCTTTGCAAAGGAAAGAAACAAAAGTAGTCTTATACAACAACAAAATTGTCTTCTTTATCATTCCCTAGATTTGGTCTTCTTGATTATGTCTTGAGGCATTCTTGAATTCATGTTGGCAAAAGAGCACAGGGTGGAGGTTGTCGCTGGGGAACAGGTTTGTAAAGGAACAGTGGAGAAAGGGCGCAAAGAGAAAAGAAAGATTGAAGTTGAGTAGAGTTTTAAAAACTAACTTTTAGGAAGATTAAGATGAGCTAGAAGTTTACATATTTTCAAGGTCGTTTGAGAATTATGAGGGAAAGTGAAGGGAGGTCTTTCGGAGAAGGGAAAGAAGACAGAAGTAAAAAGGGTGATGGTTCTCCACCTTGCATGAGATACAATTATTGAATGCAAATTTACTATTCTTATGACTCCTTTTAGCATTTAGGAAATAACAAATTATAATTTAAAACCTAAAGTGTGAATCACATGTAAAAAAAATACGAGCAGGAAGGATAGTTTTTTAAAATAAAATACCAGGCATAAATAAATAGTGCACAGCACCAATAATAATGTAAGTATTTTTCCCTCAAAAAAAAATAATAATAATGGAAGTATTTGAAGTAGAAGCAATGAAAGCACAAATTCTAGTCAGAGGATTGCTTCAAGTAAGCTGTAACCAGAAAAATAGAAATGTTGGCGTTTTATCAAACCGTGAAGATTTACATTCAAGGGGGAAAAAAACAGAAACTGAGTTAACATAATTGCACTTTGTGAAAAGAAACTTATATTGGCTTCAATTGGTCCATGTTGATAGCTGATGAAAGTATTTGCCAAATGTCGTAAACTTTGTCCTTAATCAAAGGATAAAATAATATTTCATCTATATAGTTGTCTCACATGTAAGACAGACATTTGAAGTGATATACCAAATTATATATCCATTTATAAATATATAAAAAAATTGTCAATTGTAGATCCAAAGCAATAAGCAACTAAATCTCTTCTTGAGATTAACAGCAAAAGGCAGCAGACAAATCATTTCATGGATCCAAGTAAATCTATGACTTTCTGGATCTCTAATCTTTTGAGATTCTGATGTTTATACCAGCAGGAGTCTGGTCAGATCTGAGATGACCAGAACCAATCAAATCACGAAGATGAAATCTCATATCAAGTGGGGACATTCGAAGACGCTTCTTTTCCAAAACGGCCAACATCATCTCCTTATATTGACGACGACTGAGAAGGGAAATAATTTCCTTCCTTCCCTGAACAAAGTAAAACAATTACATTATAATAAAAAAAATACTACCTAAAGATCAAAATACACAAACATTATAAATATACATGAAAAAAGTAACTGAGCATCTCTCATTATGTCAAAGAGTACAAATTTGAACGTGTAAATACTACCCAAATCATATCCCAATCAGAAAGAAATAACTCAATCTCCACAGGCTATCCACCAGCCACTACATAGAATAGGTATATCCGGCAATAGACATCAAAACAAAAATGGACTGGCCACATCTGTTGTACTAGTGGTGCTTAACAATTCATGCTCAACCTAACAGAGATCAGAATTACGATGTAATCTATGCTTATTCATTCAGTTGACAACTCTCCTGATATTTATTTACTGCCTTGTGAGCTTGAAATATGTACGACTTTAATGCTTGTTTCTGCTTAATTTTGGAAAAATAGTCGCTCTTTGTTTTCAAAAGCCCTCTCAAGAGAAACTGGCAAAAATAATACATGTTTTTCAAAAATAAATTAATCCAAACAAGTGAGATGAGCGTTCAATTTAGAGGCTACCCGCCTCTTCAGGTATTTCAGACATATCTGAGGTAGTTAACAGAGTTAAGATGTAATACAATATGCATTTGATCGAGTACCCACCCACCTCACTCAATTCCTCCTTCCCAACACAATGCCCTTAAATTCCATGTAGCGGATTAAACCTCAAAATAGCAAGATGTATTCAAACATTGAACAAACAATTGATGAAGTACATGCGCTCATGTCAAAACATATTACATGAATGAATAATAGAAGGGTTATGCACCACCTACTAGTAGTGCATAGATACACCAGAAAGGCAAAATGCTTCCTCCTTCCACCCCCTACCTTCCCAGCTCCCTCATCCTCTGGTCTCTCCCAACTCGTTGCTGCCACCCTCCTCCATCCCACCACAATGCCCTTAAATTTCATGTAGCGAATTAACCTACGTGTGTTCAAATACTGAAGAAACAATTGAAGTACATGCACTAATGTCAAACATATTACATGAATGAATAATAGAAGGATTATACTATGTGCCACCTACTAGTGGTGTAAAGATACACCAGAGGGGTAAAATGCTTCCTCCTTCCACCCTCTACCTTCCCAGCTCCCCCGCCCTCTGGTCCTCCCAACTCTTTGCTACCACCCTCCACTGTCACAACCTCTTTCTCCCACCATCACAACCTCTTTCAATCTCTCGAGCAATTTGACCAGGATTGATCAATTTGACCAGAAAAAGATGTCATTTACCCGAGAACTGTCAATTACCTAAGCCATCTCAAGAGCCACTTTCTAGAAGGTATGAAGCCTAAGATTAAACCACTAAAAGCAAATACATATGGACTTGATTCAACATGATTCAATTAAAAATCTCATTTCACCATCTATAAAAGATGTCACAGAACTTGGTTCAAAATGCGATTTGAAATCAAACTTGTTATCCAAAAAATTCAAAGAAAACGAGATCTAGTTGGGAAGGCAGATTTGTTGGGAAGCTTAAAGCAGAAATAATAAACAATAGCTAGAAAACACTATCAGATTTGTTGGGAAGGCTCTTATACCCAATGTTGACAGGCATGTCCCTCACCGGTCCCAGGCTTTGGATCTCCCAGGTCAACCTGTCTTACATGGAAGTGTTGACTGAAATGAACCTGAAATCTGTGGGATAATTGATGGCGGAATTCTGGCACCAGATCTAATGGCACCCCCCACGGGATTGGAGGTTGGATATCAGATGGGCATCATATGGAGCAATGCTCTTGTATTTGAGGAACTGCTGAGGTTGTGGTTTGAAAACAAAAATGAAAATGATAGTGTGATGAAGGGGGCGAAAGCTGGAGGGGGAGAGAGGGGTTGGGGTTTGTGGAAGTAGGTTAGGAGACCAGCACTCTCTTATTCTCTTCTTAAGAGTTGTGCTATTTGAACATCCATTTATATGACAACTTTTGGGTCAACCAAAATTTTACGAAGAAAATGAGGTATTGACACAAAAACCAAAGCAATAGAGAGAGAAAGTAAAAACATAATGTGAGTATGAAAGAGAAAGATGTCAAAAAATAGTTGTTCAAATATCATTTCTATATTCTTAATTACTATATATTAGAATGTAAGAAAATATCCTTTCATATCATTTGATATTATATTAGAGTACCTTAGTTTATTTCTTGGAACCAGTTTATATTCTCAGAGTATCTTAGATTATCACCTAAAATTAATTTCCATATTACTTGGTTTTATAATTTGTTTCTTGCTTTCTCTATTTATTTAGGATTTGAAGTCTCACATTGCTATAAATAGGAGATAGTGTTTAGTCTTTTGTATGAAGCTATCATAAAAGTTATTACCAATAATGTTCAAGCTCTTATTATTTCTCTCCTTTTATCGAAAACTCTTAACTTCAACACTAAACCACCCTTTTACCTCTATTTAATCGGACAGTTTATTTTAATAGTCTGAACCTGAACATCTAATTAATCTTGTTTTGTGTGCACCAATAGACCATTTAAAAGTGGTTCATGTTATATATGACCATGAATAATATAGATTAAACTATATAGCAAGCATCCAGACATAAAGACATGGTAAACGTCAAATATTCGTACCTGAACAAGACCCTTAAGAAGTGAGCCAATATTTGGAATTGCTATCCAATACATGTTTGGATCAATAAGTTGCCTGGTCTGAAAAGTATGCACCAGAGTTATTATACATAAATATTAAATACACAACCAAAAGAACATATATTCGCACACATGTTATGGATGCAACTAAACAGAAGGAGGAGATAATCAGTATAAAATAAAACTACAGAAGAATCACATAAACAATGTTAAAGTAAAAGGGAAATTTGTGTGGATAAAGAGTCCTAGCAGTTATAAATTAAAGATGCATATAATCAACATAAGCAGGATAAATATAATATGCCTAATCAAAGGGAAAGTTTGTCTTGTATTGTAGGACTTCAAAGCATGAAATAAGATAAGGAGTGGCACCAAGATTCTCAATGCAACTAATAACATTTAATGTTAGTGATGGAAAACACATAAAGCGCTTCAAGGATTTTCAATGATGCCTAAATAAATCAACAATTTCATGTAGAAAAATGCACATGAATGTACGATAAGATCAAACAGGAAACTGGCATGTTAGAATCAGGGGACAATTCTACTTTTCTTTTCCGGATGAAAGAAATATGAAAAATAAGTGTAAAAGTAGTTGAAAGTAATTGTAAAAACCACAAGAAAAGAGTTGTTTCATACTTTTCAGAAAAGTGAATGCTACTGATGTTGGTATTGTAAACAACAACAACCAAGCCTTATCCCACTAAGTGGGGTCGGCTACATGGATCAAATGACGCCATAGTGTTCTATCATAAACCAAATTTGGATCCAACTCATTGACCTCTAAATCCTTTCTAATGGTTTCTCTAATAGTTTTCCTAGGTCTTCCTCTACCTCTTTTGACTTGAATCTCCTCCATTTGATCTACTCTTCTTACCACGACATTTACGGGTCTTCTCTCTACATGCCCAAACCATCTACCAACCTTTCTACTATAGGTTCTGATGACACTAGGTCATATAGCACTTTTGTTATAGTTTTTATGTAATTTTGGTTGAGTTCAGGTGATTGTGCATGAGTTAGAAGCTGCAAAAGGACTGATTTTTTATGCTGAAACAAAGGAGAAATCGTGCTCCGATTTACAGCATCAAGCTACGATTTTGCTGCATTTTTGAGACATTTTGTCTCGTAAAAAATTGTGCTCCGACGGAGCAAAATCGGGCTACGATTTGGCAGACGCTCCAGTTGAGTTTTGAGTTTAATGAAGCCATCGTGCTCTGATTTACAGCATCGGAGTACGATTTTAGCGTTTCTGGAAATTTTCCTATAAAAGGGAAGTTGTTTTCTGAAGGAAAGGGTTGGAATTTTGGAGAAAGAAACTGACTTTTGGAGCTGGAGATCTGTAGAGAAGGTGGGAGACCATCAAAACTCATCTGGTTACCAATTTCATGTGATGAATCCTTCTTTCATATTAGTTATTTGTGCTTTAGCCATGAGTAGCTAGATCCTTTGTGATTTATTATGTTCTAACTCCTGTTTATGTAACCTGTAACTCTTAATCTTTATGAATGTCATTCCAGTTTATTCAGTATAGATCGTTCTTAATGCTTTTATGATTCTGACCCAATATAATTGATTCAAGAGTTTATATGACTATTGACACTAGCGTGTAACTCGGAAATATCTATATCGTTCAATCTAACGGACAATCTAGGGATGTAACGTTGTTAGATTGTGATAATTGAATTAACGCACTTAAAACCTTTGATGATTATAGGTTCACCTAAGGGATTAGGGAATTATAATTAGAAAAGAGGACTTAGGATCAAGGGATTGACCTAAGCTATTTTGTTAATTTGTCGTTAACTTTATAGCATTCGTAGACTTAAGAAACAGGTTGTTAATGAGCGATGAGCAGATGAATCGAATGACCTAGTCACCTCTCCATATTATTTCTTAAACCAATTTTTCCTTAACCATTTTATTTTAACTTGCAAATCAAACCAATTGCCTCAGTGCACCCCCCAT
>Ga0315914_1001328_pt1 | contig 36566 bp, 25 predicted proteins | sample MpolenodulesMG_FD_203920 | JGI IMG/M metagenome (GOLD analysis project Ga0315914, IMG submission 203920) | Medicago polymorpha root nodule microbial communities from Los Angeles, California, United States - elongated nodules | ecosystem: Host-associated > Plants > Roots > Nodule | place: USA...
GAATTTATTTTTGTCTTAGTTTTTTATTCTAAAAAAAGTCTATAAACTGTAGCGCGTGGATCATGTGATTTCACACGCTTCCGTGAAATTTCGTATAGCAATTTTCGTACTGAATAGCAGTTCTGATATTTAAATCTTTCCAATAAGCTTTGTTACAAGACATTGTTTCAACGAAACTTACAGTCATCCCTGATCTCATGTCCTTTTAATTTTTGCCTATTTTATTATGTCAAGCAAATTAAATCATAAAAAATCTTATTATAAGTCTGTAAATTAATATTTATCTCAACAATTATATTAAATAAATTAAAAAACATACAAATATTAAATGATTGTTTACAAATATCAAACATTAACTCCAAAAGGCTCCACCCCAAATGAAACCCCGATGAACAAACACAAACTATCTTAGCATACAACGAGCGTTGGAGGACTTATCTAATAGGCTATACCCACTTCCACCAGAAGAACTTAATATCCATCAATTGTTCAACATTCACAACGTTATTCGAGAAGAATATAGTTTCATAACGTGAATTCAACATCAATAAAATATTATTGATATGTAAATTATGTCTAATCAAGAATCTCATTCAAAGGTTTGGCCTCAAATTTTGCTTTCTTTATCCTAGCAGTCTCAAGGTAATTGCTCATGTTCCTCCTGTATATTTCAGCAAAAGTGAGGGGTTCCTCCATCACAGATTTCTCTCCCTCTCTGACCTTCAAAGGGTACACAGTTGCATCTATTGCTGGATATTGGAATGTTGCTACGGATAAACGACTGTAGTTGGAATTCACCACTGCCCGGTGATCAGCTTTCTTGAACCGTCCATTACTTAAATACTGCATGTGCATGCACCATGCGCAAATTAACAAATCTTGAAAATAATATGTAGTAATAAAATAATACACTACACTACATAGTAGCAAAATGAATGATTATGTAGTATATCACGAAATTAATGAACTATATAACTATTCACCAAATCTTTTCAATACTTCTTAAAATAATGGGCCTAAAATCATTTTACAAGATTTGCCAAAATTTTAAATTCGACCATGTGAAGTGTTACCAAATAGATATAATTTTATATGAACACTTTAATTCAGGAGCTGACAAGTTTTTTGTTTTTGGGTACAATTTAAATGACATGTATTCTTAAGTCTAATAATTGAGGACCTACATAATAATAATAAGGGTAATGCTAACGGTCCCCCGTGAACTTAGCTTAGTTGGTAGGGACAATACATAATATATGCAAGGTCCAGAGTTTAAATCCCGACCACTACAAAAAAAAAAAAAGGTCATGTTAACCAGTGTCTCCAGGACACTAATTAAAAAGTTAAATATAGTAATATTTGCATTAAATGCTTAAATAATGACCTAAAAAGGGTAATGTTTGCATTCAAAGTTGTGTAATCAATTCATTAAATGTTTCTTCTTTTGACTTAAAATTTTATTTTTTGGCTTTCTTAACGGTGTCTGGAGACACCGGTTAACATTAACCTAATAATAATAAAGTCTTCGTGCATCCTTTTAGTAAGAATGACTCACATAATACTAATGGTGATTATGATTGGAAAAAAAAAACTAGTTTTTATAACAAAAAGATACTAGTTCCATTATTAGATAATATTTATTTTCTCATTTTTCTTTGCATTCTAATTGCATACAAGAAAAAGAAAAAGTGTACTTACGTGACCATGATCTCCAATATTGACCACAAAAGCACCTTCAACTGGCGGAACAGTGATCCACGTCTCACCCTCATCTCTAGTAACTTGAAGGCCACCCACTTGTTCTTGAAACACCAGAGTTATTGTGCCAGGATCAGTGTGTCGTCTCAGGCCAAGAGTAAGGTTAGGTTGAGGACATTTTGGGTAGTAATTTATCACAATCTTTTGATCCATATCAACACATGCTTTTCTCAAAGCTTCTTTTTCTAATCCCATAGCCTCAGATAACACCTCAAACAACTTGCATGTTAAACTCATAAGATTCTCACTGTATTGTTCTGTTACCTCTTTCCATCCTTCTGGCTTGTTTGGCCACCTTGAATAATCTCTTTCTCTTATTGGGTATGACAAGAATATCATTAGCTCTCTCCAATCCTTCATCTCTTCTCCCTGTAAAAAGGAGATCCAATGCATATATAATTATAAAAATATTGATATAATTTTTTTAATAAATTTAGATCAATATTATTTTGTTCTTCCAATTTTATTATTCTCAATGTTTATTTGTTTTTGAAATTTTTGGCTTTCTAGCACTTTAACCTTTTATATAGAGTTTAAAGGGTGATATGCACAACAATATCATAGCTCCTAGGTCCATAAATATTGTGCTTACGATGAGCGCAGCTTGCTGTCCGCTTGACTTCTATTCATATGTAGTTAATCCTTGATATATATATATTTATCATGCTCATTTAAAAAAAAAAAAAAAAAACCTTAAAACTAGAGATGTCAAACCTTAAACCTTACGAAGCCATCCTTTTTACCACCAGACATGTCAAACCGAAGCTTCTCTTCTGATGGCAAATCAAAGAACCCTTTAGAAAAACTGGTCATCTCAGAAATGAGCTTTTGATCCACGCCATGATCAACAACTTGGAAGATACCCCAGTTCTCGCAAGCTTTTGCAATCTGGTCGCAAATTTCTACTCTGCGGCCACCAATGTCGTCGATTCCGGCGAGAGAAATAATTGGAATCTCATTGCTGAACTGATTGTATGCAACGTTTGGACGATTGATTTCGTCCCGGATGAAACTAGACACGAGCGTGTTTTTCTGAGCTATATAATCGAGAGTTTTTGCTGGTGCCATTGTTTGCATGAAAAGTTAGAAATGTTTCACTGTTTTTTTTGGTTCCTCTTGGCAATAATACTCTTGTGATCGAGAGCTATATAATAGAGATAGTATAATGCTCAGTTTCTCTTTTCTATCATGTGCAATATTGCCCATGTTAAGGTAACTAAAAGTAGTATCTTTTCATTGAAAACTAACAATTATTGATTAAAAGTTACATATTTAATATAAAAAACACAAATTTCAAGTTAAAGTTACTACTTTAAACTTCTTAACATGTGCAAATTGCACATGATAGAAAAACCCCTCTTATAAAAGTTGAGTTAATGTGATCGAAGTTAATTAATAAGTTGCACGTTTTTTGTGTGTGCCAATAATACTCTTGTCAATTATTATTTGTGCAATTATTTTATATTTTGTTGGTATTTGGCAATGGATGGGACATTTGAGCAACAATTATAATTTCTTTTTAGTTATATAAATTAAGTAATATCAAAATATAATAAAAACTAACAAAACTCTGTTTAGTTAGTTTTTATCAAACAAGTCGTAATGTCAAAATAACGCGAAATAGTAGAGTATATCGCTTTATTTCCTACTCTTTAAATTTTTCAGAGTTGGGTTATATTGCTAACTATTGTATTCGACTTAACAGATTACTCATACATTAACCTTTCCAAAACACGACATGATCGAAAGGGTAGAATAAAAATGTAATAATTTTTTATGGTCATAAGCCATATTGAAATAAAGAATCTAGACAACAAAACAGAAGAATGCATGTGAATACATATGGAGATAGTGAGTATAACAAAATTATTAATCACAAAAATTCCAACAGGCTGAAGATTAGTGTCAGTTTTTATTTTAGAGCATTCATTTTATCCCTCAGGTAGTATAGTTTGGCTCTTCGAACTTTCTTCTTGTCCAGCACCTTTATCTCCTTTATGTTAGGTGAATACCTGTCAGAAGAGTATCAATTAGCTCAGGAATAAGTAATATGACTTCAAGCACAATTAACTTTAAATTGGAAGATCACAACACAAAACACGTTGAACTGGATTCCATGCACACAAACACAAACACATTAAATTCATAGTCCAATAATAATAAGTATTTTTCTAAACATAACATGTGTTTGAATAGGTTTTTGATGAACACCAAAGTGCTTTAAGAAATTATACAGTGAGCTGGTAACTAGAATTCAAATAACTATCATCATAGCATCATCAGGTTCTTAGTGAAGCAATTCTTTTTACTCTCTTTTATGGGTGGCAAGTGAAGCAATTTAAGCTTTTCCTATTTTAATTACACACTTCTTAAAAGCCAACAAACAGAGACATGTATCACTGGATTATGTTTACTTTTTTACCAGTTCAAAATAGCAGGTATGCAAGCAAATAAAGAAATGATAACCCGGTTCTACAAAACTCCGGCCAAAGTGCGGTTACAAGCAGATATACACAAAATATGGAAGGTAATACTTACAGTGGGAATAGAGACTCAATCCCAACCCCAGCTACCATCCTTCTAAGTCTGAATGTAGTGTGGAGTCCACAATTACGCCTTGCAATAACAATCCCTTTTATAATAGAAACACGCCTCTTGTTCTCCGGTACTTCCTATGATATATGACATAACAGTAAACAAAAGATCACATCAATCATATGAACAAAAACTACAAACAGCACAAGTTCGAGTGTATCTTCAAAAGCAAATTTTCATACCACTTTGAGCTGCACAATATAACCAGGCTTTATATCAGGTACCTCTCTCTGTTCTTTCACCTCCTCCACTGCTTCTTTGTCTAAAATCTAAAGGATATAAATAAATATCAACAATTTTTACAAATGATTAAACAATATGAATCCCTTAATTTAAAACACAACACAGAGAAGTCACATGCCTGCATAATGTGCCTCGCGGTTTTGTCTAGTCTCTTAAATTTGATGCGGGGAGGCAATTCAGGTTCTGGTAAGGAACTATCTTCAGAAGAATCAACAGAATTTGTCTCGGTAGACATAAACCTGCTTTGGAAATGGGGGACAAGCACAGAACCATGCTGAAATGAAGGCAATCTAGTCAAACCATTACCAGACTCAACTCTAGAGGATACATTCGTCTGAGGAGACACTGTAACCTACACAAGAAATTGTGACAAAAGCAGTAAGCAACCTCGGAGATTATCCCAACTTGGATAAACAACTTTTTTAATTGAAACAGAAAAACTGTTCACACACACACACACACACACACACACACAGATATATAACCAACAAAAACAAGGCATAAGAAGTGCACAAAGCACAAAAAGATCCAACGAAAAATTCCAAACGCCCAGACCACAACAAACACACAGCTTGCTAACACAGTATGCAGATAATTACGTCAAAACAACTAAACAGTACTCCTAATTGCTCAACTAATGAAACAGCCTTATAACCTGGCTTCATTGGATCATGAAGAATCTAATTAAAAAAATCGAAACTAAACAGCACATGTGCCTGCACCGACACTAATTCCACCAATACAGTTAATCAACCCACTATCCGCAACACCAGACCCAGCTCTGCTTAGCACCTGACCTGTACACACAAAACAGAACTGTGGACACCTAACAGCAGCAAAAATCAGACAGAAATTCCAGTAATGTGACAAAACAATGCATGCCATACTATCATTGTGCAGTTTAATTCAGCAAACCACCAACGCGTAGACAAAGCAAGAGGATTGAACATCCATTGTGCAACGGAATATTTGAAACCAGTTCCTTTAGAATGCAACCAATTCCAAGAAATCAGTTTAGAATGTAACTAATTTATGTCATAAACACTTATCAACGAACCATGTGCCCGTCACCAAGTTCATCAAACCTAAGCTTGTTATGTTATTCCTCAACTATACGATTTTAACAAACACCACCCATACTTATCATATTGAAAACCACTTAAACACTTAGCGAACCTCTTTCTTTAACAAAAACATCTCTTAAATTACCAGACAGTAACCTTTATACTATAAGTGTTTATGCATAAGATATTTATATAACAAAAGATAAAATAACGTCAAATTGTTTTTGTATAGGCTATAAGCTGTTTCCATAAGCTATCCTCAACAGCTTATGGAAATAAGCTGGAAACAACTTATGAACATTTCATAATCTATTTTCATAAGCTCGCACAAATAGTCTGACAAGTGCTTTAGCTAGTATATAAGCTCAAATAACTCAATCAAATCGAAAGAGACCCATATCCCAAGCATGAAAAAATGAAGCAACGCAGCACATCAACGAACCTAATGTAACATTAAATCCACAGAAACGAGAAACCGCTTTATCACGAAAAATTGCAAGAATTTAGCCTTCCAAATAGACCACAAACAAGCAAGCAAACCCAAGCATGCTAAATTTAAGTTCCATTTCTTTTCCTCCATTAAATAATCCCACAAATAAGCTGAGATTGTTGCTTCCTACTCTTACATTATGTTAAACCAAACTCACTCATCCATTTAGCAATATCCACCCAAACTTTAGAGATAATAAATTTCAAATTGTTTTCATATAAGCTATAAGTTTTTTACATAAGCTATCCTAGAGAGCCTATGAAAGTAAACTAAAAATAACTTATGAACATGTCATAAGCTATTTTCATAAGCTCTCAGAAATAGTCTCAGACGCGCTTATGTCAGTCAATAAGCGCTAATAACTTGATCCAAACAGACTCATATCCCAAATTCCATAGCATATACAAAAGGGCAAAAGCTAAGCATGAAAAATGAAACAACACAGCACATGAACAAACCTAAGCAAACTATTTAGTCCCTCTGGCCTTAATTATAAGCAAAAGTAGGTCAAAGAAAGTTCATGAATTTGGTCCAAAACTTGAACCAAATACATTACCTTTCTTTGACCTACTTTTGCTTATAATTATGTCATATTCAATTAAATTATTCATGTGCAGAGATTAGGACAAAAGATTACATGGTCCGAACAATGAGCATAATATCGCCCCAAGAGCATACATTACTCTAATAATAACTATATTAAAGATTTAATCAGTATATAAACAAAATTAAGCATCGAAACTATTTTCATCTGAAGACATTGGACCCCCTGTAATGGAATCAGAATAGTGCAACTTCAGTTGATCTAGGATCCTCTTAACTCCAAGAAGAATGTGATCTGTGGTGGTCAACTACTTTGACTTACTTCCCTTACTAATCCTGGATTCATTCCAAATCAATTGCCTTGTGATTAACCATCCTTATCAGATAAACAGTACCACTCTGCACTCAAGTACCACTACCATGCATAAATTATATTGCACTTTCAAAAATTTCTTACCTTACCAATTTGTAACATGACACAACAACCTCTGATCCTCATTCATGATCATAAAGTAATTCTAGAAACACCTAATATCACTAATTATACTCCACCACTTGTACATCTCCACCTTATACGGACACAAATTTGTTGATGCCAAACATACACCTCCCTGCACTTGTTTTTTTTAATTTTTTTTTTAGAAGAAGCTAAATTAGCCCACCCAAATTAGCACCGGATCGAACATGAAACCTTGAGGAGGAGGAGGAGGAGCACACTCCCAGGTTCCAAGTGAATACCACCTCCCTGCACTTGATTTCAGTGTGTGCTCAAAAGATAGAAACTCGTCACCATGTGCCCCCGTTACTAAGTTCATCAAACCAAAGCTTGTTGTGATATTCCTCAACTATACTATTTTAACAAACACCCCCCATACTAATCAGATTGAAAACCATTTAAACACTGTCATAATCTATTTTCTTAACAAAAGATAAAATAACGTCAAATTGTTTTCACATAGGCTATAAGCTGTTTCCATAAGCTCTGGAAATAAGCTGATAACAACTTATGAACATGTATATAAGCTCAAATAACTCTTTCGAATCGAAACAGACCCGTATCCCAATTTTTCTATAAGCATGAAAAAATGAAACAACACAGAAAATTAAATAACCTAATGTAACTAATTTGTGCGATATTCAATTCAATTATTGATTCAATCATGCAAAGCATTGAAATGAAGTGAAAGTGCTTACGGTGGAGAAAGAGATTTGGCGGAGATAGGTCGGAGATTGAAATTCCGATGAAGAGCGAATGAGAGATGAACGGAGTAGTGACGAGAAGAGCCTTCGTGAAGCCATGGCTGGTTCGTAGAGAGGAAGAAGAAAAGCACTGGTGTTGTTAGGGTTTATGGTTTGCGAAGGTTTCGTGTGATGTGATGAACGATGTCGTTTTGTGATTCGGGTAATCGTTCGGAATATAACCCGATACGACCCGAATTAGGGTGGTTTTAAGGGTTTGGTTTTTAACAATTCACCCATCTCTTTGGATTAAAAAATTTCTCTCATTCATTTCTAAATATAAACAAATTTAATTTTTTATATTTATTCAATTATTATTTTTCCTTTTAAATTTTTTATTACATGGATTGCCACGTGGCAAAAGTTGCATAGTCAGCAGCTACCACGTAGGCTAAATCATGCTAGCTCAGCGAAAAAGTGGGCTCATAAACTTTTTTAAAAGACATAAAAATTTTGCATGAGCCTTTTAATAAAAAAAGATATTTTGCAAGGATCAAAAGTCTAACGAGCCCTATTTGCTGAGATTATTTACATATTTAAGTCTTTTATAAATAAGAGAAATGCTAACAAGTGTCCTTAAGAAACCTAAAGAAGAAAATTTATCTCGGGGATGATGCTTTCAACACATTGAAACTTGAAAAAGTGATTTTTTTTTCTACATAAAACTTACCAATTACTTTATGTTTTAGAATCTTTAACTAGTGCTCTAAAGACTTTATTTAAAAACTTACCAATTGTAAACATGTGACCCATTTAAGAACTTCAAATTAAGAATCTCCATTATAGATACTCTACAGACACTTGTTAGCAAAATCCTATAAATAAAGATATAGTGTTCGCAGGTTGGGTTAAGTTGAATTTGACCAAGTTCAATATCCTATCCAACTAACCATCTTTGTTTTAGATGGAATGTTCAACCCTTATTTTTAACATTAAATTGGACCAAACCAAACCAATCATTAATGGATTGGATTAGGTTGAGATTGGTGTCGTGCAGAATAATTACTTTTGAATTAAAAAAAATGGTTTGTCTAACATATTGCACATGTTATAGAAACTAAAAATAATAATTTTTTATGGTTTAAACGTGTGTTTAGTTCCTGCATTTTTACTCAATTTTGGCTTTGGTTCCTGCATTTTTTTTTGTTTGTCATTGGTCCCTACACTTTATAAAACTTATGGCATTAGTTCTTCTGTTAAGTATCTGTTAAAAAAATCCAAAACTAACGGTGTGCAATGTGGACCAATCATGACACGCCATTTGGCACACTAAAAGACAAAAAAAATCAACTTTTTAACTTAAAAATATCATTAGTCCTTGCACTTTCAACATTTTTTTATATTAACCCCTGCACTTTGGTATTGGTCCCTGATTTTTATTTTTTTAAAAAAAAACATTCAATGAAATTATTATGTTTTATTATTGTTTTGTTCATTATTTTTATTGAGAATAATGATAAAAAAAATAAAATCAAAAAAATCTTTTTAAAAAAATAAGAAAGTTTAATAAATCTTAACTTGAAAAATAACAATTCTATAACATTATATTTTGCTTACCAGTCACGATTTTACTTGTAATAAGTAAGTTTAATAAATATAACGATTTTACTCGTAATAAGTAAGTTTAATAAATATAAATGTTGTTAACACAATTTGTACTCCAATAATATATTTTACTTAAAAAATAGAATTTTAATGACAGGAGCCAACATAAACAAATGAGAGAGGTGCGCAAGACATTGACAATCAGCGTATAATTTGTTGAATCTCTATAACATGGATCAAATACGTAATCGTGCAAATGTTAGGTCGTTGTCCAAAAGCAATGCACTCTATAGTTCGAGTACTGTGTCACATGAGCGAGGATCATTGCATCACCATTTGAGGTTTGAAATATGATTTATGATAGAAGATTATAATATAATCTGATTTAGTTAGCCAGCAATACAACTTGATCATTTTTGGTATATAAAAAAATCATTAGAAAGATCCACATTGGAATTAACACATTTTACTCTAAAAAAAAGTGTATTTATTATATAAAAAGTAGTAGAGATAAGTAATATATTTATTCCCCTTTAAAAAAACAAGCTAAGATATTTATTGTCAAATAAAAGGTATAAGTAAGATATTTTGCTCTTTAAAAAGATAAAATCAAAAAAATCTTTTATTAAGCCTTAATCAATTTTTTAAAAAAGTTTTTTTTCTATGATTATTCCAATAAAAATAATGAACAAAACAATAATAAAACATAATAATTTCAAAGAGTGTTTTTTTATTAAAAATAAATAAATTAGGGACCAACACTAAAAGGCAAGGACTAATATCAAAAAATGTTGAAAGTGCAAGGACTAATGATATTTTTAAGTTAAAAAGTTGATTTTTTTTGTCTTTTAGTGTGCCACGTGGTGTGCCATGATTGGTCCACGTGGCACACCATTAGTTTTGGTTTTTTTTAAAGATACTTAACAGAAGGAATAATGCCAAAAGTTTTTAAAGTGCAAAGACCAATACCAACCAAAAAAAAAAGTGCAGGGACCAAAGCCAAAATTGGATGAAAGTGCAGAGACTAAACACACATTTAAACCTTTTTTTATTGAAAAACATCAATTATTTATTAAGAAAAATATATATTTAATATAAAATATACTACCTCCGTTCCTAATTATAGGGCTATTTTGAAAAAATAATGGGAATTAAGATAGTGGATATTTGTAATAAATATGTTTGTAATTACTATTTTTTTTACAATTTTATCCTTTAAGAGAGAGTGTTGGTTTATGTTTTCAACATGTTATTTATTGGTGATTGAAGAAAAAGATGTATAATAAAATAGGGGCATGTATGTAAAGAAATAATTAATGTAGTTGGAAATAGCAAATGGGTCTTATAAAAAGGGATAAAAAAATTCTCAAAAGGGTCTTATAATTAGGGACGGAGGTAGTACAAGTTTTAAGACAAACTTCCCATTTTAAATTTTGGTATTTATAAATGCTTTTGTTTTTCAATCATTAGTTTGGTATGTATAAATGATATATTCCATGTAATGCTTTTGTACTCTAATTTTTTTCAAAAAAGTAAAATAAAAAATACTTGTGATTTATCCTTACCCCTCATGAAAGGTTATTAAATAATAAGAATTTAGTAAAAAAAAAAACATAATAAATTTTATGATTGGTACGTTATTTATGCGACCCCGTTACTATGTGCTGCTAAATAATTAGATGTGATAGAGTTACTGATTTTCCAAAGAAAGATACATTGCAATATTGGTTTTGTACTAAGGTGTTTATATAACCAATGTAAATGTGTTAGAATTACTCAACTAGTAGATTTTGTGCTCAAATGATTTTGTATTTAGTGCCGGACCTCGAGAGAGTACACAAACGCCATGCTCGAACTATTTAACGAATTGCCATTTGGTTATTGTGTTGGAACCCAATAATTTGAATTTCTTTCCTCTTTATAATTTCAACAACCTTGTAGTTATGAATTTGTACTATATGAGACGGCAATGAAATAAAATAAGCTAGTAAATATTGTTATGACTCTTTTGTTCTTCTTTGGTACACCTTGTGTTAGGAAGAACATTTTGATTTGGTAATATATTCCATTTTAATCTCTTAAAAAAAAAATTTAGATTGTGCCACTTTGATGTAAGTTCATACACTTAATTTATCTAAAAAGATTATTATAAAATACATTTAACTGTTAAGTTTGAGAACCATTTTTATATTACTTATATGAAAATAAATAGTTATATATATTTCATGATATTTTTGGACTTGTGATTTTTTGCTCACTTCAATTTATATTTATCTTAATTTTTTTTTTTGACAACTTCAGAAGCTTTGTCCACTTTTAAATTTTTTGGAAAACTAGAACACCACTTCAAAATTATAATTAACTACTATAATAAATGTGAAAGTCTCACATTATTTGTTTATTTTGGCATGACGATGTCTTCAACTTAACATATTTATCTAGAAAAATGATATTTGTATAACTATTTTTTTACAACTTTTGTGACAATTTTCTCTCATACTCACATTATATTTTTATTTTCTTTCTCTATTGATTTTATTTTTATGCTAATACCTTTTTTTTTTTTTAAATCTATAGTTGTCCTATAAATTATCAACAAATGGTTGTTGAAGTAACCTAACTCATTTTTCTATGATTTTATGAACCAAACTCAATTTTCCTTACTATATAGAGATTAATATATTTTCCATTTTAAATTAAAATGTGCATAGTTAAAGTCAATATGATTATTTAAAGTAATAATTAATCATAAGAATAACATGGGATTTCAAATGAACATATATCAGTGTTTGTTAAAGAATGAAAGTAAAGACAAGGACGCGTTTGATCCACTAAACAGTAAGTACTGGATAAAATAACATAAGGGAGAACTACAGAACACAGAGCAGACAACACAAGACAAACTTTTATAATATTGAATATTTTTTGGTCGTATACGATTTTTGTGAAAAAAATATTATTTTGATATATTATCCTTTATTATAAAAGCCACACTTGTCACGCTGGCAGTGTTGCCCTAATCACTTCTCATTTTCCCTCCCTAACACGTATTTAATGTTAATCTCATCTACCAACCACTCCATAAATCTCAGCCGTGGATCTCATAACCTTTCATGTTCCTAGATAAACCAATAAACCAATCAGAATCTTACGTTTTACACTTCCCCATCTATATAAATGATTGCATGCCCATAACCTCTGCCATCATCATTTTTACGTCAAAACAGTTTCAACTTAACAATGGAATGTGATGCACAAACTCTCTTAGCATTGCACTGCTTGAAGGGTACGAATAACACAACAAAATCTAACCATGTTTCTTCTTCTTTCTTGATCTCTTATGGTTTGTTTGATATATATTTTCCTTATTGCACTAATTTCTTTGAATTTTTGATCTTTTTCAACAGTTCCATTAGATCCAAATCCTATCACTGATTTGGACAAGTTTGTTAACAGATTGCGAGTTCAATTTAAAACTCTTAACCTTGAGTTTCGTGTAACATATGTGAATGCAAGATTACTGATACTGTGTTTTTATAGTTGTGACATTTCAAATTAAAAGTTCATTTGCGATTTGCTCAATTTTCTCACTTACTAATATCAGTTATGTATGTTTTTCAGGGTGCACATTGTTGTTTGAGTTTGATGTCTGCAATGCATTTGATGGAGTTCAGTTTTTAGTGTTTATGTTTTTGGTTCTATTTTGATGTTTTTGAATTATCTTTTCATTTTAATGCAATTTATGGTATTATCTTTCCTGTTTAATGTACTATCTTTTAATTTTAATGCAATTTATGGTATTGAAAATGTTTCTTCGTTTGACTATTAAACTAAATGCAATTTATGTTTTTCAGGGTGCATGTTGTTGTTTGAGTTTGATGTCTGCAATGCATTTGATGAAGTTCAGTTTTTAGGGTTCATGTTTTTGGTTCCATTTTGATGTTTTTTGATTATCTTTTCATTTTAATGCAATTTATGGTATTATCTTTTTAGTTTACTGTACTATCTTTTAATTTTAATGAAATTTATGGTATTGAAAATGTTTCTTCGTTTGACTATTAAACTAAATGCAATTTATGGATGATTGTTTGCCCGTAATATAAATTATGAATAAAAATCCTTATGCAACCATGAAAATGAACAAGTATATGTCATAAACTATTAAACTAACAATATTTGATCAAATCTCGACTTTAAAATTAACATTACAATGCATATGACAACATAATTCATATTCATAATTAAATTCTTATATGCCAAGATGAGTTCAGAATTTTGATAACTCACGCATATCATCTTAAAATGTGATCGCAAGACACAATACAATATATAATGTTCAAACCAATCGAAAAATAAGCATCTGCACAAAATCATAATTCTCATATTAATTATAGACAGCAAGTTCAAATATGTTACTTCATAACATTTTATGAAACATATATGTTATTTTATAAGACACTTTTCATTCTAACACTCCTTCAGCAATGCATATTGTATATATCATGGAAATCATATTATGAAGGTAATTTCAAATAAGTAACTTTATTTAACAAAATAATGATCATGTTCTTTCTTATGAATTTTTCGTTTTCCATAGAAAATTATGATGTCACTTTTTTAATTCTCTCCATTTGTCTTATGTAGTAATTTAGTAACAAAGAACATGAAAGCATTTGTGCAGATCTTCTTCCACGTAGTGAATATCATTTTGATGCTGGTGGACGTGCTTGCATGTCTTTTGAAGAGTCACATAAATTGTATTGGTATTAGTATTGTTAGTATATACAGAGTCACTTTAATTAATATCCCATTTGGTGCAGGTGTTTTGTGTATTTATTGCTCAGCTGTTATAATCTAAAAGGTCACCGGACAAACATTGATGATTGTGTGGCCCAATATAAGGTTAGTAAAGCGCGTGCAATGGCTAAGAAACCAAAACTAAATTTTGTAGTGTGCAGATAACTTACACAGTCATAAATGTTTCAGGTTTTCCAATTAATCATTTATCAAGTGTGCCACAATCCCATATGCTTTAATAGTGAGTTCAGATATCAACTGTATTGTCTTTTCACTTACCACCAATCAATTAACTAGTGTGCTAATATTGGTAAATGTCCATGCACGTTAATTTCGATTTTTCAAAATTAGAATGGGAAAATTTGTATTTGAAGGAAGGGTTATATCTGGAAGTAACATCGGCGAAAAAGTTTTCATACCTAGGTTATCTCTTTCACCGTTTGATGTTAAAATTCCTTTCAAATTTCAAAGAAGACAATTTCCAATATTTGTTTCATTTTCCATGGCAATCAACAAGAGTCAAGGGAAATCACTTAAACATGTTGGAATTTATTTGCCGAGTCCTGTGTTCTCGCATGGTCAGTTGTACGTTGCAATTTCCAGAGTCACTTCAAAACAAGGTTTGAAAATACTAATCGTTGATGGAGATGGAGAGAATACTAATACGATCTCAAATTTTGTTTATCACGAAGTTTTTCGTAATGTATCTTGATGGTTAAAGTTCAAACTTTTTTGTTAGGTATGTTACCATTTCATTTTGTTGCTATTGTTGTCATAGAAGTGAACATTTTTTTAAATTTTTATAAAACTTCTATTAACTATATATGTTTACATTGTGGTGACTTATTCGATTAACTTCTACGCGGTAGGACCCGTGCGGTAGCACGGGTCAAAAGTCTAGTACTTAAGACAAAAAGTTGTGTTGTGGTTTAGTGGTCACATCTTTGTATTGCTTTCATGTTTTTGAATATTTATCAAACTGTATTACAAGTTCTATTATTATTTTTTTTTGAAGGAACAAGTTCTATTATTTGTTTCACTGATATTAAAAATTCTATTTTTCTATATGAAAAAAAAAAGATATTACAAATTCTATTTTAAGTGAAATTCCGAGCTTAGTTCAATAAAATAAAAAATTATGATAACTTTGAGTTTGAGGCTTATAATGAAAAAAATAAGTATTTGATGAACTTTATTCTCTTGTTACCCACAAAGCAGATGTGTGCAGTAAACATCATAAGCTGATACAAGATCACCAAACAAATAAATTAGAAAAAGAAACAATCACTTTACAAAACAATATAAGAGTGCATATAACTTTCTTGTTAAGGGATTCCATTGCTTATATTAGGTAATATGAGTATTGCTCTTGAGTGAAGTTTCAAATCCTTCAACCGACTAGGAAAACTGCTAATTTCATCCACATGCTCAGACAGCTATTGCATTATCACGAATATAAAATGGTCATAAATATTTCGAATCGACTTTTATGAAATGTATAATGTGTTACAATCGTTAAGTGCATGTTTGGTATAATGTGTGTTACAATCGTTGCTCAAACTCTAGTTTTTAGCTTCTGAAAACCACGAAAAAATGGGACTTGAAACACAAGATTGCCATTCTTGCCACGAAACAAACACACCGTGAATATCTTTGTTCATATGAATGTTATTCACATGATACTTATATGATTGGTATTATGCAGTTCATAATTTCAAGTTTCCAATGGAAAATGAGTATGGAAACTTGTATCCTGCATCTATGGAAGATGGACTTGCCTAAATTGAAACGAGGCAAAATTGAACATCATCATTGAACTATAAAAATATAAATATCATCCTTATAAAACAAATCCACTTGGCTAACTAACAAAACGTATGATATTATTAAATCATGTATTATAAACAATTAAAAAGAAAAGACTAAAATTTCTTGCTTCTGAAGCATCTTAGGTATCCCATATCATAACAACAGCTATAACTCCGATTCCCAACGAGACTGCGAGAAACTTCATATAGGCTGAGTCAGCCTTTGAATGTTTGTGAGGCACATAACCCTTAGCAAATAGATGGTTTATTGAAACATAGATAAACACACCACAAGCTAGACCCATAGATATAGCGAAAATCCAATCGGCCACATGACCTTGTGTTGTGGAATCTAATACAATTCCAATGGCCACACCAATTGGACTAGAGATTGCGAATGCAAAAGCGTAGGCTGCGCATGATAGTAGAGGTCGATTAGGAACCATCCTAAGGAGTGCAATGCCCATGGCAATGGCTGCGAAGATTTTGTGCAAACAGATTGTCCATAAAGCTTTCCATGCGTCTGCTTTTGTCACGGAAACACCAATTGCTAAACCCTCGAAAACAGAATGAGCACAAAGGGCGATTATGTATACATAAATAAATATGTATACAGTATCTCCGATTGAACTACTAGGTGCAAGATCAGTGTTGTTGGTGCCAGCAGAACTCTGTTAACACAGAAAACAGATAAACTACAATTAAATTAGTGATGGCTACAAAATTATGACTTTGTTCAGCAATTTTTTTATTGGTTTATAGCTACAAACATGTAACCTGATATTGTGACTGAGAAGTAACGCCATTGCTCCTTCCTTTGTCTGCCCCTGCAATTTGCACCAAAAAAGAAAGTAGCTGTGTTAGAAAAGGTGAATCTGAAGGATACATTCAAATTCATTTTCATATTCGTTATACTTATATCGATGTCTTGTAATAATGATGAAAATATGATGGTTTATATTTCAAGTTTTTGTTATAAATTCGATTTGGTGAAATCAAAACATGAACATGGCAATGACTATGGTGACTGCAAGAGTTTTTTACAACAACAAAATCCGAATTTACATGACAAGACTACAAATATCAGAATTGAATTTCTCGCAGCCACATATTCATAAAGACATGAATCTCGATTCTCGGCTGATAGATGAAGATCAGATGGTTCATATTTCAAGTTTTACTTCAAAAAAGATTTGATGAACTAAGAATAAGAGTCGTCCGATTTTCATCCAACTATAGGGATGCAGATATTTTTATTCTTCCAACTCTAAGGAACCTAGGTCCACAAATATCTTGTACAGCACAAGACTTTGAAAAGTCTAATGCCAAGTCAACTCAACCACTTATCCTTTTTTTGGTTGAAACATCTACCATTTATCCTTCTAGCTCACAAGTCACTATATCACCATAAATAATCATAATGAAATAGAACTACCAGTGATTAATAAATATTTCTTTATGGCATATTCCAGCCTTTATAGTCAAGACTATTGTACTATACTCAATAATCCTAATTTATAAATTTTATAAATCCGAATCAAGTACCACACCACCAAAATTGTAACCATATTTTTCCAACAAATAACAATAACACAGTTCAAAGACAGAAAAGTTATTTTAAAAATCAAATTGAATTGCATCATCAGAAGTCTAAACTCTAAAGTAAAAGCACCATAATCACTTTATCCCTAAAACAAAACGGACCTTTTATACTTATTTATTTATTTATATGAACTTATCTACTAGCATAAACACTTTTGAGATTATTTAGCAGAGCTTATTAAAACAACTTACGACATTATATTTTCATAAGCTCACTTTAGCTTATGAAAAAACTTATACGAAAACAATTTGCACGAAATAGAATTAGTCTATACACGATAGACACAGAACACGATACAGACAAATTGACATCGATAATAATTTGAAAAAATGACATAATAATTCAGTATAATCATATGTGCTGGTGTCAGACTAGATATGTATCCGACACCGGGACGAGGAGTATCTGTGCTTCATTTTTATACATAAGCGCTTATATCCTAAAGGTATATACTAAAATCACTTAATTAACCAAACAAGACCAAAGTCAGAAACATAATATTAAAAAAAAATAAAATACATAAACATAATTTAGAAAGCACTAACCTTGACCTTCAACGTCAGCACCACCACCATGATGTGGCTTCTCCAAAAGAGAAGAAATAACACAATCAGCAAGCATAGTAATCAAATAACCAGCACAAGCCAACATGTACGCAAAAGGGTACTCTTTTTCAGTCAAATCACCAAAAGTTTCATTTGCATCACTAAGAAAATGCATCAAAGCAGTTCCCAAAAACACTCCTCCAGCAAACTGTGTCCCAAGAATCAAGAACCCTTCGTTCCATCTTAGCACGTAAGGTGAGACACCAGCAATGAAAGTGGCGAAGAAGATTACTATTAAGCAGTATACTTTTGTTAGGATTAAGGATTTTGAACGGAGGTTGTGGGGAGCTTCGGAGTCTGAGTCGGCGTCGGCATCATCGTCGTGGCCACCGTGAGAAGAAACGGAGGAGAAGAAGAGGAGAAGGAGAAGTGTGAAGAAGAAGAAGGTTCGAAGAGAGAAAGACATTGTGCAGAAGAAAAGAGTGTAAGAAAAGAACAAAAATAGATTTGTAAGGAGAGTGTTACGGTTGGTGGATGATTAGGGAGATATTTATAGATAAAAATAGAAGGAATCTTAATGAATCTTGTTTTATGTGGATCCAAACAAATTAAACTTATATTTTTTAATATTTGGATCCCAATTCGATTAAATTTTATTTATCTATTGATCAAACTTCGAATTATCAAACTCATTTCGTTTGAAAATTGAAAGATTAACATCGAAAAACAATTGAACTTGACCTTGTATCTTGTATATTGGTTTAGATATTGTTTTATTTTATTTAAAATTGACCAGTCGCGGTTTGAACTAAATCATTATATTTTCATTCTTATTTCTTTTATATCATACTAATATATATTAGTAGTGTTATTTTAAAAAATATGCTGTGTTCATATATATTATTAATCATTAGATATCATTATTTATTTATTTATTTTATGTACTTGTTTTTGTAGTTTAGAAAATATGGTTGAAAGTTAATTTTAAAGATTTTTTTTTTATATAAGTTTATTATATTTTTAAAATTGTAAAATTGATTGAAATGAACCAAATCAACTTGTTCTTCATCGGTGAGATTTGGTCAGAAGTTCACCAGAAAATAATACAAATTAAGGTCATACTAAACTAACTTTTTTCAATTGGTTCAAATTTTTTATTTTTTTTTCAAAAACATAACCAAACTGATATGTTACACCCCTATAGAAGGTAGACACATTTGATATACTGTGGTCTATGTTCGAATCTACAATTCCCCATTTAACAACACTCAATGTGTATGAGTTTTGTCACAAAAAAATACTAGAGATAGAAATAAACATTTATGGTGTAACTTATAATTTGATGCTTAAATCACACGATAAGAAGGAAAAAAAACCTAATAATTCAAAATTTGGGCAGGAAGGTCAACCACAAATTGTTTTAATCACTGATAATCCAAATTAATGCTCATCATTAAAATGTTTAATTTTTATAATATGTATATATTATCGGTGAATCAAATATGTTCATCATTAAAATGTTTAATTTTTATCATATTTAACTTAAAATTCATACAAATATATAAATAATGATTGGTGATTCTGTAAAACATAACTATTTAGAAAAAAATAACTATCTATTTTTAATTAATTAATCTTATTTAAAGTTTATTAATCACTTGTATCGATAATCAATAAATCGAATTATATGATGAGGGTAAATGCTAGGACCGTATGAGCTGGTAGTGATGTTTGGTGAATTGTGATAGGGTTACTAATTTTGTACTACACACTTATGGCGAGTTATTATCACATAGACAAAGTGTACTACATTGGCGTATTGGTGGGTGTTGGTTGGTTGCAAGTTGCATGTTGACAAATTCCAACCCATTTGGAGAGAAAAGTATGCGTACTACACAACTTGTGACACACCCACATTGATTAGGGATCCTATCCATAATTATAACTTATTTTGTGTGTATATAGTTTGTGTGATATGTGTAAACATTAAAAAGAAAATTGAACCAAATACAACTAATTTTAAATGTTTGATTGGTCGTATGGTAAAGTTGTTTTAGACCGTCAATAGACCATTAAACTCATATTAATCGTTGATAAAAAAAAATATCTTCAGTTTTTGTAGAGTGAAGTCATCAAGAGAGCCATCTTTTTGTCTAGATTTTGATGTTGTTTTCTTACGTTCCTTTGCCGTTTCGTCACAATAGTCTATTATTTTTCTTAACCATACAAAGGTTAAACAAGAACTTTTACATCAGATATGTTTAATCATCTTTTAACTTATATGTATGTATAGCTCCATCAAAGAAAATGAAAGGCAAAGATAATGTCAACAACTAGAGAATATTCAACATTAACAATACCCTGTATTCTCCTTAAAATTTGACTCTCGTCCACTTGTTTCTCATTTCAAGAAATCTTCAATTTCACATATTTCTGTTGAATTGTCAACACAACAAATACTGTAAATACACCCTTTCGAATTGATCATAACTAAAATAACTATGTACGCTGTTTCTTAACTCACGTCGTATTAAATTCTTATTGATTATTATACCACTATTATCTTCTTTTTTTACAAAATAAAAAAATAAGAAATTTAGGTGAGTTTAGCTTTAATGACTCACAAGTGTGACGACATACCTAAGCCTCGAGGCTCAACTAACGTTTATAGATATACTTACAGATCACCCACTAAAGAGATCATAACATCAACAACAAAAGTTGACCTCATGACTTTGCATATGAGTTAACTCTTTGTCAATTGAATCGGCTTTCACTGGATATACCAATATTTTCTTTAGTTTCCTCTGTTTCATCAATTTAATCTCTCTCACCTAAAGCTAGAAATTAATCGTTTGAGCTCGCCTCGTTAAAAATTGTTTAGTCGTTTAAAGTTCATGAACAATTCATATAATTCAAAAGTCATTTTTTTTTAACCAGAAAAAGTAAAAATATGATAATTTCTTTTATTTTTTGAAAGGCAAAAATTGAATTAAAATAAAAAGTTATTTCAAGCATATATCATTACACAAATACAATGTTCATACTCAGGTCTTTGAGCAAGTGGAATGAGGCCATTGACACAAAGACTAAATAAAAGAGGGTGTAAGGTACCACTTTTGATGGTACCTACAAGAAAGGGGAAATTATCTAAAAAACGACTAAAAGCTACAACTACACTAACATAATAACTAAATTCTTCATTCATTCATTTGATAATGATTACGATCACCAATCACTTATTTATAGCCTTGATATTCTAACAACTTCACCTATGACTCATCACAATGGATCTCTCTAGATCCTTCTAGAGAGCATGACTCATCACCTAATATAACTTGGACCTATACTATTCTAATGGGCCTAACTTAGATCATTACATTCCATTAGTCTTGCACAAACACCTTGTCCTCAAGGTGGTAATTAAATAGCTCACATCATACTCATTCTTCATAGCATTCAATTCCACTTCACTAGACTTTCATGTTTGACATATTTGATCCATAACTTTCCTCCATTCTTGGACTAGCACCTTGCCCTCAAGGTGTATTATTTTACCCAAAAAGACCACAATGTTATACTGCCAAGATAATTTAATCCAAAGAATAAAAGTTTGTTTCAGCTAAAGCAAACTCAAAATCAACTTGAAATACTTGTCCCTGCCCTTTTATTTTCTTAATTCGAAAATATAATATTATCTAATTTTTTTTGATTTTGAAAATTAATTTCCAGAATTTTAATTTATTTTTCTAAAAAATATTCATAATTTCGTAATTTGTTTTCAATGAGTGGTGAAATGAGGTAACAAAAAGAAAATCTGTGTTAATCTAAATGAATAACAGTATACAATTGATATTGGTTGACACCGGTATATAAGTCATGTTATACTGTTGAATAACAAGCCCTTAATTCTATTCTTCATGATTTTTTTTCTTCGAAAAAGATTTTATAAAAATTATGGAATAAAATTTTCAAAAAAACATATGAATTTCTTCTATTGAAATTCTGGAAAAAACTAACTATTTTTTTTTTAAGTTTTCAAAAAATATTATCTAAATTCAGAAAAAATATTTTCAATTTTTTATTTTTAAAAAATTCAAGAAAAATATTTTCAGAATTTTCAATTCTGGAAAAATATTATCTAATTTTTTTTATTTCCAAAAAATATTATCTAATGTTTTAATTTTTTAATTATGAAAAATATTTTTCAATATTTTTATTTTTTGTATAAAAAATGAACATTTTAATTTCGAAAGAAAAATCTGAATTTTTTTAAACAATTTCGAAATATGTATTCTAACTATTTTAAAAAAATTCGAAATAAATTAAGTTCCAGAATTTTTCATTTTTTTTATAAAATAAAACTTCTTACTTTCTAAAAAGATATGATTTTTTTTTTCATTTTTTAAATTTTTCCAGAAGTTTTTTCATTATTTTTCATTTCTCCACATCTACCTATTAAAAAATGAAAAACAAAATTAATTATACAATCAGGGCACCACGTCATCAGAAAAAGATGACCCAGCGTGCCATATCAACGAAAATGCACAGTCAGATGACCTAGAGCATATTTTGAAACATTTTTTTTAGAAAGATCGAATCTATTTTTTTTTACAGGGGGCACACCAAAAGTGCCCTATATTATAGAGGGGTAAAACATTATTAACCCAAAAATCAATATATATCATTATATCAAAAAAGTTGACTTTGTATCATTTCACATTTCAATTAATGATATCATTTCAACAAATATCTTCTGATCAAGGTTTTCAACAATGTACAATCATCATTTCCTACTATCTCATAACCCGTTACCCGACTTAGTTCATTAAAGGCAATCATCCTACCAACATATCCTTCATCCCATTTTTCTGTGTCTTGTCGACGATGTTGTCTCCATAGCAGGGAAATGGGAGGAATTGGACAGCCATCCTCAAATATACCATCAGAAAATGGTTATCATTCACATGTGCTAAACACATCATTCATTTTCTATGCGAGGATGCCCCACATAGAGGGAAAAAGGTTATTGATCTCCCTTTCTCGATGTACAGTAGAACAACCACATGTTTGTATCTTTGTACAATGAGGAAACTCATATCCAACATGATCATCCATTTATTTGGTGGTGCAAGACCAATGCCATCACCGATCAGAGCGTATAAGACCTTGTTGTATCGATTATCCAACCTAACGAACCGCCGATAACACATTTTCTTCACTGATGAACACTTTTTGAAGTTGGTTATGGATCATTTGATAATCATCAACAAACATGTTTCGTAGGCCCGCAACTTTATGGAACCCACAATGACCATCACCATATCATCCACCACATTATCAATAAATTCATGCTTGAACGACATAATTTGATGTTCGTGTGGGATGTTGGCTTTAACCTAAAGTGAGTTAAGAGGATTAAGAAATGTATTACTTTTACGTGCAATTTTTACACTTGTCCCTGTTGACTTTGTCAATGAAGCATGTGTTTGTGGAACCCGAGAGTCAACATGTTCCTAGAGTGAAGGTGATCGCTTTGTTGACCGCACCCTATGTTTATCCTTCTTTGGAGTACCCTTTGTATTGATCTTTCTTGGAGTGAAGGTGATCACTTTGTTGATTATACCCTATGTTTATCCTTCTTTGGCGCGCCCTTTATATTGACCTTTCTTGGAGGCGGATGCATAAAGGCGGTCTCTTGTAAAACAAGCTACCAAAACTATTCTTTAATATGCACCTTCATTTTTTTTTTTGACAAAAATATGCACCTTCATTTTTTTTTTACAAAAATATGCACCTTCATGTTGTAGTAAGTAGCATTGAACTGGTTATAATTATCAACATACGTCTGCTCAGTATCAGAATTCATATAGCCTCCCAAGCAACCATGACCGTCTTCACCACTTCACTTCACTTGATCTCTTTGTCATCCTTGCCTTTGAGATCCTTAACTTTGTAGTCAGTCTTACATTTTTTTTTTTGGATCTGAAATTCACACAAGAGAGTAGTAGCCTCGGGGAAAACAACACCAACAACATTAACTTGGTTTTGCTCCAAAATTGGAATTCTTTTGGAAAATGACTAAACGAGACGAACTTTGTGAAATTTTGGGAATAATTGGAATTGACCTATGAAACGTATATGTATATGCTACTGCACTTATTTATACATTATGTATATACTTGGTTGAGGCGTTTGAACTTGTTTACTTTGATTTTGGCGAAATAATCAGAAAATACTAGTTTTCATAAACATAGACAAATAATGTGAAATAGATATTTTATGGTCGGATAACTTGTAGGCGACTTTTGATTCATGCTTACAAAGTAGAATAAGGATGAATTGATGTAGATTGGGTGTCTAAGTTGATGGTTATTATGGTGTGCTTAGTTGTCCGTCTTTGTTGTGAAATATGAACTTGAAACAATAATGTTTCTTTAAGGTGAAAATGTTGATTATGATGATGATTTCTTTGGTGATTTTGATTTGTTCATTCGGTGATGACTCTTGTTTGAATTATGACTTGTTGATTGTGTTGATTGTAAAACTTGAAAATGGCTATGGTGTTGATCATGAAGAAAATGTAACTGGAGGTGTACTTTACATGGTTTGGTGATTATATAGTTGGTGTTAAGCAAATTGTCGAGTCTTACGAGACGTCCATGCATCATAGTCATATTGAGTCATATAAGAAATGTAAAAAGAGATGTACTTTTACATATGAGTCATATTGAGTTATATATAGTTGATGATGATTGGGCGATCAGATAGAGCTATATAGAGAGCTTTTTTAGTAGGACTGTTTGTAAGGGAAGGAGACTGTGAGATGATAGAGTCAAATTGAGGATTGGTAGTGAGAAAACAATTCCAGACAGTGTCAGAATTAGTGGCAAATAGAAAAGTCTTAGAAACGATAGAGAGCCTGCCAACTTGAACCGGAGTCGTACGAGAGAGTATCGTGGCGATGCACCCTTCCGGCAATTTCTCAAAAACTCTTATTCTTTTGCTTTTAGTCATTCTTTTGCTTTTAAGGTACAAAAAAAATAAAATAAACTTTCCTGAGATGAACAAAAGCCACAATATAAAGGTGAGAATAGGTGGAGTCTAGGGTGAGGGTCCAATTAAATTCCTCACCGGTGAACCACTATTAAGAGGCGTCAGATTAATCAAATTACACATATCATGTTGTACACCGTCTACACTGGATCACATATATCTTCTTCTCTCACTTGTAAAATCATGGCTCTAGGGTCAGGTTATTTCCACAACCATTGGCTGGGTTAAAAATTGATGTGAAACACAATCCCTCGTCCATCCACACAAAAGGAAATTAAAATTAAACTATTAAATTTAATTAATGATTTAGTTCAGTTAAAAATTAAATTGAGAGCTTATATAATTTCCACACTGTATGGTACTATTATCTTGACCTTTACCTCTCCAATGGTGATTCAATTCAATGGAGGAAATTTGAAATTTCTAATTCTAAAATCTCCAATAAATATCGTCGAACGAATGTTGAGACGTTGTACTGGTTTTCCAACCAAGCATATGGGATAGTCACAGTTGAGTGAGAGGGTCAAAGTTCAACTACTGCCAACATAAATCCTCATATCATCACCAACATAATAATAAATGTTAACTGCTCTTGTTAGGGCAACTACAATTTTCTTTCTCGTAAAATTTTCAAGAGCCCTCAAGAAATTGCACTATTGAATCACAATTTTCTTTTCTTCCATTGAATCACAAAATGTACGTGCGAGGGAGAGGTAGACGTAGGGTCTGTGATACAGTGTGAAAATTGTATATGCTCTCATTTTTATTCTTAGCAGATCTAGATCATTAATTAAATCTAACGGTCTTATTTTCATGGCCCACCGGTGAGAGACTTGATTGATCCCTCACCCTAGAATCCACCGTGAAAATAGGTCTACGTGAAAATAGGTCTAAGTCATTGAAGTATTTTATAGAAAAAGGTAAGCTTATATATTACGAGAACCAATAAACCTATTGGAAGAAAAAAAACCCTGTAAACATGGAAAAAGAAACTAACAAAACGGTTCAATGAAAGAAACATCCCTGAAATAAATTATTTGTTACCACCCATGTAAACATGGAAAAAGAAACTAACAAAATGGTTCAATGAAACAAACATCCCTGAAATAAATTATTTGTTACCACCCAATAAATAAACGTTTCCTAAACCCAAACAAATAGAAGTAGTTGTGAATATAACATCTGTCCAATATTAATGATATATCATCTAAATTGATGTATTGATCAATTTGTATGATTTTTCTAGATGTCAATGAAGCCATAGAAACATTTTAATTAGAGGAAAATAGTTTTTAAGATCAAATAATGAATGAAACAATTATGATGATGATTTAATGATTAAGAGAAGAATATATTATTTCAAGGTAGCAATTTATGCAGCACTTGTGCTAGTAGGCCAATCATCTACAACACTTCTAGGAAGATTGTACTTTGAAAAAGAAGGAAACAGTAAATGGATGGCAACCGTTGTTCAACTTGCTGGTTTCCCAATTCTACTACTACCTTGTTATTTTTTCATCTCATCTTCCAAAAAAGTTACCACAAATAATAATATCATAATTTGATCAAAATCAACCATCTATTTTCATTCTAGCTTTTGTCTATGTCTCAATTGGCCTAATTAATGCATTAATTTGTTACTTATTTTCATTTGGGCGTTTGTACCTCCCTGACTCTACTTTTACACTTATTTGCTCATCCCAATTAGGTTTCAATGCTTTATTCTCCTACTTCCTCAATTCACTCAAGTTCACACCTTTCATAATCAACTCTTTAGTCCTTCTAACTATTTCTTCCTCCCTCCTTGTGTTCCAAAGGGAGTCCTCATCAAATTCCACAAATGTTTCCAAGAAAATGTATGTGATTGGATTCATATGCACTTTTGTTGCATCAACAGGGGTTGCATTGGCACTTTCCCTTACACAGCTAGCTTTCAAGAAGGTTGTGAAAAGGGAAAATTTTAAAAGAAGATAATTAAAACAATTAAAATTATAAAGGAAAACAATAGAAAATTCAAGAAGATAATTAAAAAGAAAAAGGGCAAAACATTTTTTTTTATTCATTTTATAGAATTTCAATTTGCTTTTAATTCTATGTATTGTGCTAAATTGTCTTAGAAGTACATAAATACACATCATAAGAGTATAACTGTTTCTTAAAAATATTACTTTCATAACTTTTTAAAATACAATTTTCATTAAGATGCAACAAACTTAAAACTACTAACAACATCAAAGTTGGTTTAAGTTCTCATTATAATAACCTAGCCAAACATATATGGTTAACAACAATTAAATGGAATTGAAGATATGAACCAACCCGATCTTTTTACATATTGAATTGGTTTTATTTTATCGGGACACCAGGTTGACCCAGATCCACACTCACTCCCTTCTATCACCCTCTTCTAAAGTTGAAGACCCTTTGGTAATGTGAGGAGTGTTTCTCTTTTCGGTTATGATGTCGCTCTCATCCAAATAATGTTGATACACATGCGATATGATGCCCCAAACAGCTAGTACCATAGAAATGGCCTTTATCCCATGCATTTTGTCTTGAAAAAATACCACAGCTAATATAGGAATAATGGGCAAACCCACAACACTTATAGCATTAGAGAATAGAGAAGAAACCTCAAAAATTAGACCAACACAACCAATACTAAAGACTTGCCAGGTTATGGTTATGAAAGTGAGATCAAGCACATAAGAAGCTTTCCCCATCTCATAATCTTCCATTTCTTTCTTTATACTATTCCACTCTCCACTTGCAAAAAGTCCGATTAGAGTAACACAAGTACCTACGAGTTGTTCATACATCATCATATCCATGACACTTTTAAAATTCTCCCTTTTCACAACCTTCTTGAAAGCTAGTTGTGTAAGGGAAAGGATCAATCCATACCCTGCAGATGCAACTAAAGTGCATATGAATCCAATCCAATACATTTTCTTGGAAACATTTGTGGAGATTGATGACTCACTTTGGAACACAAGGAGGGAGGAAGAGATTGTTAAAAGGACTAAAGAGTTGATTATGGAAGGTGTGAACTTGAGTGAATTGAGGAAATAGGCAAATAAAGCATTGAACCCTAATTGGGATGAGCCTATAAGTGTAAAAGTAGAGACAGGGAGGTACATTAGCCCTAATGAAAATAAATAACAAATTAATGCATTCATTAGGCCTATTGAGACATAGACAAAAGCTAGCATATATATAGATGATTGATTTGGATCAACAATGATATTATTATTTGTGGTAAGTTTTTTGGATGATAAGATGAAAAAATAATATGGTAGTAGAATTGGGAAACCAGCAACTTGAACAATGGTTGCCATCCATTTACTCTTTCCTCCTTTTTCATAATATAATCTTCCTAGAAGTGTTGCAGATGATTGGCCTACTAAGACAAATGCTGCATAAATTGCTACCTTGAAATAGTAGATTTTTTTATTATTGGTCATCATTGATCCATTCATTATTTGATCTTCGAAACTATTTTCCTCCAATGAAAATGTTTCTTTGGCTTCATTGACTTCTACAAAAATAGCACAAATTGATCAATACATCAACTTAGATTATATATCATTGGTATTGGAAAAATTTGGTATATTTACATGTAATTTTAATTTGTATCCGAAATTGTTAGGCCTGTTTGGTTTTAAGAAACATTTATTTATTTATTATTGTATTTTTTTTTTCAATTACTTCTAAACAAATAAGTTTGACAATAGGCCACTTTTACATTTAAAAGTGAAAAAATATATAATGTTCCAAGCAACAGGTGAGTTGAGAGACACCATAAAAATATATAATTCTCAAATATTTGTATAATTATACAAAATATATAATTCTCAAATTAAGGTTGATTTTAATTTTCAATAACCTACAATTTTTTTTTTTTTTTTTTAAGAATATACTAACAAAATATTTACTTTTAGGAATATGGTAATAAAATATTATAACTTCGTAACATAATTAAAGTGCTCTTTGTGTTTTTGAAAGATATTATTAATTGTTTGAATATATAAGACTTACAATTTCATAACATAGTGAAGTGCTCTTTGTGTTTTTGAAAATACAAGATGAGAGTTACATACCCATTTTGTGAAGTGGTAGTTCTTGAACTTCTCCCATATATTTCGAAGGTGAAATAAATTAAGTTTGAGAGAAAAATGAAAGAAAATAGTGAGAGTTAAGACAGGGAGCAGTTTTATTTAAGAGAGAAAAATGCAATGCAAAACGAAAAAGTGGTCCACATGAGTCTCATTCGTGAAAGGGACATCCCGATTAAGGTCCTACTAATTGCAAGTTGAAACTAGCTATAATATACAAAAGTTATTATTATTCCGAAAATATTACTGTACACTTCATTTGGGTGTATACGGAAAAAAGAGAAAACAAATAGTATGATGATGTGTAACAAAAAAAGTTTGATGATATGATATGAATAGAGAGATAAAAAGAAAATAAAGCGTTGAACGAGTATATGAAATTTAGAAATGTCTATTTATCATTGGAGTAATCATATTTGTATAATTATTTTGTGACAATTTTATGACACCCTCTTACTTTCATCTTCCTTTAGAACAAAAACAAGAGAGAGAGAATAAGAATATAATGAAAGTATGAGAATCATAGTTCAAGTGAGAATCAATTTTAAAAGCAAAATTAATTCAATGACATTTCTGAAATATGTCCAAAATCTAGATAGTACGACATTTTGCCTATGAAATTTGACGAATGCGCGTGGTAAAGTATCTCGCATGTGCGTCTCCTAGTATTTTATTTGTTTGAAAATGAGATAAAATTAAAAAAGAAATACTACATAGCCCTTCATCTCGCTCCTGCTCAACAACGTCGATGATAGTTTCAACTTCCCAATCAGTGAACTGTCTCTCGCATTAACGCATCTACAAGATACTAAGACACGAACCATTTCATTAGTTATCTAGGATTCATTCAAGCAATCTAACAGTGTTGATGTCTAGATTAAATTCAGAAGCTTGTTAGGAATTGGCTTTTCTATAAGTTGGAAACAATTGCAACTTCTGCCATGACGAAACCGTTGCAAACCCAGTGAATTACAAAGCCTATTTCAACGACTTTTGGTTGTTATCTACTGCCACAAATAGAAGCATAACCCCAAATCGAGGACTAAGAGATGTGTGTTTAGGTTGAAAAAGTGGGTCAAATACACAATCATGGAGATGAGTCCACTTTGCAGGCGATAATGATGGTATTATGCTGATGCGGGTGTAGCAATGAACATTATTTCAGATTTAAGTATTCATGGTTATTCGTCGAATCCTATTCCTGCCATTAATCATTTCCCATTAAAAACACCTAGAAAATGGATGGATCGAAAAATAATGCAAAACACCCAACAACAAAAGAAAAAACACAAAAAGGCCCTAAAAACACCACAAACTCTATAAAGGAAATGAGCTCCCTCTGCCAGAAAGCAAAAAAAGATGCCCAACGGATGGCAAGGCAGAGAAATGTACAATCCTGCAACCACTCCCAAATGAAAACAGACCCGATCATTGCCATAGGGCACTATCATATCCAAATAACGAGGTACACGTCGCACTCATAGTACGAGCAGGTGCTAGCAGTGCACTTCTCCAAGAAGCACTTCCAGGCTAGAAGTTTTACTCTATCTACTAAATGATCCACTATGGTTAAACCTCCAATGGAGATTAAATCATTGCGGGAATTTCAGATAGACCACTCAACATCATGCCAAATTAAGAGTAAACTAGACATATCTTTCTTACCTCACCAAAGTCCTAGAAAACTATAAAACTACCCAACTAAACGAAGAGACATGAAATACTTCTTCTTCTTACGAAATAAAAACTGTTCCCAGGATCAGAGTCTGATAGAGTTCAGAGTCTTAATGCAGCGGATAGATAGTAAGAAAGCAGAGAAAGAAAGAACACAAACAATTATATAGGTTCCTTCCACAAACCGGAAGTAGTCATGTCCCCCTTGCACTTCCAAGGAGAGTTTCACTAAAATGTAATACCAAATTACAAGTTGCTCAAACACACAGTAAGAGACTTCTCAATGCTCAAGGACAACTCCAAGAGACTTCCTTTGCTCAATCGCAACTGAAAGAGACTTCTATGCTCAATCACAAAAGAAAGAGACTTCTCTAAACAATTACAAAGAATTGAAAAGGGTTTTGAATACTTGATATACAATCAGATGTATTCACAAAACAATGCAAACATAACAGACTCTGTTTTTCTAGACACTTAAGAATTCTAAGATATGAACTTTTGTAAGAATTCTCTAAGTTGTTGATGTGAATTTTGCAGCGTTTTGGCTCAGAGAATATGTGTTGGTCTTGTTGTCATATCCTATTTTTCTTCAAGTCTTCATCCCTACTTATAGAGGATTTGAGAGACGTTGAGAACTAGCCGGTACATCAACTTGTCTTGGCTGAAGCTTTGATTTTTCACCATTGATCATTTGCCTGATTTGATAATTGTCCTATGAAGAACCAATTTCAAATCCATTCCAAATACAGAAGGAACAATGTGTGAAAATATTACTGTTATTCTTGTCTTGATGTAGAGACACGATGCAGAGATGGTGGTTGCAGAGGCAGACGCAGAGTTAGTGGATGTACACTTCGTACACTGTACTTTGTCAACGCTCTTAAGCTTCTGGTGAAGTAGCTTCTGATGACTTCATCTTCAGGAGCGCTTTTCTTCAGGAGCATTTTCTTCAGACGCTTTAAGCTTCAATATAAATTCCTTTGCTCTTTGACTTGTTCAACCAGAACCTCTATGAATAAGACTTTGATTATGGTCATGTACACTTGAACAAATGTTTAGCATATCCAATTGACAATTTTTAATACCTTGTTATCATCAAAACTTAGAAAGGTGATTTTGCGAAACACCCTTTGTTCCAACAGATAAGAGATAAAAAAATGATCGACTGACTCCAAGGGATCTCCACAGAAAACATATCCAACACTACCCATAGGCAAAGCCACCCCGTGCCTGCTAAGATTTTGTCTTATCGGATCTTAAAGGAACTGTCGAGAAAAAACAATCACCTTCGTAGAGGCCCAAGACTTCCACACCCTAGCAAGGGTTGCAGTTACATCCCCCACGGCACCCGTGGCCTCCCGACCTTGAAATCAAACACAAGTAAACCTTAGTTTATTTTTGTTCTTCTTTATACCATAACATAGATAGTGAACTAGCTGGTTTATATTTACGGTACACATATACCCTAATATTTTTTTTAAGGACACATACTCTAATATAGATAGCGAACTAACATTGAAATACATTCTAGATTTTATATTAGGTTAGTGAAATTATTGCAATTGAGAGTGGGAGACGGATTGAGTACATGCATATCTGATTTGTATAATTACTTTTTGAAACTAATTAGAATTAAAATTCTTTGTAAAATGAATTTTATTTAAAAATGAATTGAACAATAATTTTAAATGTAAAAGAAACTATATTTAAAATTAAAAGTTACAAATCATACTTCAAATGAGAATCAATTTTAAAGCAAAATTAATTTCAATGGCATTACACAAATAAGTTAAAATCCTATAATCAGTTTCTAGTCTCCCTGCCTTGAAATCAAACGCAAGTAAACTGTAGTTTATTTTGTTCTTTTTATGATTAAAAGTAAACTATAGTATTACGTTAAATTTCACGTAAACCACAAAGTATTCCACTTCTATTCCATCCGTAATGGCTAAAAGTATAGAGGGAAATGACATGCGTGAAATAATTGAGTTTATTGACCCCATTGAGGCATGTACCAATTTGCTTAAAATAAAAATACCGATAAGACGAATTCAAACAAGGAAACCTCAAGCCCCACACGTCTCTAAAATAATTTGTCCACTCCTATTACCTAGTGTTTTTGGACACATCTTATATATTCTTTTATGATGGGGTAATTCTTCTTACCAAGTCTCAGAAGTACTTTTTCGAAGAGTTTCTCTACCAGTGAAAGAATTTCATTACCTTGCAGCGATAAATCATGATACTATTTATAGATTGAGACTCTTTAATACATGGAAACAAAATATATTTCATTAGTTTGATAAGAGTTGTTTGTTTGTTTAAAAGACTATAGCGGTGAAACTCACAAATGTTAAGTAAACTTTGCATTTTTTTAATGTCAAATATCTCTTCAATTTTTTGAAGGTCAGAAATGTACTTAGGAGACAGTTTAAATAGAGTTAAAAGACTAAACTTTGCATACATCAGCTTATTACACATAAAAGAATGAACACAAATGAGATCAGATATTTTTATTTCTCAAATTAGGACTTATTTTAATTTTCAATAATCTACAATTTTTAAATGATAAAATAGTTTGGAAAATATATTATATTGCTGTGTCTTTCTCTTGATAAACCTCTCTATTTCTTTTTATAAAAATAGAACCACAATCCAACGAAAGCAAGGGCAAAATTTTACTTTATTTTTATAATAGTGAAAATTGTTCTTTACTATACATACGTCATATATATACTTCTAAAAATTAAGACGCAAGTTGAACACAACTTACTAATGGGTTTTAGTTAATGAATGATCGTTTGAAGAATCCAAACTTAAATAATGTTTCAAAGAATCTTTTGTGAGACTTCACTTACTGTTTGTCGAACTCTAAACTACCAAGACGGCTTCCACTAGGACCTTGAGAGCTAGGACAAAAAATGATAGTAAGCATAATATTATATTGGAATTTATTGAACTTAAAAGCCAAGTGATTTCATCTGAAGGGGTTTACTTAGTTAAGTCTGCATACGACTCTCTCTCAGATGATGTTTTGGGGGCAGGAGGGAGGGCGTAGAGCTGTCTTATTTGCTTGTGCGGGTAAGGAGTAGTTGGACACCTTATAAGATTCAGGTGTTCTCTTGGCAACTTATGCTAGATAGGATCTCAACTAAAGCTAATTTGCTTAAGCAAAAGGTTATTATTGAGTCGGCTAGTGCTGATTGCCCTCTCTTTGGGGGTTGCATTGAGATAGTGGACCATCTCTTTGTTTTGCGTGGGGATGCCCCTTATTCTGGACTGGTCAAAGACCTGAGCTTAACCACTCAGGCCCTTACACATATGAATCCGAGATACCCCAATCCCTCGTGGATTGGAAAAGCCAACTCAGATGGACTCAAACGACGGGACGTCAGACCCCGATGAGCACATCGAAAACATTGAAGCTGTCCTCACGTACCGATTGGTACGAGGAGAAGTCAAGTGCAAGCTCTTCGTCACCACCTTAAGACGAGGGGTAATGACGTGGTTTAAAAACTTAAGGAGAAACTCCATAGAGACATGGGGTGACCTCTGCCACGAGTTTACCACTCACTTCACGGCCTCAAGGACCCAGCCCAAAACTGTGGCGTCCCTTGAGGCCATTGTTCAAGGAAGAAGTGAACCTCTGCGAGATTACATCGAGAGGTGCAACAAGGAAGCGGTCCAGGTACGAGGTGCTGATGAAAACATGAAACAATACCTGATCACCAAGGGTCTACGCGAAGGCACAGATGTCAAGAAAGATGTTCACCATGACCACCCTGAAACCTATAATCAACTCCTCGCAATTGTAAAGACCTACATTCTCTACGAGGAAGAGGTCTACGCTGATAGCCTCAATAAGGCCAGGAAGGAGGAACTTGTTGCTGAATCCTCGAAAAAGCCTTTCCTTGAGAAAAAGAAGGAAGACAAAGCTTCTCGTGAAGGCAAAGGACCAGGCGGTCGCTTCACAGAATACATTCACTTGTCAATGTCTAGGGAGAAAATTCTTGCTGAGATCTCCGTCGCTGAACTGAAGGACGCTGCGGTCAAACCTGTAACACCCTATTTATTTATTTGATTATTTTGGTTGAGTTTAGAGTCTTTTATACGACTTATATGATTTATGTTGATATGTGACAGGTTATTGTGTATTAATATTTTATTAAGTGGCTTTATTTTATTATTTAGTAAGATAGGTTGGAAATTAGAATAGTTAGACTTGAAGGGGGCTGAATTAGAATTAATTAGAAATAAGTGGAGTTAATTAGAAATCTGTTGAGGTTAAAAGATATAAAAAAATAAGAGTCAGACAAGTTAGGTTTTACAAAGCTTTTGGGAGAAAAGAGGAGAACCAAGAGAAGAGGAGAACCAAGAGAAGGGAGAGCTCGTAGAGTCTTGTAATCACCTAATCTAAGGTAAGGGTGGGACTATCATTATCTAATCTTAGGTTATATAATTTTGAAATTGAATTTAGCATGTAGTTGTTGTTGTTGTTTTGTGAATTTGGGAATTAGGTTTTGGGATAGAAATTGGTTGTTAATTGAGTAGAAAATCCATTGAATTCGTGTACAATTGATGTTCAGGTTGTAGAATCATCATAGGTTGAGTTCCCTATCAAATTTGGGATTGGGGTAGATGAAAATTGGGTTTTTGGGGTGAAAAATCGTTCTTCCCGACAGAAGTCTGTCACGACTCGCCACGACAAGTAATCTGCTCGCCACAGCGAGCTGTAACGTGACAGAGAGCAGTGTTTGCTTGCCACTAGCTCACCACGGCGCGTGGGCTAGCTCGCCACGGCGAGTAAGTCAGCCCGCGAGGCGAATTACATAGTAGCAGTGTACCTTGTCATGTTCTTGCGCTGTTTTCACATGCTTATGTTTTGAATTAGCCTTTGGTGTGAACATGAAAGTCTTAGGTAATATTGTCAGTTTTCAGAATGGCTAGGTCCATCATGAATAACTTTGATTGATGAATTGTTATATGAATGAACACATTGATGAATTACTATATGAATGCATATGTTGATTAATATGATGTCATATGATGTTGCTCATAAACGATGAATATTATGGAATTATGATGTGGAGTCGTCGTTGTTGTTGTTGTCGTCGTTGTCGTTGATGTCGTCAATATCGTTGAAGTTGTACGTTTTTGTTGAATAAGTTGTTGAGTCCATGCATGCTCATATAAAGTTGGGGGCTCATGCCCTGTTGAATGTTTAATCATTCATACCACGTTGATTTTAAGAGTCTATGCTCTACACGTTGATTTAAGAGCCGATGCTCTACACGTTGAATTGAGAGCCTATGCTCTAACACGTTGATTGGTACCACATGCATACTGCATAGTCATGTTGCTGTTGTGTCATTGCATTGTCGCGTAGTCGTCGTCGTCGAGTTGTTGTTGTTGTTTTAATGTCAAACAGAAATAATTGAAGAATTATGTGAAGTATTATTGTTGTTTAGTTGTTGTTGTTTATGTTGTTAAA
>Ga0315914_1001330_pt1 | contig 36538 bp, 15 predicted proteins | sample MpolenodulesMG_FD_203920 | JGI IMG/M metagenome (GOLD analysis project Ga0315914, IMG submission 203920) | Medicago polymorpha root nodule microbial communities from Los Angeles, California, United States - elongated nodules | ecosystem: Host-associated > Plants > Roots > Nodule | place: USA...
CTACCAAACGATGATTGTATCTCCCCAAATTGGTTTGCCAACATCTCATCTATTTTTTCCCAACAAGTACCCAAATCACCCTTGGAGGTGGACAAATATTCCTTCACCACAAAAATATATTCCTCCATCTATTTCTGGTTTTGGGGGAAAAAAAGCAATGACAGTTAACTACTGTTGAGGCCAGCAGCAGTTGACTGCTGCCGGTTTTCCCACCGGTAGTTAACTATCTCTGGGGGCCCTAACGTAATTTACTTGTGTTAATGTGAAGCTATGGATGTTAAAAAAACAATTTTCTTGGTGGATTTAGGTAACCTAACTCATTCGTTCTCATTTGATTGCTTGGTCCACCGGACCTAATCCCATTTTGTGTTTGGCAATGCAAATGGGGAATATATATAGGAACATTGTTTGATAATTTAAAACAAGAAGATTTTACATTTCTAATACATAATGTATTAAAAATTAAAATATTTAAAGTTTTTTAACAAATTAATTTGTTTAATTGAATTTTTTAAACATTTTTCTTAAGGCATTTATGAGTACTACTCGTTGTATGTTTCTTAGAATCGATTCAGGTTCCTCAATTATTTTGAGCTCAATTAATTGTTTGGTTATTCATTGTATTTTTCATTACTACCAATAATTCATCATCAAATGTTAGTTAGGACTTAAAAATATAAAGGCTTTTATATCGATTTTTCAGAATTAAATTGGCACAACGTGCAAGATATTTATACTTTGGGTTTCTTAACACGTGCCTTAAAGACACATGTTAACATTTTCCTATTTTAAAATGTATAAATACTTTAAAGTTAAAGTAAAAATTGAAATGTTTTTTTTATAAATCGACGTGGTTCATAAGATGGAGATCCAAAATATAAATGATAGAATTATTTAAAATTATAATGATAAAAATATATATTGATAACTTTTAAAATAATAAAAAAGTAGTATAACACAACTTAAAAAACATTAATTTTAAAATGAAAAAAAAAGATAAAACATTTAATTACTCTTAAGACTTAAGAAAAATTTAAACACGCTAAAAGCAGAAGAAACCTTAATGTGACAAAAAATACATGATAAATTCAGGAAAGCGAATTTCCACATTGTGTGCAATTTCAAACCAAAAGGAAGCAAAGATTATCAAAGGTGTGAAGGGAATGGTGCTTGGGGGTGGAGTCGAAAAATAGATGTTTTTTTTTTGTTAATTCAGCTTACAAGTTAGTTGAGGAGTGTCTTGTTCAAGAGGAAAGTAAGGATTTTTTTTAATGGATAAGGTGTTTGTGGAGTGCTTGTGTGATGTACCTTGTGAACCTTTGGATTGTTGTTTCTCTTCTGGGGTTATAGTTTGTTTGTGACTTCTTAGTTTGTATGAATATTCTAAACACCTTTTCTTGTCATATTTATAACCATCACACCTTTTTATTTCTATGAACATGAATATTGCGAGTTTATTTATAATTTAATCATTTCTTGGTTTTAGCAATTTGGAAATTTATATTGTTCTTGATTCATGTAATTTTTACCAATCTGAATGAATGTATCACTTTTAGTAAGAAAAAAAAAGTTAGCAATACCCATTTTGACATCCAATTTGATAAATAGATTTTGACTTTTACTCATATAGTTGTCTCTAGTGTGTGTGTATATATATATGGATAAAATTATGATATATAAGTAGAATATTACAGCCTAACTTCAGTGAGATAAAATTTGACTGTTTTTTAACGATAAATATTAATAATTAGTTATTATATAAGTTTTTCACCTTCATCTAAATTTAAACTCAATATCTCAAATTCTTTATCTCTTAACTCAAATTAATTGATCTATCAAATCTGCCATAAAAGTTGATCGTCGCTGTTGATAATCGAGTATATATTAGAATAATAAACTTTGCTGTGAGAAAATGACACCAACCAAAGCCCTTAATTCACTTATTGAAAGATAAAAACCATCACCCTTACCCTTAAAAGCATACCCCACATATAATTAATTAATATCCATGATTGTTGTTGTTGTTGATAATGGATGAGTCCAAGAATAAAAATAAGAGAAAAAAGAATAGACTGTAAACGAAATAAGCACGTGCTCAAAAGGATACAAAAAATACAAATTACACGTATATGAAAGTATGACCATACATTTTACCCTTTCTAAAAAAGATATGGGGACATTAATCAAAATTCAAAGCTTAGAAAACGTGATAATGCAAGAGCCAAGAGGCCATGGATGATGGATATGGGTCCATTTGGCACATGACATGACATGAGTGTTTGTCGTTCATACCAGAACCTTGCAGGCTTTAACAAATTATATTTTATTTTACTGATATATCACATGTTAGTAAATACTTTATGAATATGAATGATGACAATACTTATTTTATTTACTTATTTACGGACGTTGTTTCTTTATTCCCAACTTTTTTTGTCTCTTGGCATATTCTTTGATACCTTCATGTCACAGTGTTGCCATTCTGTAGCGAATAAGTATGTACGTTTGAATCTATGAGTGATGAGACTGATGGTGATTTTAGAAATATAAAATAAATTTTTATTGTTACACGTACGACGTGGTTAAATATATATTGAGGAGAATTTAGTTTGAACTCTATATTCTAATTTCCATTTTAGATTTGGATCTTCCATAATGATAAACTGTATCTTCTATAATGAAGAGTATGTTTTCAACAAGTCAAAATTGAATTTAGGATATTTATAATTAATTTTGATATGTTTGCATGTTTAACGTGGAATAAGCTCTAAACTTAAATTGAAAATTTGAAGCTTTTGACTTTTATAAATTGTAATTGTCTTTTAGCTTTTAATTTATTGATCAACTTACTTTGATATGAGTTTGTGTAAATATAAATTATTTTACATTTATTTAAGAGGGAATTGAGTAAATCAAGTGATTCGTACTAAAAGATAAATAGTTAAAGGTTTTGAATTCAAACTTACAAAAAAAAATTAATATTCAGTTAAAAACATATTTAATCACCGCATAAACACACTCAAAAAATATAACTAACACTTAAAACAACCTTTGCAGCTTTTGCCAGCAACCTTCCATGCGTCCACCTCACCTGCATTTTGCAGTGTGGATGGATAGGGTCCATGTGAGTCCATGCCTCTAGAGTGAAGGACAGGTTCTTCAAAGGTGTGGGAATAATATTGTAGGACCGAGGGGAAGCAACTACCTTCATCTAATTACATATTTTTTTACATATCCTGAACTAATTTGGAATGACGTCGGATTTGGACAAAATCGTGTTGAAAACCATGACAACGCAGGAGCTTGATATACTAACTTCAGAATTTTCACAACAACTGTATATTGGAACGCAGTATTAGATTGGCAAACATGTATTTAAACACACACTAAATGAGTCAAGTCTCTAGTTGGCACATTCTTTTTGTTGCGCATGGACTTCCAATAAAAACTAAGACTAATATCTCAAAATATAAATTCTATTCAAAGTCATTCATATCATTTTTGTTGGGTTACGAGGGGACTGGGAGACCGTCCACATCGAGGCTAGAACAACACACTAGTGAGAGACGTCACATTCTTACCCAAAATCTTAAGACAATGGATTTATGTGTCCTCTTACTTATAAGGTGTTAAACCTTTACTTTTCTATCTGATATGGGATATATAACTTACACTTGCACACAACAATTTTATGAGTTTTAGGCTAAGTTTGAGAAAAGGATCCCTTAAATAATACTTCATAATTTTTTTTCTTGATAAACAATGAATGTGACACACTTTACTTATGGTGACATCTCAAAACATCATGTGTCAAATGCACCTCACCCTATGTACTAATAATAAAAAAGAATAACAAAACAAAAAATGTTAGAGGTCAAACCAAACCTAACAAAGCTAAGTAAAACGATACGTAGGCATATCAAACGTATACAAAAAAATCAGGCCTAATAAAAGAAGGATATATAGATCACCCTTAAGAATCTACATTGTTTTCCAAAATATTGACAAAAAAAGAAGCTTCACTTTTAACGAGAAGTCATAAGATTGCAATTTATTCGAGAATTTTGAGATACAAAATCATTTTAAATGTGTTCGATTCCTCAAATATATTTTTCATAAAAGTAATTGTCATATAAACAACAATAAAATTAATAGTTGATTCTCATGAATTCTTGATCAAATAATTTGTTGTAATAAATATTATGTTAATTTAAATGTATTATGAATTCTCTTCATAAAAAAAAATGTATTATGATTCTTGATCAAATAATAAAATGTGATTAATTCTTGACAATTTGTATTATGTCTCTTTAAATTGTAATATTCATTTATGTCACTGTTTAATCACAATTTAGATTATAAAATTCAAAGTACAACAAATAAGCTTCGAATTATAAAATCCAAACGAAAAAAATGATCAATTTGAAGACACTTGAGAAGTGAGTAGGGTGAGAAAAGAAATTCCAAAAATAAAAGTTGAATGTCAGCTGGGCTTAAGCCTGTTAAGATTTGGGGCATTTTGAATAGTTTTGCAAAAAAAAAAATAGAGCTACTGGGCTTAAGTCTATTGAAACCTTTTTATATGTTTTATTATATACAGCGCCATAAAATGAAGCCTTACTATATACACCCATTCCCTACAGGGCTGGGACCTAAGCCGTCCCACTCTTGACCTATGTCTAAGTTCGGCCTTGATTCTATTAAAGGGAGTGATCTTCTCCAACCGATGTTCTTCTATATATACTAATATGTAATAAGATATCTTTTTTGGTAGTGATGTAATAAGATATCTAACCACATACTTAAAAGACTAAGTTATTTGTTAAATGCACCTTAAAAAAATTGTTAATGTGTCTCACTATGCTATTCTATAATACTAATAGAGAGGTGAAAAAAATACAAAATAATACTTATTGCCAAAATAAATTCCACCTCATTCAACTTTTCTATCATCTAATTTTCAAGAAGAAAGCTCAAACAAAAGGCCAAGTAAGATAAAGTACATATTTCACATTTTAAATTACTAATGAAGTTAGTATCGACCTGGAGGAGTTGTGTTTCCTTTTAACATATAATGCTTAACATATAATGCGCAATTAGATCTTGGTAAAGCTATGAAAGACAAAAGGTGAAGTCAAATGAGAGTACAAGGTAAGAAAAATGCTTATAGCGAGGTGGAAATACACAAAACAAGACTTAATGCCAAAACACTAGATGTAAAACCATAAATTAGACTTTGCTTGATTCAGAATCAAGTAACAAATCTACCAATTAGATTTGAAGTCAACATTGCTAAACAATCATCTTGAAGATGTCTACATTGAATCACCATTAGACTAGAAATTTGAATGAATTAGTGCAAGACTTTGCGTGAACAATAAGATTTGACAATAAAAGAGAAACAAGTTATATATACTAGGGGTGGGTATGGTTCAGTTCGGGATGAAAACTGAACCGAACTGAACTGTTTGCTAAATTTAAAATAACTGAACTGAACTGTTTGCATTTCGAACTGAACTGAACTGTTTCAAACCGAACTGAACTGTTCCGAACTGAACTGAACTGTTATTATTGATCCCTTTGAAAAAAATATGAAAAAAACAAATGAAATTGAATTTTAGTTACCGAACTGAACTGAACTGAACTGTTTCGAATCGAACTGAACTGTTTTGAACTGAATTGAACTGTTTTAGTTCAGTTTCAAAACTGTTAGTAATAGTTCAGTTTTTTTGGGTTCAGTTCAGTTCAACAGTTCAGTTCAGTTTTTGGTTTTTTTGCCCACCCCTAATATATACTTTGAAATTGAAATATGATAAATATAAAACTTCTTAAAGTATCTATATAAATATTATGAACTACATAAAACATAGAAAATAACTTGAAGTGGGGTTTAAATATAGAATATCATAAAATTAAAATCTAGAGTTGTCTAAATATATCTATAAATACTGCTTGTACTTGATTTTTTTTAACTATGAAAATTATAAGTCCTTTCTCCCTTAAAAAACACTTCTCTCAATCTAACATAACTAGCTCACAAGCTACGATTTTACCGTAATTACCTTGTCCTTATGTTGGGGAGTTTATGTGGTCCACGCTTCGTAATATATTTCTACTCTCTTATTAAAGTTAGGATGTTCCAGAACTTATATCATATTGAATACCCATGCCATGCTTCTACGAAATTGAACAAAGAGAAATAAGAAAATATCACGTCTTATTTTCTATTCTCGTTGGTCAAATAATTTCTTTACGCACATGAAAGAATAAAAAGAAGAGGGGAAAACTCCATATGAATGAAATTTGAAAATATGCAGATCAAATGAGAAGGAGAATAAAATATAATTTCAAATATAGTCACAAACAGATCCAAATCCGCAATAAAATAATTTACCAAAAGTGACCCTCGTTGGCAATGTTTCATCAATTATTTGAAAACCATAATCAACAGAAAAACATATATAAAGCTAATTGATAAACTCCCTTAAAGTTTGTCCCAATTATTTATGTTACCATTTCCAAATCCAACATGCAGCACAACTTTGAACAATCATCATGTAAATAACTTGCTTCTTACTAGTGAGCTTAAAAGCCCATCCGAGCCCATAGCTGCTAGTACATCGACATAGTAGGAATGGGCTTGACAATATTAGATTTTACACATTCACACAATTACTAAATTGGTGGTTGTTGGATCAAAATCGGATGATGTAGATTTTACACTATGAGTTAAATAGAAAAAAAATTAAAATCTACTTGCTTTATACACGATCCGATCTCGATCCAGTGATAACCGATGTGATGATTACTTGAATGCATGCTTTAAGATTCCCTTGTTATGCTAATTACTAGCTGAGCATTGCATACCTCTCCTTGATTCACAAAGATCACATGAGGAGAGACCTTCCACTAGTACTCTTCTTGTCGATGGAAGAAGAATGAGAGGTAGCAGTTAGAGCCTGTGTTGGGCCTGAGTCAGATCCCAAACTCGAAGCAATGTTGCCAACATGAAAGTGCTTCTCTTGATTGATCCAGTGTCAGAGGAAACACTTATGCTTGGATTCAAGGATAGAGGAACGATATTGTTAACAAGAGGCTCAGAATTAGGGGAAAGGTTGGCGTTCATGTTGATCGGAGAGACAACGCAGTGATTGGTTCCATGATGGTGGTTGTGAATGGATTTGGCCCCACCAAGATGACATTTTCAAGTTTAGTGTTTCATGCAGATCCATGAAAATACAGTGCAACGAAGAAAATAAGGTGATTGAAAAAGAGTATGAATCAATGTGTATATATAGTCAAAGTAACTTAAAGTGGTGACAAAGAAAAAAAAATGTGAACCTGAAAATTTTATAACCGACGAAGAGAGGGAACAAGGAAGGTCTTGGATTATTTTATTTAATTTATTTGGGGTTTTTATTTTTGATTTTATTTTTTATTGTTTATTTTTCTTATGGCCCCCTACCAATTATATTTTATTCATGGACTTAATTTTTTTTTTTTAAAAATTTGGTATCCGATTTAAGAATCAACTAATTCAAGGAGACCAATCCCACCATAGACTTAAGTTATTAATAATATTATTTAATACTTTTTGTCAAAAATGCATTTATTACTTAGGAACATTGTTTTAAATTTTATTATTTTATGTTTGACTTTTGTAAACCCCCGTTTTATGTTTTTACGTTTTTGTAGTTATTTATTTTTGAAATAAAACACAATAGCTCATATAAATTAAAATATTTTTTTGACTAGGTGTAGATAAATAATTTAATATATGTATTTGAATATTGCAAACAACATTATTTGTGACACTATTTTTTTTTTTTAAAATCACCATTTTGTTGGGTAGAATGAGGGTGACTCGCACCATTTTGGATATGAGTCCATCATTTGAAAATTGGGTCAACATAAACCGGTTAGATCACGTATATTTCACTAAATAAAAAGTAAATTGCTCTTCTCATCATCATTTTTGCTTCAGAACACGAGACAAATACAAAATTTCTCCCAGCGGTAGTTAACCGCCGCTTGAGGTATTTTCGTATTTTTCTCGTGTTCTGGAGCAAAACTGATGATGAGAATAGTATTTTAAAAATAAAAATAAGAGTGTTGAAAAAGAAATATTAGAATGAATACATTTTTTAAGAAAATAAAAAGTTGAATGTTGAAAAGGAAATATTAGAATGAATGCATTTTTTACGAAAATAAAAAGTTGAATGTTGAAAAGAAAATATTAGAATGAGTCTTTGACAAGTGGCGTCAACATTCTTCAATTCAAGTGATATAACAATCCATTTATAGATCCCCGATGCGCCTGAATATCTGAAGGTTGTCTTATGAGTATCTTCTTCATTATCAGAATACAACATGCCATAATTGTAGCCGCTTCATCACCTGACATATCGGCTACCAACATGCCATATTCATCCTTGCGGGTAGCTAGGTTTAAATTTATGTAGTATATGTAGAATACAACATGTCCATTATTCTTGATTACATGTACAATATTTGTTTCTTATCCTCCTATATACATAAACCCTCTAGATTTTATTATCCTAGGCTCTTCAGTGGTTCCAAAGTTAACATCATTTAAGAGATCCTACGCTTCAAAGGTTGACAACTTCTATTGATTTGGTTCTTCGATTGACTGACCTTAAATATCTACAACCAAGGTCCCATTTGTATCCAACTTCTACACCTTATCCCTACCTTCGTCGTTGGTTAGCATAGTAACTCAGACGGTGAATTATCCCTAATGATTTATTGGTGACTGGGTTTTCACTATGTCTTACGTGTTTATCGGTCTGTTGTACGGAGTCGACTGATTTAGATTTAGGATGCCAAACCTGCTTGATCATTTTCTTAGTCATTCTAAACCACGTGGGTTCAAGAATGATATCATGGCCATCTTCATGGTCGGGAAATGATTCGTATTTTTGGGAATCTATTCAATCCTCTTATCGGCTAGCTTAAACTGCCCTCCTTAATAGCCTTTTGAACATCTTTTAGGTACCTGCATAGCGATCGTGGTACTTTTGCGAATTGGTTCGCACATATTCTCCTATAACTCCTTGAAACTGGCGAACCGATATAAGTAGGTAAATATCCAAGAAAGAGGAAGAACCGGTTGAGTAGGAGATAAAAAATAAAGGAAATCCTCTGGTGGCTCAAATAAATTTTCAGTCCAGATATATGCACACCCTTGGGTAACATACACCCCTTTGATCCCCACACACAAATCTAAAATATGGCCACATGAACCCCACACACTAACACACTAAGCACCTTTGTCTCTCATTCTCTCTTCCTTCACCCTATCTTCTCAGTCAGACCATTGTCGTCGTTAACCCCACCTCCCACCGTTGCCCCCTTCCTCCACCCTTCTCTCTCTTCCTTCATTCTCCTCACCATCGACGTTCTCCACACCACTAGATCTAGTCATATATGTCCTAACTATGAGAGCTCACACAACCACCATCATCGTCGACTTTCACTGTTCATATCCAATGCACTCCACCACCATCAGACCCTTGTTTCTTTGGGTTCATATTCGACTTCAAACCTGTTCAGATTCAGTGTCAAATTGCAAAAGTGATAGATAGAATTTCGGCAAGAGAGTTTCAATGAGAGAGAGAGAGGGGTAACTCACATCATATAGAGATGTGATGGGGTTTGGTTGTGTGAGCTAAAGAAGGAAAGAGAAAAGAAAAAAAGTTAAAGATGAGAGAGAGAGAGAGAGAGAGAGAGAGAGAGAGAGAGAGAGAGAAGGCGATGGAGAAAAAGAGGTTGCAATTCAATGGTGGGCGCTGGTGGTGGTGATAGAGAACGACGACGGCGGTGGTAAGGTAATTTTCAGAGAGAGCGGGAGAGAGGGAGAGTTGATCAGTCATGGGAAGAGAGAAGAGGAGGATGAAAGATAAAGTTTGGTTATGAGGTGAATTTATCAAAAAGTCCCTAGTGTATGGAGTGGATAATGTGAGTATAAGAATAAGGGGTGTACATGAAATATTATTCATAAATTCAGCGTAAAATCTCTCTGAAGCTTGAAGAAAGAGAGTGTCTCTTGTTTAATAATGTAAAACCCGGATTTTTGCTAAGATTATTTATTTATTATTTAGTGTTAATAGTGTTTTCACCCCTGTAATAGAGACAATTTCCGGTTTTCGCCCCTATAAAATTTTCGGTTTGATTTACATCCTTGTAAAACTTTTTTTTTTCCTCCAGAAAACACCCCTCCTCCATCCAACTCACCAAATGCGCATATGTGGTGCTGACTTGGTTTTTTATTTTTTATAATTATCCACATCATATTTTATTTTTTAAAATATCTGAAAATTAATTTTCAAAAATAAAAAAATCCAAAAAATATTCAGGTTTTTTTCCAAAAAATTTAAAAAAAGAAAAAAAAAATCAAATATTAAAAGAATCAGAAAAAATATTCGGTTTTTTTTCAAAATTAATTTTTTTTAAAGATTCTGGAGTTTAATTTTCAAAATAAAAATAATTAAATTTAGAAAAAAGTCAGAAAAATATAGTTTTAAAAAAAATTTCTACAAAAAAAATTCTGGAAAAACTGAAATTAAAATTTTAGAAAAAAAATCATTTTTTTACGAAATTTTCGAAATTAAAAAGTTAATTTTTTATTTTTCAATATATATTCATTTATATTAATTTAAGAATAAAAAATCTGAAAATTAATTTTCGAAAATAAAAATTAGAAGAAAAAAAAATCATTTTTTATTCTAAAAAAATTCAGGAGAAATATTTTTAATTTTTCAGAATTTTCAATTCTAACAAAATATGATATAAATTTTAATTCTTTTTATTTTCAAAGAATTTTTTCTAGAATTCTTTATTGGTAGGAAATCTTTAAAAAAAAAAGTTTTTTCATTATAAAATCTGAATATTTATATCATATTCAGATTTTTAATATTTTTAAATTTTTTGGAAAAAAATCTGAATATTTTTCTAATTTTTAAAATAAAACCTTAATGTTTATATCAAAAAATATATAATTTGGAAAAATAATTCCTGAATTTAAAAAAAAAATCAATAAATAAAAAATTTCCTGAATTTTTTTATTTTTAAATTTTTGAAATTATGTTTATTTTTAAATTAATATAAACTAATTTATATCATAGTTTTTTTAAAAAAATAGGCACAAATGCCACGTGTATTCTTAAAAAAATAAAATAAAAAAAAATCTGAATATTTTTTCTGAATTTTAGAAAGGAAAAAATATTTTTTTTCGTTTTTAAAAAATTTTGAAAAAAACAAATCTGTATATAATTTTTGATATTTTTAAATTTAGAAAAAAAATCGTCGATTTTTAAAATTTTTGGAAAATTTTTTGAATATTTTTCTAATTTTTAAAATAAAATCTTAATGTTTATATCAAAAAATATAAAATTTGGAAAAATAATTTCGTAATAAAAAAATAATTCCTGAATTTTAAAAAAAATCCATAAATAAAAAATTTCCTGAATTTTTTTATTTTAAAATTAATATAAATTAATTTATATCATAGTTTTTAAAAAAAAAATAGGCACAAATGCCACGTGTACCCTTAAAAAATTTAAAAATAAAATAAAGTATACAGTCAGCACGCCACATAAGCATATATGCACAGTCAACGTGCCACATAGTGTATCACTTCAGCAAATGTACACAGTCATAAGGGGGAGGGGTGTTTTCCAGAAAAAAAAGTTTTACAAGGATGCAAATCAAATCGAAAATTTTATAAGGGCGAAAACCAGAAATGACCTATATTACAGGGTTGAAAAGCACTATTAACCCTATTATTTATATTTGCTAATTTGCTTATTTGATGTGTTTGATTTGGGATTAGTTGAATTTTAGACGAGAGAGGTATTTTGGTCATTTTTAAGACTAAGAAATTTAATAATCTTGGAAGGAGAGTTATTTTAATAGAGTTAGTAGTTACTTTTGGAATTATTAAGATAGTGATGCATGAGTAATTAGTGGGAGGTTTAATTAAGCTTTTTAATATTTTAGGAAAATAATCTATGAAATTTTACAAATAAAAATTCATTTGTACATCCTCTATTATAAAGTTTATTCTGCTGTTAAAAAAATTATAACTGGTGCAACCCCGGTCTGACCATTAAACTTTAAACCTATGAGTACATCAGTTCAATATTTGTTCTGTTTTAATTACTTTGATATTATCATTCTTTTTTATTTACATTGATTAGTCGACAAAATTTTAAAAATTGCATTATATTTAGATCCAGTTATAATAAGATCCTTCTTTGTCATCGAGGGTGGAGATGAGTTGATTGGGTAGATCAATTGATTTGAGTTAAGGGCTAATGAGTTAGAGGTCATGAATTCAAATTCAAACAAAACAGAAAAATTTATCTAACAACTAATTATTAACATTTGTCACTAAAAGAAGTTAGAAACCAACCATGTTTTAAAGAGTTAAACCAGTTAAATGAAATTAAAAAATAATCAAAATCTATATTAATTAACCGTGAATATGTGTGAACATCCAAGCCCAGAAGTAATTAAGAATTTAGCTAATTTAAGGTCTAATTCGAGATGCTTTTGAGTGATTTTTAATAATGTTTACCACTTTATCTACGGAACAGAATAATTTTAAATTCGCAAGACAATGAACGCAAATTGGTTGGTAAAATTTGGCAAAAGATTGTTGTTCACTTTGACAACCATGTATATATATTCGTGATAGTTTATTAAACTTATCAACTAATGTAGAATGAGTTAATTAGTTCTAATTACAATAATTTTAAAGTCAACTTAACTGCATTTCTTTATATATAAAGGAAAGTTTGTTGGGCCTTTGACCCTCTTTTGTATAAAAAAAGAAAAGAAAAAACTTGTCCAAAAAAAAAGTTTGTTTTAATTTAAATATCGGTCCTGCTAACCGGTGCCTCTGGGGCACTGGTTAATCATATCATAAAAGGTAATTATTACACTAAAAGGAAATTGTTTTTGACTTTATTATAAATTAATTACACAATTTCAATGCATTAACTATTATATAATTTCCTTTTCTATATCCTTAACCAGTGCTACAGGGGAATCGGTTAACATTTCCCTTTAAATATACGGTGTTATCTTAAAGTTACCATCTTAAGTTATAAAAAAATAATTACCTACATGTTTAAATGAGTGAGAGGTGATATTGACACATTCACAATGAGTGACAGTAATTTTAACAAAGACTACTCTTTGTAACTTCAGTTCACAATAACTTGTCAATCTCATCGGTCATACCTCTTAAAAAAAAAATCTCATCGGTCATTCAAATATGCATGGCAGTTCACCGTTTCAAATTAACCGACCTGTTTTTACCATTTTTTACATATTAATAAAAGCGAGAAAATGAAAGAGATCGATCATACTATTTTTACCAAAACACATTATCATGCATTGATGTAATGATGTATTTATCTCTATGATAATTGCAAAGTAAAAAATGTTGAATTGAAAATGGTGCAAATGATATTACTATATGAAACAATTAAAATATATATATAATTAATATTATTATTTTTATCAAGTATTACTAATGGTTAGAATTTATTTTTTAAGGTAGATAAATGAGATGTTCAAGACTCAAACCCCGATCCTCCATATAACAATGCATTGTCCTTGGTCAATGAGTTATATTTACATACTAATTTTGGAAAAAGTGTTCGATCATAAGCACTTTTGCACCGCGATCGAAACAAAAAACCCTAAAATATAGGGGCTGTTCCTTACGTATTAGAAAAGGAAATATCACTCGTGGTTAAAAAAATCTCTATTTTTCTTTAAAAACAAAATCAGAAACTTGTGTTTGTTTCTTGTAATATATATTTTTTAAATGTATCTATTGGAAATATTTTCTTAAATAAGCTAGCCAAGATAACTTCATTTTTTTTTCTGTTTTATTTTTAAAATTTTAATTTATGCAAATAAAGTAGAGCAGAAATATGGAAACGTGCTTTTGTTGTGTAGTTTGGTCCGGTGATATCAATGGTGCAGGTCTTATTAGTTCTTGGATTTTGGTTACAGTCAGGAGTTGTTCTGCATGTAATTTTTTTTTTTTGACAGACTGCATGTAATTTTTAGTGTGTATGGCAAAGTCATTTTTCAAAAGGGGAAATTGAACCTTAGGAGATTTGGTATGTAAATATCACATTGATTAGCCTATGTTTTATTTGGTCATAGAAAGCTAGGCGAGTGGATTGGTATATCTTTTAGCGTTTCACATCACTTTGTTTAATTTGGTCAATCAACAAGCAATTCTGTCTAAAATGTGGTGGTGTGTTATGTTCTAATTTCGTTTGTTTGCGTTTGAATAATTTGCAAAGAGAAAAATAGTAGAGTCTTTAGTAAATTTGGTAAAAAGGAAGTTTAGATACATCAACTTTTCGATAAATTTAAACTACTCTCTTTTTTTTTTTTAGGGAAAATTTAAACTACTCTCTTACTAATGGCGGAATGCAAAATATAATATGCTAATTTTATTTTTGGTCATCAAAACCGGTGATTTAGTCATTTTATTTGCTTAGGCATCGGCTAAAAACTTTCTTTTTCCCCGTGCTCTATACTTTTTGAATTGTAATGTATGTTAAACTCAAGTGTTCTATCCTAGTACATCTTGTGTTAGATAGAATACATTTTTTTTAGTAATATATTTATTTTTTTGGACTAAATTTACTTTTATCCATGATGGAGTTGCAATTTATAAAGCCTAGTTTAAGATACCATTGATAAGTCCTCGTGAGCTTGACTCAGTTGGTATGAACAATATATAAAATATGCAAGGTCTGAGGTTCGAACCCCGGCCACCACAAAAAAAAAAGATGCCACTGATAAAACCGGAATAGGCGATAACTTTCGTTTGTGTTTTCACTGTAACATGTGTTTTTGACAACTTCTTTACGAGAAATACTTAAGAAAAACCCAAATGTAAAATGTTTGAGCGCATTTACATGAATGTTTCTTTAAAGATAAAATGATTAATTATTGAAGTTGAATGATGTTACTAATTTATTTATCATTTTTTTAAGGTTAAATATGTTTTTGGTTCCTATAAAATTGGGAATTTTCAAGTTTAGTTCATACTTAATTTTAATAGTTTTTTTAGTCCCTACAAAAAAAAAATTGCTTAGTTTTTTTAGTCCTTGCTAAAACAAAGTTTGTTAAATTATCCCTAAACTCTTAAATTTTTGAACGATTTTTTTGAATCAAGTTTAGAACACTATGAAAGGTTCATTTGCTAAGATTTAGAACTTTTTAACATGAAGCGAATTAAATATGAATTTTTTAAAACAACAAAAGTTAAAGATAAAATTAACAAAATCTGAATGTAGAAATCAAATTTTACGATAATTTTTTGTGAAGTAACTTTTAATAATGTTCTTAACACGTCTGTAAAAAATTGTTCAAAAACTTAAGAGTTTAAATATAAATTAAACAAATTTGAATTGAGCAGAGACTAATATTAAGTGCAGAAAAAAAATCAGGGACTAAAAAAACTATTAAAATTAAGTAAAGATTAAACTTAGAAGGACTCAATTTTATAGGGATCAAAAACATATTTAACCATTTTTTTTATCATTGTGTATCTAAATAATTTTATTTGTGTTTGTATCTATAGAAGTCTTTATCCTTCTTTGTATTCATCTAAATTCTTCTCTACTATTTTAATGTTACGCCGTGACAGGAAAAAAGGTAAGTAGTACCATGTATTTTGGATTGGGATTGAAGCTTTACAACGGCTGTACATAGGATTTGCACATTTGGTCATCGAAGGTTCTCCGGTATTTTAAAACCAAGAACCTTACTTTTCAAAATTTGGTTAAATGTATTGATCGGAAAAAAACAAATTGGTTAAATGTATCATTTACTTCGAGGCTGAAAATACTTACGTATTCAAATTTTTTTCTTTTGTTTTTCATACATTTGTCCTTTATTTTGTCAAAACAACATGGACTTTATTATTAATTTGTAAAAAGAAAACTGTGCTCTAAAAACTTCATGCATATTTCGTTAGTACTACTAGAGTACTACTAGTAATAATGGATTTATGGAAATGACTAATCAAAAATTTTAGTCAAGGGACATCCGAAATAATTTTGGCTAAAAATATAAATACAATAACTCAAAATATATTTATGTGTTAAATATGTTTTTTGTCCTTATAAATATTCAACTTTTCGTTTTAGTTCCTCTAAAAAATTTCTTCTTTTGGTCAATCTCTAAAGTAAACTCATATTGTAGAAAAATATAAGAACATTACATCTTTTATTTATTCTGAATTCAATGTACAATTTATTGTATGTAAAAGATATTTATTGTTGGCTTGTTACGTGAACTTATCTCAGAGGTACCCAACATAGCTCACAAGTCACAATCACACTTGTTTGCAATGAACCAATTCAATTTAGCCTCTCAAGACTCCAAATAATCATCAAGCTAAGTAAAATAATAAGATTCAAAGAATGTTTACAAAATATTGTCAACCAACCAAAGAGATTTTCAGATTGATAACATAGTTCACACTCAAATCTTTATAACGTTTGTGCTATGCTAAATTTTTATATTGTACCAACCTAGATCAAATGGAGGAGCAAGGTAAGAAAAATCCTTTAAAAATAAATCTAATGTTAGTGTGTCTAAACTATTTTATTATTTGATTCGATGGGCAAAAACTAATTTGACCATGATGGAAAATTTTATTACTTCCATATACCAAATGTCACTTCGATCTAAACCTTATAATTTTCTTAGCAGCCTTAATTGCTACTTCCTCGGTCTCATAATATTAGTCGTTTAAGGTTTATGTATGCTTATTAAGAAAATGATTAATTGTGTTGATTTCGATGACAAAATTAGTAGCATTTACTAAAATACCCTTATTAATTGTAGTTAATGGAGTAATCAAGTTGGATGAAATTCAATAAATAAGGGTATACTAGTGGAAAATAATAATAAATACTGCATTGATATTGTAAAGTGACAATTATTTTGAGAAAAAGAAAAAAACTAAAGAGACAATAATTGTGAGATAGAGGGAGTAAAATATTTCATTTACTTTGTTAATCTTTCGATAACTAGAAAAATATGACTCTAATAATTCAAAATTCATTAGAAATTGAACTCGAATTCTCTTAAGCAATTTATTTTAAAATAAGTTTATTAACATTTAAGTATAATCTTGTTTTTTTTAAGGGAAAAGTATGTATAATCTTGTTATATCTCATTTACTTTGAATACAAATGTGATGTTAATATTCGTAAAAAAGATGTTAATATTTCAACAGAAAGAAAAAAAGACATATTTATTACCTCAGCTAATGATGAGTTAGTCATAAATAGACAAATTTAATTAAGATTAAATTGGGAATCTAAAATGGTCCATGTGACATGTTTAACAACATTATCTCCACATGTCATAAAGTGAATGGTTATTTAGATATTCTCATCATCAAAATCTTAAATGTCCCAATTTAGTTGACTACCATCAAATTCCAATTTCAACCTCAAACCTTAAACTTCATCATCGTGTCCTGTTCAAACACCAAAACTCACCACACAAAACCACTTCGTAGATATCAATAAAATATCCGAATCTTTGTTCTTGTTGTTCTTTTGTTCCAAACAAAAACAACCTCAACATGAACAACAACATCAACCCATTTTGAATTTGAATTCTTTTTTCTTAATTGAATTGAATGGACCTTTCTCTAACACTAACACCAAACCCTTCTTCAACTTCACTCTCTCATTTCTCAAAGCTATGTGAATTTCATCAAAGGAAGAAAAGGGTTTCTTTCTTTGATGCTTCAAGAGTGGTTTCTGTGCGGTGTGTTAAAGCTTCTGCAGAGAGAACTGGTGATACCATAGATGATAGAGGTGAGACAAGAACCGGGTTCACTACACCTGCAGCTATGGAAGTCACCACCACATTCAACCGTGGTTTCAATGATGCTGCTGGTGCTGCTGACTTTCCTGTTTGGGAAAAAATTGGTGCTGTTGTTAGACTCAGCTATGGAATCGGTGAGAACTTTTTGGAACTTTTTAGATACCCTTTTGTTTATTTTAGCTGAAAAATGAATTTTTGCTTTGTTGGTTGTGATGCTTAAGATTGTTTTGTAGCTTTTTAGCTAATTGGGTCAAATAAAAAAGGAAAACTTTATGCTTTTGTTTGTGATTGAATCAATGTTTTTCCAAATTGGGAAATTTTGATTTTGTTTATTGGAGAATTCACTTGAATTCAATTGTTATTTGTATGGTGCAATTTGGTTTTTATTGAATTGCTTTGTTTCAGGGATTTATGGTGCTATGGCTGTTGCGGGGAGTTTTATATGTTCGATTACTGGAATTGACTCTCTTGGGGGTTTCCATCTATCATTAGATGCTATTGTTCAAGGGCTTGGATATGCAGTTCCTCCAATTATGGCTCTTCTTTTTATACTTGATGTAAGTTCCTTTGTTTATAGTTTATACTATAGTATATGATGATAAGGTTGTGTTCTTGTTTGTGTGTTTGCATGTTTTAATTTCTTTCAATCCCATATTTTGGTTAAGTGGAGATGCATTTAGGACCTGTGTTGATTGACTCATTTGAGCTTATCTAATGACTTAACACTTGTGAGATTGTTTGAGAGAACTTATAACAACTTATGACATGTTCATAAGCTGTTTTCAGCTTATTTCTGTAAGCTCTCTCGGATAGGTTATGAAAACAACTTATAACTTATATGATACCAATTTGACTTTATTTTTTATTTTTTGTTATAAAAAGAGCTAATACATAAGCATTTATGCTATAAGCGTTTAATTAAGTTGTTTATCCAAACATGGCCTTAGTCTTTAGCATGGGATATATTTATTAGGAAATTTTGGTAATAAGTAGGAAACTTGTAAATTTATCTTGTTATTGAATTTCCTTTGTTCACTTGAATTGAGCTTTCATCAACATGGTTATTATCAGGATGAAGTTGTGAAGCTATCACCCTATGCCCGTGCCATTAGAGACGTAGAGGATGAAGAACTATGGAGTTTTTTCTATGGCATGTCCCCTTTGCAGGTGATTTGATAAAACTCGCTTGCTTTGGTATAATAAATTATCTTTAATCTAATTGAACTATCAAGATTGATGTAATTGATTTTAATGTACAGTTTATACTGATGGTTGCTGCAAGTTCGGTGGGAGAGGAGCTCTTCTACAGGGCTGCAGTTCAGGTTTGTTTAAGAGCTTTCGTGCCTGAATTTGATAGTATCTTCTTAGAGATGTTGGAGAAATTATTTTTTAGATGAGTCTAAAATTTGGAACAATGAATCATGTCTTGTGTATTTGAAGACTATTTTTTAACGAGTGCTGCAAAAATTTAGCTTTTGAAAATAAGCTACATGAAAAAAATTTAGTTTTGTGAATAAAAGGAGGAACTTGCTAGCTTAATAATCTTAATGGAATACTACACTTGAGCTTAATAATTTATAATTGGAATTCTACAGGGGGCACTAGCTGATATATTTTTACGAGGCAGTAATCTTATACAAGATGTTCGAGGAATGGCATCTTTGGTATGTATACTATTTTCTTTCCGTTTCTTTCTTGTGTTAGAAGGGTGAGCCTCGGTGCAATGGTAAGGTTGCTACCTTTTGACATAACAGTCATTAGTTCTAGTTGGATAAATAACCTTTCAGCTTTCATGGCTAAGGCTGCGTATATCTTACCCTCTTTAATGTCCTTGGCCTCCCTTTAATGATGTTTTATATTACATAAGATTCAAAACTAAGAGTTTCATTCCAGTAACTAACTTGCGATTTATACGGTTTATATGCAGACAGGCGTACTGCCACCATTTGTTCCATTTGCTCAGGCACTTGCAGCTGTACTTACAGCTGTCCTTACTGGTTCTCTCTATTATGTGGCTGCCTCTCCTAAAGGTAACTTTTTCTTATATCCCACTTCACATTTTTTCTTCTCATGTAGCTTATTTTTCCTAGTTTTTTCTCAACCTGATTAATGATTACCATCTCTTTTCTCTCTCTTTCAGATCCTACTTATATTGTCGCGCCCGTTTTACAATCCCGTGCTAGTCGTCAAGATTTGAAAAAGCTGTTTGAAGGTTCAATCATTTTCTCCTACCATTGAATATTATATTACATTATATCTGTTCTAATTGATAATGTTCTAGTCAAGTGAGTTAAAATCTTCATCAAGGGAATCATGTTATTCATAAAATAAATTCTAATACGTGTCATAAAAAATATTCTAATAAACCATCAAACTTAATCCATAAAGTATCACTCTCTCTAATTTGGTCCCTAAAAAATATAAACATAATAAATAGTCCTTGAAGTATATAAAATTCATCACTTTAGTCCCTACTGTTAAGATGTTAGGGACTAATATACGACGGATTTTCATATACTTCAGTAAAGTGACAGATTTCATATACTTGAAGACCATATTATATCTATACACTTTGAAGACTAAATTGAAGAGAGATTGATGCTTTAGGGACTAAATTGATGGTTTATTCAATAATTTCTCAGGTGATTACACTTTTCATCTGCATTCTTGTTTTCTCGAACACCATTTTTCGTCGTTTTCGAAGTGACGGTTCAGAAATAAAAAGGCTCACCTGTGCATTTTCTGCTTGTGATATCGCAATCTGATCCACTTAATTTTGGTTTGCAGCATGGTATGAGAAAAGGCAAATGAAAAAAATCTATTCCCCACTTCTGGAAGGACTATTAGCTCTCTACCTTGGTTTTGAGTGGATCCAAGTAATCCTATTTACTTTATCTTTTGAAAATATGAAGTAGTTTTTCTCTTAAGATTTCTAAGGTATGTAACTAATTTGTGTTTATGTTTGGAATTTTTACTTGACAGACAAATAATATTCTTTCTCCGATTATCACACATGGGATTTACTCCACTGTTATATTGGGACATGGCCTTTGGAAGATACACGACCACCGGCGAAGACTAAGGCAGAGAATCCAACAACTCAAATCAGAAGAAAAAACTTCCAACTAGATTTTGAAATGCTCTCCAAACACTGATTTTGGTGAAAAATTTGTATATGTATTAGAGTTGTTAATAATGTAAAGAGAAGATGTGTATATTATGTGTTAGATGAGATCTCATACATACAAAATATGCAAAGTTTTGATTACATTACAGGATTCTCTAATTTAGAATCATCAGTGATTTACTGTTTTGTAATAAAAATTGGAGTAATCCAAAAGCTGTGTAAAATTAATAAAATAGCATATATATGATGTCCCAATTACAATCTTTGCCTTAAAGATTACATTACATTGAAGCAGTTATATATGTATCTATCAATCCAAACACATTGTGGTAACATCCATCCAACACTAGAAACAACATATTGATAGGAAGGAGCAAGAATGCGACATTCAACTTCATTAAAGATAGAGTGTAGAAGAAAATCAATACTTGGAGTAGTAAATGTCTATCCAAAGTAGGGTGTGCGGTTCTTATGATGACCTCATTTTGGTAGGGTCATTCTGGTGCTAAAAACAAAGGTATTCAGTGGCTTTCATCGAACAAATTGTCAATGCATAAGAATGAGGGGCTTTTAAAAATCTTCATGCTCTTGGTTTTTTCATTGACACAGCAGCAAAAATGTTTGGTGAATTGCTGCTCTACTTCATGCAGTAATAGATGTTGCAAGCAGTGTTCATGATGTAGCAGAACTTATCCTCTAGGTTCTACAAAATACTATAGCAGATGAAGCAGCGCCTTTTGCATGTCTGTTATGGAGTATTTGGGAACAAAGGAGTAGCAAGATATTGCATAATATTGCGGATGCTCAGAATTTTGCTGCAAGATTGGAATTCGGTGAGACAAGTTCGTGGTAATCAGATCATGCGTCAAGCTAATCATGAGATCATCAAATGGCAAAAATGGAGTATAGGTACAATGAAATGTACATGTACTATTGATGCTTCATTCTCTACTACTCATAACAAAGTAGGTAGTGTGTTTGCAAGATTACCCATAACTAAGACGGTCACACTATTAGCTAATTTTCAGATTTTGGTTGATATATCAAATTGTATTGAACACAATTTGATTAATGAAATGTTATAATTTTTTTGTTGGCAAAATAAAAATAAAATAAAAAGCAGATTCCCTTGCAGCCAAGGATCTCACGCAGTCACCACATCACCCGTCATTGGATCGAGTTCAAACGGTCCATCTTTCGGTGCAAATTCAGTATTTTTAATATTAAAATCTCACGCAGTTACCACATCACTTGCTGAGCATAAGTAGGTGAGAGATGTACCCACCTAAATTTATAGAAAGGGAGGGGAGGTGATGGAGGTGTTTGAACGGAACTGGAGGAAGGGAATCCAAGTTTGCTCCTAGCCTCTATTTATTGTCCATTTATAAAAGACATAAAGATAAGTGGAAGATTAGTGAGACTCAATTAGTGGGTGTGTGTGGGGGAGTACAAATAGGGGCATTTTAAGCAAGAGATGGGTTATTAAGAAGTGAAACAATATCTTTATATGGTGTCTGTGTTGGATTTTGTGTTTGAAAAATATTTTAAAGGAGAAAGGGTGGAGAAGATGTCAAAACAAGGAAATGGAAGTAACTTCCCCTACTTTTTAACAGAAATTGTAGCTAACAAAATTAGTTTGTCCATCTTGTAAATGTTCAAGAAAAGTCAGCAACGAAGAACTAATCATTTGCATAATCTAAACATTATTCTTATTAATCTCAACAAGACATCTTCATAGGCTACTAGACACTTGTATTTTTGGTTCATCTGCTATTCTCAATCTTCCAATTGCGCGATGATGCTTGCAAACACCCGGTATCCTTGAGACATATCTGTAAATAGGCAGTACTCATTCTGGGCATGGTACGTCGCCATCAGACCTGGATATAACATGAAATGCGTCAAGTTCTTTTAAAAACTTCCAAGTTTGATATATACATAAATAAATTTGTTCTTAGGGGGGTCATATACCATAGCCACAACACTGAACATCAAAACCTTCATCCTGTGACACAGAAAATAGGTTGAATCAGAAATGAGTAATACAAAAAATTTCATTGACAATGAGAATATATCTTCACCTTAAGTTCCCGAATGAGAGGCAAACTCCCAGTAATTGAGAAAGGCTTTACATGGCCAACTATTTCCTCAGTTGCTTTGCATAAAACATGGAAACCTCTAGAATCAAGATTACAAGCAACTCCAGAATTAGCCTCATCAAAAGTTAGAGTTAGGCTGCAAAAGAGGAGCAAGGAAACCATAATTAGTTATAGAAAATCGATAAAGAAAAAGAAAACCAATCAAGAGATGGAAAGTAAATTATCATGTTGTTAAATATCTGAAGGTAAAACAAAATTTTATTATTACTGAATTTAGAGAAACTCTATTGAGCAAAAAGTCCCACCTCCCCCTTAAGTTTTCATCAGATAGGGCATATTTTGAAACTGGACCCCGAGCTTCTAGCTTATGTATATTCTCATTAATTTCGTCAACATATCCTTGCAGCTTCTTCATTACATCCTTCACACTGAACAAATTGTTAGAATATTGGGTACGAAAATTCATATAAAAATCAAGCTCTCACGTTTACTTTTATTTCTACATTTGCAATTGAAACAAATTAGTAAAATAAAAGAGTGAAGAGTGAACCCCAGGGCTTGCAAAAGACTGATATATGGCCACACTGTATAAGATGTAACTTACTTGTAAAATGGAGTCAACCTGCAACAAACAAACATGAAGAAAGATATCTGTAAGGCCAGACCATACATAGAAAATTGCCTTGAGTAATTCTAAGGAGGAGAATAAACCTGACGTCTCCTGAAATGGTACATTCCCCTGGAATTTGGTTGATTCCACCTCCAGGATCTGCAGTAGGGAATACAATTATGACAATTGAAGGGTTTTTCTCTTCATTAAAGTAATAAAGTACGAAAATAGGTTACTTAGACGGTTAGACCCCAAAACTTACAGCTCCATTGGGTTGGTTTCATGGTGGAAGGGGTTGCAAACCCATAAACCTGTTCTTGAGGATGAGGTGGGAAGTCATTGTAAAATTTCAGTTGGATTTCCTTTATCGCATCCATGGCTAGCTCCAGAGGATTTATAGCCTACAAATAACCAAATATATAAGATAATTTTACAACAATAATACCTTATCAATCAAAACAACACTATAATTGCAGATTGGGATCAAATTATTCTTTCTTAACTCGACAAACTCATGGATACTCTTGAGATGGGAAAATTATTTACTTATTGCTTAAGGTAACATAGGAAACTGAACATCTAAAACAAAACACTCCCCTAAATAGATGATACTTTCCAAGCACCACCCCCCCTTCCCTCGCCCCAAAGTTCAAGTTGTACGCAGCATACTTGTTACAAATGATCTAAATCCTGATCACTAGAGTGGACGAACTCAAGATCAATTTCCTAAGAAATTTCCCCTCTGATTAATCACAATTGATTTCTATATGCTTGGTTCTTCATGAAAGACTGAATTTGACGCACTGTGAAGAACAATTAACAGCTTCCACAAGACATGTCATAGACAGGTCCTTCAAGTTAATTAAGTGAAACTGAAATTCATCAAATAAGCATAATGTAAAGCTAAATGCTCTAAACTGTTATCAAATTAATTAAGCGGTATTGAAATATATAATTTACGAGCTCCAAGTTTCACATTTTAATTATCTATACAGAGGGCAATAGTTATTATATTTACTGATGAACTGCATTCTTCTCACATTCACAGATGATGTGCTGCATTCTTCTCACATTCACAGATACTGATGTTATAATAGGTTGCGTATAGCAATGCAACTCTCTTACAATGGCTACATTTATGTGGCCATCGTTTATGACGAAAAAAAGAAAATATTTTAAAAGTTTACAGATATTTTGCCCTAAAACAATTTTTGATTAGACATACACTTTTTCATTATTTAATAACTGATAAGTCATGGATATACACTCATAACTACACTCAGATCTCGGTAGAATATGCATGCTATAGGCTCTCAGAGGATCCAGACTAAGAATATTGTGATTATTTTATTTTTAATAGGCAAGTGTTAGTAGTTATTTGATAGGGGAGAGGAAAGTGTTAGTAGCACTAGCAGACGGAACTTTAGACCTCCTGAATATATAACCCATTCAGTGTCCCAAACCAATGGATTACTATTTTGGGGATAGCTATGTTTCTTTGCTAAAACTCGGGAACAACTATGTGATTACTATTAAGGTAGCATTTGGCAGATGGATCATAACAAGGATAAAACATATCATATGATCCTCCTCTGAGCTATATTCATATTCAATTTGATACATGTTAAAAGTAGATCAGAACATTACATAAGGTAAAGAAAGAAATTCCACTAGAAAAGGTGGAACCACAAAGGGTATATTAACAGTCCATGTCTGTCAAACACTATCACAGTTTACAATTACATCATTGTGAATACATCATCATTTGAAAAATCAAATAAGATTCCAAACCCAGACAATAATGTAAGCACGTACCTTGTGAGCTAATCCACTATGAAACATTTTCCCCGTGACATGAAGTTTCCAAGGTATCATACCACCAGTTCCAACACAAGGTTGTTTATCAGCAGTGTCAATCCAAAACCTGAATAAAGACACCACACAAATTAAAACCTACCAATATATTATAATTGGAATTTAAATAGCTACTATTATTGAACATAAATAAATTTTGTATCATAAAGCACCGACTCAGAGACAAACACAGACACTAGACACAACAAGTGATTGAATGTAACCACATATATCAGTGTTGTGTCAGGCACTAAATACACCTACAATCTAAAGTACCAAGGCTACATAAGTTTTGCATGCATCAAAGAGATTTTCAAGCAAATAATAACTTACAAAGGACCTTCCTTTAGCTTATTGAGCAGCCCATCTTGAACAAGTGCATCAACACCAACACCAGTTATAGCAGAATTCTCTTCATTTGCAATAAAAACAGCAACAACAGTTGATTTCAAATTCGGCTTAGTTTCCCCAAGCTTCTTCATCAGTTCAGTAACAAGTGCCACATGTCCCAAACAATCCGTAGTTCCACGTCCCCTCAATTTATCTCCATCAATGCTCAAAGTAAACGGATCAAAATCCTTCACATAACATTAACACCAATTTCAACACACTTACTACAAATCCACACATGCATTAAAAAAAATAAAAATAAAAATAAAAATATTATAATGTGATCTAGATACATCAATTTAAAAGTGAGTGATGAATGAGTCAGATACATCAACTTTTGTTGACTCAATTTTCTCTTATGATTAATATCGGAGGAGGAGGATGCATGGATGGATAAATACCCAATCGTTGGGATTGGCGGTGACAACGTCCATGTGACATCCAACAAAGGAGAGGATCTTGCCGGGAACGGTACCGGGATATTCGACGATGAGGTTACCTCTGCCGGGAAAATAAGTAACATGGTTGATGATTAACGGACCACCGCAGGTGGTGGTGCTGAGCGGTAATAGCGAGTTTAACACGTGCTTGACTACTCTGTCTTCTTCAGGAATCAGTTCCGGTGGGTTGTTCTGCACGTGTCTTGATTCACCGATTAGGTTCGTGAGAAGGGGTATGAATGAATCCTTCTCTAAATTTCCTAGTATTTCTAACAACTTCTTCGTTGATGTAGCCATTGGATTTCGAAATAATTCTTCTTCTTCTTCCTCTGTTTCTCTTTCGTTTTCTTTTTTTCCTTTCTCGATGCTACTGTTACAGGTGTTTTTTCAGGTTGAGTTTCGGTTCACTCTTTTGGGCTTTATGGTTGGGCTTTTTTATGAGATAGTCCATTAAGGCCCATATATTTTGTCTAGTTTTTCATACGGAGAATTGCTTTATGCATCATGAGGATTGCTCAACCTCTATAATAAGCCGACAAGGTGTTACAAAAAACGTCTATTTGTTTGTAATTCCTGATAAGTTTATACAATCGAAAATTACAATCTGATAAATCTAAATTGCTCTTGAGTAATCCACATGATTGATAGAACAATTCTCTCATTTGCACCACAAGATTTGACCAATTTCTCACACCCTTTTTTTTTTTGAGGTAACCAATTTCTCACACTTTGTTAACGGGGATATTATTTTGTAATAATATTTGTAATATTTGTTTGAATAATATGGTTGAAATATTTAACCAATTGAAAAAAAAAAAATATGTATTGAAAAATGTGTGTTAAAAAATGTACTACCTTCTGCCAAAGAATGTACTACCTATAAGAAATATGTATGAATAAAATGATTCGAAGAAACATATGTATCATATGATTAATAAATTGGTGTTTGATTTTTTGTCCAACACTTTTTCTAGTGTCTTTCTACATGGTTTCCAATTTCCATTGCTGGCTAATTTTAGATGTGAAAAGGAGTAAAACCCAACAAACACTACAAACCACAATCTCAAAGCATTTTAGGATAAAATGTTAATCCCCCAACGAAGAAGGGTGGGAATGCTACTGGTGTCTCCAAAAAGTGAGACCAGTGAACCCTTTGGCTCAAGTGTACACTACCAATATGCAAATGCTGCTTCAAAATTTCATTGCATATCTCACTTCTCATCACCACTATGTGGGGCACAATTGATAGATATAATTGAGTCTTTAGATGGTCATTAGTTTTTTTTTTTTTGAAAGAAGATGAGAATATTAGGTTAAATGATAGAACATGTTATCATGGAAATATACTTGACAGTCGACAACAAAATGAAATATTTTTATATCATCATTTTTAAAATTGAATTTACAAATAATATTTTGCTTAACAAGTACTAATTTTGAAATGATTTTAATTTAATATCATATAGGCTTTTTCACTATTTTCCGTCGTCTTTTAACTAGTGTCGGAGTTAGACAAAAAAGATTGGGATGACCGCCATTAAAATAGACCAAAATATATAAATCATATTGCATACAACACATATAAGTTGTAATAAACCAAAAATCAATCATTCACAATTCAAACTACAATAATAATATATAAAGTCGATCATTAAACACTTAAAGTGACACTTTATGTTTTCCGAATGACTTGAAATTATCAATAATTGATTCGGAACTAATACATGCACTAATTTCCCTTTCAATATAAACTGACATACTATTTGTTAGAAACTCAGGTCTCATCTTGTTTCTTAATTTAACAATATGTAATGAACAAAAATGATTGAAATTGACATAGGAAACAAAGTTAAATGTACTAGAGAAAAAAAGTGGATTTATTAAGTATCATTTACAATTCTGTTAAACTCCAGAGCATAATTTTTTTATTTTTTTTTAAGATGGGTGGCCGTGGCTCCGCTTACCACCACCGGTTCCGCCACTGCTTTTAACTTAATACTAATGTGATTATGAAAATATGAAAATAGAAAAATACCAATGGGAAATGTCATAATCGGAATCTGGGGGAGCAAAGTATGTATGTATTTGTGTGAGGGAAGTGTCATTGTTAATAACAGTCAATTGTTTAGAAGGGAGGAAAAGGAAAAAAAGAGACATACCAGATCAGATCAGACAGGGGTTGGTTCCATGCAGATAAAGATAAGAGAAAGGCAATGATTACTGATTACTAATTCGAGCCCACACACTGACCACGACTACACCTCAAACCACACTCTCTCATTTTTCACAACACTCTAAAACAAGCACCTCCAACTTATTTTACTCCCAATATACCTAGCTATGAAAGTCACTATTCTTCAATATTAATTAGTAGTATGGTGTGAAATGAACCAAAAAAAACTCATTAAAATAGGACAGAGGGAGTGTGTGTGTATATATATAAAATTGAGCTCCAAATTTTGAAGACCCAGCTCCATAAAATTGTTTGCACCTCTTAGAACGGCCCTATGTATATAATTTTGTTCGGTCTCTTTACTCGACTTAACATCAATAAACTATAAAAAAAAGGTTTTGCTAACCAGTGCCCTCAGTGCAATGGTTAAGGAATCTACAAATAAAAAATTTGTTTTAAAATATAAGATGTTGCTTTTAATAAAATAATGATTACACAACTTTTTTATAAAAATTTACTTGTTTTATATGCTTAACCATTGCCCTTAAGGCACTGGTTACCATTCTCCAAAAAAATAATAATTAAAATTAAATTCTTAAGTCGAGCTAACAGTGAATTGACATGTTGAATCATACTGCCAAAATTATATTTCTTTTCTAGGACTCATCTCTACCCCTCCAATTAAGGTCATAAGGGTCATCCACCAACACCCCTCCAATTAAGGTCATAAGGGTCATCCACCAACAACTTCTCTTAAATAAAAAATCCCTCCTCCAAGTGAGTGCACGTGCCATCGATCCAATGACTTAGATAAGCAACATTCAAAATAAGTTGATTCATAATCAAAACAACTTAGAAAACGCTGGTAAAGATCCACTCTACCTACCCATATATCAGACAAGAAGGAGATCAATGTCTCATTTATGAACTGACTTGGGTTAATCTGATTGTATTGACTTAAAATTTAAAAGTATACTCCTTCTTAAGAGTTTGAGTCTTCGGAGGAAAACCCTTGTTTTTTTATTGATTAATCATGCAATTGTTGTATGGAACATCTAAATATAAATATTCTATAAAAAAAATTTATAAGTATATACTTATAGGAAGAATTTATTTCCCTACCTTCTACTCCTGACTCAAGCAAAATGGTTGATATGCTGATATGTGAGTGTTCTACAATTTTTTTAATATCGAGTTCAATTTCTACTAATGAAGAAAATTGTGTACATTATTGAGACTTTGTTATTTCCATGAAGTTAATTAAAATTGAGAATTATAGCTAGAAAACTAATTCATAATAATCAAATGTAAATTTTTATTCTCTACCTTTAATTATTTACCTAGCAACATTTATGTTGTACCTACTACACTACACTATATGTAGGTTTATATTATGCAGGTTTATTATTCCTTTAGAAGTATTACTATTGGACACTGAATTCATGGTTGTGAGATTTCTGAACATCCATATCAGTTACAGAAAGAGAGAGAAAGAAAGGGCCGTGTCCACTACCTGCCTAAATAAATATCTACTATTCACTCTATTCTCATGATCACTTTATATTTTTTGCTTAATTCTAATTACACTTGTTATCCTTTTTGTTTTCTTGTCTATTTTTACTTTTCTTTATTTCTCACACGTTTATTGTTTAAAATTAGGAAAATACTAATAAGTCATTTGCTAATAAATATGATAATGTTGGCATTAACTCGTGACTAAAAAATTAAGGAGTTAAAAGTTTATAGTTCAAATGTATAAATATCATTTCTCCAAAACAAATGATAATATTTGAAAGTGGAGTAATCAACTTTTAAAATTTTGAAATAGTGTTTTTAATGTAAAACTTTTATTATTTTTTTCTTCCTTAACAAATGTTATAGAGACATTTTTTAGAATGACTCTTGAAATTATTAAGAGGTTGATGTCGAATGAGTTGTATTATTTGAACATCAATAATTTCTATGATACACTTGAAAATTTGATATATATTGATACATCTGGTTTTTAGAATAATAATTAAATGAGTTTAATAAAAAAATAACTTTCTATCATTTACCATTATGATAAATAAATCTTATTCATCAAAGTGTCGGGGAAATAAAATTTAATTTTTATGAATTTTTACTACCCATAATAGTGAATATTGATTATTTTTACGATAAAATGTAAAAGATTTAATATGATTCTTCTAAACAATAAAATGATATTTTTTTCCTATGAAATGATATTTTCTAAAATATAAAAATGGACAAATAACTTTTTATTTTATAAAAATAATCATTAATTTATTAATTTAACTTGTAAGTGTAGTAGTGCACTTCAATTTCCTTAGGTACCATAAAAGCTTTCATGATAAATAGACACAATTTATTTTTATACATTCATTCAACACCTCATTTTCTCTTTATCTCCACTTACAACATCATCAAAATATTACATCTATCGCACCACTCACTTTTTCTCTTTTTTTTTCTCTTTGTTTCAAGGTGTATGTACACTCCTTGTGAGATGTACACACAACATTTTCCAATTTGGTACATGATATTCTACACATTACCTTTATTTCTTTCTTACTTTTTATCTTCTAAAACTTAAAAGTATTTTAAAAATACACATACTAAAACCTAAAGGATTTGTATTTTACACCAAAATTTTAAAGTCAAAGTATTATTTCTCATATTGAATATATTCTTCCATGCACGTAAGTACTAGATAAAATTTGTTGCTTCATTTGTCTATTGTTTGTGTTTATAGTTTCTTTTCTCTTTTAAAACTCGTTGCCGTTATATTAAAATTAACTAATTAAACGTACTTAAGACACCGATTGTATGTAGTAAATTGTATCATAGATTGAAGTTTAAAACTTTTCTCACCTTCTTAATCAAATTTCTAGGTATCAAACCAGAGTCTCTTTCCAGAAACTTAGTGTTTAGAAAACTTAACTACACTTGATAATTTAAGAATGTGAATTTCTTTTTTCCAATTTAGAATTTTTCTGGATCAAATTTCTCCAACTTAGAACAACTTGAAGGGGGGACCAGGCCAGTGAATGAACGACAGAGCACATAGAGCCTAGAGGAGGAAGATGAACAGTGATGTGGTCGAAAATGAGAGTTGAAAAGTGGTCATGCAGAGCCCATAAATATATGTGCAGTGCAGCTCTTCTTAGCTGTCTCTCCTGTCCTCCTATGGTTTTCATGTGCTCCTCGACATGGTAACAACTAATTACAGTTGTTATATTGCTATAGAATATAGTTTTAGGGTTGTGCTAATAGATGCCCTCATTAACCAAGTCAAAAAAAATCAAAAGTTTTAGTTGAAAACAACACTTTTGAGGAATTGATTACACAATTTTCAATACAATATTACTATTTTTGCTTATTTAACAGACACTGGTTAGAATTGGCCATAGTCTTGTTATATATATTCTCATCGTGTTAAATGTATCTTTTTCTTTAAAATGAAAGTTGAGTTCTAACTTGTGTCCTTAAGATATAAGTTAAGAAACCATATAGAGAAGTTTTTCATAAAAATTATGTATTCAATGTCATAAAAGTTTCAAAATTTATCTTTTTAATGTAAAATTTATTTTTTAATTCTATTTTAAACTTCTTAACTTATGTATTGAGAGTACAAATTAGCATGACCTAAAATGAAAAGTTAAACATGTTAATAATTATTCAACAAATCAATATGTTACTAATAATAAGAACTAAACTGTTTCAAAAAGAAATTGAGAAAATAAAAGTAAAAATATAACTAAATGAGAATGAAGTAAAAAAGTAGCAGTACTGGTCCCCTATGTAAAGAAGCTAGTAGCACTGAAAACCGATCATGAACTATTGTTTTTAACAGAGATATAGTATCAGCGTCTTAAAAAAGTACCAACGATAAAAGATTTACTTTACACTGATTCAATACTGATTACTCAAGAGTGACCTTCCTTTATAGTGCAGAAACGTTTTTTGTTTTATTTGGAAAATAACTAAGCTGATTTATGTGCTCAAAGAGACCAACATGAATATGATTTTTTCTGAGGGTAGGTGTTTACCAATGACAAAAGGGTACAAAACTAGCAGCAAGAGCAACATATAGAACATCACATTGTCGATGTCAAATGCCAAAAGAAAAAAACACTATCACATATAAACACTTTTGCACATTATATCACATATCTAAGGAAAGACTCTCGAGAGTTTAATCTCTCACATTTCATCACGTTGAAGAAGATCATTTTAGTACATTCTCCATAAGTCCATAATGTATATTGAATTTGAAGTTTCTTAGAATTTGGGTTGGCTAATTTGTAGGGTGACAACCGTACCCACTCATACAATTATATTTAGTTTTTATTAAATATGATTTGAGACTCTTGACATACTCTCTCATAAGATTGGACGTCTAAAGCATGGTCCAACTAACATTTATTTGATTAGAGTGTTCACAAATACGATCAATCAACGAACCCGATTACACAAATCAACCCAATCCAACCCAGTCAAACCCAATAACAGCGAACTCAACCCACAGCATATATACAATAAATATAATTTTTCTTATTACAATTATAGTTTTTATTAATTAAAAAAAATGAAGTCTGTATCTCAATTGAGAGGCATCCTTTCTTTCTTTATTAAATTTAGAGACGTCTTGTCCCATTTGCATTTGTTTTAGATAATATGTTACATGTATTTGTTGGATGGATATTATGATGATAGTTTAGTGCTGATTACTAAGAACTAATTACCGAAATTGGCATAACTTGGGACCATGATTGACCGCAATCAAACGAACCATGAGCCATTGTATCTCCTTTTCTTTATTTTATGGCCCTTGATTTATTTTGAATAAAAAATTTAAGAAAAATGCAAGTTGAAGAGAGACAGAGAGACGTGACTGCATAGAATAAAAATTCCCATAACTTGTTAAGGATATGAACATGAATTTTTAATTTTGTTTAGAATATGGGGATATGAACATGAGTTGTTGCTATATGAGGACCAAAACGACATTAATTGATAGTTAAAGGACTAGTCACATAAAGGCACATTAAAATAGGGAAAGTTTTGGTTAGGAGTTTGGACCACGTGTACGGAGAAATATTTTGCAATTAAACGAGAAAGCTATGTATGCTAATGCTATGAATAGTACCAAGTTTGATCAACAAAATAAATTAGTAGCAAGTTTTGAACAATTTTCATGACGGAGAAGATCAACAGTTTGTTGACTCAAATTAATCCTCAACTTCAAACATAAAACAGACTCTTAAATGGTCACTTCCGGTCACAATTCAAATGATCTAAACAAGTTTAACCTTGTAGTCTAGGAAAATGTTTGTGTACTTCAACGACTATAAGGTGATGCAAAGGATAAATCCTTAATGGAGGATGTTTTAGCATAGCAGAAAGACTGAAAAACCAACTTTACTGGTACTTTTTGGGTCTTGTTAATGAGTGTTTTCAAGATAGTCTTTAAAGATTTTAAAAGAAAAAATTATATCAAATATTTCGATTTTCAATACATTAATTATATTTATTTTCATAAAAATTTACCGTTTTAAAGAGTATTCCGAGGACACTCGTTAACATTTTACATACTTTTTATGAAAGAAAAAATTTAACATTCAACAGACTACATAAACTAAAATCATCTATTTGGAGGGTTCTCTAAAAAAAAAACTATTTCAAGGGTGTTTCTACTAAATTTTACTTTTTATAATTAATTGTTTTAGTTTTGGCCTTATCACTCAATCTTTTTTCTTTCTTTATTTTTTTAATAATTTTTTGCTTATTAAAAAAGAACAAAGATTGCATTGCATGACAATAGTACTAGTGTTGCTGCTAAGCAGTAATAGCTAGGAAAGCACATCCACATGTTCATCGGGTCCCCTGTTTCCTTTTCGCCCCTTCATGGTCACACCCATTTAAAAATCCATTCCATTGATATTTGAGTAAATAGACAATTACTTCCTTGAAATTGTAAGTTTCGTCAATTACCTTCTTGAAATTAACAAAACTTCAATTATCCCTCTGAAATTGTACAACGTTAATCAATTTACCCCTTCCGTCAAATTCTTATGTTAGTCAACATGACGTTTTGCAAATATCCTTCTGAAGTTTTGCACTTATGTGCAAAATGCCCCCCGAACTTGCAAATTTATATTATTTTTTTCTTATACTTGTCTCAAAAGATATTAAAGGCAAATAATTAACGGTTAATTTTAATACTTTAAACTCTACGTTCTTAACTTTTTATTTTTTGAAAAAACCCATGTATTTTACTAATAAACTATTCAACTTACAAGGTGTACCATGAATAAAAACATGAGTACAAATATGAACAACAAACTAAATAACTAATCTTAGCTTATTTGATTCTGTAAATGATTGATACGCTAGTTGTTTTTGTAATCCCATTAATCATCAAAAGAAATAAGGAGGCAAAGGTGCAATCTTTTCTCCATCTGCGTCTCATAAGCTTGCATGAAGCACATGGTGAATTTCCATCCATTTTTTTCTTCAAAAGAAAATTATAAAACAAAAGAAACATAGGAAGTTTATAGAAGACAAAACAAAGGAACATAGCGTACAATGTTAGCAAAATGTTGCAGGTACCTCTTGCTTTTTTTTAGTGTTTCTTTTAATTTCTTTGATGATTAATGGGATTATAAAAACAACTAGCGGATCAATCATTTGCATAATCAAATAAGCCAAGATAAGTTGTTTATTTTGTTATTTTGTTTTGTACTCATGTTCTTATTCATGGTACACCTTCTAGGTTGAATAGTTTGTTAATAAAATACATGGTTATTTTCAAAAAAAAAAAAAAAAGGCCAAGATTCTAGAGCTTAAAGTATTAAAGTTAACCGTTAAGTGTTTGCCTTTAATATCTTTTGAGACAAGGATAAGAAAAAATATATAAATTTTCAAGTTTGGGGGGCATTTTGCACATAAGTGCAAAACTTCAAGGGGGGTATTTGCAAAACGTGATGTTGACTAACAGAAGAATTTGACGGATGGGGTAAATTGATTAACGTTGTGCAATTTCAGGGGAGTAATTGAAGTTTTGTTAATTTCAGGGGTAATTGACGAAACTTACAGTTTCAGGGGGGTAATTGTCTATTACTCATTGATATTTATCAAATCCAATATCAAAAAAATCATTTTTTAACTATACTCACTAGGTAAATCCAATTTATTTTATTGTTCGTTAAAAATTGCTATGTAAAAAAAATAGATCTATTTTATATATATAATTTTATATAATTTGAGTATATGCAGTAATAAATAGATGTACTAAACTAATATTCATATTGGATGGTTCCTTATTGGATAATTGACTCAAATGGAGCCTATTTAACTCAGTGGTAGAGTAACGTCATGGTAAGGCGTAAGTCATCGGTTCAAATTCGATAATGGGCTTTTCTGTCAAAGAATGACAACAGTCGTATTCCGATTTGAAGGAAGAATAGAGATATTTTTGATATTTGTAAGAAGTTTCTCTTTGTAAAAAAAAACTAAGAAATAGTTGAATTTCATTAAAAAATCGAATGAATTCGAAAAGAGTAAACTCATTCTAGTTAGAAAGTGAAAGAGTATTCTTTTGTGTGTGTATATATATATATATATAGACTGTGATATTTCCTTATAATTGTAAGATATTCCTATCCTATCTATCCTATTTTCTATTATTCCAATCAAAAAAATGGGAAAGATTCTAAAAAAAAGTAAGTGGTCCTAACTTTTTTTTTAGGGACTATATTTTTTTTGAAGGGTCACATATACTATTATTAATATTTCCTATAGTCCTGTTACATTGAACAAACTAATTAATCACGGCATATCATATTCATGATGACTGAAATTAAGAGAATAGAAAAGTACCAGAAGACAGTAAGGATGGTAAATGAAAAGGTGCAGGAAGAAATAAATTGGAAG
>Ga0315914_1001331_pt1 | contig 36526 bp, 23 predicted proteins | sample MpolenodulesMG_FD_203920 | JGI IMG/M metagenome (GOLD analysis project Ga0315914, IMG submission 203920) | Medicago polymorpha root nodule microbial communities from Los Angeles, California, United States - elongated nodules | ecosystem: Host-associated > Plants > Roots > Nodule | place: USA...
CTAAAAAGGTGATGTGCATACGCGCGTTGGCAGGGAAGAAAGGAGCAAGATTAGGTGATATGATACAAGCATCAGTGAAGGAAGCACATCCTAATGGAAAAGTGAAGAAGGGAGCAGTTGTATTTGCTGTAGTTGTTCGTGCAGCAATGCCAAAGGGGAGGTGTGATGGCAGTGAGGTCAAGTTTGACGACAATGCTGTCGTGCTTGTTGACAAACAAGGGCAGCCTATTGGGACCAGAGTTTTCGGACCAGTTCCTCATGAGTTGAGGCAGAAGAAGCATGTCAAGATCCTTACCTTAGCTGGGCATATTGCATAGATGGAAAGAGTCATCCTCAAATTTTATTGTGGAATCTAATATCACATCTTACCATTCATATAATTTGAATCTTTTGGTATGAATTTTAAGGTTAGTGTATGATCTATCGAATCCTGATGAAACACAAAAATGGTCTAGGAAGAGTTGTACTCAAATAATGAGCAGTTGTTTTTGGTTCCAGTCTAACATATTTTTAGAGATAAGACATTCATGTGTGCTTCATACGTAACAGTATTTCTGAATATTTTTCGTTTTGGTTTCTACTTTGTTTTATTCCACAATGTGATACTTGGATTTGATTGTGCTGAAATGAGTTTTCACAAAATTGGATAAACTGAAATGAATTTACCATAATTTTAGTCGTAAATTGATTTAATCATTTATTCAACTGAATTAACTATATTTTTTTAATGTGATTAACCGGGTGTCGTGCTTGTTTACCAAAAGTGAGTGTCCATGTATCATTATTGCTGTTAAAAAATTGAGTGTCTATGTATCATTTCTGTTCAAATTAATATGTAAAACAAACCAAAGCTTAGAGTATTAAAGATTAGTTTAAAGAATCTTATATCTATAATTTGTCCCGTGGAATGCACAAGTAGTATAACGTTTGATTTGACAATGAATATATTGAGCATATGTCTATTGATATATTAATGAATGTCCTTTCTTTTATGAAATTTGAATGCCATTTTCTTTTGGATGAAAAATCGAATACTTATTAAAAGAAGAATCACTTACATACTCAAATTTAAATTATAATAAAGATAATGAAGTGATGAAATTAATTACAAGTATCAATGACATGCATTGTTATATGCAGGGGTCAGGGTTCGAACCTCGGACACCCCACTTATTAGCCACTAGGCTACTTGACAAAATAAAATAAAATTGGACAACCAAAAAATAATGAAAAATTGGACAAAACTGATAAAAAAGTTTGTGAGACATTTTCACTACCTTTCAATCACAATTACATAACTGATGTATCCAATAAAATTAACGGAACTATTTTAAATTTAAATGTAACTAAACATTTTATAATTAGTGAATAGCACAAACATTAATTATAGAACAACAACAAAAGTTTTTTCATTAGTCATATTCAATACACCGATCATGAGCTATCCTCCATTGAGTTCATATTTCGATAATTTGATTCAATTTTGGGAGTGATAATAGAAGATATAAAAAGTATTAAAAATACCATTTTGACATATTTAAGTGTTTTTTAAAATTTTATTAATAGTATTATGTTTTCCTTTATAGTTAGTTCTAACATGAAATTGGTATTTGGAGCTTAAAGCTCCAAAACTAATTTTTACTCTAACAAGTTCATTTTCTATTCTTCGTTTCTTTTACGTGCCAAACAGGACCCACGTCCCATTTTGTATCAAGTCTTTCGAAGGGTACAAACAAACAAAGGACATATACCAAACATTATTAGAGCAGAATGTTTCAATAATCACAATAGACAATTTTTTTTATTGTCAAAACATTATTAGAGCATCTTAATAATTTATACAAACTACTTTGTAGAATATTTCGCATCTTGTATAAAAAGATCCACTAGTGCAACTATAATCTATATTACGAATAACTTTTATTACATTGTAGGATTCATATGTCAGTGCATTTCACAAAATCACAGCGACACTGTAATTTTATAAAAATTCTAATGTAAAAATTACAGCGACTCGCTATAATTCTGTCAATCTCACCGCGAATTCAAATATATACAATTAGTATAAGTATTCAGTAAATAAGGCCTCCCCCTATTGGAGCTCTATGTGGGACTCCCTTCCTCCTCTTAGCAATTTTGTAAGGTGGCGGTGTTGAAGGTGTGAAGCTCTGAATTTTGTTTATGTTTATGTCATTTTCATTACTATTTGATTCTTCACCATCTGACCCATCTCTCTCACTTAACTTTTTCTTCTTGTGGAATTGCTTGGAGGTTCCAACTATCTGAGTCAATAAATACATACAAACTAAAAATTTGAAAAATTGAAGATGTAATTTCTCATTAAACAGTCACATGATAGTCTCCCTTAACTTTTCCACGTTTATAATTTCATAATGCATTTGTTGAAATGATGAACTATACAATTTTTTTTTTTAAAACTCAGTATCCGATTCAAGAATCCACTAATCCTAGAAGGTAAAGCTTTGTATGGACTTGTCCACCAAAATTGACATCAGAGAGAATCAAACATGAGATAGGAGCAAACTCCAAGATCTCAAATCAACCACTAGGCCAACCTCAAATGAGTATAACTATACAATTTTAAAGACAAATTTGACTATAATCTCACAATATTTTACTTCCTTTTTCAAGGGAAACAGAGTACAGCCAAAATGTTTGCATACTTTTTTTTTTTTACAAAGAAAAATGTTTGCATACTTATTAAAGGAATGCTGCCTAATATAATTGTTTCCTAGATTAGATGAGGCAACAGCTTAATGAACACAAGAAAAGAAGACCAATAAAAGTAAAGTGTAAAAACTATGAAACTTTAACACATAAGGGAACATCAAATATAAGAATGACATTGACACGTAGACATGTCAATAGTTTTTTTTTAAGTTAATTGAATATAATCAATTATGTCGCTATTAGACACCGATACATGTAAGAGCCAGACATATATTCGATGAGAAATAGATCAGTACTACAAAGTGTGAAAGCAATTTTAACTTGATGGAGAGTTGGGTTAACAATAGATACCTTACAACCAAGGGAGCAGTAGGTGAATGAATCTAGAAGGCTTCGTTCACAGACATGGCAAATATTGGTGACACCTTTGCCAGGCCTAGGCTGAGGCCTTTCATTCAAGAACACAATTTTTGCACTGTTTATAACGTATGTTTGAACCCCTGTTATGTCCAAAAATTTCTGTATCTCAGATACCCTTATCACATCATGATATGAAGACCTTCTTATCTATCAAACAAGAAAAAAGTTAAATTAAAAGAATATTTTGTTACTAGTCCCATATTATATCATATGCAGTTTATTGGCGGAAGACATCTTTCATTATTCAAATCATTTTAAATCGATTGTGTAAGAGATGAGTTAGATCCCAACTCAAATTTTACTATATTTTATTAAAGTCTATTATATCATAGTGTATTACAACTACATTATATAATATTTAATCTGGCTACAATAAAAGAACTAAATTTTCCAATGACAATAAATACTATACAATCTATCCAAACATTTTTTTTTAATTGGCCATCCATAGTTGACTTTTGAATTGCAAATTGAGCATTCAATTCAATGACACACTGTGATCGATGAAACCAACACAGAAGACAAATATTTTTAGGATCCATTAAAATGGATTGGACCCTTCCCCAACAAAGTATCAAATTTAGTTTTAAATCCTCAGTTTTATACTTTTGATTTGAAATCTTCACAAAATTGGATGAAATGGAGTCATAGACTAAGAAAGACTGAACACACAGACACCACATTGAAACAAATAAGTAATTGAATGTAGTCGCATGTCGAACCATAAACTTTTAATATGAAGTATCGGTGCTACATATGTTATAGATTATCTAAGACACTTGGTGTTTATAAGTATCTTGTTTTACCTGGATATCTCTATGATCTTTGTGAGAAGCTAGACAAGAAGAACAAAGTGCTCCATTCATACAGTCCAAGCAATACATATTGCATTCACTTTTGTTGGAATCTGCATGCACTTTGCATTGAACAAAGAACCTTGTTTGGAGAAGTGGTTGCAACCATGGTGGCCACTTGATTTCTTCTTCATTCAGACCTCTCACTCCAACTACACCTTCTCCACCCCCCTAATTACATACATATAATTAACCAATTTAAAAATATCAAACAATATAATTAGAAAAATTAAGACATATCCATGTGTAGTATATGTTAAAGGGGTTGCATTGATTGTTTGTAGTGATACTCACCATAATTCTTGTTGGTGTAATCTGGGCTATGATTTCTTATGATGGAAACCAAGTTTTGGCTTGGAGGAAAGACAAAGAAAAAATGAACTTTCAATATAGTACTATCTTAGTAATTTAATTTGTAGAGAGGAAAAGAAAGAGGAAAATGTTGGAACTTTGGGAGTGGGGTTATAATGGAATTGAAGAGAGAAAGTAAAGCTAGTGTTTAATATTGTTTTGGTCTTATTCAAAAAGTCTACAACCAAACCTAACTCCAAAGCCAAACCAAAGAGGAATTGTTGACCTGTGTGGTAACCTCTTGTTTTTGTTTGTTTAGTATGTAATTTTTTATGATGTGGCTCAAATAATTGTAATAGAAAATTATGCTTAATTAATTAATGCAGAACATATAGTTAAGTGATGCTCAAATTTATTTGGTTTTTAATTTTTCTGGCTAGGAAAATGTTTGAAGTTGAACATGGTTGGTTAAGGTTGGCAAGTTGGCAACAATGTTTGTTTTTCTTGATTGACACTTCGAAGCTTGAGTTGAGAGGTAGGCATGTGGAAGAAATATGTAGATTAATCAGCAGCTCTTTATTTAATTTAATAGAGAATATGGAATATGTAATAATAATAGAAATTCAATCGAAAAAAAAACAATAATCATAGGAAAAGATTGCCAAGTGGGTATTCCCTCTGATCGGTATTATAAAAACGAAAAAGAATATTTTTGGATTTTTTTTAATAAATTTATTGTATAATTAATAAATTTGATTTATAATATTGAATAGATACAGTACAGTTGTTCAATAAATATAAAAAAGAGTTTTTTCTTGTAATATATACTATATATAAAGAAAACTACCAATTTCAGCAAACTTTTGGGTTAGACTTTTCTTTCCAAAAACACCCTTAATTATAGATACAAATAGCCAATTATAAAATAACACGTAGATTAGTAGTAATCCATGTCAATAATCGGCCATGTTAACCCTCTTTTACTTCCGTTAACTAAAGATCAAACTCACAAAAAACTAGCACAAAACAAAAACTCATGTTACTTTTTTATCAGCCGCTTTTATGTTGTAAATCTGTGTTATTCCCCTCAATACAACCGACAAAGATTGCCAAGTATTTTTATATCCATTCCAAAAAAAACAGTATTTCCATATTATTTTATTATTTTATTAATATAAGTTATTCTTCCTTAGCCTTTGATCAATTGTAACAAACATAAGCAAAAAACAATGTTAAATATTGAATTTTAAATCCTCTAAAAAAAAGATCGGTAACAAACACCAAAGTGGCATTAAAAAACGATTCAATGTCATTAAAAAAGATATGGTCTAACAAAAAAAAAAAGGTCTAAAATGTCATTAAAGGTTAAAGGTTAGGTAAATGGCAAATTGTCATACACCAAAGTGCTAATAATAGCACAGACCAAAGCATTAATGAGCTTAACAATTGGTCCAAGCTATTACATATAAGAATTCTGCTCTTCTCCCATCAAAAATTGCTCGCTCCCAATTAAAGGTGGCAAAAAAATCCGTGCCCGCGAGTATTCGCGGATAAAATCTGTCATGGGCACGTGACGGTTAGCTAAACAGGTACCCGCAGATATGATAAACGGGTATTTAACTACCCATTATTTTATGGACACGGACACAGATTTGATGATACCCGTGCCCGCGCGTATCTGTACCCGTTAATAAATTAAGTAAATTAGTAAAATATCCATGTGTATATATAAAACAGCTTGGAATGCATGAGTTTTTGGATGTTTATTTGGATTTTAGTCTTTTCCAGCTTTTATTTGGAGGTTTTTATGCTTTTTGGATGTTTATTTGGATGTTGGATATTTTTATCCTTTTATTTTACTTCAAGAATTTGTATGGATTATGTAAGAATCATATGCATTATGGTATGATGAATTTGCTTGGGATTATATAAGAATCATGATTTTTGTTGGATTATGGTATGGATTATGAAATTTGAATGGAATATGTTATGTATGAATCTTTAAAAGTTGTAGTTTGTAGGTAATTAAAAAAGTATTTTTTTTTTGTAAAAAATTCAAAAATTCATGGGTACCCGCGAATATCCGTGGGTATCTAAATACCCGTGGATTACCCGTATAGAGAGCATGGATACAGGGACAGGCACAGGTACCATAATTATCCAATGGGGCGGGGACGGATATCATACTACCCGTAGCCATGGATACCCATTGACATCCCTACTCCCAACCAAACTTTCAAAAATACCCCTACATGATTTAAGTCACACTACCTACGTGAGTTAACTCACGCAGGATTTATAACTAGTGTGAGTTAACTCACGCATGGGTATTTTTGGAAGTTTGGTTTGGAGCGACAAATTTTTTATGGGAGAAGAGCAGAATTCTACATATAACTCATTAACAACAACAAAACAACCAAATTCATATTTTCTATATGTCGAGTGACATGAAGACTCTCTTTTAACACTCACTCCAACACTCACTTTCTTATTAGGTACTCCATCCGATTACATTTATAAGAAAAAACTATTTTCTTAGGTTTATTGAATAACTAATGTATCTGGTCATATTTATAAACCAGATACATTAGTTATTTAATGAACCTAAAAAGTTGTGTTTTGCTTATAAATGTGACCAAATGGAGTAAAATTTGCATGGTTACCACACTTTAGAAATAGACCCCATGTAAAGTGATGAGACTCACATGAGTTTCACCAAATAAAAGAGTGAGTGTTAGAGAGAGTGTTCCTATCATTTCTCTTTACTATATTTATCTATATTATCTGTTTACTATTCATTTATGAAAGAGATAAATACAAAAATGGATGATCAATAAGGTATTTCATGTTTCCGTCCTGTAAGAACTCTAAATCATTCTCTTGGATCTCACTCTTCGAGGTTTACTTATCAAAAGGGATCCTAATCATTTATGTCTGTTAGAGCGTGTGAAGAGTTGGCTTGGATGTATTCATAACATTCACAAGCATCCCTCCGTTGTACCGGACAGATGGACCAAACATTCTAAGATTATTCGTTGCATGTTGTATCCGAAGGCACGTGAGGTCTAATTACATAGACATGCTTAAAAGCCGTTATGGGCTACATTTTATGGTTCTACATGGTATGTTACCCATGATATTGACTATTGTAGAAGGAGATCCACCTAAACCGTTAAATATGGAGGTTCTACTAGAGCAAGAAAATGTCAGTGAAACTCTGGAAACTTTGCATCTATGTAGGAGAGTTAGGCTCATGGCGTTGGAAGGGATGAAAAATGTTACCATTTATGATGATCAATATGGTACTTTAAATAAGATTGCTTAAGAAATGGAGTCAGTCATCCAATATCGAGTGAGGCGCATGAGGAGGGCGAGGTATTCATGTTATGTAGGTCTGGCAACTCAGTGGTTAGATTTCTTTTTATGTATTTTGATGTTTCACTCAAAAAGGGGTATGACTTTGATGTATATTGTTATTTTAATACCGCAACATCTATGTCACAAATTATGTATGAATTTGGTTTTTTTAATACGTTTTGTATATATGTATATGAGTTTGGTTGAATTTTTTTTGTTGAAATGTTGAATGAATTTGAGTTTGAATGTGTAAGAATTTGGTTTAATGTTTTCAATGTGTTGTTTTGATTGAATGCTTATGAGAATGAGTTTAAGTTTGAATGTGTAAATTTGATTGAATGTTTTTAAAATGTTATTTTGAAAGTGTTGAGTTTGAATATGTATTAGTATGGTTGAATATTTATGTTGTTTAAGTGTTGACCAGGTCTTATCTTCTGATCCAGGATCGGTAGTTAACTCTCGAGAGGTTCGTTGCTTAACTCTCTAACCACAACGATTGAGAGTTAAAAATTGAGAGGAGTGTTTTCGGATATTTGAGGAGAATGTGAGCAATAGAGCAACTTTCAAATGCCAATCCATCAAGCCTTCATCCTAAACTTGAGAGATTTTGTGCGATTTAATTAAAAAAATCTCGAATTTTTCCTTATCAAAATTCTAACTTGTCCTACAAAACCTTTTCAATTTTGTCATACTTCCGCTAAATATTTAACGTTTTACTCAAAAAATTATTTCAAATCTCGAATTCATCATTAAATCCAATATTTTAAAGTAAACAGACGTAAAGGATTTGTGTAAAAGATAATTGAGAGGAAGAATCTTATACAAAAAATGTAATTAAAATTAGCTTCACACTACACTAGTACCTGTAACAAACATTCGTAGCTTTCAACCTAGTTTTTCTTAATAGATTTTTAATTTAAAAACTAAGATTTTTTTTACAAAATTAAGTTTAAAGTGTTTGATAAAGTAAAACAATAATTTCAAAAATAAATAAAAATTATATCAATAGAGGGTCTTGGCTTATTATTATAAAGAGAAGCAAATCCAAAACACAAATGTTGACAGTCATCGAATAAGAAACAGACTACAGCTGGTTTGATACATCTATCGCTCCATAATCCAAACTGTATATTTTTCCTGTCTATGGAAATAAAATGGTCCACTAAAGATTTTGACAGCTTTAACCATATCAATCCAGCACCAACACTTTTTACTTTCAAACTGTCAAATAACATATACCCAATTTTCGATGTATCGTTGACAAGAGTATCGAGCTGGAAGTAAGCGCTTCAAACGCCTTCAAATTCAGGATCACTTTGTACAGGGACAGCAGTAGGCACTTTCTTGTTACCTCTCAGACGTGAAGATATATTATCAATGGCAGAATTTAGTTGGCCTATCTTATCATTCAAGGTCTCCCTGGTCCTCTGCATTCAGAAACAGCATAACATAATCAAAAACAAACCCAGCATAATCAATTACACAAAAATATTGAATATAAAGCCAAGGGAAGCCAAATTACCTCTAGCCCTTCGTCATAATAATAGGGTGGTCTTCTGGCCTTACGAAACCCATATTCATCTTCATTTAGCAGAGATCTTCTGATCTGCATGTCAACACCATAACATACTATGAGCTTCTAAATGGAAACAATGATATCTCTTGTGAGTAAAAAGTAAAAGAACTAAAAGCAATACGACAATCAGATAGATAATGCAAAGATCGCTCTTTGCTGAGACAAACTAGGCTATAATAATATGACTATAATTTCTAGTCCTTCAAAGTTTGGCTAAAATAACACTGAGTACTTAAGACATAATAACAAGAGAGGGTCCAAAGATGGAAAAGTTAGTAGTGTACTTTAACAGACATATTCAATTTGTCGACAAAAACTAATAGTCGTCACTATGACCCATTTGCAATGCAGCATATTGCTATTTGTTATTATTAATGATAATGCAAATAAAAGAGAAAGTTCTTCGATTCTTATCCTATCCTTTGAAAAGTTAATTCAGCTCTCAAAGCATTAAACAAATGTTGCACTAGGTAATAAAACTGAAGTGATGAAGAGTTAGTAGGCATAAACTTTTCAACAAACAATGATAAAAAAAAGTTCAAATAATTATAATCTTACAATAGAGTATTGCAGTTAATAAAATGGCTTTCCATACGAGTCTTTTTTTTTTAACAGCAAAGAAGATATATTACCGTTGATGGAGATAAGTACAAATGGTACTAAACCCACATATGGGGATGAATGAAGTATAAGCAGTAATTACAGGTACACCCAAAAAATGCACCCAACCAGCACAGCCCAGAGGCGCCACTACTCTCTAAGAATACAATCCAAAGGGTTTACATGCCATTCATAAAACAGACATGGAGCTTTCCATAAGAGTTGACACAAGTTTATGCATCTCAAATTTTTTGAAAGCTCTCTCATCTTAACTCTTCCATCAGCAAACAATAAACTTACTTACAAAGGCTCTCTTTTTATAAGTTAGGAATGAAATAATTAATTAAATAAACAAGTTTTTATCACCTAGAAACTAGTCCAAATTGGGCTGTAGTTAATGAATAACTAAGAAGCTGTTGTTGACTCAGTCTTGTAGCAACTGCATCTTCTCATTAATACTTTAACACAAACCGAGTAGTCATTTATCACATTGTTACTCTGTCTTCCTTTCTCATACTTTTTGGATAGTAAATCAAGCTTATTTATCATAAATAGTTCTCAGTTAAATTTGCAAAAAAACTGAAGCAGGAAGAAATCACCTGAGGAGCAAAAACATAAGCCAGAGTTCCAAAAATAGCACCACCCAGAAGAAAGCCAGCAGTGAAATCCCCACTTCTATCTCCTAAGCTATCACTGCACAAAGGAGACAGTTAATGGAAAGAACAACTAACATAATCTTCCAAAATATGCAACCAATAAGATGAAGTAAGGTGCAAATTCAATGTTCCAACCAATGCTCGAGGCATTCAAAAGACAATTAGAACAAAACTATTTCAAAAAATATCATGAAATAAATCAATAACTATTCATTACAAAGAGAGAGGTTTCAACCAACCATTCACCATTTGTTTGAAAGAAAAAAAACATATTAAGTATACACTCGACCTTTAAATTTTAAGTAAAAATGGTGAAATCAGAAGATACAAGTGCGACATACAGAGGAAAGAAACATTGAACATCACCATTATTTCTTCAGATCTGGTCTTTTGATAGGCAAATTCAAAAATAGCAACTGGTATGGAAAGATTATTCTATGATTTGTTTTAGCATCAAAGACACCTACCTAGTATGAAAATACTTGTATTGTTTTTAACATCAAAGATAAGCTAGAACTATATACGGTTAAAAATAAATAACTACTGAATGACTTGTGCAGACACAAAAATAAATAGAGATTCTTAAAACCTTGTATATAAATGCCCTGTTTGGACAAACAGCTTATTTGCTGCTAATAGCATAAGTGCTTAGAAATGAGATATTTTTATAAATAAATAAAAATAAAGGAAATTTAAATTGTTTTCGTATAATCTATAAGTTGTTTTGAGAAGCTACTTTGGAGAATCTACAAAAATAGCTTATGAACAATGACATAAGCTGATTTCCTAAGTTCTCCCAAACTGTCACAAAAAACATAAGACAATAGATAAGCTCAACTAAGTCAATCCAAACAGGAAATAAGTATAGATAAAATATGTAGAGTTCGAACTCATTCGGTGATTTCTAATTTAAGCTGTGGATGGAATACCGATGTTCTGCACGAACGGGTGAGATGAGGTTCCTTCTGGTCACAAGGTTTGATTTCCTTTGAACAGCAGCAAGCTTAGGTCCAAACACAGCTGAATTACGCTTTGTTGAAAAATTTACATGAGATCCACCAACTGCAAAATCAAATCAATTCAAATCTCGTACTAATTGAAATGGTTAATCGAAACAGTGAATTCCAAAAACGAAAAAGGAAAATAAAGATTTGCGAATCTAAGCTAATATAATCTACAGTTGTGCTTAATTATTGACGTAAATCGAAGAAATGGAAATTAAAAATGAACATAAACCCTAAAATTCAATTCAACGAAGTAAGGAGTGAGATGAAGAGGTTTAAAATTATCTGGTATAGTATAGGTGATTATTAGAAACGAAAAGGGAAAAAGAGGTCACCTGAAGAAATCGATAATGGCGCGAATGAAGTTGCCATGGGAGAGAGGAAATGAAGAAATGAAATGTGCTGTGAGAGTGAGAGTGAGAGTGAGAGAGAGAGAAAAGCTGTGTGTGTTTGTAGTTATCGGGCGAGTATTACGAGGAGGAGGAAATAAAACAGCTCAAATTACAACTTTCTCCTAATCGTACATTGATTTATTCGCACCATAGACCAATTCTCTTCTCCTATATCCTAAAATAATTGATATAATCGACTTTTTTTTAGGAAAGATATAATCGACTATATTTCATATAATATATAATTTTAATCTTTAATATTTTTAATTGTCTTTTTGTGTCAATTTTTGTTTTTGTCTTTTAGTAAAAAGTATGAAAATTTAATATTTTAAAAATATTCATCGAGACGAAATCAACATCATATATATACATACTAGTTTTTTTTTAAGAAGGGTATATATACTAGTTTTAAATCTTATTAATTATGAGTTGATCGTTAAAAATGTGTATATGTTAACTCTCCTTTGTTAGCACTATTAAATATTTAAATTTATATCTATGTTACTTATGATGGTGATGTATGATTTTTTTGTTGTTGGTACTTTATATATACCTAAATTACTCCCAAATCTATTTAATCTTTATTATGATCCGGTTGCTAGAAATGTTAACTCTCCTTTGATTGAAATAAGTGGTTGTCGAATGAATCATATGGATAAAAGGGAAAGAGAGACACAAATGGATAATTATTATAGAACAAAACCATGGGCGGTTCCACCATCTGGCGACCCTGGGCATTTACACGGGCTCAATCGATACATATTTTTATATATGAGCCAACTCAATAGCCCATTAACCCACTTAAAAAAATTGGACAAATTCTGAAATTTCTCACGCGTGCACAGCATAAACACATTCTTCTTCTCCAGCTCTCTGCATCTCTCTCGTCTCAGCTCTCTGTCTCTTTTCTTCTTCGATCTCTCTTGTTATTTGGTTGCTAATATCTCGGTCGTCACTCACTCTAAAGGTAACTCGATTGATTCTCCGATTTCTCCTTCTTTCCTTCCTTGTTTTAGGGTTTTAGAATTGGAAATTGTGTTAATTGAAAAATTGAATGCGTAAATTATACAATTTCTCCTTCATCCCTTCCTTGTGTAAATTATCATTTGCATATCATTCTATTTTGCACATCTGTTTGTTATCTTGTACATTGCATGCGTGAGGTGTGAATCATCATAATATGTATGATTACTAGTATCAACTGTCAAGCCTGAACCAATTCTTTCCAACTATATTTAATGAAGCCATTTTCAATTTATTCTTCTACTGTCATTTAAACTAATATCTAATCTATGGATTGTTCAACAAACTTGATGCTAAAATATTAATTAATGTTGATGAGTAATTTAATCACATTTGTTAATTCTATAGGAAGGAAATCAATATGATGAATTTATACCGTTTGTTCAAAAGCTAAAAGCATGACAGAACCTGATTAACTTAATTGTTATTTTTTAAACTTGCTATGTGAATTGAACATTAACTTTGGATCATTAAATTTCAGAGATGAGGAGGTTTTTGGTTAATAGAACAAGTACCGAGAATGTGAATGTTGCGCAACCGGAAGCCTAAGTAGAAGAACCACCGCCTAATGTCACTTGATGATGTTGATATTATTCGAACATTCATTGCAAAGAGGTCTCAGAAAGGGCATTTACCTCCTAATTTTATTTAGCACACTATTGACAGGTTATATTTCATATCTCTTATTTTAAATTGTACTTTTGTTGACAAAATGACGAACCTCTTTTATTTTGATTTACGACTATTTAGAAAAACCCTTTATATATTATGGCACATGTCAATTTACGGTTAAAATTTTACCTAGGCTCTATAAATTTTTTGGCTCTGCCACTGAACAAAACCCTAGATGTGTAGTACGATTATCGATGAGTTATGACGTGTATATGTAAAAAAAACTTTAAATATAACATATGATGAATTTTTTTTTTAGACCTTTTGAGTTCGTTATGAGACTAATCATCGAGATAACAATAGGACATCTATTTTTTTTAATTGGATTATCTTTCAAATGAACAACTACAAAAATTGAACTTTATTTTTTGACTTTTTCAAAGAAAGAGAGTTGTATTATCCACTCTCTCAATATACGATGTTAGGATAATTTTGTTTAGATCTTTTGAGCTCTATATGATACTAATCATCAACATGGAACAAGTGAGTTTTTTAGGTTTACCTCTCCAATGAACAATAAAAAGTGAAGAAATCAGTGTTAGAATTAGAAGGAACAAAACAAAGTCATACCCAAGTAGGCAGTAGCGTATACAAAGACCTTTTTTTTTTAATCGACAAATATTATTAAACGACGTCCCCGCAAGACGCAAGGTATGGACGAAACAAGATACAATGGTGCCGCATATAGACGATACATCGTAACCACCTAAAAAAACCCCGAGGATAATCCCACCAAAACACATCACCACCTAAAACAGACTCCAAAAAAACAAGCACTGTAAACACGGTATCCACCACCGCCCATCGTCACTACTCACCCACAAAGAACACCTTGAAAATAAAACTCCCAAGCTAAGCCACAATTCGAAGAGCACCGAACTGAAGGATCATGCAGCTATCACAAACCTCGCAACCTCCGAACCATCGAAAGAGCACAACACAAAGCCCAAAAACCAACTTGAGTCAAAGAACTGACTCTCGATCTCGAATCAAAAGTGATCGGCCCACCAAACTATAGTACCAAATTAGCAGGGCACCCCTCGCCCCCGGTACACCAGAGAAAACCAAATCCAGTCAAATAAAGATTGCAGCTAGACCCCGACTCCCGATCTCGAAGCCAAATGAACCGGCCCACCGAAAACCAGCACAGAATATGTAAGACGGAAGACATGGCAAGCGAAGTTTAAACAACAAACAGAACTAAAGGAAAAGGCTCAACACGACGTGACACAAACCCTCCAAACACCGAAAACACCTAAACCACCCAAAAAGCACAAACAAGAGCTAGTGACGACGAACATGGACCTGTGTAACAAATATTGCTTTTAATGGAAATCAACCCAACAAGCACCCACCTCCTCACTTAAAACACCAACCACCACCACAACACCAACCTCTCCCTTAAAAAGCTCCCGTCCGCAAAGCATTCTGACACCAAATCCTTGCCTAAAAAATCCATGACCATCCATCCAGACCACACCACACACCGTCACCACCACCACCACCGCATCAACAACACAATGACATTCCGAAGAAGCAGTCACGGTGAATACCCACAGACCAACGATAAAGACTGAACTACTCCAGCTAACCACCTCACCATGAAACAAACGGCAACACAAACATCAATCTAGCAAGATAAAATCCAACAACAAAACACGGGCAGCGACGCCGGTCTGAAGCGGAAAACTCAACCCAGATTATTGCAAAGCGATCGCCGGTGACAAGGAGAAGGCGCCCGTCGTCGGAGTAAAACAGCAACCAAGCCAAAAAGCTGCTACAACCCACCAACGCAACCCAAAACGGAGCCCAAGGGTGAAGTGAAGACGATATATAAAGGACGCGCAAAGATGCTGCCAGAAACAAATGACCGTCGGAATCCAAAAGGGCAACAAATATGAAAACGGAGCTAAAGGAAGGAAGCTTAACCACCGCGGATCTGAACAATAGCCACCGTAAAACGGACACCAAGCAGATCTAGATATGGATTCGGATACAGATCCACCACCACAAAACCACCACTAGGTCCTCCTTGAAAACCTCCACCAACACCCACAAAAAACCTCCCAGAAGCCACCACCACAATACTACCACCATCCCGCAAAACACCACCGTGAAGCTTCACTCCAAAGCCAGTTCTTGTAACAACAGGTTCAACATGATTGTGGACTCATGTTTCTGCTGCTCACAATTGTATCAGGTGCCACATTTGTTCTCACAAGAGAACCCAGATCAAGCACAACAAAACAACCAGCAACCTCCCAAAACCACCAAATCAGATCATAACTGATGCCTACACAAACCACCAAGACCCAACAGATGGCGGCGAAACCAGAAAAAGGAACGACGGAAGATGGAGGACGAGGGTTGAAAATGAAGAGTATAACAACCATTGGCGGGAAAGAAACACAAAACCACGATCCGCCGAAAAGGAACGGTGGTGCGGAGGAAGGATACCCTCGTCGCACCACCAGCTTCGCCATTTACATTTTGATGAAAGGGTTTGGATTTTGGTAGGGAAGAGGTGGCGCGTGTGAAGATAGAGAGAAGACAGAGAGAAAGGGACAAGTTGGAAGGGTATACAAAGACCTAAAGCACATGAATGGTAGTTTCATCACCCCTCCAACATGGAGTGCAAAGCGGAGATGTGCCATTCACAATTTTCTTTTACAAAAATTGGTAACAACACGATCTTAGACTGCCAGTGAGATGAAATCTTTGATTTTGTAAGATGTCATAGTTATTTATGTCACCGGTAGGATTTAGGCCCTTAAATTTGATAGATTTTATCCAGATACCAAATCTCGTACGAATCTTACATAATGAATTCAATTATTATTCAATGATAGTGTAATAATAACTTGCATGTAAAGCGAACCAAATCTCGTACGAATCTTACATAATGAGTTCAATTATTATTCGACGATAGTGTAAAAATAACTTACATGTAAGGGCGAACTAATGTTTGAGTCTTATTTACCGTGGCATCACTAAAATCCATGTTTGTTGGTTTCTGAGGTCTGTTTGATTGATTTGATTGATGCCTGCATCTCTACCGTATAACATCGATTTGAAATAAGGGTGTTCAAAACCGAACCAACACAATAGAAAAACCACAAACCAACCCAATCCAAACCGAAACCGCAAAAAACCGCACAAGGTTCGGATGAATTCGGATGACTTTTGCACTGAACCGCGCAGTTTGGTTCGGTTTGCGGTTTGCTTCTCAGCAACCAAACCAAACCGCAAGAATAATGAATATTACTTAAACATGTACTAGCCCAATTACATAGCCCAAGAATAATCTCTTTTGATTCGATTTTTCCATTCTTTCCAATATTTTGTTTCATGCTTATGTTTCTTCTTAATTATACCTATTTTGATATAAGTTTTACCTAATATTTTATCATATAAACAACAAAATAAAATGCCCTATGTTTATTTTGTAACAAGTTGCCAATATTAGAGTCAATGTAATATTTTTTTATCTCGCGATAAACCGCACAAACCGAACCAATCCAAGCCACATTGGTTTGGTTTAGATGGCTTTTTAAAAATCAACCGAACCAAACCAAACCACATGTTTTTTTATCTCGCGGTCTGGATGACTTTTATGTTCAAAATCGAACCAAACCGCACCGCAAACACCCCTAGTTTAAAACCAGTACATAGTGAAAACTTTCACTAATTACATATCCGAACGATATAAGATAGAACTACCTCAAGTGAACTTATGACCAAAAAAAAAAATCTTACATAAACATTTGATCATATATTTCTATAATACCACCTTATAATGTATTTTCTGACATAAATATACAAGAATCAATTTGATAAGTTTTTTTTTTTATTTATGCTAGATAAGATATAGGTAAGCATCAATAAAAATAGCAGTAAAATAAAAATATAATTAAGCATATGTTCAACGGTTTTTTATGTTTTTTTGTTTTTGTTTGAGAGAGATGCTTTTTATGTTGTAGCTACGTATTTTCTTTCAAAAAAAAAAGTTGTAAATACATTTCTTATTTTGATAATATATGTTGTATTGTAGCCACATATTAATTTAATTCTATTTTATAAGCACGTTACCTCTCCTCCAAACTATGCATGGGACTGATTAGAATTGTCCCCAATTTGTAACGGGGGTGGAGGAGTACATCCTTCTATTTTAAGGGATTGCATGCATGTGAGTTTTGTTTGACGTCATCTTGTGCCAAATCAAACATAAAATCAATTTATTTGCGGGGAGCTTATCATATTGGATTCAATTCAATTTAAAGTCAGAGAGTACGTCTTGGGAAAATATTTGGGAAACATGTTATAGTACTACTTATGACATTGGCTTAATAAAGGTGTACATGATTTCTTTTTATTTATACCCTTCATCCTGCTCAACTCTTTCTTAAAAATGTTTTTCTTTTTTAAGTTAAATTAGCTCACCCAAATCGGCATCGGTAATAATCGAATATGAGACTTTGAGGATTAACATATTTTCAGATCCCAAGTCAATATCACCAGGCCAACCCAAATGAGTTTCTTTCTTAAAAATGTTAACAAGTATGGTAAATAATCAAGCTTTTAAACAATACGAACAAAAATCGATAAGACACAAACAACATACCAAAATATGTCTTATATGAACGGAACACCTAAAAGAACACTCATACAATTCATACATCTAAAACACCAATAAAAACAATACCAACTCCAATAAAAAAAACTAACAACCAAAACAAAGTTAACCCCTCGCAATAACAGTAACCAAACTTTTCCCCTATTATTATCACAAAAAAAAAAAAAAAAAAATCCCTAATATTGCAACATATTTATGATCATCAAGAGGGAAAGTGTCGGGCTTTAGAATTGGCCTACAGTTTCACATCAAAAATCAGTTTAATGTAAACCATTAAATAAATAAGTTTTGCTAATGGATGTTATCAAAACACTCTTTAAACATTTCAAATTAAGAAATTATTGTTTAAAAAATCAAACACTTCAATTTATAATTCATTAAATGCATAATATTTTATAAAAACTTAATATGCAAGGTCTTTAAAAAGCGTCACAAGGATATCCGTTAGCATTTCCCTAAATAAAATAAGGATTGCACCAATTTGAGCAGTTATACTAGTTTTTGTTAATTTTAAAATTAAACAAATCATAAATGTGACTAATTCACATTCACCATTTTTTTTTTACACAAGCCTATCAAATCTGACTTATTAATGCAATCGACACAATCTACTTTAATGTGTTTCCAATACTCCCTCCGTCCCAAATTATAACAAAAAAACTCAAATCACACTTCTTAAGAAAACTAAAACATAAGAATTTTGGAGTATAACTTTTTTTTGTTTTCTTTGGAGTAAGTTACACAAGAAGATGTAAAAATAATTATCATTGGCCATTGGTTGTAGAGAAAATGGAAGAGAAATAAGTAGAAGTTTTTCTTAGAAAATGGTTTTTAAAAAAATCAAGATTAAAGTGGATAAAAATTTGTCTTTATTGCTTATAATTTAGGATAAAGAAAGTGAGTTTTTTTTCCTTACATTAGAACTGAGGGAGTACATCACAAGAAAGACATTGCATGAAAAGGCAGCAGCTGCAGCCATCCCAATTTGTCCATCACAACACAATCATGCATCCAAAGGTGCAGTCAAGCTCCAAAATCATGGACCTCATTTTCACTAGGCTATTCTAACAAGAATTCAACTTAGTTCTACAATTCTAGATAGCAAACTTGTTTAATTAAGTGCTTAACTGTACCACAAAAATGGAGCCAGGAACAGAGGAAACCCTGCCATAAAAAAAGTCATCCGCAAGTTCCTAGTAACATTCAGAAATTATGACGGCTTGAATTCTCTCTATTTACAAACAGCCGTAACTATATTATGACAACAAAAAGCTAATATAAAAACATGTATTTGACATAGTTTAAAAAAAAAAAACTTATTGACTCTTTGTTGTTTGGACGATGGTTCCTTTGCATGGGCCGCTGGAAGATTATCTATCATACACGACCGGCTTTGTCGAACAAGATAATTTACACAACAGACAGGAAATAAATAGCAGCAGATTTATTTGTCTGTGTATCTCCTCCCAAAAAGGAGAAACGAAGGACTCGGACGGTGCCCATCAGGCAAAAGCTCTGCCTTCGAAGAAGCTTTTGTTTGTTCCATGTTTGAAGATGGAAACGATAGAGAAAGGGAAAGAGATGCAGCAGCAACATCATCTTCTGGCCTATCTGCCAAACTATCTGCACGGTTATTTTTCTTTTCTGCTGGCCCAACTAGGAAAGGCAGCATACCCTTAGGGCCGGCAGGAGGAGGAGGAGGAGGAGGAGAAGGAGGCATTTCTGTTTCATCCCCTAAAGCAAGATTTAGATTTGGAATCATATTCTCACGCTCTTGAATCCCTTTCATTGCCATAGTATTCAGCACCGATTGCGAGCCATTGATATTCTGAGTATCAACAGGAAAGAAGGTTCTTTCCATCGTTCCCAAGTCCTCACGAATGATTTTTTCAACAGAAGCTTCTTCACATCCTTTGTCTCCAACTGAAGAACGGGAACCAATATCATTTCCAAGAGACGTCAAACTGTCATTAAAGGAGTGACTACCTCCAGAACTGTGACGATCATAAATCTTGCCAAAACTTGTCTTCAGCTTCTTTCTGGAACTTTCTGCATCTTCTAATTTTCCATTTACCTCATTCCAAGGCATTTTCTGTAAACCAGCCACTGATAGATCAACATGATGAACTTTTTTATCATTGGGTAGCTGGTACTCGACCCCTTCAGCGGACAGGTCTTCCTGAAGAGGTGCCTCCAAGTCAATATAGTGACAATCTTCTTTTGCTTTCCTCTTAAGCCTTCGCTGATCTTCATCACCTAATTTCTCTGAAATGTTATCCTTAGTTGTATTGATTCCAGCATCTGTTTCTTGATTTTCAACAGTTGCCTCCAAGTCGATATAGTGACCATTTCTATGTTTCCTCTTAGGCCTTTGCTGATCTTCATCAATTTTCATTCTTTCAGAAATTTTATCCTTACCAATATTGCTTGCAGCATGTGTTTCGTGATTGTCAATTGTTTCCTCCAAATCAATATAGTGACAATCTTCTTTCTGTTTCCTTTTGGTCCTTTGCTGATCTTCATCACAGTTCATTCTCTCCAAAATTTCATTCTTACTAATATTGCAGGCAGCATCTCTATCTTGATTACTAACAGAAGGCATCGCCTGGCAGAGAGTATTCACTTGCTTGTCAGAAGAAGCAGAATCAGTACTAGCTTCCACCATCTTGTTACCCACACCTGTTCCCATTTCGTCAGAAGGTTTAGACTCTCTGCACCGTTCATCCTCTACTACACTAGCTTTCTGCATAAAGCCAGAACATATTTCAAGAAACCAAGAGATAATTGGCAGCAGAGATAACCCCTACTCTTTATAAAACCGGTTTACGAATAGTGATCACAAGACAGGTACAGTTTGCATTATGCAGCATAGCTAATAAGAAATAACAAGTTGGACACAATACAAGGGAATTCACCTACAGCATTTCATCCTGACACAGGCTTTCAACCAATTAATTCCCCCCACATAGAAATGGTCAAATTGGTCTTGGCTGGCCATTAATTGCTACATATGTACCCAACAGCCCTGTTTATTTTGCCCATGGTTTAGAGACCAATAATTGCTAACATGGAAGTATTGGCGTGTAATAATGCCAAGGCTACATTCATTTCAGACCATAAAACTAAGCAGTAAAAGTTTTATTTCTGAATCATCAAAGTCGAACAAAAGATGTACAAATCAATATCAACAATCTATCCAGGGAATCAGAATATCATTTTTAACTGTAGTTGAGGAAGGGGGAATGATCAGGTAACAACTTGGACGCCACAAGTATATCAAAGCAGATTATCAAGTAAAAGAAAATAGTATATTAGATTTTGCATGCATTTAAGGATAAAATCATACCAGGGATGAACCAGTAAATTTCATTTGTTGACAGCTTTTTGAAACCCTGGATGTAGTTTTGCTGTCGATTGTACCATCTGACACTTCTAAGGGTACTTCTTGTGAACACAACTGTGTCTGGTGATTGATATCAGTATTGTTACTCACTATAGTTGGAGATTGATCTAGGGAAGTTGAAGAAGGAAGTGTATTGCCTGCTTTGTCGGAATTAATTGGTTTTTCATCAATGCCCTCCGACAAACAACGCTCAGACAAAGTCACAACAGCAGTTGAAGAATTCTCCTCAACTGGCATTGCATTCAAACTTGGAATACAGATACTTTTTGCAGAACCTGAATGATCGACCCTCCGCCCCCTAAATACACCCCATAAGAAAAGCAACATATTCCAGCCTGCCAAAAAATAGGATAGTCAAGAGTCAAAACACATGTAGAAGTAAAAGAATTAAAAGAAATTATTTTCTTGTTGAAAAAGTGGTTCGGTAGACATGCCTTTAAAATTTCAGTCACACAAACTGCAATCTAAGCATACTAAACTGTCAACCACCGCCCTACCCCCCACAAAAAAAGAAAGAAAAAAAACTTATAGACGATCTAAAACCCACTGGTGATTAAAAGGAGAACCACCGTCAAATTATTGGGTTTCTTTACGAAGTCCCAATTCAACACAGAACATTCTCATTCTTTGCAACCCTAATGCATTTCATCAACATCAGTCTTACTCAAAAGTATGACATCTCATGAAGCAATGAATATCCTGAATCAGGATCATTAGGGATTACCACATAGGCATATGCCCTGCTACTAGAAAAAGTAGACCGCATGTGCCCTGCTACTAGAAAAAGTAGACCGTCAGGTGAACTTAGATAGAAGCATGCCACTCTTAGTAAGAGTCGAATCTCAAATTGCCCTTCCCCAAGAAATTTACTAACACAGAAGCAGGACACCCTTTGTAAGAGTAAATCTCAAACCATATTTCCTGATCAAAATTGTAAATGAACTAAATTTTGACAAATCCATGAACACTAATCTAAGCATAAACTTAAACGCAATCCTCAAACCCAAAAGCATCCATTCAGAAGTTGCTCAAAATGTTGGTTTGGCTGGCAAAATCATAGAATAATTCCTTACGCTGTGAATTTTCTGGAAGCTGATTGGATGGGAATATGAGAAGTTCAACACCATCAAAAATTCCTTTAAGTGCTAAATCATTTCTAATCATGTGATCCAATAGACCTTTGTAGTGTCTCTCATAGCTGTATCAGAATATCACAAAAAAGTAAATTATTACAAGAAAAGAAAGAAATGTTTGCATCTAATGGCCACCTGCAAATATAAGAATGATATACATATACTTGCCTTTCAACATCTCTGGCAAAGAAGTAAAGAGCAATATTATCTTCTCTAGCACCGCCATGATGAAACTGTGATGGCCATGTACTCAAGCGTGAAACTTCGTTGAGGGAAACTTCGGGACTAAACTTGGTCACTACCTCAAGAACCTTAGGAGATGCAGAAGAGGATAAATGTGCCTGAACTCCAGTACATAATTCTGGAGGCTTTCCATTTCTATACACTTCAAAGACACCCCTGCATGTAAACAAAAAAGCTCATGTTGAACACACTTCTTTGCAAAACATGAAAAGTAATAAACGGGAAATCCAGAACTAAAGACAACTAGTTAATCATGTTTCATACTGCCAGATGTATTCATATTCAGGAAAGGCCAGCATCTTCGAAACAACACTTGAGATCGCCACAGCTTTTCTAGACAAGTCTCTCACTAAAGGCTTTTGAGCATTAAGACCAACTAAATCCGACTTCCCTAGTTGTGAAAAAAGATCAGTTGGACAAGGGTTAAGTTGCTTCAAATCGCTGGCAGATGAACATTTAGAAGAATCAGATGTAGAATTCTCAAGGACTTCCTGTTGTTCATGAGTTTCTTCAGTAGACATACTATTCTTAAGTGTGTTAGAAACCAAAACTCGGTCTAGTGAAGTTGCTTCACAATTCAACTCCGTGCCTGATGTAGGAATTTCATCGGTTTGACTAGATACTTCTTTCTTCCTGTAAATTTCAGGCCTTTTAAGTAAAGCAGCCTGTATTGCAGCTTTCAATTTATTGCCTTTATGCATCTCCTCTTTTGAGATACTTGAGGCAGTAACAGATATTTCAGCACCAGATTCTTGCAGACTACCAGCTGTGCAACCTTCTAGTGAATGGCTAAATTCCTCACATTTTTGACAGTATGAACTTTTTGATGCAGTGGGAACAACAGGCCTTAAACGATCACCAAGACTCTCTCTGGATTTCTCAACCTGATTTGCTGTCTCTCGTGATCGAGGCAGCGCATCCTGTAGAGCTTCATCATTACTGGCTAATGTTCTCTCTGTAAATTCAAAAGACAAACAGAACAATAAACAATATTATAAGCAGAAAAGATAGTTCCAAGCACAACATCCTCTACTGAAAAATGCCCTAGCTGAAACTAATACAAGGGAGAAATACATAGATGATGGCTTTATTATGCTGGAAATAAGATATCAAAAAGAAGTTAAAAAGGAAAATACTATTGCAGGAATAATGTACTTCTATTTGAGATCACACCTGAACTACCCTGAGGCTCCAAACTTTTACGGCTTATATTGTTCGTTGATTTTGACGACGCACTTAACTTCCCATCCTGGTTTACCTTGGACTCTCGATTATTAACTGCTGAAGGCTTAATAACGGTTTCTCCCCGAGGTGTAAGCTTCTGATCACCCTTAGGTGTGGAAACAACAGAACTAGCCACAGGCCTGTCATTCCTGGACAGATATTTTCGGTCCAACGAACCTGATTCTTTTAAATGTCTAGACCCTTTCAAGTCCTGAATAGTTGCAGGCTTAGGTAGCATTTTAACTTTTGATTCAATTGCACTGGATCGGCCCAAACTAGAGGATTTGAATAATGTTGACCTGCTTGTCATACGAGCAGGTGTCTCCATATTCTTAGAAGTTTGTTCATTACCCCCTTTTGGTCTTGGTGGAAAAACTTCATCACCAATTTTGACTTTCGGCTTGGGATTTAAGTTGTTGGATGAATTAGACTTCAACAACATACCTATTCATAAGAACAAAAAACATACCTATTCATAAGAACAAAAAACTGTGCTTGATAATATGAAAGCCAAGAAGACATGATGCAATATCGTCATAGAACCCATTCACCCAGCTACTTGAAAGATCTCAAAATCCAAAGACAAAATTATAGAAAATTCCGGAGAAGCACAACAGATGAAAGAACACGTACTTTTTGAAATTTGACCCCGGAGGCCAATGGAAGGAGATCGAACAGTCTGTGTGTCATCGCCACCAGAGTGGTTACGAGGAGGCATCAGAGGACCAGACTTCCCTTTTAATTTATCTGAGCTCTTAAATGAAGATTCTCGTGATAGTGGAACCAATTTCTTAGGGCTTGACACCTTTGGTGATCCTTTGCTTAATTCAAGAGCTTGCCTTTTTGCTGCTGGAGGAGCCACTTCAATGTTGTCAGGACGTCTTTTGCCAGAAACTTGTGACGTGGAAGTAGTTTTGATGTTTTTTTTCCCTTCAACGTCTGAAAAACAAAAATTCAGTACTTAAAATATGTCGGCATATACATCAGAACATGCAAATTCAGTATTCAATTCAGAAAGAATCATATGCATGAAACAAATGCTTTAAAATGTCTGACCCCAGGACACATTTTTATGTCAAAGCAACATATACAACTTCACTCTTACCCAGCCTCTTGTTTTCAGCTTCCACTGCATCTTGGCATTCTTCACACAACCAATCCCCTTCAGGGAGTTTCTCGAGCATTTCTCGCATGCAGTAGCTGATTCAAAGAATCAATAATGGTAAGACTTGTTTTCCTGAAAGGAATTTGCAATATGATAGATATAAGAAATACAGTGAAAGTTTTGTATGCATACGTGTGCTCTGCTCCATCAGTGCACCTACAGCATATGGCAAGTAGATCCTCACGACCAGCATCTCCACAGATGTCGCATACCTTCACCTATTTTTCAATCACCACAGTTAGAAATAGGAATTGAGGTTAAGCAACTCCACATATGCTGTTACATTACACTCCTTCCATTTTCATCTCAATCAAGTTTAGTTTCAGCCGAAGAAGATCAACATAAAGGAAAGGAAAGATACTCACATCATGTTCCACAACATCTGATTCATCACTCTCATTTTCAGATTGAGATTCCTGCTTTCCAGGTGATTTAACCAGCTCATCAGCTTTCTCATGATGTCCATCATGGGCTGAACATGTACAGTCTTCAACTTTAGCATCACATACTTTATCATTATCAGGATCTGCTTGTGACTTTGGACATACTTTTAGCAAATCATTGGAAGTGCCTTCAATAAGTTTATCCTTATTTGCAGTGCATTTCTCACCAGAAGTAGCAACAGGTGCACTCTCTTTGGTTAATGATGAACTGCAATTCTCAATAGAGCATTTTGAATTTTTTTCTGGTATACGAGAATTAGCATCAGATGCTCTACTAATACAAGATGTGTTGTCATCATGAACTTCTATATGGTTGGGATCCTGATACTTATTCAATAAGATCTGTCTACTCTCCGCGTTTTCAGATAGAGAATCATGACTTGAACTAACACTGGGCATATTACTTGTTTCACTGACACCGTGCTGCAAGTTTTCACAAGCTCGGCTACTAAGAGAATGTACATTACCCTCGTTCATAGAATTCTGAACATTAGCCTCCCCCGAGCGACAGTTATCATCAGAAAACTCTTCAGGGGCATGGTTAACATGCTTGCAAGATGAACAAGGAGCTGAGCACACATTACAAGTCCCTGATTCAAGCCTCATACCACTGTTCTGAATTGCGCAATGTCTGAAACTTCTTCCCAGATTCAAGTTATAGTTACACCTAATAAAAAACAGCACGAGTTAGAAAAAAAATTAAACATCTGACTCATCCTTTCAGTAATTCTTTAGAATCCTATCAGTGTCAAAGTTTCACCATGCCATCGCATAGGATTATTACAAATAATAACAATAATTTATCACAAGCACAAAAGCAGCATCTAGAAATAATAATCATTTATCACAACCACAAAAGCGGCATCTAGATTTATCTTGTTATTTTTGGTAAACATATGTTGAAGTTCAGTGACTGGAATTCATATTTTTCCAATAAAGTGTGGAAACCGTGCAAACCATGGGCTAACTTGGATATGTTGTAACACTTTCTCCAATAACATTAGAAGGTTTGGCCCAAAAATATGAGTGCATTTGAAAATACTGCGAAGCAATAATATATAAAGCGAGAGTGGCTTACAACTATTGCTTTATAAAATTAGGTTATCGTTTAGGCTAGTAGGTTTTATCCGACCAGTTTCGTTAAGAGGCTTATTATTTATACCTGCAGAGAAAATACCGCTCTCTTGAGCTAATGACTTGCACTTTTTCTTGAAATGCCTTCCTTTAAGGGGGGATCCTAATTCTCAACAGCCATACACCTATACTTTTCTACTAATGAATAACTTCAACAGAAGAAGTATGAAGTCTATAACCATAGGCAAAAATGTAATTTTAGCACTGCAGAATTTTGCGTTGATCAACCACTTCTCGATTAGGACAACACAAAGTAAGAAAATATTTACCAAAACCAATATATACACGTAATACACCCAGTCAAGAGTACTTATAACTTTGCTTAAAGAAGACACTAATAGTGCCTCCAACTTCCATTCCTACGATCCTCACACTACCAATGCTAAAAAAAATAAAGAAATATTGCAACTTCTCACGATTTTTTTTCCATCATAATTAACTTTCCCAACCCATCCTTCCAACTCATTGGACAATAACATGAATCAAATGCGGCTATTATTTCAGTCTCATAACAACAACAAAGTAAAAAAGTGGACAAGCAGTATCGAGCTTATAGTGAATTACCCAGTTATCTCAGATTGTTACTCCAAACACCATAAATAATCGATGACTCTAGCTCGGCGTCCTAGCATCTGGAAAAAACTCCTTCTCGATCCTGATATCATGTAGAACAACACAATTAAACCATATTAGCAAATCTCACACCAACATTTCCATCAAAAGAGCTATGCAATTAACCTATCTATGACCGACGCTACTGATTGAAGGTGTGCCAAGTATCCGACACTTTCCAAGCCACGTGATTAAATTCAATTACGTTATTTTTTTTAATTACTACAAGTGTTGACATGTCAGAGTCTTTTAATTACTACGAGTGTCGACGTGTCAGAGTCTTTTAATTACTACGAGTGTCGACGTGTCAGTGACGTATCTGGTGTTTTTGCTTCATAGGCAATAACTAATCAACAAAATACTTCTCGAATCAGAATCTAACAGCAATAGCAATAAACACAAATGGTAATTGAAGTGAATCAAATTCAAAACCCTAGCTCTATCAAAACGAACATGAAAACGATTTTTCCAATATATTCATCACAATTACACAACAAAAACAGTTTCAATTAAACAAAAACCAAACAAATCGATTCAAAAAAAAAATGAAAATTGAAGTTAACGAAATCAAAAACCCTAACTGTGAAAAATCAACAAAAGTATCTAACACGGAAACAATCACGATGACATTACCTTTGGCGATGAAGTCAGAAAATTCTGTGTCGTTGAATTTCGTTAATCTGCGATGAACAGAAATTGAAGATTCAAAATCGAAAGGGTTCAGAAACGAAATGAGAAGAAAATAAGAGCGTGCACTTCTTATATATATCGCGAATTAACATTAACATTAACACGATCTAATTCAACAATTAATTATTATTATTACACAATAATAACAATAAATTAAATTAAATTACAGTAACAATTTTACAATTTTCTTTTCTTTCTTCAGCTAGCTTTTCTCTGTGTGTGATCTGAACATAAAAATAAAATCCTGAGAAAGTGTTTTTTTTTAATTAAAAAGAAAATTTGATGAGAATCGAAATCTATCTAACCCAGCTGGCTTTTAAACTGCTATACCTTTTTTTTTTCTCTCTCGTTCATCTCTCTAAAATTTCTGTATGTTCCTTAAAATGAAATTTAATTTATTATTATAAGACCAAGACTAAAAAATTCATAATCGATATTTTTAAATTATTTTAGATTATTTTTTAATTGGTTGTATTATTTAGACAAACGTTGCAAAAATAAACCCGCACGTGTAAAATGAAGTGAGACGTGCGAGTTAAGGACAAAGGGAACGCGTGGGGAAGATGCGCGTGAGGATGGCGTGGGAAATCGGTAACGTCTCAATGGTAGCAGGCGTCCCTCCCTGCCTCACGTTTTTCCTATATCTTTAATATTTGCCAAAATTGCACAACTACTCTTTATCTTGATTTCTTGTATAAATAGTCTACAATAATGATTAGTCAAAAAAAATATCTAAATAATGATATCATTTAGGAGAAAAAATAACTTTGCACAACCTTAAGTTGAAAATGTTTGAACACATAAAAAAGTTTAAAAAGAAAATCATAAAATAATAATATTAAATGATATGATGGGATTTTTTTTGTCCAAATATTTTTTATTTGAATTGTATCCAAATAAATATTTCTCATGAATAGGAATCAAAGGACACGTATGATAGTCGTTTTCTACCGTGTTTGCAGTTTATTGGTACATGTATCTATCAGTCGAATGTTTAGAGGATTTTGTGATATTCGTGAGTCTGTATTTATGTCCATAAGTACCTTTTTGAAATGATAAAAATAACTTTTGCAATGTTCCTTTTTTAAAAAGATAATATGTATAGTCGTTTTATCTTCTTTTTTCAAATAACCTAGTGGCCAGATTCACACACATTATATGTGAAAAAAATGAAAAATTTGGAGTTCGAACCCTGACTCATACACATATTATCCCTGATAGTTATCAGTTAAGCTACATTTAAGAAACATTTTCTCCTCTTTTAATAATACAAAATAATATGAAAACATCACATCGTCACCTTGATAACAAAATATTAATACAACAAACTTTAATTTAAGTAATTTTACTATCTTACTCTAAGTTGCACTATCCCTCTCCCTTCCCCCCTCTCCTTCTCTTCATCATCTCATTCTCCATTCTTCACCAAGCTGTATCTATCTCTCTAAATTTATAGAGAAGATCAAGAGAGAGAAAAAAAATAAGATCAAGAGAGATAGACACAACTTAGTGAAAGAGGGAGAATGTGAAGGAGAGGATCCAAAGTGAATGGATATGGTTAGCCGCATGTAGATATACACTTATATCTGTATCAACCTTCACCTACTAGTGGATAGCAAAAGATGTGTTTACTTAGGTGTATGTTAAATTATTTGCCCAAGAAGTCTAAATAATATACTTACCTCGAGTTTGATAGACTTTGCGTGACTGAATTGTCCGAGAAGTAAAGAAACATAGGAATCTGACAGATAAGTCATATAGCTTTCGCACTCATGTAAAATAGGAATCTTACACGTGTATTATTATTTGACATTTACATGCTTCGAAGATTTACAATGTTACAAGTGTTTATCACTTCCTTTTTACGCCAGACAACAACTTGGAAGCTGACAACACAAATTTAATTTGGAATAAGGCGGGGTGGTCCCTCTTAAGAAAATGATTAAATCATAATTTTTTTTTACTAAGATTAAATCATAATATTAAACAATGTGATAAAAAAAATTTAGAGGATTGTATCCAAATTTTTATATATGTCCAAATTTTTATATGTCCAAATTTTTTTAAGGTGATTGTATCCAAATAAATATTTCTCATGAATAGAAATCGATGGACACGTATAATAGTCATTTTCTATCGTGTTTCTAGTATATTGGTACATGTATTTACCTGTCAAATATTTAGAGGATTTTGCGATATTGGTGAGTGTGTATTTATGTCCACAACTACCTTTTTGAAATGATAAAAAATAACTGTTTTAATGTCCTTTTTTTAAAAAAAAAACTAATATGTATAATTATTATTTTTAAGTAACCAATCGCAGGATTCACATGAAGAAAAATGAAAAATCCAGGGTCCAATTCTCGATCCATACACATATTATTAACGATAGCTACCGAATGAGTTACATTTAGGAAACATCTTTCCCTAAAAAAAATATTAGGAAACATCTTCTTCTCTTTTAATAACGCAATAATATTGTTGCATCACACTGCCACTCTGATCACAAAATATTAATACAACAAACTTTTATTTGAGTAATTTACTATCTTACTCTAAGTTGTATCTATCATTCTACCTTATCCTTCTCCTCATTTTCTCATTCTCTCTTCTTCACCACGTTGTATTGTATCTATCTCTTTAAATTTAGAAAGAAGATCAAGGGAGAGAAAAAAAAAGATCAAGAGAATGATAGAAACAATTTGGTGTAGGAGAGAGAATGAGTCAACGAGAGAATGCGGAGAAGATCCAAAGTGAACTAATATGGCTAACCGGACATACATATACTTATATTTGCACCAACCTCCATCTACTAGTGGGTAGCAAAATATGTGTTTATTTGTTAGGAAACATGATATCCAATGAAGGAATGAGAGAAAACTCAAATAATCTTTGTATTTATGATAAAGTGAATATTAGAAATGAGTGAATTAACCCACTAATGGGGTGGTTACAACTATATATACTACTAGTACTATTTGAAGCTAAACTATATCTCTAATAGTCCCCCGCAAGTTGGAAGGTGTTCTCAACACTTCCAACTTGGGATGAACCATACAATAGGATATCAAACAAAGGAAAATACAAGAGATGCCGAAAATACATCGACCAAGAGAATAGCAACAACCAAATGCTTATCCAACAAGATGAAACCACAGCTCAAGGTTTAACCTTTTGGAGGAAAGAGCAACGAAACAACGGTTAACCACCATTCGGTAGAAGCAAATATCAACAAAGCCTTAAAAGGCACAACACTTAACCATCAAGAGTTCTCAATCACTCAAGATAGAAGCACAAGACAAGAAGAACAAAGATATCCAAAATCAATGATGATATCCAAAAGAAAAAGAAGTGCAAGGGCCAAGTCTACAATGGAAGGAGGTCACATGTTGAACAAACTTCACACCAAAGGTACCATGAAGCAACAAGACCAAGGTTCCAAAGATAAAAAAAGAGATGCCCTCCAATGCCGAGCCGAGATAAGAAAAACCAAATGCAAGTCAATAGAGATGCATAGCCATGTGATGTGTCTTCAAACCATAGAAAACAAATCCATGTTGATGCATTCAAACCATAGGCCAAAACCAATGCTTCCAATAATGAAGCTAAACCAAATCTCCAAAGAAAATAGTCTCCAAACAGAACAGCAAGCAAAAAATACTATCAATAATCACTTAGTGCAAACACAACTTGAGCAACCATTGACATAAGTCAATATGCACATTAGCAAGTACTCATAAACCAGATAAAGCAACATGAGAAACCAAATACCAAGGCACCATGAGCTGCAAGGCTTCAACCTATATGCTCCAATCAGCAGCAGCCAAAGAATGGAATAAACCAAAAACGTCTATAACGATCCAGGACAAACAAAACAGAGGTCAAAGAACACACAAACTGCCAATAACAAGTACCAACTGATGAGGGGCATCAACAATCAAAGAATGCTCCAATCAGACCAAAACAATAATCTTCAAAAATATCAGAATGAAATTCCAGTAGAGATCCATAGGACAACTTTTTCAATGGCAGCACTTGTTTCTCTTGTTACTCCTATAACATATGCAGGTGTAGCTTCCCATGCTAAGGTAGATGTCATCAAAATTCCAAAGATGTGGATGAGATAATAGGATTCCCATACCATACACCAACTCAGTTTCATCCAAGCCAATCATTGACAATCCACAAGTTAAGAAGATACCTCTCATAGATCATGATATACACAATCAAATGGAGAAATTAATCCACTAAAGGAAGCCACCTAGGCCAAAAAGCAACAGTATAGGAAGCAATCTACCACAACCAGCACAATTATGCAGCCAAAAAAAAATATTGAAGCACCAAGATAGCAAAACACTCCAAACTAAGTGATGTCCTTGAACAAATTAATGACAACCACGTGGTACCAATAGAATCAAAACAGAATCCATAATCTTCTTAATTTCAGCATAAAGAACACCAATATTGGAACAATTCATACTCATCACAATCTTTTCCACAATTACTTGAAGATGATGATTGAACAAAACTGAAATTGAAATGGAATATGGAGTAAGAATGAAACCTCTTAAGCAACCTGATGTAGCAGCTAAAAAATGGCAGCGATGATGGCGAAATTACGGCAACCAGAGATAATTCCAAACACAAAGATCCTTATATGCAAATGAGTAGCAGAACACATACACACCACGTCAGTAAGTGAAACCAAGTCTGAATTGTGAACATCAATCACATCCTATGAGGATAACCCACCAAAGGTCGCACGTGAATTGCATGTAACAAGCAACAACAACACGTAACAATCAACATCACACTGTCAACGTTGCCGAAGTCGAAAGCCAAAAAAAAGATGAGGAGAAGCTTCTGCAATCAATAACCGAAAACCAAAAAAAAGAGTTGAATCAACAAATCTTGCTTTGATTCATCATTCACAAGTGATCCTAACAAGAAAAGGAGAAAGGTAGAATTGTGATCAGAATCACAAACAAGAGTAATCGAAATTGAGATTGAAAGGAACAGATTGAAGCAAAGGGAAACACGAGGAAGATGAAATTAAACCAAAAGTGAACATAAATGGAAACAACGATTTCAGAATCCTGAAACCCTAATAATTGGGGAAAAGACGCAAAACAGAAGCGAAATCACAGAACAAAAATCAAATTGAACATGAAAGATCGAAATCGAATTGGAATCGCGAACCCTAGCATTTGGGAAAAATTGAAGTAACAAACAATTTCGAGCAAGAAATTCGAATCGAAGGTGAAATTCAATCGGAAAATGGTTTCAAATCCAGAAATAGAAACCGAATTTGAAATGGAAGAAAGATCATGAACTGTAGTGAATGGAGATTGAAAACACATAACCTAGAATTTGGGGAAAAAGATCATGAACAATCAGAATCACAAAGCACAATCGAACAAGAATCACTGATAAGTGTCAAAAAGGAGTTAAATAGATTATATATTTTAGGCACTTTGATTACTTGGTTTGCAAGTTATCCAGTGAAAAGCTCACAAATACTGAAGAATCATTCAGTTATGCTTTTCACATATAATGCCAACTCTTTGTAGGAAAATGCACGCCTGGACACTTTAGAAGCAAGAAAACATAAAGAAATGCAAAGGTCAACTCGCCACGGCGAGCTCAAAGGCGACTTCAAGGTGAGATGAGGTAGAAAGTTCAAGTTTCCACTCGCCTCCCATGCGCCATGGCGAGCTCAGGGCGAACACAACTCGCCATGGCGAGCAACTCACTTGCGAGACGAGTTAAGGCGACCTAAATCCTCAAAAGCTGACGTGACAGAAACCCACTGGTAAAGGAACATCAACTCGCCATGGCGAACAGACATACTCACGAGGCAAGTTTGATCAGAACAGAAATTATAAGCCATTCATCATTTCAGTTGAGGATATACCATATTATTAGCGGCCACTTTAGGAGAAAAACAGGGGAAAGACCAGAGAGACTCTAAAGAGCAAGGAGCACAAGGATTGAAGGAAGACACAAGATCATTGAGACATCATGGCTTGGTTCCCTTCCATCTATTCTTTTCTTCTTGTAAGGTTACCATGACAATGAGTAACTAAACTCTTTTTGTTGGGATTAAATGTAATCAACTCTATTAGTATGTATTCCCTTTGATTATGGTGTTGTGTGATTTTAATTATTTCAAGATATTGAAGTTATTCTTGCTTTTCATTACAATTTTATGGATTTGAATTGTTATTGATAAATACCTTTTAAATCTAGTTTTAGAATAATCTTCTATCAAAGCTTTTTTTCTAAACATGGAATTAGGTTTTGGTAATCACTTTGAGTATCTAAGCTTCATGCTTTCAGATCATTTAATAGATGGAGAAATCGTCGATTAAACGATACGATCGACTATTGGATCGTTTGGTAGTTTGGGAAATCGTCGATTAAACGATACAATAGAAATCACAACTTCATTTGGACATGAATGATGTTGTCGAGGGATACGTGATAATATCGATTGATAATTGGAATCCGCAACCCTAATCCGATAATATGTATAAGTGGGTTGATGAAGTTTAATCCCAGCATAATCATTTCCCTGTTAAATCTCATACCTCTTACTATTTCGTAGTTTATTAGTTTATGAAACAAAACCATTAGAAACCCCTAGCTCAAAACAACACCGATTGTTGAACAGGCTTGGAATATCGCACCAGCCCCTGAGGAGACGATATATAAATACTTACTTTTGAACGTTGAAAAATACTACATCAATCACACGCCAGAATCAGAACCCTAAGATTTGGGGGGAAAGAGCGGAGATGAATATTGGAAATCAAGAACAAATCGAAAATGAGAAGAAAAAAAATCAAGAGAAAACGATGGAAAATGAATTTTGAGAAAGAAAGTGAAAGTGAGAAAATTTGGATTTTCTCGAGAAAATGCAGCGGAAAATATCCTTCAAGGTGAATACCAGATTAACTCTGATACCATGTTAGGAAACATGATATCCAATGAAGGAATGAGAGAAAACTCAAATAATCTTTGTATTGATGATAAAGTGAATATTAGAAATGAGTGAATTAACCCACTAGTGGGGTGTTTACAACTATATATACTACTAGTACTATTTGAAGCTAAACTATATCTCTAATATTTAGGTATGTTAAATTATTTGCCCATGCCTATAACATATTTTATCTGCGAGTACAAACTTTTTCATGTACGAGAGTCTAAAATATTTTCCAAGCATCAAGTTAATTTTTATGTTTACCCTGATTTTAGAGGAAAAAGTCTCAAACTCTTAATAATCTGATTTGAGTGATAGGTAAGTAAGGTCTAGATGTTTGTTTTAGCGGATGATCAAATTCAATGTTTCTTTTTGATTCGATCTTAATTGAAATTTACTATCCACTTGATGTAATCTTCAAGTTTTTGCTTTTTATTTTGGAGTGTGATGTTTATGCACCTGTAACTTGACATTGTACCTTTGTTGGTGGCTCGTTTTGCACGACAAAAGTTATGGTACATAAGTCATTTCCTTATGCACCGTGCATAAACACTTCACAACCATCAGATTTCTTTCATTTTGTGTTTGTCATTTCTCTCTCTACTCTTTTGAAAAACAAATTTTCTCTCACACTCTCTCTAAGAAACTGATATGGGATGAAGCTTCATCTTCTACACACCTCCGGCACAGAGGCCGGCCGCCCTAGGGCAGTGGCGCCGCCGCCGGAGTAGTAGGAAATGGCTCCGATTTCAAAAAAAAATTCACTTTTAAAAATCCTTTTCCTTCTATAATCCAAATCTGGACTCGGTTTTCAGAGATAAACAACCAAACAGTGTAGATCTAGGTTTTAACTTTGTTCCCATTCCTTTCTGATAGACTTTTAGCAAGTGTACTAAATACTATCGAAGTAGTAAAAATATCGTTCCCACAAGGACTGGTTTTAATCTCAAGAATTCAATTACGTTATTAAGAAGGATGTATAAAGTTTCTTTTAAATTGCTACTAGGCGGTTGGTTTGGTCTGATTGATTAAATCAAGTAACTTAAAATAAGATTGTTTAGAAAATATGGAGAGATGAGATCAGGTCCGTCGAATCCTCTAGTGTTTTCCTAATTGGTGGACTGCACCTATTTCTTACGAATGATTCTCTAGTTCCACGATAGTTAACAAAATAGTCCTAATCAATCCCTTGAGTTAGAACCCTCTTCTCAAACTATAGCCCCTAATTCCTTAGGTGGTCTAATAATCTTGAAGGTTTAAAGTACGTTAACCTAACATCACTAATAAATGATTATCCATTCCTAGACTAACCATGTTTATTAGAA
>Ga0315914_1001333_pt1 | contig 36516 bp, 13 predicted proteins | sample MpolenodulesMG_FD_203920 | JGI IMG/M metagenome (GOLD analysis project Ga0315914, IMG submission 203920) | Medicago polymorpha root nodule microbial communities from Los Angeles, California, United States - elongated nodules | ecosystem: Host-associated > Plants > Roots > Nodule | place: USA...
AAAAATTAAATAAGAATAAAAGAAATAAAAAGTGGTGGGGTAGAGTGTTGAATGAAAAACCATTGGAGGGGGTAAAAGTTGAATGAGTGTTGAATAAGAGAGAGAAAATGATGTGGAGTGTTGGGAATTGAAAAAGTGGGTGTTGAATGGTGTTAAAAGAAAAAACCATTGTAGATGGTCTTAGATAGTGATACGATTGAAATCACTAATATATGTCTTCTCTTGTTTTTGTCAAACCAACACTTATCAGATCATTGTATTTATAGGGGTCGACATCAATGGTCGTCACAGTTCCAGGCAATTTTCAATATAATGATATTTTCATAAATTGTGTATAGCTTATTTCAATATGCTAAAGTAGTATATAAGTTTGATTATGTTTCCTAGACTAACTAAATTATAATTACTTGATTAAATTTTTATCTTAAATGTACTAGTTTCAGGTAAAGGGAACAAATATTTTTCATGCACTCATAATTCAATAGAATATGGTAATATTTTGAGCATACCTTTACAATGAGTAGTGGAGTTTCCATCCTTACACAAACACATAAAACTCTGTGTCACCGAATCAAATCCACAAGTTCCACCACCCTTCATTGTGTCCTGACACTGAAGACAATGAGTTGTAACAGGTATATCAAAATCAACTCTAATCCCATATTCAGGTACTTGATCATAAGGCTGAGGAAAACCAACATCCCTCCAATAAACACTAGCATAACTAGTACAATACTTAAGCATCAATCTCAAAGATTCACTGCCTTTTGGATAGTAAGAACAACAAGAACTACTTGTAAGAGAAAAAGAACACCCTGGTAAATGTCTACATAAGTAGCTAGCACTGTCACAAGATGAATCACAATGTTCAGGAAAATGTTCACAAAACATAGGCTTTGGTTGAATGATCACATGTTCTTCACTACAATTGAAAAACATGTACTCATTTTGTGTAGAGAGCTTCAATTTTGTGCTAGTGTCTAAACTAAATGGTCGTGTTGGTCGAAAATTTTCACCATCCTCACATTTCCACATGAATGGATCAGTGACAACAATGTGAGGATCAGCATAGCTTATGTTATGAACTTGGTATCGACCGGAAGGTGTTCTGAGTTCGAGTTTTTTTTCTGAGTCGGAACAAGAGAGAATGTGTCTGTAGTATGGACTTCCACATCCATCATCAATGCTAAATGGATATTTGATTGAAATGTCACCACAAGAAGTTCTACATATGCTTGATTGAGATTTTGTTGTGACTATGAGTAATGAGAGAAGGAGTTGAGTAAATAGTAATAACATTGTAGTATTAATTAATGGATCTAATTGTATAGAGAACTATATGATTTAATTTTGTAGTGACTATGGAAGAGTGTTGAAAAATTAAGGAATATAGCTGAAGTGTTGCTTTTTACAGTCTCTTTTTGCTTTTATATATCCCCTCTTGGTTTCTTTAATCTATGATTTTGTTCTCTTTACTTTTGCTTTATGCATTGGTAAGTTGGTGACACAGAAAGAAGGATTAGTGTACTAAGTAATGATCAACGTGTATCTGAGGTTTTTCCTACTTTTTCAGTGGTGAAGATTGAAAATGCATTGTATAACAAATTTAGTAATATTAGTTACAAAATACATGAAGTCCTTGCAGAGTCATATTACAAGGGTGTGTTGTATCCACATTTGAAAATATTTAAATCAACACACAATAGTTTAATCTAGTTCTTAATAATAATTTTGATTATTCACAGTTATAAGTTTGCCTTAAAGATATGATTTTTTTTTATTTAATTAGTGTATACTATAAGTGCTAAAAAAATTGATATGCACTGTCATTGTTTTAAAAAGGAATTGAAAAAAAAGTTAAAACTAACTATTGTTAACTCTGTTAATATTCCTTAACTTATTTTTTGTTGTCAAATTTATTCATTCTATTTCATTGTTTCTCTAGGTATATCTCTATGTGATATGTGCAATGTGCATCTTCTCTTGTCACTAAATTTTCTTGTTGGTCCTTTAAAAAATTGGGTCCAAAATTAGAAATGGCGAAATCTGCAGCAATCCAACTGACTTACCCGCCAAACCAAGTTAACCGTGAATTCTCATACGAAAATTGCTTCTTAGGAATACACCATATATGTTCTAAGGCACCTTAAACTGATGAAAATAACTCTGGTGGTAGTTAATTATCGTTTGTTGCTCTATGAAAGTTAAATGCCGTTCTAGGAACGTTAGTTAAATGTCGTTAACACTTAAGGTAGCTAACTATCAGTTCTAAAGATAAATGCATTATGTAGAATTTGAATACACAATCAGGACACAAAACGCTATATCTAGTATTAAAATGCTTCAACTATAGATGGTTTCAATTCGACGAAAGACTCAACATTACTTGGTTTTGACTCAACATAATTATCAACTGCATTTTGAACCATATCTATCAATAAATAGTAAAACATTGCCACACAAAAAAATAGGTCCCACAAATAATTCTACATCATTATATTTCGACGTTCTAAGATTATTTTAATATGAAAAATCAATGGACCTCGTGGAAAGAAAGGGGGCTTCATGTAGCACCTATGCTCATTAAGCATCATTTATATTTTCTCCCCCATAATGGCACCTATTAGGTACCAACTATTGTGAAGTCAAACATTCTCCATTGAAGATGGTCTAGGTTTTCAAATTTTTGGCTAATCCAATGAAATTAGGATTTGTAATCATCAATATAAGCTTCAAGGTATCCTCATAACTTAGAACGTTTAAACTTTCTATAGACTAACCCCGGAGACAACGGGATGATGAATGTTTTATTTTACTAAGGCTGAATTATCTCTCAAATAGAGGACTTTAACTAACGGGTTTAACATAAACAACAATGTTAAATTCAATTAGCACCACTTTTTTTTTCAATAGAACGTGTAGCTAAATTCAATTCATAAATGGTCAAAATATGAAAGCCATTAAACACAAAAATTATTGAATAAGCATAGAAGCTTCAATTGCATAAATAGAGCCAAGCATTGCATTTCTCAATTAGATTCAAAGAGGTTCATCTGCATTCTAATATAGAGGAAGTTACCTACTCCTAATAAAAATAATCATGACATAAAGTTTTGGAAATTACTCATCAAAATATGAAAATGAATGTTACAATTTTGTTCCCAGGATCTGAAATCATTAATCTTCTCCTTTCAAAAATTCTTCAATTGCCCTTTTCAATGTCAGGATAATAGAACCCATATAAAATAGGCTAAAATGTGTTTTCGGTTCTGCAAATATGGGTCACTTTAATTTTGAAACTTGCAAAAAAAAAATGATTTATACCTGTGCAATTTCCAACGAAAACAATTCTTATTCTGATTTTTTTAGCTAATGTGGTCAATTTTTGGGATTTGGATAATCTTCTTCCCCTCATTCTCTCCTTACCCCTCCTTATTTTAACGAGGGTTCTTCTTAGAGTCTTGTGAGTGGTCCTTTTGATCCATATGTTTCTCCTCCCTGCCCTTCCCCTCATATGACCTCTAGTACTCGTATCGGTGATAGTTAGGGTCGCGTTCTAATTTCACCGCACCCAAGGAAACTTAGGGTGGCATGGTGTGGTCTAAAGAGTTAGTTAGGCTATGAATCGTGTTAAGTGGAGGTGGGGATGCGATTCGCTTAGAGAGATAAATTGTTGGTTGACTCTTATGCTCTTGATTTAGATAGAGATGTCATAAGGAAGAAAGCGACGTGTATTGGCGGAAGTGAATGAGATCTTCCTCCTTGTGCCGATAACACCAATGGGTGTTTGGAGAACTTCTTAGCTATTGTCTGGTATATAGCGTCAAACCTGGCGTCGCTAGGACGCTGGAGCTCGCGGCGTTAGGGATTAATTTGCCATTAGATTAGGATATTTGAATTCGCAATCACAACATCGAGGTTGAATTTATGATTGAATGTGTGTTACTAATTTTGAAATCAACTTGATGAATCATCCTTCCTTGGCCCCTTCGTAGATCCACCCCCAATTTTAAAATCAGCTTGATGAATCATCCTTCCTTGACCCCTTCATAGATCCACCCCAATTTATGGGGTTTCATCCTCAAATACTAGTCATTGTGTCCCTATATGGGTGACTTGAATTCTATTTCATCATTATGCTTTCTCATCCATTCTATGACCATAGAGAGTTTGGGAAAAGAGTGAGTATACTTCTCCTATCGTAATTGCAAGATGTTCGAGTTCTTTACATGTTCGTTTAAGAATTTAAAGGACAAGTACTATAAGTTCATGGTGACTTTCCCGACTCCAAAGGGAATATATGTGTCATTCGAGATGGTGTAAGTTAGACCGAAGGAATGGTGAAGGGGGACGGCAGTTGGTAGACATCCAGTTTAAAAGTTTTCGAGATGTTTCATTTTTACTAGTCATAGGGGTATTTTTTCAAACCCCGAAGTAAAATGTTGTTCGAGGAGGGCCAACTGACTACCTGGACCTAGGGCTCTTAGCTAAGATAAAGGTGTACTTGGAGTCTTGTGTTCCATTAGTGTCTCTTAACAAAGAGGGAGAGTTGAGTTGAGGAAGACTTGTTGTTTTGTCAAGCTGAAGTATTTTTTCATATATGGGTGGTCCTTAGGTAAAGGCACAATTACTTGGTACGCGAATTTTTCTTATTAGTTTGCCTTGCTTTAATTCATGTTTGCTCGCTAATTCGTGGATTCACTAATTCTACTTTGCAGAAAATATGAAAAGTCTTGACTTCATTCACCAATTGATGACTGGTGGTGCGACGACATCCGCAGTTTCGGGTGGACGAACAATTTGCTACACGAGTTATTTGGTGCGAGGGGGGCATCCAAGTAGTTTTTTGATGCAAAGTTCTCTTCCTCCTATGCAACAAGTTCCAATGGGAAATCAAAGGTTACTCCTTCCATCCTTCCTCATAAGTGTCTCTAGTTGTTAGGTCTTATCCTTCTACTTCTGGACCGACTATGGGAGGGGTCCATCCTTATGTATATGAAACTTTGTAAAAATTCTTGTATTAAAGAAAAAGAGAAAATGAAAAGATCTTATAAGTAAAGACATATATAACCGATTAACATTGATTCAATTGATAAATAGTTGAATCATACCTAAAATAACATAAGTTAAACTTCTAATATCACTGTGACGACCATACTACAATCAACATGTATTGAACTTTAAAACTTACTCACTTCAGGGAATTTTCGAAACCCAACTCATTTGGACTTTAGTCACCAAAAGAAAGTATAGACGGATATGGTATAATTTATTGTACACGAGGTAATGATCCCAATGTGAATGGTATCATATGAAATTGGTAGTAGCTTGGAAGCGTACGCTATGGGAGCTGTCACTATGCCGTTCGCCGCATGGTTTCGTTCTTCTCTTTTGGTCCAATGGTCTGTTTATTTTCTACAATTCCATGCTGTCACAACCTAACCTTACACCACATTTCAACATCATTCATGTAAACCACGTGGTGAAGGATCTAATCGTCAACCAAAATCCTAGTCAACTCTAAACTTTTTCTTCTCGTTGATTTTGTTTTCTGTCTTTCTTTCAGTCTTGCAATGCTGCCTTTTTTTAATGTTTTCTTATTTCTATTATTAATCACCAGCGGAACCGTGTCCGTTTGTCCGCTCTTTCTACTATGTTAACGCATGTGATTATTAATATACTGATATATAACCAAAATCTTGTCAAGACATGTAAACAAAATAATGATTTATTTAACAAAATAAATCATAGGTCATCATCAACACCGACGTTACATACGTTGTTGAAGCTATATTGTCTTTATTAAACTAAATAATGACTTATTTAATAATTAAAAAAAACCACGGTTCTCTTTATATAAAAAGAAAGGCACGCTATCATAGTTTGTATAAGCAATTATAAACTAGCAAACTCAAATAATCCTTGAGATTAATCGTAAACAATTTGAATCATAGTCACTTATAAACCAGCAAAGTCAAATAATCCATAAAATTAATCGACTTTGATTAGTTGAAACATGAAAGAAGAAAAAAAAAACTTACAGGTTAATTCTGAATTCTGATGCAGAGGTCTGAGAGAGGTTGAGAAAAACTAAACAATACGGGAACGAACTATGAACTGTGAGAACCCTACTTATTAATATTTATGTTTAATAGAGTGCTAACAAATCTTTTTCTAAAATGTTTTGAGTCTTAATCTTTTTTTTTAGATGATTTAAAGTTCAATCTTCAACAATATTTTTTGCTCACGTTTGTTACTAATTTTTTTTAGAGGATTTATAGTCCATTCTTTAACATTATTTTTTGTTCACGTTTGTTACAGTTGATTAAAGGTTAAGGAAGAGTATCTTATATTAATAAAATATAATAATAAAGAAAATATTGTTTTTTGTGTAAGGGATATGAAAATACTTGGCAATCTTTGTCGGTTGTATTAAAGGGAACCACACAGATGCACAACATCAAAGCGGCTGATAAAAAAGTAACATGAGTTTTTATTTTGTGCTAGTTTTTTGTTAGTTTGATATGTGGTTACGAAGGTAAAAGAGGTTTAACGGGGACGATTAGTGACATGGATTAGTAATCCACGTGTTATTTTATAATTGGTTAACAGTAAGAACAATTCATAAGGAACAGTGTCTAAATTTTCTCCTTAAATTAAATTTATTCTTATTTATTTGTTACATGTGTTATTTGTATTTAAAATCAAGGGTATTTTTGGGAAGAAAGGTCTAACCCAAAAGTGTGCTGAAAGAGGTAGTTTTCTTTATATATATATATATATATATATATATATATATATATACAATTTTTTTTTAAGGAAGTATAGATATATAATTAAATACAGATTATTCATCAAAATTGCAGGCATAGGTGAAATTAGTCTATATTTTTTGCAAATTGACATTCATTTTTAAAACTATAATGTCAATCAAAATAGTCTATCCATTATAGTCGGTCTATCTATTAGCTTCCACTGTTAGAAACAATGATATTATGCACTAATTGATCCAATATGTAACCGACGGTGATTCTACATCAATATGTCGCAACATCAACTATTAATTTATTTAGGGGTTAATTTGTCAAAAAATAATGCATATAATATTACAATTACTGATAAATTTGTCTTTGAGATAACTTAAATTTCATAAACAAATTAATATTTAATAAATTCACATTAATGTGAGATCAAACATTCAATGTGTCATGTCTGGTTAACTTATTAGCATATTATATTATACAAGCTTCTATTAGTTAACATGAAGACCAATTTAATTTTAAATCATTTTTTCATAAGGCTTAAACTTAATATCTTATTTAAAATAAGTTGGCTTAAATGCAATTTCACCCCCTATTTTGATTGAATTTGGATTTTATCCTCCTATTTTAAAACTCGAAATTTTACCCCCTCTATTTTGATTATATATTAAGAATTAAGACTATGTTGATCTAAGTGAAATTAAATTTATTAAATAAGACATTAAGTTTAAGCCTTATGAAAAAAATATATGTAAAATTAAACTTCACTAAAAATGTTACCAGTGATTCTCCATTAAAAACTAATCATCGCGAGGTTGTTTGATGCTTTATATTTGTAATTTGTACCTTTATATAAAAGATACCAAATGTTGCTATGAACTCCAATTTTATTATAATATATTATAAACATTTTATTTACAATTTTATTTTATTTATTCAAATCAAAAAATTATAAAAGTATTTACACACATAGAAATGGATAAAAGTTTTAGTGAGTCAATTTTTTTTAATTGTATTCTTTAATTTTTTTTGAAAACTCGGTATCCAATCCAAGAATCAACTAATCCGGGGGGCCCACCGAAATTGGTACGCAGAGAAAATCGAACCTGAGACCTTTGGAAGAGCAAACTCCAAGATCTCAAGTCAACCACTAGAAACCCAAAATGGATTTGTATTATTTAAACTATTTTATTTACAATTTATCATTCATTTACTAATCCAATACCTAATTTCTTTGAAAAATAATGGTATAAATTTTGTAACATCATCTAGTGTTTGTGTTGATCAAACTCTCCAACCCCCTCATTTTTATCGGATAAAATTCACATAAATCCTATCAAATCATGAATTTCATATAAATTTGATGAGTGTGTTTTAGAATACAAAATATATACTTAAAACTGTGTTGCTATCACTATTTTATTTTATTAAGAAAAGTTGAAAAATTTATCCACCTGCGAGTGTATGATCATAAAGAAAATATCGTATTAAATAGGACACTCTGGCTCTACCTCTACACTCCAGTCCACGGTTCCATCTCAATCACCTTACCTCATATTAATGTCTATTTCATAATATTTTAAAGGTTCTTCATCAATAATTCAACTAAAATGTTAAAATAATTAGAGTTAACGATCGATCAATCAATCAATCTGAAATAGGTCTACTTCTAGGCTTATATTTATTCAGAATTAGAGATAAAACATTTAAGCTTGACCCGACGGTGAGATAGTAAAGAAGAAATTGTGTAATAATATACGTACGTCATTGACTTTTTATTTTATAAAACTGTCTATAATTTCTTGAAAAATGCCTATATACTACCTGTATTTTCTGACCAACGACTAAGAATGTCTGACCAGTTATGGTGTTAATAATTTTTCATTTTCTTCGTTTGGAAAAAATTGAAATTGTAATTAATTAGGATGTGTAGTTGATGAGGTCCCTAAAATTGAATGCTTTGAATTTTATTATGGTTTGAATTTAGTGCTCTCCTCTTAATGACCCTTCAAATGTAGAACAACAAAGGATTCGTTCCAAGGTATAGTTGTTAATTGTTATGGTGCCATTCATAATGTAACTACTAAAAAAACTACGTTCTAACTGTCGATGATTTCATTCATAAAGTATCTTTTTTATATGAAAAAAGTATATGCAAGCCCTTTTCAACCTAAAGAGGAAGCAAATTTTCACATGTGCTTTTGAAAAAACTTGAATGCAGACATTTCTCTCTAGGCTAAACTAATCAATATTCCACCTAACCATGCCATGCTGCCCATGCATAGAGACATTGTTCATTGTTTGAATGTCATGGATTCTTAATGAAAACCATTAATTGTATCGGTACACCGTCGTTTTGCTAATGAGATTCACAGTCATCAGTTGATGGTTAGGGATTGACATGTTAGGTGTAACATTTGTTAGGGAGTAGCCCTCTTTTGTTTTTTGTTTTTTCCTTTTTTTCTCTTTTGTAACAAAAAAAAACTAGGAGAATACCTATTTTTAATAAACATGAGAAAAAATTACTTGCAAAGAAAAGTTGCTATTTCAAATTTTTTAATCTCAAAATATCTCGTCAATATTTTTCATAAACCGTCATATAAAATTCTTTTGTTGTTAAGAAAAATCCAATAATCACCTTCTTAGGGTTTTTTTTATTGGTTGTCCAAAGTATCACATAATCGAAAGTTAAAGACTAATCATTGAGACATTAAGATTGATTTAAGAGACTGACATCTCTCGATAGGTGTTGTTCTATGCACACTTATAAAAAATCATGTTTAACGGACACCTTATCTAGTAACTGTGTCGCAACATATTAGTTCATCTAACTTCTTCTTTTATTGGTTTCAATTTAGATAAAAAGAAACTAAAGAGCCCTTTTTTATATTATAGAAAACTACAAGTTCCCTAGCTAGTGCAATAGTGGGGTTAATATGTTCTTTGGTCGATTTAGCTTTTAAACCATCTCATAATAATATATTCTTGCACACGTACTACGTAGTCAACAATCAACATTCAGCCGACGTAAATTACTAACTTTCTTTGATTTGATGGTACTTTTAGTAATTTGGTTGAAAATTGGAGGGGAAAATGGGGAGTGTAAATGGAAAGTTTTTGTTTCAAAGAAGGAATCTTGGTAGTCAAGGTAAAGAAAGGAAGCTCTATTGGTTTATTTTTCTTTGTTTGGAAAAACATCATGAGTGCCTTTTCGATCAAACTTGAGTCATATTATTCAAAAGAAGTATTAAAAGGCCATTTGAAAGAGACCAATGTTAAAAAAGTGCGTCGTTAGAAATTGAAATTTGTTACGAGCATGCATGGAATGGAATAAAGGAAAAGTATCATGTATGAAGACTATTAAACAAAGATATTTCCACTCATAATTTTCCTCCTTCTAATTACCTTTAGCATGGTTAGGGGGAAATTAACAAGTTTGGTAGATTTCTCGTCTTAAAAGTTTTCCTTTTGAATTTAGACAATGGTTGGACTCCAATTACTGTTCAAATTTTAAAATGAGTTTGTAACTCTAATCAAGTAATAAAAATTGATTTATATGAAAAGTTTGTAACAAAATTTTGGGGGGTAAATCCCTTTTCTTATTTTAAAAAAATAACCAATTTTAACTTCTTTTTTTCATCTGTTTGTTACAAACTAAATACTAAAAAAAATAGAAATTGAAAAGAAAAAAAAGATTTTCTCCAATAACTATTTTTTTTAAAAGATAGATTGTTTGTCAAGTCTTCAAATTATTTTATTTTTTTCATTCAATCAGGTTCTTCTGATAAAAAATTGTTTGTCAATTGTTAGTCAACGTTGACGTGACTCTTACATGTCAACTAAGTTTAGACATTATAATACACCTATTAATATCCACATCATTATGCTTTATTTACTATTTACAAAAATAAATATTTTATTTCTCAAATAGAGACATGTATATATTAATTAAACAAAAAAAGTTAATCATACTATCATAGTGCATTTGCAATAACTTGTTTGAAGTTTTTGTTATTACTACCTGTTTGAAGTTCCATAAGTACTTGCAATGAGTCTTTGAATGAGACAATAAAAACAGTATAAACTTTCTATAAGAACTTTAAATAGGTTAGGTCATCGACCTTTATTAGATGATCAGGCCTATTTTCATCCATAAGTACATACGTCTAATATTTTTATGACCCTAATTTTATTAGCTTAATTTGGAAATAATGTAATCCACATATATAAGGTGTAGGTTATTTTGTTAAGCTTGTTCAAGACCTTCTGCCATCTAGGTGTAAATTGTCAAAGAAGAAATCAAAACTCTGATTTTTCATACGGCATCTTGTGTTTTTGTGGTAAAGAAGGTTAAACTAATATATGCCCACCAAAAATTTTATAACTTAAATATATTTCTAGTTCTTATAAAAAATAGGTACTATAACTATTAGTCCTTGTGGAGGCTTAAAAAGCAATTCATACACAAGTAAAATAAAGACTAAAATTGAATAACATTTATGTATTAAATTAGCTTCTACTTATTATAATTTATAAATTGCTTTAGAGATTAGATTTGTATTTTGTCTCTTCTGCTTTGAACAGAAAAGTAATACAATGATGAAATATGTTGTTAATTATATAGTAATTTATCATAGATGGTGATATCATTGAAAGAAAATTGACCATATTCTGAAATTTTCAATGCAATAGCCCAAAGGAACCGGTATTCTCAATGCAATATTAATCGACTAAAAGTAATACCAAATCCCTTTTACTAATTAGTGCTACAAAATTAGATAATCTCATAATCATGCTGGTGTCGTATGTTTACCCATAAATAAATAATTATAAATTTTAGTAGTTTTAGTTTTGAGCAATTGGAACAGTTTTATTGTTGCTCTTCTACCTTGTGGTTTCGTAATGGAACATCATTTGCAACATAGAAGGTTAGGCAGGGAGAAAAAATTCAATAGAGGATTATTTAGCATGTATGAAGTTTGGTTAATTTGGGTGTTATTTGAAAAAAGATGCTTCTTTTTATGATAAAAAAAATAGCTTCCGATCAAGAATAATTCTCTCTAATAGTTAGATATATATTAGGTAGAATTCTTGTACATCTATACTAAACAATCGAAAGATAAAGAAAAAAGACTATGATTATTATAAGCAACAAGGCCGTGAGACTTGGGAAATTTTAAGTAGGTTAAAAATATAAATGTACACGAATATTATATACTAATATAGGGTTAGGTGCTGCGTTACAATTAATTCAAATTCTGAATTTGTCAATTTCTTGTAATGGCATAAGAAAGAAATTTTAAGAAGCTATGCTTACAAATAAATATTATGACTTGCACCGAATCATAGAGGAGAATTCAATAAAGTATTGTATAATGCAAGTTGATTCATAAGTAAATATTGAGAAAGAAAACACAAATACACGATTAGAGAGTGCCGGTTGATTGTGGCCATAATATAGATACCAAATTACTATCACATTCCATTGGATTTAATAACATGTTTGTTTTTTCTTGAATATTGACAGGAACTGTTCCCCTCTTATTATTCAGTCGTCAAAGCATACATACACAAAATGTCAATGATTATTCATGTGAGTAGTTGACGGATGAATCCCACTAATTTTCTCATTAGATCCATAGAAAGACAGCTAGCTAGCGACTTGTTGTCCAATCTAGTTAAATATCTCCAATATAGGAAGCCATTGCACGAGTTATTTTTTGTCTCATATTCAAAACAACTTTAAATTTTGGTTTCAAATTTATCTATGTAAGTTTTATTGTTTTGATGATAAATTTGGAGATTTTCAAAAACGAATGAATTTTATGAAGTATTATTTTGAAGAAAAATATTAGGAATACTCTTTTTCTAGTACTCTTTAATGCTGAAAAGAAATTATAGAAATACTATTTCTTTAGCACTTTCTCTAACATTCATTCTTCTATTGGATGAAACTTATGTGAGTCTCATCACTTTATATGCAATTCATTTTTAATGTATGGTACTCGCATGAATTTCACCTAATAGAGAGTGGGTGTTGGAGCGAGTGTTAAAAAGAGAGTGACAATATGGCTCCTCGTTATCTTTATCTTCTTTATTATAATAAATGTTAGGTAGTCCTGACCTAACCCAATTCCCGCCCTTATTGGCGGGTCTAATTAATTTTTATGAAAAAAAAGGTCTACAAGAATTCAAATCGGGTAGCATGTAACAACACTTCACAAGTTTCATCACAAGGCCACTTCCGTTTTTTACTGAAATATTGTTCCTTCCAAAATTGATATACAATACAAAAGTCTTTTTTTTAAGGCACTAACGCCATAGCAGTTCCTTTTCTTGTAGCACTTCCTTTTTTATGACAGTTCTTTTTCATTATTATTGTTTTCCTTTGGTTGCCCCATAAATGTTCATTTTCATTGTATTTTCTTTCGCTTACCACATAGTAGTTCTTTTTCCCTTCCATTTTTATAGATTTAGCAGTCCTTGCTGTTAGGATCGGTTTCTTGGTGCACGCTTATTGCATGTTAGTATATTGAAGTTGGATCTTTAAAATTGCTGATAATTTGACTGATTCATATGATAATTTTATCACTAAAAACTTCACTTTTTAATGTAATTTTGTCTGCCTCTTTGTTTCTCTCGTCTATTATATTACTTAAAGTTATTTATTATGACTTTTTTATTTTCAAAAATCAGTACACTAGATTATCACATTACTTTGTTTTCTCGCTCTGACTTTTGAAACATAGTTACTATTTTCAATTTGCTTATTTTAGTTGTTCTTTTAACAGGAATGTAATCAATAAGAAGATTGAGAAAAAGAAAAAAAGAAAAAAAAAAGGAATTTGGGAACACAACATGATGATATTTTTTGATAAGAAAAAAAAATCTGCAAGTAAAAATATAGCCAATTTGATACTTATATACGAAATTCTTCAGAACCCGTGCATCACACGAGTTATTAGAGTCTAGTCTTCTTTATTTATTAATTTTATTAGGTTTGCAGCAACTTAACCTAATAATTTCCCTCTAAAATGCTGCATTATGTTAGCAGCAATTTAACCTAACAAATTTCATCTAAAATGCAGCGCGCCAATTTAACCTAACAAATTCCCTCTAAAAGGCAGCAATCCCTAATATTTCTCCTTGCTGATGAGCTTTTCATTCCTATCATGTTGTGTCATCGTTTGTATATATCTATCGTTTCTGTAGACTTATTTTTTTGACAAGTTGTTGTACACTTATTTTATACGTTTACAAACAGACTACCCTAATTTCCATGCAAACCCGACTACCCTAATTTCCATGCAAACTCGGCTATATATAGCAAACCCTAAACCGTGTTTCTCTAAAAAAATTAAAAAAAACCTAAATCGTGGTATATTACACAGACAATAGAATAATCATATATTTTGATATTTTGATTTTTGCAAATGGAAGAACGTGACCTTACAACCTTCCTCTCATACCACTGCTTAACTGGTATTCTAATTTAACATGTATTTTTTTTTTTAGAATTGGAATATCCTTTTTGCGTTTTTTGTTTTTAGTTTGAGATGTTTACACCAATTTTGGCAGTCTTCATATTTAGTTTTGTCGCAATTTCTTGGTCTATTATCTAAGGATTCAGACAGTGTCGTGTAATGTCATGTTTTTTGAACTTAATCTGAATTTTGTTTCGTTCTAAACCTTATTCTGTTGTTAGCCTTTATTTCCTATGCATACTTTTATTATTTCTTTCTTTGCAAGCAAAGTTGTGCAACTGTGAATGAATTTTGAGGTGAGAATCACCTTTCCTTGGATCAGATTGCATATAGAGAAGGACTAAAGATATTAATCACTGATGAAGATGGTGAAGATACCAATGTGACGTCTTGAGCTGTCAAAAAGGGTCAGGCCAACCGGGCTGGCCTTTCGGCCCTCTATTTTAGTGTGGGCCGGACCGTAAAAAAGGCGTGAAAAAAACGACACTATCTTTTTGGACCAGCCCATCGGGCCTGCATTTTAGATGGGTCGGGCTTGCGGGCCGGCCTTTTTAAAAAAATAAATAGTTTATAAATAGTTTTATTAGGTAAAACTGAATTATTTTATTATGTAATATTGAATTTTGTGGTCTTCAAGGTTCACTTTGTGAGTTATGATAAATACTCTACTTTTGCATTGATTCTTTTGTGCTATTTATCCTTATGGATGTTGATTTAATAGACATTTTATATATAATTTAACTAAGTTTACGAAGACATGTGATTTATTGATGCATAATAATTTATGTAATATGTTTCTATTAAAAAAAATAAATGTGATGTGTAGCTTTATTATTCATTCCATCGATTTTTTTTCAAAAAAAACAAAATAATACATTTTAAAATATGGGTCAGGCTGGCCCATCGGGCCATGTAGCCCACTACTATTTGGATTGGGCTCAATTTTAGTAGCCCATGAATCAAGTGGGCCGACCCACTCAGATCCATTTATATGAGCTGGCCCACCGGGCCGAGGCGGGCTGGGCCGGACCAGCCCATTTGACAGCTCTTGACGTCTAACGTCGTATATGAGGAAGTATTTTGCAATGTGTGATGAAACTACATGCCAATGTACTAAAATTTTCATATTTCTTTTACCGAATCATTAATAGGATTACCGAATTTTCTTTTATAATATGTTCAGATTTTATACATTTTATGAAGTGTTTTACTTTGTCTACTATGGATTATCACCTGTTCTTTTTTCACCGTTACCAATTATATATTGCATTTTATTATTTTTATGTCTATCTCTTAACAATAAACCTCTGTGACGCACAGGTCAATAATCTAGTTATGCTAAATGTTAGATAGTCTTGACCTAATCCTAATCCCACCTTTTTTGGCGGATCTAATTCTAATTAATTTTTATGAAAAAAATAAGTTTTGTAAGAAATCAAACCGAGTAACATATGCTTGTGTTACACACTTTATACCACTAACATTTTTTTATATTTAAGTGTTGTTTTTCATAAAGATATGTAAGAACCGCCCACATATGCAACCGCTCATCCTCCATTCATTAATTATTCTACATGAACAAAACTCTAATTAGCAGATATGTAGTAACCACCCCACTATGCAACCGTGAGGTTAAGATGATGATTTGGCATGGAGTTGCTTAGAGGTTGACACTTAAGATTTTTTTCCTATTTATAGTTCTGTACTTGTATATTATTAAGATTAAAATTCGACATTTAATTTTCACCAAATGTGAAACTCTTACTATCACACTTGTACTATCATTATTTGCTTTCAACATATGACATGTCGCCTTCATATCTTTATCTAAAAGACTTCCAATACGAAGACTCAATCGAACCATCAATCCTTATACTACTCTTGGACCATACATAATCGAAGGACATCACATCAAACTTTGAACAATCACACAAGTGTCATTGAATATCACATATTAACTCAAAATTTTAAAGCATATAAATGTCTTCTCACTTATATAATCTTTAATATCAATTTTTTACATCTATTGTGTCCCTTCTCATATTTTTTGGGAGTAAATAATAATGGAGGAGTAATAAGAAAAGAAAGTATGAGCAGGTGAGGTGGTCCCACAAAGTATAGAGTCAACAATCATGTTGGGTCATCTTATCGATCCCACGCACAAGAAGAGAAGACAGAGAAAGAGCCGGGCCGTCAAATAGGTTGACTTGGCTTTTTCTTTATCGTGTCTTTCTGTTGAATTTCTTGTCTTTGCGTGTGTACTAGTAGTAGCATATGACAAAGAACAAAAGAAAAAAAAGAACACGATCATTTTCATCACGTGTAACCTCTCCGTTTTATTCGGGGGCGGTGGCTCTTTTTTCTTCATCCTTCATTTATGAGTCAGTCAAATCCTTTCTTCACGAAACATAGACGAACCAACCCTCTTCACTAATGTTATGTAAACCCTTTTTCTTTTTCTAAAGAAAATTTAAATAAAGGCTCTTCTTCCTTAGGAGTACTATCTTTTTTCATATATTGTCTAATTCTTTAACTCCTCGGGATTGGATTTCTATTAGATTATTGATTCCACACTATTGTGGAAATTTGTTGGCCACAAGATTCAAGCAAAATAAAATATAGTTTGTTTGAATAAAAGTGATGTGCTTATTAATATGATATCATTATAAGTTATGATAATTAGGGGTGAAAATAGGTAAGACTCGTATAGATATGGATATACGATCTAATTAATGTTATGTTTTGATCATTTTTAAATAATCGAGAGGATTGAGATTTTGTTAAAAGTTTATGTAGTAATAATATAGGTGATGTTATGAACCAAAATCTCAATCCTCTCGATTGTTTAAAAAAACGTCTTTTCTAGACTATGTACCATAAAAAAGTCTTTCAAGGCCACAAGGCCAACATATTTAGATGTAAAAAAGTCTTTTAAGTCTACAAGACCAACATATTTAGGTATAAATGTGAATGATATCTTTTTGTTAGTATTATTATATTAGATTTTATAGTTCGAATTAAATTATAATTTTGCTAACCTTTTAACAATTAATCTATATTAATTTTTTATATTTAAATCTATTATTATTGCTGTTATAAACTAGAATAATTTTTTTTTTGGAATGTAAGTAAGTCTCATTAAATATTGTTTCAACCAGATCAAATTCAGATGGTTGTTAGATAATTGTTACCTTAACTTAATCTCATTAACCAATAATTAGTCTATACAACTAGAGAAATGATATTGACTAAAAAACATAGAGAAATGGTAATTTGACATCAAAATTTGAAAATCAAATACAATGGTCTTCAATCATCATATATATGTATTTTTAAATGCATGCATATAAATTGTAGAAAATATAAAGTAAAAAAATAGTAAATAAAAATAAATATATATATATATATATATATTCCTTCAAAAAATAAATATATATATATGATATCACATCACATACGTTGTTCAAATAAAGATGAAGTTTACAATTATTTTCCCTTAGCTTCTTTTTTTGTTTTGTTGTTAGAAAATGGCTACTCTCCTAGCTAGTAGTAACACATAGAAATACACAGTTAATTTACCTAAGGCAAGTGTAAATTAAATGATTGCCAAACTATGGACGTGTGGTTGTATGGGTAATACCTTTGTGTGGGATGTAGCAATCGGATTTGGGACATTTTCCAACCTGACGCACCATCTTACGCAACAATTTGGGATAGTAAATAAATAATAATAAATATCGTGGAATTTTCTAAAAATCCAAATTTCATTTTCCATCTGGTCCACGTTCCTTCAATTCCAAACTCTTTTTATACCCTAATCCATTGCACTATTGAAAGACTTCATCTACCTCTCCCTCTCTCTACTCTCTCCTATTCCTTCAACATATCTCTCTTGCTAATCTCTTTTTCAAAAAACAAAAAAAAAATCTCTCTAGCTAAATCTCTCTCATCTCTCCCTTTTATATGGACAAAGCATGGGGACTAGCTCTTGATACTACTTCATCTTCTCCAATTCCAATATCTCACTCTCACCCTTTTTTACCTTCAAAACAACCATCATCTACATATACCAACGATAGAATGTTTCCTATTTTAGGATTTCCTGTCAACCTTACCCGTAACACCAACGGCGAAGACGAAGGTGACCGGAAAATATCCGGTGAAGTCGATTTCTTCTCTGAAAGAAACAAACCATCACCTTCACATGAACACAACCAACATGTTAAATCCAATATCATCAAAAAGGAGATTGTTTCAACCGATGAAAAGCCTTCCACTTCTAATATTCATGTTAATGTAAGCTTCCTTATTAATTTTGTCATAATTAATTTTCCTTTTTTGTTATTTCTTTCTAAAATTCAATAGTAAAATATTTCTCTTAAATGATAACATATGTACTAATTTAATTTTTTTTTTCAAATATTATAGACTGGTTTACAACTTGCAAACACTGGAAGTGATCAATCTGTAGTAGATGATGGAGTTTCATCTGATGCTGAAAATAAACGTGCCAAGACTACTGAGGTACGTAATTTAATTTAGTGTATGTTTGATATCACGATTAGTTTATCAGAATTACTGATATATATGTAACTAACTTTATGTGGTCTTTACCGGATGATAATTGATATATAAACTTGTTTTATTTGATTCAGCTTGCACAATTGCAAGTGGAACTTCAACGGATGAATTCAGAGAACAAAAAGCTGAAAGAGATGCTAAGTCATGTTACCGGTAACTACACGGCTTTGCAGATGCAACTTGTGGCATTAATGCAAAAGAATCACCACACTGAAAATGAGGTAATTATCAATTGCTAGTTTCTCATTATTCTTTTTTATGTTCATGACATGTCAATTTGGTAGTACAAGTTTGACTTTGTATACTCAAAATATGGAATTCAAATCTTATATAGAAAAGTTGTACAATTGTCATAGTTGTTAGTGTTAATACTTCTTTGACATAAATGACTTGCATGATATGTTAGTATACTAAAAGTAGAAATTATTTAGTGAAAATTATGTCAATTTATTTCTCAAAATTGTGAAAACTAATTTTTCTCAATATATACTTGCTATTTTTAGAATCTTTGAAGGACACATGTTAGTAACTTAGTATGACCTTATATTATATGCCAGATTGATAACATGTTAATAAATTAATATTGTTAAAATTCAGGTTGTTAATGCAAAAGCTGAGGAGAAAAACCAAGGTGTTGGTGGAGCAATGGTACCAAGACAATTTCTTGAGATAGGTACTACTAATGGAACAGCAGAAGTTGAAGATCAAGTATCAAATTCTTCATCTGATGAAAGAACAAGATCAAACACACCTCAGATGAGGAATAGTAATGGTAAAACCGGTAGGGAAGACAGTCCAGAATCAGAAACACAAGGCTGGGGTCCAAACAAGGCTCAGAAAATATTGAACTCTTCCAATGTTGCAGATCAAGCAAATACAGAAGCTACAATGAGAAAAGCTCGTGTCTCGGTTCGTGCTAGATCAGAAGCTTCAATGGTATGCATATTCATTAACTACTAATTAAATCAAAATTGATTAAGGAACTTGAATAATTTTTTGATTAGTTTTCTAACTGAATTATGTGATGAATAATTGCAGATAAGTGATGGATGTCAATGGAGGAAATATGGACAAAAAATGGCTAAAGGAAATCCATGTCCTCGTGCATACTATAGATGCACTATGGCAGTTGGTTGTCCAGTTCGCAAACAAGTGAGTTTTCTAGTTACTAAAGAAATAACGTGTCTAATATGAACCGCTAAAAAATAGTCCAAATATTGCTTTTTCTAAATTTAGCGACGAAATTAGAGACAGTATTAGTACTTTTGTATTGTAACTACTAAGCATTGTAATTTAGAGCTAATTATTGATGTTTTTTTGTTAATAGGTTCAACGTTGTGCCGAGGACAAAACAATATTGGTAACAACATATGAAGGAACACATAACCATCCACTACCACCAGCAGCTATGGCAATGGCATCAACAACCTCAGCAGCAGCAAGCATGTTACTATCAGGATCAATGTCAAGTGCAGATGGAATAATGACACCAAATTTATTAGCAAGAGCTATTCTACCTTGTTCAACAAGCATGGCAACACTTTCAGCTTCAGCACCATTCCCTACTGTTACATTAGATCTCACACAAAATTCAAATCCAAATCCATTGCAATTTCAAAGACCTCAACATGCACCATTTCATCAAGTACCTAGTTTCTTTCAAGGACAGAATCAGAATTTTGCACAAGCAGCAGCATCACTTTATAATCAATCTAAATTTTCTGGTCTTCAATTGTCTCAAGAAGTTGGTTCTTCTCATTTAACCACACAAGCTCCAACCCAACAACAACAGCAGCAACAGCCTTCTTTAGCTGACTCGGTCAGCGCCGCCACCGCTGCTATCACCGCCGATCCTAATTTCACCGCTGTTCTCGCGGCCGCGATCTCATCCATTATTGGTGGTGGCCATGCAAACAATACCAACAACAGCAACAACAACAGCAATAGCAGAAATACAATTAGCAACTTTTCAGGAAACTAAATATTCCTTTGTTCTTAGGTTCCTTGTTTTTCAGATAAATATTATTCCTTTTTTTGTACATGGGGAAAGTGACGTCATAAATGTTCATATTTCTTTTTAGTCCATATGTTTTGGGATTGAGGGGATATATAGAAGACTATATAAGAAAATATTCACTTCAATTTTTTGTTATATTTATCATTTTTCACGTTGAATAATAATCTAGGATATGTTATTCAAAATTCTTAGAAAATATGTATTATCTTATTTTTCTTCATTTCTTTCATCGTTATCTTTCCTTATCTTGGACCATATCCCTTCTGAAAAATATTGAAAACAACGTACATGGTAACCCATCTACTAAACAACAAAAGAAGAGAAAAAAAGAAGAAAAAATGTTGAAGAAAGAGCCAAGTGAATAATCCGTGTATTTGCTAAGAATATCCGAATTTTTCTATTGGTCAAGAAATACGGCTATTACTAATATTTGATATGGACACGTTAGTGTATGGTAGGAAGTAGTAATCCAAAGGTGGACTTTAGCTACCCTAATTGTAAGTTGAATTTTAGTCTAAAGTTCCGTCTACATTGATAAATAAACTAAATATAATTCTTCTTCTTTAAAAAAAAAACTATATAAAATACTCTATGATATTGGTTTCTTTTTATGACACATCTATCTATAATTAATATTGGTATACTCTAATTTTATATGAGATAGTTTTTCTTTTCTAGTTAAAATAAAGGGTGTATATTCTCCCATGTTAGATAAGGAAAAAAAGTTAAATCTACTAAATCTAAGCTGAAACAAATTCATTTGATTTTTTGTTTAAAGGAAGTACTAGTACTAGCTAGGAGATGTGGGGGCAATGGAGTTTCTTAGTAGGTTCGTGTGCTCTTGTTAAACGTGATAGTAATAATGGTAATTGATTAGAGATAGATAAGGTCAACTTAATCAATAAATATAGGATGTGGAAATTGAAAAGTGAGTTGGTGAGCGTTGATTGGAAGAAGAAGTAGTATACAATTTTTGACTTTGTGTGGAGTTATAATGGTGGTCGCGTTCACGTTATTGCCACCTTAATACCCGTTTGGAGTAATCATATTCATGTGAGAGTATTTACGTTAGGGGATGTAACAAGACATAACATAAGGACATGTCACCTTATGGTGTTGTTTACGCAGTTGCACCGTACTATAGTTCTTACACCGTACAACTCAGTCTTCGTTGAGTTTCATTTGACTTTATCCAAATCAAGGCGGTGACTTGTGTATGATTGGTTCTCTCTCGTTGATAAGGGAGAAATATATTGGAAAATTGTTGTTCACACATTTGACAGGATTAAAAAACACATGTAAAAGACGAAAAATTCCGCAGCAGTTAATTACCGAATTATGAAAAAACCGGCTGCAGTTAACTCCCGAGGAAAAACCTCGGCAGTTAACTGCCGATGATCTGTTATAAGAACATAACAGACTTAGGAGTTTCCAAAACTCCATTGTTACGTTTTTTGTTCTCCTGGGTGCAATTTTCAGTCATTTCAAGCCAATTTCAATCACAAAAACAAGTAAGTTATTTGAATCCTATTGCATTGTTGTTTTGTGGTTAATTTGTTTGTTCTTTTTTTTGTTAAATTTTGATTATATAGGTTTAATTGATTTTATGATATGTTTGATTTATGTTTAGGTTAGAATTGTTTAGGTTTAAGTTTTGATGAATTGTTGTAGAATTGTTTAGGTTTAGGTTTTGATGAATTGTTGTAGAATCGTTAGAATTGTTTAGGTTTAGGTGTAGGTTTTGATGATAGTTTATGTTTAGGTTTAGGTTTTGATTTTTTGATTTTATGGCATTGTTGTTTAGTTTAGGTTTTGATCGCCAATTTTTTTTTTATGTAGATATGTCTAAAAATCAGAACCAGGGTAACGTTCAGGGTGATGACAAGAAGAAAGAAAAATCGCCTATGACATGACACAAAATTGTTTGTGATGGTTCCAAAAAAAGAAGGGTTCGAAGTTGCCGGTGTACAATCAGTCGAGGTTGAGGAGGAGCGGAAGGACATACTATTTTGGTCCTCAACCAAAAGAAGGTTCCCCAAGGACTGTAGCGGGCAACCCGATTGACTTGTTTGACGAGGAAGAATGAATGTAATGGCTTCTAATGCCTAATTGTTTTGGATTTTTTTATGTTTCTTTTTGTGTCGCGCGCATTTTGCTTGACATTATAATACTTTGAATAAAATCGCGTTTTGAATAATTTCGATTAAAATCGTGTATTTTGATTATAATCGCGTTTTGAATAATTTCGATTAAAAATTACGTATTCGAATAAAAGTTGCGTAATGGATAAATAAATTCGAAAAGTGAAAAATTCATTACATTACATTACATTCGGGAATGTACCTTCCAACTACAACAATTGTCTTACCCCTGAATGGGGTAAATTCAAACTTGCTAAACAGCAGGACTCAAGCATTCGTCCGACATTTCTATAGTTTCATTCAAAAGATTAAATTTTTGTTAGGATTGGTTTAGATGACGGTATTCAAGTGTCAAAAGAATGAGGTGCATTCTTTGACACTTCAATACCTTCATTTAAACCAGCCTAACAAGAATTTAATCTTTTGAAAGGAACAATAGAAATGTCGGGCCAATGTTTGAGTCTTGCCGTTTAACAAGTTTGAATTACCACATTCAAAGGAAGACAATTGTTATAGTTGGAAGGTGCACTTTCCTACCTAATCGCAATCTTTTGGCGGAATCAGACTCTTGATAATATCTTCAGTTGATCTCAGCAACGTTACCCGCATATCGATCCATTGGAACATGATGTGCTCCCAAAACATGTTCTTCGCGTTTTCATCGTTTGTTAATTCCACCCAAGTGAATGATATTCTCCCCTTGTCGAGCGTTGGACGTTTATACCGAACGTATTCCACCCTTCTTGTGTCTCTGGGGTTGACTCCTTGGTTGAATTCATTCAGTTGATCCTTGAGACTTCTTAACGTTACACCAAGGCACCGAACCTTCAACCTCTGAGGTTCTCTTCCGTTGAATTGTGCACGAACGTCGATCCACCCGACCATTGCTTTAATTCTACACAATAAGAAATTGAAAACAATCAATGAAAAACTCATTCAAACATTTCATCAAACACTTGGAGTGTAAATTATACATAAACCCTAAAAATCATAAAAATAACCTTAAAATGTTTTACCCTAAAAAAAACATATAAATAATGTAAAATATAACAAAATTATTCAACTTATATCAACTCTTAAAATATATCATATACTCTTAAATGTAAATCTATTTAAAAACTAAAATAAAAAAATAAATATAAAACACCAAAATAAAGAATAACCCTAAAATTCTAAATTATAACATAAACATCATGCAAACATTTTAACTAAACTAATCAACTAACAACTACTCTAAAAATGAATTATAACATGTAAATCTACTCAAAAACTAAACTAATTTAAATCTACTCAAAAACTAAATTAATTTAAATCCACTCAAAAACTAAAAAAAAAACATTTCTAACAACTAAAATGTAAGTTAATAGCTTTATGATTATTTACTTGTGACTTTTTTGAATAAATTTGGTTGGGTTTTTTAGAGAGATTTTGGGAGAGATTTGAAAAAAGTTTGGTAAAATGAGAGTAATAATAGATGAGAGAGCTTATGCCAGATTTGTAGCAGGAGCGCTCGGCAGTTAATTGCCGAGGTTTTCCTCAGTAGTTAACTGCAACCGGTTTACTTCATCGGCAGTTAACTGCCAAGGGGTATTTCCGTATTTTACTCATGTGATTCAGACAAACAATATGTGTATACAGAAGTTTTCAATATATAGAATTTGAATAAGAGGTGTGCGAAACGTATAGGAAGAGAATAGTAATAATCATAAATAAATTTAATGAAAATATATGTAATTAATGTTTTAAAAATTGAAATATTTAACTTTTTAATAAATAATTATTTATTTTAGAATGTTTAGAGAGTGCTTGAGATATTCTTTAACAAGATCTATAAATTTAAGGTCATTACTTTTTCCACTTTATGAATTTCTCGCGCACCTTATTCGAATTCTAAAATTCAAAATATTTCAATGTGTCTTTGAAAGTTTTTATGGGTTGTTTATGTCATTCAGATTATATAACCCGAACTGCATAGGGCGCGCAAAAAACTCATAGGATGATAAAAGAAACGCTCTAAATTTACTTTTATTGAACTGAGCCAGGTTCAGCTAGGGATGGCAAAGCGGGCTGACCCACCCCGTCTAAATCCGTTTAAAACGGGACGAGACGAGTCAAATTAGGTGGTCAAGTCCAAAATCTCACCCCTTCCCCGTTTAGTGGCGGACTGACGAGTTGGCGGGCAACCACGCCAAACAAAAACTTTTTTTGCTGCATTTTTTTACAACTTGACTAGCAACAAACCCGTGCTAAGCACGGGTCAGTGCTCCGCACGGGTTTGACTTCGAAGTAGGGGTCATATGTCAAAGCGAATTGCAATGTTATATGCATTGAGAAAATAGAAAAAAAATTAACCATAAAGATGACGTTAATGATAAAAGGCAAATTACATTGACCTTCCTTGAGATTTTCTTAAACAACACAAGCACATTGTCTATTTTTATCCAATTTCATTTCAATAACCTTATAAATACACAATTTAATTTCAGTCATATTGGTTTGATATATCTTGTTTCTGTTTTCTGTTTTGGCAATAAGTTGAATGAGGTTGTTTTCTCGCAATGGAGAAACAATAACAATTGTTTTTACCAACAAATAGAATCAAACATCGACAATTAAAGAAGAGAATATAGAGATGGATGGAAGTTGTAGTTTACTAATGAAAAGGAAATAATCTTCGATATATCTATTTTATTAAATTAAAGTTTAAAAATTAAACCACATTGACAAAGGATCAACGAGTGATCTCTTTAGTTTGAAAAATTCGCCAAAGTCTTAAGTTTGGTTGGAAACTACCTCATCTCCAGTTGTGCAGGCTTTTAAGAATTCTTCTTTGATGCTATGTTTCTTAAAGAATAGACGGGATAATTGAAACATTCTAATTAGACAAATGAACATAATGATCACTCATATCAATAGGAATGGAACCCATTGTGCTGACAGAATGGCTAATATATGGTTCTTTTTGAACTCTTATAGTTTGGTTAGATTTGCCCTCATTTATTAGAGTGCCTTTTGTGAGGAATCTTATGAGATTGCCTAATTGTGGATTTGGTCTAGTTTGGGGAGGTTTTGGCCTAGTCCTCCGCCTGTTTTTTTGTTCTCTCTTATCTAGGTTACATTTTGAGGTTGTATCTCTTTGCTACTCCTCCTTTTTTGGAAAAAAAAATGGGAATAGAAAATGGTTGAAAATTAAGGGACTTCATACTCTTCTAAAGAAGTTAATTGCTAAAAAAAATGGAATTAACAAAGCTTAAACCGTGTTAAATTATAATGGAAGAACTTGTCATTTTAATAACTAAATAAAGGAGATTAATGTTTTGTAAGTAAAATAGAGGGGGTGCTTGTGTTATTTAAGAAGACCTTAAGGGATGTTAGTGTAATTTCTCCATGATTTTTTTTTGAAAGATTAATTTGCTCATGATAAAATCATTGAAATAGTTTTTATTAAATATTTTAAAATGGTAGAAAAAATAGGTAGAAATATTATAAATAATCAAGATCTCGTTGATAAAAAAAACTCTTGTTACGAGTCCCGTGTATGAATTGTACAACCATATTCTTTAATGACTCATTGATAATTTATCCAATATTTTTAATAGTTATACTTTTAAAGTCTATATTAATTAACAATCCAAAGTAATGATTTTTTTTTGGTACAATAATAAATATTATTTTATAATATGATATTAAGATAAACAAAAAGCAAAGATAAATTATCTATACAAAAGAATCAATCTTGAAAATGTGAAATTTTCTGAAAAATAGTTGTATGGTTGTAATAAATATTAATCCTGTGTATAATCTAAAAGTGGCAAATATTTTGTAATTTTCTCAAAGTTATGTTATTTTATAATTTGAGATTGTTTTTAGATTTATTGTTGATCCTAGTTCTTTTTTAATTGTTATTACAAACCTCAAAGGGCCGTTTGTTATGGATTAAAATAAAATTAATTTTGACATTCAATAATAGTATAAAGATTTTATTTAGAGATTTAAAAAAAATGGAATCTATTTTGTTCTTTAAAAAAAATTGTGTTTGTTTATTATAATAAAATCATATTTATTAAAAATAATTTAAATTGTTTAGGTACAACAATATAAAAGAAATTTATTGTTACAAAATCACATCAATTTTTTGAAAGTTATTTTCTCTCTCATCTAAATAGGATTTTTGTTAAAAAAACACAAAAGGGTAAATATATGATGTGGTGTCAAAAAATTAAGATGGGGCAAAATTGTATTTTTGTTGGTCATTAACTTTCATAATTATTATATTATAGAGAATAGATTGTTTTAAACTCTTTAGATAATTAGAAGTTGAATTATAGAAAAATTTGTTCTGATTGAGATTAAGATTAAGCTTGTTTATTCTTTTGAGAAAAAGATTAAGTTAGTGTGTTTTATCGAGTGAGTTTGTTTTAAGAGAGAAAAAATAGGGGGGTTGAAAGAAAATGATATAATTTTGGTGACGTGTCAAAATATTAAGAAGCGGTAAGATTGTATTTTTGGTAGACATTAAGTTTCATAATATTCATAATAGGGAATAGATTGTTACCAAAAATAAAAACTATGTTGCTTTTATCATAAAAAAAAAAAAAGGGTTAAATATGTTTTTAGACCTTATATTTTGTGTCCCTTTGAAGAATAGTCCCTACATTTCATTAAATATTTTTAAAATCCACTTATTTTATCTATGTTATCAAAATTAGTCTCTACTGATAATTCTCTAACGGAATGTTGATGTGACAGTTAGTGGGTCCAAATTATTTTAGGGTTAAATATGTTTTTAGTCCCTACATTTTGCGTGACTTTGAAGAATAGTCCTTATTATTTTAGGGATTTTAAAAACATTTATTGAAATGCAAAGACTATTTTTCAAAGTCACGTAAAATGTAGGGATGAAAAACATATTTAACCTTAAAATAAAAGAATTCATTTATGTCCCATTCTAATACTATAATTATAAAAAATAAAATAAAAAATTCAAAAGAGGTCTTATGAAAACGGATAATTTTTTAAAAAAGGTTCTTATATTAAGAGTCGAATATAGCATAATATAATGTACTTCTTTCCCATAAAGTAAAGTACACATTATTTCTTGTACCAAGAAAAAAAAAGTACACATTATTTCATTTACCTTTCACTAGCTCTAATCGTCTACTGACTTAAGCGTTAAAGTATTTACATCATCTACTGACTTGAACGTTAGAGTGTTTACATCACTTTCGGTTGAAAATTAAAGTCATCGTCTCCATGGCTCCACCACACTTCAGCATCTCCGGCCACGGTTCTGGATCTACCTCAAATCAATAATAAATAAGGATTAATTAGATTTTCTTTGAATGGGTTCATGTGCTAACATGTGAGGAGAAGACTAGTTTCATTGTTTGTTCCTTTTCAAACTCTGTTCAACATTAGTCGTGAAGTTTCGATGGAATACAAAATTGAGATCTGTGTGCTAAGAGAACGAGAAAGATATGGTGCATTTATTGAGTTTGATTTTATTTGGATGGACAAAACGTAGTACACTCTCTTCCATTCAATTAGTACAAACAAAACAAAAAGAAATCACTTTAAATTTATAATATAAAAAGTTTAACTATTTTTACTCTATCTAATGTAACGATTTTAAATTCCTGTAAGAAATATGAAAATAATGCTTTTCATAAAATAAGTTACTATAAAAAAATTTAATTAATTTGGAGGATGTAATTAAATTTTTGATACCTAAGAAAATTAATTAATTTACTATGAACCGTCTTTGTCAACATTCAAAACACTTTTATTTGATAAATCAATGTAAGTCGTGCTACTTTAAATAGGATTAATTTTCAAAATGTGGAACCACATAGATTTAAGCTCATAAGAGCATTAACGATGGAAAAACTCACTTTTGAGTACTTCAGTTTTTATGAGATAGTTTAGGGGCAAGAAATTCATTTTGTGAGATAGTGTACAAGTTCATTTTTTGTGAGACAGTTCGAACCTCGATCTCAGTATATATTATTCAAGAGTATTCAAAAAGCATTTAATCTCTCCAATCTTTTACTAAATGGATCACACTAATTATTTATACCGTCTATCAATAACTTTTATATCATTACATTTTAATATTCTGATATTCAAAAAGTGTAGGTCATGTGGAGACAAAAATGTCTTAGTGTAGCATCTCATATCAATAAGCACTTTTCTTTTTCTCCCTAATGGGGATACATATTAGATACTTTTGAATATGAATATTTCTCATAATATTGAAAGGAATGAAAATCAACTATTTATATACATGAGATCTGATCTAAATAGGAATGCAATCCTATCATAACTCCTAATGATACTAACAAATCATACTATATCAAATATAATAAATATCAATATCTCAACACTCCCCCTCAAGGTGGAGCATACATATCATATGCATCCATCTTGTCACATATGTAAGTTATCCGAGGACTTCGTAGAGATTTAGTAAAGATATCTGCAAGTTGATCCTTAGAATTGACAAATGAGGTTTTGATGACTCCAGAGAGAATCTTTTCCCTAATAAAATGGCAGTCGACTTCTATATGCTTTGTTCTCTCGTGAAAAACCGAATTGGAGGATAGGTGTAAAGTTGATTGATTATCACATACGAGTTCCATTTGACCAACCTTACAAAAACTTAATTATTGCAGTAAATGTTTTAGCTACACAAGCTCACTTGTAGCATGAGCCATTGCTCGATACTCAGCTTTTGTACTTGATCAAGCAACGACTGTTTGCTTTTTGCTCTTCCATCAAATGAGATTTCGACCTATAAAAATACAATAACCAGAAGTAGACCGTCTATCACTTGAATCTCCTGCCCAATCGGCATCTGAATACCCAACGATATTAGTGTGGCCTCTATCAGTGAAAACAAGTCCTTTTCCAGGTGCTCTTTTGATGTACTTAAGAATTCGAACAACTGCATTCCAATGACTGTCACTCGGAGAGTTAAGGAACTGACTTACTACGCTAACCAGAAAAGATATGTCAGGTCTTGCCAGGGTAAGATAATTCAATTTTCCCACTAGTCTCCGATATCTTCATGGATCGGAATAAGGTTCCCCCTGGTCAGGAAGGAGCTTCACATTAGGATCCATAGTTGTGTCGGCTGGTTTGCAATCTATAAGACCCGTCTCCTCTAAAATATCAAGGGCATATTTTCTCTGAGAGATAGAAATGTCTGACTTTGGTCGAGCCACCTCAATCCCAAGAAAGTAACGTTGAGGACCTAAGTCTGAAAGTTTTGAAATAGTTCTTGTTTTAAGGCTTTGATACCTTCATAATCATCACCTGTAATCACAATATCATCATCATAAACTACAAGATAGATATATTGATTTGATGATGAACATTTAAGAAAGACAGAATGATCTGATTCGCAACGGGTCATCCCAAACAGCTGCAAAACTTTGCTAAATCGACCAAACCAAGCCCGAGGTGATTGTTTCAAGCCATATAACAACTTCTGCAATTTGCATACCAGACTACGCCCCCCTTGAGCAACAAACCCAGGAGGTTGCTCCATATAAATCTCTTCTTCCAAGTCACCATGCAAGAAAGCATTCTTGATATCCAACCGAAATAAAGGCCAACGTTTCATTGCAGCCATAGCTATAAAGAGGCGAACAGATGTCATCTTCGCAACTGGTGAGAAGGTATCGCTGTAATCTTGACCATAGACCTGAGTATAGCCTTTAGCCACTAATCGAGCCTTTAATCGATCAACTTGTCCGTCAGGTCCCACTTTGACATTAAACACCCACTTGCAACCAACAACGGGTTTTCCAGGAGGAGGTGGAACAAGCTCCCAAGTATGGTTGGATTCTAAAGCTACCATTTCATCAATCATGGCTTGTTTCCATCCTTGGTGAGATAATGCTTCATGAACTCTCTTCGGAATTGAGACAAATGATAAAGCAGAAACAAAAGCAAAGTAGGAAGGAGACAGTCGGTGGCAACTCAAAAATTTGTAAACAGGATGAGGATTAGCAGTTAACCTTTTACCTTTATGAAGAGCAATAAGTAAGTAATTAGAAGGCTTGGGTGGGACCACAATAGGAGACGAGATTGGAACAGTATCCGAATCAGTAGCAATAGTCTTTGTAGATGAATCATTAGGAGATGTTTCTCGAGCTTCAACATGTCGACGCTCATAAATATTACTGTAACGGCGAAACTCAGGGTTACCTTGTAACTGTGGAGAACTTAAAGTAGAGACATGTGGCTCAAATATTGGGTGAAATAGAGGAATAGGTATCACCTGAGAATCGGTAACATCTGTTGTAGAACTAGATGTAGTGGGTGAAGCAAAGAATGGTGTATCCTCGAAGAAAGTAACATCTGCTGAAATATAAAAGCGACGTGTAGATGGAGAATAACACTGATACCCCTTTTGGGTTCTAGAATAACTCAAAAACACACATTTGACAAGTCGTGCAGACAATTTATCGCGACCAGGAGTGAGATCATGAACAAAACATGTAGAGCCGAACACACGAAGTGGGACTCTGTACAAAGGGTCCTTAGGAAATGAGAGTGATTGTGGAATCTCATTATCCAATACTGAGGATGGCATACGGTTTATCAAATAACAAGCAGTGAGAATAGCATCACCCCAAAATCTAAAAGGTGCATGAGCATTGATCAATAAGGTTCGAGCTGTATCAACTAAATGACGATGTTTTCTTTCAGCGACGCCATTTTGTTGTGGTGTATGGGGACAACTAGTTGATGTATGATACCTAGAGAAGCCATGAAAGAGTTGAATGGTGCAGAAAAATATTCTTTTCCATTGTCACTCCGCAAAATTTGAATTCCTTTTCCAAATTGGTTCTTTATCTCTGAACAAAATGTCTGAAAGGCACCAAATAATTGTGAACGGTCTTTCAGTAAAGTGATCCAGGTGCATCTACAAAAATCATCAACGAAAGTGACATAATATCTATATCCCAAAGTAGACAGCACCCGACTAGGACCCCACACATCAGAATGAACAATATCAAACGGAGACTTAGATCTTTTGTAGGGACTGCTTGGGAAAGATGCTCTAACATGTTTGCCAAGTTAACATGACTCACAATCCAATGACTTCAAATTTGAAAGTTGAGGAACCAGCACCTTTAACTTATCTAAACTTGGATGACCCAAACGACGATGAATCATATCTGGAGATGCAAAAACACCACAAATAGTGGATGATTAACTATGAAGGTAATATAGACTCTGTGATACAGATCCTGTTCCAATTGTCTTTCCTGTATTACAATCTTGTATACATAAAGACTTGGAAGAAAATGTTATGGAAAAATTGAGAGAGTCAGTAAGCTTACTAATTGATATTGAATTAAAAGGACAACCAGGTACAAATAACACATAATTCAATGACAGAGATGGCAGAGGTGAGACCTCAACAATACCAGTAACTTGTACCTTAGAACCATTAGCAAGGGTAATATTGTGAGGTATATTTGGAAGTGACAAGTTAGAGATAAGAGAGGGATTACCAAATACATGATCGGAAGCATCGGAATCTATAATCCATGATCCGACGCAGTGAGAAAGACAAGTTGTTGAATTACCAAAAAGAGCCAAAGTGGCCGGAGATAATATCGGTTGGACAACCATCATACCACTAAAGCAAATCCTTTGAATGACGTCCAGACACAAATCTTCAGCAACCAAGATGAAACACAGCAAAAGTGGCAGACTAAAGTGAGCAGAGAATGACCCACGAAACCTGAAACGCGGAGAAAAAACTTACGAAAAACCAATCAACTTCAAAGAAATCTCCAAACGACCTCTAAAAAGTGGGACCCAAGTGTTGTTGATGGTCCCAAACAACACATAACAGCAAGGTGAGTCACATGATGACAGTGGCGATTGAAAGCAGCTGGAAGGTGGCGCGTCGATTGACGTTTGATGGCGGAAAGCAGATCGACGCCGTCTAATTCTAATTTTAGAGCGTGTGTCTATGTCGGTGGCTCCACAACTGTCAGCGGTGGTTGTGCTCTCACAGATGACTTGAGACTAAACAAACTATAAAAAAAAACTAGGGTTAGCCTTGTCGGCAGAACCCAAAGAAAAACCTTGCTCTAGATACAATTTTGAATATGAATATTTCTCATAATATTGAAAGGAATGAAAACCAACTATTTATATACATGAGATCTGATCTAAATAGGAATGCAATCCTATCATAACTCCTAATGATACTAACAGATCATACTATATTAAATATAATAAATATCAATATCCCAACAGATATTATGTTGAATTATGCTCTTCTCCCTACACAAAACACTCGTGCCCAACTGAATATCCAGATATACACCTGCGTGAGTTAAGTCACGCGGCGTGCTTAAGTCACGCACCACTGGCATGTGCGCGAGTTAACTCGCGCAGGTTGGCCGGTTGGTCAGAGCTCAAAAACACACGTTTTTGTACTTTGGTCAGCTTTTCAACCTTCAATCTACATGTTTTTTACAACCTTTACACGTTTTTTGACTAAATTTATGACAGTTATAACCTATACTACCATTTCCACCAATAAATATCCCTCCAAACTTCTCCATTTCCTCACACTATCTCACAGTATCACTCTCCTCCTCACTCTCCTCCTATGAATCTCTTTCTTTTCTTTCTTTTTTTAGTCTTTATTTTGGTTTTTAGTCTTTATTTTGGTGTATTTTTCTTCTTTTTTTATTCTTTATTTAGGTGTAAAAAGTGGTCAATCTTGGGGTAAAAAATGATTGGTGAGGAACCTTCTTGGGATAAAACGAAGCAGAATTAGTTTTACCCTAAGGGTAAAACTAAATGTGCAGATTTAGTTTTATCCCATGAAGGCTGGTTTTCTTGTGGATTTCTTTTAGTTTCACCACAGGAAGCTAGGTTTTATGGTGTTTTTTTTTGTAGTTTTATCACAAGAAGCTAGGTTTTCTAGTGGTTTTTTTTTAGTTTTACCCGAGGTAGGTAGGAATTAATGGACTTTGATTAATTTGTTGGTATTTAACTTGTGCTCTTGAGTGTTTAATCAAGACAGGAACAAAGTTTAATTTATACCAAGAAACAAGAAATCAAAGGATATAAAAACTTAAGAACTCAGTCAAAGTTTAGAAAGTTAAAAGAATTCAGAAGGTTGGACAGAGTTCAGAAAGATGTTCATGATGAACATCAAGAACCAAGCCCAAAAATTCATGAACCAAATGAAGAACATGCAAGGTTCACATGACTTAAATAAAAGCCAAGTAAAGTACATTGACTAAGATAAATCAAGGAATAAAGGCATTTATTTGATTAAAGTCAAAAAGGGCATCTTCAATGTTCATTCAAGACTATGAACATTTGAAGTACAAATCATTAGGAATATTCCATTAAGAGTATCATCCTAGATGTTTTCTGATGTAGTATCAAAATTAAGTATATATGTTATCGTCTCCATAGAGATTGGTGCGATATTCTAAGTCGTTCAACAATCGATATCGTTCTGAGCTAGGGTTTCATGATTGTTTTGTTTCATGAACTATAAACTACGTAGTTGTAAAAGGTATGAGAGTTAACAGGGAAATGATTATGCTGGGATTAAACTTCATCAACCAACTTATATGTATTCTCGGATTAGGGTTGTGGGTTCCAATTATCAATCGATATTATCACGTATCCCTCTACAACATCATTCGTGTCTAAATGAAGTTGTGATTTCTATTGTATCGTTTAATCGTCGATTTCCCAAACTACCAAACGATCCAATAGTCGATCGTATCGTTTAATCGACGATTTCTCCATCTATTAAACGACCCGAAAGCATGAAACTTAGATACTCAAAGCGATTACCAAAACCTACTTCCATGTCTAGAACAAAAGCTTTGTGTCGCGCCATTTTTCGGAGATCAAGGCTATTTGATTAGCTTTTGACTCACTATTTTGTTTCACGACTGAACATTTAATTTTAAGAGAAAAGGGGAAAAAAGCTCGAAACACCCCTTTGAAAAGATTTAGGGTTTGGGGGTTAGTTACATAAAGGGAAGGTGTTAGCACCCTTTATGTCCGAAGTACTCTACGAGAACCTCTTGGTTTTATTTAACGTTTTGTGCTACAACTTGCTTATTTTGGAAAAAGTTAAAGTGGTAAAGAAAAAAGGAGACCTACTTATCTACATTTTTTATTGATTTGGAAGGACGAGTGTCCTTTGCCTACGTACCCGTGAGGGATCAAAACCTCGTAGTTCGGGGTAAAAATTGACGTTTGATTTGTTTTGTGTTTTTTATTAGTTTTGAAAAAGGTTTTAAAATGAAAAGCCAAGTGGCAAAATAAGTTTGTTTTGTGTTTTTTATGTTAAAAGAAAAATGATTTAAGATATGATTAATGTAGATTGCAATGTTTGATTTACGAAAGAAATAAAAAATAAAGAGGTCACTTGATTTGAGATCAAGGTTTATTGTAAAAAACGTTTTTTGTAATTTTGTTATTTGCATGTTTTTTGTTTTTGGATAATAAGACTAGAATGAAACTATCAGAGCAAGAGAAATAAAAGCGTGGGTACCTTATGGTGGTGTTGGACCACCACGAGGGCCTTTAACCTAAACTAGCAACAAAATAAAAGGCATACACACACGCACGCACACATGCACCTACGACTATTACATAAGCCTATGATACATGCTATGGTCTGCGATAAAATAAATTACATTAAGGCCTAAATAATTACAGTCTAAATCATGTGCAAAAGACATAGTTAAATAAATAAATTACATCAAGACCTAAATACATTTTCTAAGTGACTAAAAAATAAAAATAGAGAAATAAATATACAATTACTGATGAGAGCAGAATAATAAACTTAAATGGATGAAAATGCATGAGAATAATAAAAAATGCGATGCTAACGAAGCAAAACCAAAAAAAACGCGCAAAAGAAATAAAAATTACAGCAGGGAGGGGGTGCAGTAGTAATCAGGGGGTGCAGGAACAAAACAAAAGTGGAATTGGGCCTAGAAGGGGTAAGAGGCGCGCTGTTGGGCCTAAGGGAGTTCAGGCCGGTTCAAAGGCTGAACCGGTTCGGCTTATCGATATAAATATAGGTGACATCGGTTCCATCTTTCTCTCTCTATACCTATTTCTAGAGAGATAAGCCACTACAAGAAAATTGCCATATAGCAACGGTCACTTTTAGCAACTGCAGAAAAAAGAGTTGCTATAGATAAAATTTAACAACTGGAGTTCCAATACCCCGTTGCTATAGGTTAAGAATAAAAAAGCGCCACTCAAAACCTTTATAAACCAATAGACAAAATCATTTTATAAACCAATATTTAAAAACTGCTTCTAAGAAGAAAAAAAACTAAAACAAAATCCGTTTGATGATGGAAACTGCCAACGATTTTGAAGTGATGATTCAGTTAGGCTATTTACGAAATTGCCATTAAAAAATGATTCCCGTGTTTTGTTAGAGAGAAAACTGGAATAAAAGTCAAGAAAAGCTGTTTCCCTTTTTCTGTTTTTAAAAACTGAAA
>Ga0315914_1001335_pt1 | contig 36490 bp, 25 predicted proteins | sample MpolenodulesMG_FD_203920 | JGI IMG/M metagenome (GOLD analysis project Ga0315914, IMG submission 203920) | Medicago polymorpha root nodule microbial communities from Los Angeles, California, United States - elongated nodules | ecosystem: Host-associated > Plants > Roots > Nodule | place: USA...
GTAACTAGCTATCACAACAAATCATCTTTTGTTCTTGGAATTCAATAGTGACAATTGTCTTTCTTAATAAAAGTTCTTCTTTTACTTTCTTGTTATTTATTTTATGTTCTTCTTCTCCTCTTCTATGACTACGATGATCATAAGTGAGTAGACCTTTCTTGTCTTGGGATTGTTGGATAAGTCTAATGACGTAATCCTAATCAAACCAAGCCATAAACCCTAATTTTATATAAATCTACTTTCTAATCTATTCACCATTTTTATAATGAATTAACAAATGCCAAACTCATAATGCGAAAGCGGAGGGTTAGTATTTGTTAATTCATCATCTCAAATATCAATTCATAATGCGAAAGAAGAGCTTTGATATTGGAACAAGTGAATTTAGACAAGGGTTGCGAAACATGAGAATAGTCTAGCAAACCTTGAGACATATAAAGTTTCGTTCTTCAAGGATTCTAATAGCAATCAACCATGAGAATAGGCGTGATTTCTAGAGGAACACACTCACTGCACCTCGAGAGAGGCTTTGATACGCTAAAGAGAAACTTGTCTTTAGAAAGTAGGTCCAATATAAAGTCATGGTTTAGGGTTTGTTTGTGAAGGATTCGTCATTACGATGAACCAATAATCCCAAGATGCTTTTTATTATTATTGTTTTAAACCTTTAAAAACTCAATCTTTACAATCAGACTCTCTTCTAATCATCCCTTAAAAGTCAATCAAATTGAACAACTCCCTGTTGGAACGATACTCTTTTTACTACTTCGGTAAAACCGTACACTTGCGGTTTTGCTCATCTACCAACGAACATAACACAACAATATGAATTGTAATAAATCGATAACATCCCCATGTGAAGCAACAACAACATTAGCATACACTGTGCACAATACAATCTATGAAAAAGATCATCCTCTCCACACATTCTTCACTCCATTTATAAATATTTTGTTCACACTACCAAAAATGGCTAAGTTTTTTTTGATTTGCATTACTTTGTATGTATTTATTTTCTTCTTGGCTAACATCATCAACATCGAAGGAGTGGGTACATATAAAGTAGGAATTATCATGGTCTGCATTTTACCACTGTTACGCCTTGCATGGATCGTTACTATTTGTTTCGATAGAGACATGTAGTAAAGTTGTGCCTGCCCTCCTATAATTCCAACAACTATAAATAAGGTGATTTTATCATGTTTGGAATTCAAAACAGTTAGTTTGCTTCAAAGTGGGATACTGGTTTTGTTTTCATGCCTCATGCTTCATCGTAAGACAATCCATAAGATCAAATTGAAGTCAGCATGTTGTCCAAGTAGCTGCATTCAACCTATGTTCATTAACCTTTAAATTAAACCTTCCAATTATATTGAAATATTGTCACGAGTGCAGTTGAATTAGCACCTTATGTCATTTTATTTCAATTCTTAATTAGTAATATTTACAATATTTCAGATGGATTAGCACATTACGTCATTGTTGTTCAAAATTATAAATTTTGAAATGTTCAACAAAAGATTCTAACGATATTATCCATAGTCATTACAAAATTTAAGAAGCATAATAAGATGACCAATAACAATAACATATCGAAGAAATACCATATTTGGACCTCAAGGAAGAGAAACTCGTCTAGACCAAGAGTACCTCACATCTTGGTAACCCCAAAAAAGTAAGTATAAATATAGTAGTTAAGAAACTCATGTGAAAAATGGCCACAACAACACAATAAAATATAAGCTTAAAAAACATGAAAAATAACAAGGTCGAACTCTCAAAGGAAATGAAACATACTAATATTTTCTAAGAATATTCCTAATCATAACCGTTGTTTCTTAACCACCTTCCAGATCCGGTACCTACATAAAACCACCTTTGTTGTTCTTCCTATAAAGATAAAGATCTCGAAGATGTTAAACACGACGATGAAGACTCTTTCTTGTCAAAAGACTTGCCATCAACTTTCTTCACTTTTTGTTCAACGTATCCATCATCTTTTTGTCTTCCAAAACCTCCACTGCTTATATCCTTGTTAAAAGGATGGTTTAAATCACCATCCTTTGTAAATGGCTACACAACCGTTTCATTTTTCAGATCTTATTCACGCTATTCCAAATCGTTTTGGAAGAGAATGGTTCACGTTCGTAATCAAACGTACGAAACCATGGTTCCACATTTGTGACAAACAATATTCATCTCACCAATATCTAGATATTCTAAAAAGTGGAGATTGAACAAAATAAAATTAACGTCAAGGGTAATATACTCTAAATTACAACATTACGATGAGCACTAATCACTTGTTCTTCACTCTCATAAAATAGTTGCATGAATGCGAGATCATTATCAACAAAATGGGCATCCGATGAATTCCCAACATAGATCGCAAAAGTACCTAAAATTTTAATAATAAAGTGAAAAATATAAAACAAAAACTAGAATTCCAAACTCAGAATACCAAGCCAAGTTAGCATATAAAAAACTTATTGGGTGATGCAACATTTGAATAAGAAAGTCGAGCAAAAGAGGATTGTCGCCTACTTCCAGTTCTTCTAGCCACTAATAGGAACACTCATATTAAAAAAAACAATGCATCAATTAAGTGGTGAAACAAACAGAGTGAATACAAACATAAAACACAACACAAAAGCCTCAAAAAACCCACATCCACGTCTAACACCAAGCACACCAGCACCAGAAGAATGTCTATCTCTTTTTGCTTTAAACTTCTGCATCCTCTCCAATTGCATATGTCTAGCTATAGATGCTCTACGACATCCACCATCTTCATCCATCCATGTGAGTAAGTTCCCTCACTGCGTTTGAATGGACCAAAAAAAAAGAAGAGGGATGATACAACTCAAATGTTTGCAACTGCGTTTCAAAATTCTCTACCCCATCCCAGGGTACCTATATATACACATTCAACACACCAAAGGGTCATTTGATAATGCTGGTAAATGATGGTTTGAAAATACACTGCAATTCAAATACAAATGTGTACAAACATTAAAAACTTTGAAACGGGAAAACAGAGACCTAAAACAGAAGAAAGAAAAATAGAGGATGCATAACCCACTTTAATTGGAGTATAGTTGTCACCAAATACATGGTAACATTGAATGGTCTCCTCATCATCCGTCAAACGCACAACCTGGATCAGCTCTCCATTAGATTAAGTATTCTGATGTGCCTTAATAACAATAAATAACACGTTCCTGTCCTTTAAGATCTTCATCCCAGCTTCGCCTAACGTAAAACTCCAGCCCTGCAACAACTAAACGCACAGTAACCATACACACCATCATTGTTTACGTGTAGGATAAAAATATGAAAGAACCCATGCAACAAAACCGGTGATCTAATATATGTAAAAATCAATACATACACCTTTGTTATATTCAAGAGAGCTAATCCCATCCAGGAGATAATCAAACAACTAGAACCTTGCAGTAGTTTTCCCATCATCTACAACAATCCTCAACCTGCACCTAAGTTCAAGTTCATACGAAAGGCTTATAAAAAATCAGGAAAAAAATGATACAACAGAAAAGTTATTTACATGCAAGAAATGTTGAAGTTGGTCAGGTTGCATTGGCCACAAACATACAAACCAGTCCCCTGATTCATCAACCTACCACAGCGGCACAAAGCATACCAGCACTTTTCAACATGATAAAGACCAACAACCTTTTCAAATAATACAAATAAGCCTTCCTCGAGGGTATCAAGTAACCCTGCAATGTTTTCCTTGGAACCATGCAATTGAACTGGGAAGACTCAAATTCATTGATCGAAGGAGTAACATGAACACGATCAATGTCATATCTCTTCCTCGACAACACTAGCCTATGCATACACAAGCAATATCATCAAAAAAGGAAAAACTTCAAGCAACCACATTCAAAAAACAAAGTATTTCATTCACAAACGAAACTCAGCTCCCTCAAACTAACTCATTCTTCAACCTAATTACCTCAGAACCAGAGGGATCAAGCATGATCCTAGAAATATCCTTAACACAACTAACATAAACACGAACATGAATGACATAAACACGAACATGAAACAATTTTAGCGTGAGTAAATCACAAATAAGAGATAGAAAGTTCATGCCACCAAGATATAATATCAATCACCTTGCTCCCTGCAAATTTTGGCAAAATGAATAACAACCACATGAAGAGCAGATCCAAACCCACTCAACATACCATTGAAAAAACCTCTGAATTTCCCATACCATACACACTCAATCGTTCCCCTGCAAACAAATCAAACATAAAGTATAAAATTTCAACAAACAACTTCAAAAATACGAAACAAAAACCAACCAATAAAACACATCACACCTCTCATCGGTCAGCTCCAACCTAGAAACAGTGGAAAGGTTATCTCTGCCATCAACAACGTAATCGTAATGGAGATATGTCAACAAACCAATCACATCTACAATAAACATATACCCAGATGGATTTTATGCTTCATGAACCACCTGGTACAAAAAAAACGAATACAAACACATAACAACACCCACCAACTAAATGACCACATCCATGTTGATGTTCCAAGATCTGCAAAGATGAAAGGAAGGACAAACCAAACCTTTGGATGATATAATTATCATCATTGACAACTATGGTTTCCAGCAGGAGTTTTAACCTATGGTCATGGGAAGTGATCTTGGTAGAACGGTCATTTGGACACACTTTGAAATTAGAGATTAGGTAAACACAGTTCTCCTGAAAACAATTCCAGAAACGGGAAACACAATCTGGAAGAATCGTTGCTTGGATCCTAGTCCCCTGCAAAAGCCATGCAATAAATTTCAAACATCAAAGAGTGGCACCTCAAAATAAGATAACAAGACGCATGCAAAAATAAAATAGAGACAACAATACAATGTTAACTTACATCTTGATCAAGCAACACCATCTCAATGAAAATCACCTTACCACGCACCAATGAACTCATGATCCTCCAAAGTCTCACAACCCTAACCTTGATACTCCACACCATTCTCGGTGGACGAACATTCAACAAACTCGTTATGGAAGGAGATATTGTGAGAAAATATACTGGCAAAGTTTATGAGAAAGAGTGATAGGGGAAATCTACTCCAACTGCTAAGTTGAAAATGGTCATGTCCGCATATGTCAACAATACTGTTTAAAGAAGTGGTATGGATTGTTCTCACATGCAACTGGAATGGAAAGAAATAAGTAAATCACCTTATGGGTAAATGAATTATAGATATACCATTGAGCTGTCACACCTTGTGGTAATTACCATAACATTTTATGCAAACTCATCATAAAAAATTACCAAAAGAGGAAAACATGCCACATACACCATGCTTTTGTATCAGTGATGTGAGGTATATAGAAAATTACCCAAGTTCCAAGATTTGTTATCACAACAATATTTTATTGTCCATTAAATAACTGCAGTATTTTATTGCTAATTTTAAAAAACCCACATGAAAACCAAAACAAAAATCAACACGTCTTGCAAAATAACAAACACATGACTGCCTTAATCTTTAAATAATATAATAATTATTTACATAATCAGCTGGCTACAAAAATAAAAGAAGGGTTAGAAAAAAAAAATATTAACCCAATAGTGAAAAATAGGCCAAATATTAATTAACTTAATAGATATCAAAGAACATACGCAAGAAATGTACACTGCTTGTGCGGTAAAAATCTGCTATAAATTCCATTAAATTGATTTTCCCTTTCCATTACCACTTTTTTTAATAATATTTACCTAAAACCAACTGACACACGTTTCAAACCTATCCATCATTAGATTAAAAAATGTATACATTAACATTAGCCAATTTAGTATTAATCTATATATATTTAAAACTGAACAGCTGAATATCAAATATTCACAAACAACTACTTGTGTAAAAATTCAACATAAAGAGCTACTTGATATGACCATATTCTTTTGGAAATTTATTCAATGCCTTGGTGCACAAAAAAAAAAGGGAACGAAATTATGAAATCAATGGAATAACACCTTTACATATCCATTCAAATTGATCTTTCCTTTAAGGCTTAAATATTGCACTCGTCCCTGCAAATATGCCTCGTTTAAGTTTTGGTCCCTGTAAAAAAAAAATTTGTTTTTGGTCCTTGCAAAATTTTTTGTTTTTTAAAATAGTCCCTGACCCCATTTTTGTGATGATTTGCATACGTGGCACATGATGACTGGACCCATTTTGTAGTTTTTGGTCCCTGCAAAATATTTTGTTTTTTTAAACACGTCCCTACAAAAAATTTTGTTTTTGAAAATAGTCCCTGGAGGGACAATTTTAAAAAACAAAAATTTTGCAGGGACCAAAAACAAATTTTTTTTTTTACTGGGACCAAAACTTAAACGAGGCATATTTGCAGGGACGAGTACCATATTTTAGCCTTCCTTTAAATTTTCTACGTAACATGTTACCACAAAATCATTAGGCATATATATAAGTCCTTCAGAAATTATTCCCTCCACAACTATTAAAAAAAAGGAACGAAACCCATGGTAAAATAACAAATTTACTGTAAAAAAATATTCAAATTTTTTTTCCACCTTGTAATAATGCTTGAAATTTTCAATGAGTAAACCCTTATTAAACCCCTAAAGTGTCAGACCTCGCATCTAAAAGATAACTCACATGCTCCACTCTTTTACCCCTCCAAACTATCCAAACACCAAATAAAAATCTAAAATAATCTCAACACTAAAAAGTGTAGCATCCAATATATTATTCTAAAAACAACAAGAATTAACAATGAGTTGTGAATAAAGAGAGATATAATAGATAAACAACGATTTTTCTCGCGACACTATTCAACACGATTCCAATGTGACTACTAATGTTCAATGATCTTCGCCTAAATACTTGAATTAAGGAGGCGAGGAGGTCATTCGATATTCAATACAATATCTTTTAAATATTAACACAATAGTGCACATCCAATATATACTTATAAAAAACTGGAGTCAATTAATCAAATTAATAAACATGATGTAGATCCCTCTTTTTAAAATAGATAATTATATTTATCACCTTGTTTGGAAAGTAAACACATAATTCATACTTTTGGACATGATCATAGATAAAACCACACATGATAGATAATTATCTTACTAGTGCAATTGAACAGTTCAGCACACCAGATAAGGGTGCATCCACATGATATTTGGAGCTCCTCTTTATTTGGAATGTAAATGACATAAAGAACAAAACAACAAAAGCACACTAATCCATAAAAAAATACATGAAAACAAGAAAAAGACAAAACCAAGATCTTGCATGGCCAACACAGGTCACAAAAGGAAAAGCAGAACATCAAATGCAACGCGAAGGACAACTACATAACTCCAAATTAACAGCTTCACTATGCCATACCACCCCCAACCTTCAAATGAACCTTTGAATGCACATGATCAACTGCCAAAACTGAGTCAAACAACCTTCTCTTCACGCCTTTCTTGACACCATCGTTGCAAATTTCCCCAGCAACACTATTCTTGGCCTCCTCCTTCAAAACACATCCCAAAACACTATCATTCACAACCTCACTTGCTCCATCAACAACACCCTCTACAACCCCTCCATCAACAACTACCTTTGTGGATATTGTGGATTTCTTGAAGACAGACTGGACAAAATCACTATCAGCACCATAAACATCTGAAGCATCATCCAAATCATCCATTTGTCCACATGCTAAAAGAAAATGCATATACATAATTGCAGAACAAAATAACAAAAATAAAATAAACAACAACAATAGCAAGTAAACCCAACCAAGCAACTCACAAATCCACCATAGGCAGAATGAATTGGATTCACATAAATATGTATGAGTGAAGGGTCATCAAAGAGTTCAAACACCTCGTATATCATACTAGACTCACCACCATTGCAAAACCTCTTATCAACATCGAACAGAAATGGATCCCCAAATAAGTCGTCAACCTCATTATGATAGAGGGAAGACCCCTCCTACAAAGATAACATAACATCAGCACGCAATAATTAGTCATAACCAATTAACAGCCTGAATATTAACTAAGATATAGCTCACCAAAGACATCAATAAGTCACAAGTATCGTGTGACACCCTTCTCACATGGTCATCACATAGAAGGAATATAACCTCCTCCTCACTATTTACAGTCTTAATCTTTAGCCTAAACCTATCCACATTGCAATGAAAAGAGCAAAACGATTAATTCCTCTTACAAAATATACCTTAGATAGTACAATGCAAAAACCAAAAGCATTCACCAAAAAGAGCATACCTAGAATCCAAGGCAATGGAATCGTCAACAAACCACATATCGACCCCTTCATCGACCCTAAAACATTAGGCAATGACAATCACAACACCTTCTTCATCAGATGAACATAAATCTGAAAATCTTTTAATAACTCTGCCTCCAAGAAAATTAGAGAGCTTGGACATTATGCAAATATGAGATTAAAAACTAAGGCAAAATGAATATGAATAAAACTAATGGGAACACCACCCATGAACCGATACATAGCCTTGCACCACATATATATACACAGATGAAGCCCGGTTGAGGGGGAAACAACAAATTCAAAAATACGTTATAAGACAAAACAAAGAATATTAAATAATTTTATAATATACACATTTGTCACTAAATCTGACGTGTATGTACGAACGATAGTGTTGACATAGCCTTGTCACTAAATTGCACCCAAACAATAATACACCACAAATAGGACAACTAATAAAACTGTTTTTCTCTGTCAACTAAAGAACCAAGGGTAAATGAGGATTGGGCCCCCAACAACCCAGTACCAACCCGACCACAAAGCCCATATATCCATTATGATTTTTTTTTAAAAAAATCCTCCTTATACCTTCTTTTTAATCAACACATTCAATTACAGTGCATTTAGAATAAAACCTCTTTTTGAACCCTTTATAGGATATTTGAAATACATCTACCACTCTCCCCAATCAATTAAAATGTTGACATCTGCTCACTTCTAAAAATAATTTACATAAACATGAAGAAAAAAAAATTAAATCGATTTCAATCTACCACATAGTAAAAATCAAGGTATAACCACCTAAGATAATTATGCCACACCTGCAAACATGAATATAGACACAATTGACAACAAATATGAATAAACAATATTACAATTAAGACAATGTTTACAAATGACATTGGAAGAAATTACAAAATAATTAAAACTCTAGACTGACCTCCATAACACAACAAAAACTCTTAAAGCTAACAAATTCAATAAAATGGGATCCATAAAATGCAAAATATAATGTAAACAAAACATTAACTTTCCAGGGTCAGCTCTTTCAAAAACTTAGCACAACACCATTATTCACACCCATATCTTCTTTTTACATCCATCCAATCAAAACAATTTTTTATACAATGGTTGATCCAAATAATTATAACCATTAACACGATGATTTTCGAATGAACCATACATATAACTGACTGTTAATAAGGACAATAGTACCTCCTTCTTCCTTACCACATAATAATCTGTAGGGAACTAAAGCGTTTGGGGTTTCAATTAACCATTACAGTACATATCTTAAGTTTCAATACACCGGGCATAATTAGATACACAAAGCACCAACACCATTGATAATATCAAATAACCACATTACCAACTAATGACATGAGAGCAACAATGAACAAAACGAAACTTGCCATTGAAAACCTTGACATATGTCTGATATCTGATACACAACATGTAACATACATTGCAATTAACATTGGAAATTGGAAATTGCCAATGCAAAACAAAGGCCTACATGAAAGATCACTAAATCAAATCATCAATACAGATCGAAGATGGAAGGAACTTCATTATTGAGATTAAATATTAATGACAGGTCATTTTATGTTATTCGTAACATGTTTTTAAGTTATTTTCATCAGGTTTTAGCAGTAAAAAGGAGGAGTATTAGAACGATTGCCAATGATTTCGCGACGTTTGTAATGTTTTCTATATTTGAGTCTGTAATTTTAGTTTTCCCGAAACATAGCAATTTTAGGTGGTTTTTGAAGTAATTCACGAAGAAATCATGCAAATCGGTAAATCAAGAACATATGAAGAATTGTGAAGATTCAGGAAGACAAAGAATAAAGATTCAAGAGGCCTCAGAAGATTTACAACAGGGAGGAATTATGTTTCCAAGTTCCAAGGCAAGTTATTTGAAGACGAAGACCTAAAACAACGGAAAATCGCAGAATTTGGGCCCATGAAACAGACCATGCGCCTAGCACATGATCAATGTGCCCAACACATGAATCATGCGCCTAGCACATAGGAGTGGCATTCATGCGCCTAGGGCATGACTTTGCCCTCTCTCTCTCTCATGCACTAGGCATGCTGAGGATGTGCCCCGTGCATCTGAAAATGCGGGGCACAAACGTCTCTTTCTGCATTTATTTTGGGTAAACCCGCACTTTTAGCCCAAACCCAGGTAAAAACTCTCACTATAAATACCAGCCTTCCTCATTCAGAAATTCTCGTTCAGAACCGTGGCAGTTCAAGAGGAAGGCAACTTTGGAGCTTCGAGAGAGTTTCTATCTTCTCCTTGATTTTCTAGGGTATGTTTTTATCTTTACTAATTTGTTTTTAGTTACCATGTGTAACTAAATCTTTTTAGGTTAGAGTTATAAGATGAACCTCTATTTATTTTTGTTGGATATTTATTTAATATGTCGTTTATTTTATTTATTCTTTTGTTCGCCATTAAGTTCTTGATGAGTGATTTATTTGAATGGAGCGTAACCCTAGATTAGGTAATTAGGTTATGACAGGACCTAACATTGCTACTACTGTCTTGTTTCTTATATCTTGATATTAATAGCATTATACTAGTAACTATCTGTCTAGGAAGTAAGTGATTATTAACTAGTGAAAGATACCGAAAGATAGTTGACCCTAGTGTTAGGTACTTAGGAGGTGACATTACTAAGACTGAGTGGTGCTCTACCGAACCTAGGATGTAACTGGTTAGAAATTAGGGAAAAAAGCTTCTCCGGGGAATAAACCTTTATCGAACCATTCTCTTGAAACTCTTAGTAAGGTACATGTAGATTAGGGTTGTCCATTTGTAGAACTCCTAGGAGCGTAGAAAGGGTGTGCTATGAGTATCCTAAGATTTATAGATGGGCCGACCTAAGGCAACATTGAACTTCATTGCCTTGGAAAACACTTCAACGCCAATTTAAGGTTATGTTTCAATTACCTTTGAATTAACAAGACCCCGCACTTAAGGATCACCGTGCGGTCAGCAGGTGTAGTTAGACATTGGAGGGATAGACCTAGATCAACCGAGATAGTATAGACCCTACACGTAAGGATCACCTTGCGATCAACAGGTGTAGCTTGACAACCGACTAGGTTAGAACGTCCCAACGACCTTATAACTTGTATATTTTACCTAAGATAATAGTGTTGCACTAGAAGACTAGGTTTCTCGAAGTAATAAAAAATATAATTGTATTCTCTAAAATATGATCAAAAGAATTTTTTTTTTGTCGAGTAGTCTAGTAGATAGAATACTTTTTTGTCAAGTAGCATAGTAGTTAGAATCACTCCATAAGAGTTCGAACCATGTCCCCTTACATATTATATGCAATATCTTTAATAACTAATCGAGATACCCGTGCTACAACATGGGTAGCGCAACTTCGTCGCGTTGCAGCACGCGGTGAGGTGTGTGACTTTTTGTAATGGTGTATGATCTAGTACTAAATAATTGTTGAACTTAATAAGCACACATATAAATTGCATTAAAATAGTTATAAATATTACACATAACATATACCCAACATAAACTAAATGAGATAATTAATATCTTAATTAAATTACAAAAGTCAAACACCACTTAAATAAGACATTGAAAATTAAATAAGATAGATACCGACTACATTCAAACACATGTCTCTGCTACGACATAGGTTACGTCTGTGTGCGGCAATGACAAATTTAGAACCGAAAAATATTATAAAGATGTTATAATCATAAATTTTATTTACTAATATGTTTCAGTGTGAAAAATAACATGAAAAATACTAATATGAGTCCCGTGAAAAATTATAATTAATGTATTATATAATAATGTTATCATTTAACTGATTATTTTCATAAACATATACTAACCTATATTTTATAAAGATATAATTCAAATATTCCACAGGCCCTTACATTATTATTGGAGAAATACTTTTAGTGTCAAAAACAACGTGAAAAAATGTGATTTTATTTTGTACGGACTAAAAACAAAATTCTGAATATTTATAAGGACCATTTACTTAATCAAACCTTAAAAAATACTAATTAAAATCGGTCACTAATTTTAGTTAGTAATATAGGTTTCATCTATCATGGGAGAAATAATAATACGGGTTTCGTGTTTCAATTATAAACTCCAACAGGTTTTCTGGTGATTCAGTTAAAATTTTCTCGTGAATATAGTTATTGTCTAAATTTATTTATTAGTTTTTCTTTGATCAATTAAATTTTTCTCATCATTCAATATTCATTTTTTTTCTTCAAGTTATTCATTTTAAATACTATTCAACTATTTTGTCAAAAAAATACTATTCAATTATTTTCCCTAAAAAATACTATTTAATGAGATAAATAAATATATTCAATTATTATTGACACATCTAATTTTTCTCGTTTACTTCAAAAAAGAGATTGGACTTCTCTGAGAAGAAAAAAGAGAGACCAGTCTCCTTGTAGGGCTCTCTTTATATATTCAATTATGTTTGCTTTATCATCATTTATTTTACTTACCTGTATTTTTTAGGGCTCTCTTTGTAATTTGCTAGAGTAAGAAACAGTCCATTGATTTTTTTTCTTCTAGAATTTGAAGGAGATAAAATGAAGATTAGAGTGATAAAAAGAAACATATTTCAGAAGGAAGGAATTTCATAAACTTACCCTTGTATTTTTTGTTGGGGAGAAATTTCATAAGCTTGCATGTGTATTTGTCAACTTTCTCGTGTATTCCTAGCAAACTTGTGTATTTGTCATTAACAATTTTGTGTACTCCTATTTGTAGCAAGGAATATGAATATCAGTTAGCAACACTACCAAGTAGAAAGAAAGTTATTAAATTTGTTTTCTTTTGTAGCCTGTTTAATCTACCAAAAAAATACATCTAAAATAAATATTGTAAGAAAATGAGTTTGCATCATAAAATTGAATGATTAGATGTGATAGCATGTATGAGAAAGAACAAAGATGAGAAGAAGAAAATGAGTAAAAGATAAAATGAGATAGAAAGATATGTATAATGAAAAAGGAGAGAGGGAAATTTTAAGTGAAGGAATTTGAATTTGAAATTCAAATGTTGAAAAGTCATCATGTTAAAAAACTGTAAAAGTTGCTTTTTGATTTTAATTGTGACAATATCCATTCTGCCCTTCAATATAAAAGTTGTAAAGAAGTTGGATTAGGGGTACTTTAAGGCTGATTTTGAGAAAAATGTGTTTTTATCAAAAGATAAGTCTAAAATAGCCATGACTTTGTGAAGGAAAATTTTTGCTGAAAATTGAGGTATGGGTAGTTAAGTATTTTTGGTAGTAATCTCTTTTCATATATTGTAGTAGATAGATAGATAGAAGATGGATAGATAGATAGAGTAGTTATGCTCACATGGACCCTCAAGCAAACTTAGTCCATAGATATTATATCGTAATAAAATTACAAAATGAAATTTAAATTTATTAAATGATATTTTAAGAATGATAACATTAAATATTATAGTGATAGTTTGTTTTAGCTTAAATATTTTTCTTATAAATTACTCCCTCAGTCCCAAATTATATATCGTTTTGAAAAAAAAATTTGTAACAAATTATATGTCGCTTTACAATACCAATGAAACATTAATGTTATTTTTTTCTATTGTATCCTCAACTATTTATTACTCTCTTTTCTTTTTATTCTTTAATTTATCTTTTCACACCAATTACAAAGGACAATTTTGTAAATCAACTCATAATATCTTTATCGTATATAAAATTAATTACATTTCCTAATACATGTGAAATTGTTAAAACGTCGTATTACTTAAGACGAAGGGGGTATAAAATTCATTTACAAACAAGAAAATCAAGGGGACATAAATGAAGAAAAAAGGTAAGAAAAGTAAAGTTCGAGCTTATATTTAAGATAAAAAAAATGAAAATTGTATTCCTTATATTAATACTGGTGAATAAATGAGTACTCTCGTGTCTGTCTTTTCGCTCTCGTTTGAAAATTATGAATGGTGTTTTTGTATGAAATTTTAATTTTAATTAAAAGTAAAAATATAAATGTTATTTGATTTTAAATTATAACAATTAATAAATCAAACTAACTATTTCAATGAAACCAACAATATAACAAAGAAATATAATCTGAATTCTTATTTTTTTAATGGCACAACAATTTTATTTTGAAGGATCCAACAACAATCTTTGTTATAGAAAAAATTGTTGTTTAATGGCATAATTGAGATAATGAAAAAGTAAGTATAGATACATTCATCTAGTTTGTTACACCTTTTAAATGATAAAGGAAAAACTGAATATTTGTGTTTGTTACACTTTTATTTTAATATTTAAATTTATTTGTTACATGTTTTATTTGTATTGAAAATTGAGGTATTTTTAGAAAGAAAAAGTCAGCCCAAAAGAGTTGAAAATGGTAGTTTTCTTTATATATATTAATATTATTAGCATCATTAAAAATTAATTTGACCAAATAATTTCATGATAAACACGATTATTTCTTAATTGTATAATTAATACTCCAAAATTCATATTTTAAGTAAACAAATATACTCAAAAATATTAAATTTGTCTTATTAAAATATATTCAATTAAGAATATGGAAATAATCAAATACTGTCTCCATTTTATATTATCAATCTTATTTGAAATATTTATTTGTTAAAAATTATTTGTTATTTTTTTTATGTTAATCATTTGGTTCTTAGGAGAAGAGAGCATAGGAATTTGATGTTCAGTCAGATGATAAGTACAATCTGATCAATAATTGTTCCATCCAAAAATCAAACTCGACTTATCCCAAACAATTTGTTATTTAGTGGAGCTTATTAAGCAATTGACTTCAATAATTTGGTTATTATTTATAATTTTACTAATATTACTCTTATTTATTTAAGTAATTACTGGAGTATAATAAACACATAACAAATGAAGAATACACATATTTTACTACTTTATATATAAAAAAAGAATATTCTAGTCAAATTGGTATAATTATTAAAGTAATCTAGTCTATAGATTTCAAATGAGAGAAATAATATAAAACTGATGAAGTATTATTATTTGGGATGACAAAGACGTTTCAGGTCAAAAAAGCGTCCAAATTCTCTTCATGTAAGAAAGTGGACCCATCTTTCTCTCTCTAACACATTCTTTCTCTCTCATCACTGTCTCACTTTATATATAAACTCATTTTATGTCATTTCATTACAAGTCTTCCTCATTGAAACAACGGCGCTATTGTTTCATGGTTTGTGGTTTGTTTTGCCAACTTTTCCATTCATTTTCAATCAAACATCACATCACTCACACCATAGTTTTAAATTGCAGTTAAGATACATTAAATACTCAAAAAAATTTTATTAGAGTATTACCAATGTGATTGCAATGTGGTTGCAGTGAAATCTAAATATTTTAGATTGTTACTACAACCGCAGTAGCAATCGCAAATTACAATTTAAAACTATAGCTATTACATACCATCAATGATTTAAATTACATACATAATAACAATTGTGGTCGTGTCTTAATTCTTATCTTATAGTATATATCTGCGATCAAAATCAATTGAAGTTTTTAGTTCAATTACACTTGATCGCAGATACACCATCTTGCATACACCAGTGGCATACCTTTATGTAAAACCTTGTTTCACAACTTATACGTATGATCATGGCTACACATTTTTCACCCAACTCACATGCATATAAATTTTTTAACTAATTTAACTTGAATTTTTTTTTTTTGGTTCTGTCTCTGTGTGTCTAAAGTTTTGTTGTTTTTGTGTAGATTATAAAAGCTACCCTTTTTTCTGCATAAAAAGTTGAACACTCCACCTCCTGTTTCACCGGTTTCATTGCACGAGGTCGCTGATTTTCTGCTCATAAAGTCAGGTACACTGTCTCTCTCTATATGTATATGTATGTATGTATATGTATATGTATATGTATACAGGCCAATGGAAAGATAGGTATATAGAGAAATAATAGATGTTGGGATTTGTTTCATGCCAAAGTTGGTCCTTATATGTTCTTTCCAATGAATGAGATGATGGTGGGTATGGTTGCACTTGTTTAATGTATATAAAGTAATGGGTGGGGGAGTGGCAGATGGGTGTTTGGTGCTACAAAAAGTTGGCTAGATGGGGTTGATGTGCTAAGAATAATGTGTCTTTAACTATGTTTTGGTACGTATAGGAATATTAAGATCTGATTAAGATTGGAATATATGTGATTTATATGTGATTGCAATCTGGGTTTGGTTTTATTCATTTATTATAAAAAATTTGTGGGGTGTGTGTTTCTTTCTGAAATATATGTTTTTTAATTTGGTCTTCATTACTGGTATGGTACGATGGTACATGATTTATTTAATTTATATTTTTTTTTTATTAATTTATTTATTTATAGAGAATCTTGTTGGACTATGGTTTATTTTTTTCAATAATTTTTGTGGGTGTGTTGGGATTGGAGGGTTTTCTTACCAAATGCTTTTTATTTTATATATTCAATTTGGTTGATGAAAATGTGGCACTGTGTTATTCACTGATTCATATCCAAAAGAGGGTGTGTGAATTAGATTACAAAAGAGGAATAGTTTGGATAATTTTATTTGGGTAAATAATTATAGGTTTCATGTGCCTTTCTCTTTCAGGAAGTTTTTACATTTTTTATTATTCTTTATCTATTTTGGGATCTCACACACTGTTTTGTAATCTATTGTTTAGATCTTACTGAGTTTGAACTTTTTGTTTAACTGTTATGACAATGACAGGACCAAAAAATTGAAGTTGGATCAATGTATAAAGGAACAGCATCTGGATTCTTAATTTTCCTGCTCTTATTGGGTGTATCAGCAATTGCTAATGGATTTTCCAAATGCAACTGTGACGATGACACGAGCTGGTGGACAATTGAGAAGATTCTAGAATGGCAGAAAGTCGGCGATTTTCTGATCGCGGTGGCATACTTCTCGATCCCTATTGAGCTTCTTTATTTCATCAGTTGTGCAAACATTCCATTCAAATGGGTACTTTTTCAATTCATAGCTTTCATTGTACTTTGTGGAATGACACATTTGTTTAATAGCTGGACTTATGGACCCCACACATTTCAAATCATGCTGACACTTACTGTCTTGAAAGTCCTCACTGCATTGGTTTCATGTGCAACTACCATAACCCTCATCACTTTGATCCCTATGCTTCTTAAAGTAAAGGTTCGAGAGTTCTTGCTGAAGCGAAAGGCGAGAGAGCTTGGAATCGAGTATGGTATGATAATGAAACAGAATGAAGCTGGAATGCATGTAAGAATGCTTACTCAAGAGATTCGCAAGTCGCTCGATAGACATGAGATTTTGTATACTACCTTGGTTAAACTGTCGGAAACTTTAGGGTTGCAGAACTGTGCTGTATGGATGCCTAATGTTGATAAAACGGCGATGAATCTCACTCATGAATTGAATGGGAGGAATGTTAATTCTTCTATACCGATCATTGATCCGGATGTTGTAAGAATCAAGGGAGATAATGTAGTGCACATGATTGATTCTGACTCGCTGCTTGCTGCTGCGAGTAGTGGAGTTTCTGTTGATGCAGGACCGGTTGCTGCAATCCGAATGCCAATGCTTAGTGTTAGCGATTTCAAAGGGGGGACGCCTGAGGTAACGGAGGCCTGTTACGCGATACTTGTTTTGGTACTTCCTAGTGAAGAGGCTAGATCTTGGAGCAATCAAGAGCTTGAGATTATTAAAGTTGTTGCTGATCAGGTAGCCGTGGGTCTTTCTCATGCCGCGATTCTCGAAGAATCGCAACTTATGAGAGAGAAATTGGAGGAGCGAAATCGAGCATTGCAACAGGAGAAAAGGAACGCTATGATGGCGAGCGAGGCTAGAGCAGTTTTTCAGAAAGTCATGAGTAATGGAATGGGAAGGCCAATGCATTCAGTTATGGGATTGCTTTCAATGATGAAAGATGAGAATTTGAAGAGTGAACAGAAACTTATTGTGGATTCCATGGTAAGGACAAGTGGAGTCGTGTCGAACTTGATGAATGATGCTATGGACAATTCAGATAGGGACGGTGGAGGTGGAAGATTTCCTATGGAAATGAAATGTTTTGGTTTACATAACATGTTAAAAGAAGCAGCTTGCGTCGCCAAGTCTATGGCTTTATGTAAGGGTTTTGGATTTAAGGTTGAGGTTGATAGGACTTTGCCTAACTATGTTATCGGTGACGAGAAGAGGGTTTTTCAGGTGATTTTGCACATGGTTAGGAACTTGATAGACTGTAACAATGGGGGAGGGATTCTTGTGTTTCAAGTTTTCACAGAATCTGGAAGTCGAGGAAGGAGTGAACATGGATATGCAACTTGGAGACCAAGCTCGTCTAGCGGTGATGTGCATGTTAGATTTGACATAGGGATCAATAGCAGTAATTCTGAATCAGACACCTCAGTTACTTCAGGGAGGCTTGCAGGAAGGATGCGTACGAGTGACCGGGCATTCGACGAAAGTTTGAGCTTCAGCATTTGCAAGAAGATAATCCAGGTAAGCTATATAACATTTCTTGTGTATGTCTCAAGAGTTAATTTATACACCGATTTTAATCATTATTGACATTTTATCTATAATGCTTCAAAATATATTCGTTAAAGGATCTTTTTCTGCATTGTTTCACTATAAAATTGCGATAGAACATTTTGGAATCCATTTCAAAATTTTCAAGTTCTGTTTTATAAAATCGAGATCTTTTCACTTGCGATTTAATTTACGTTATATTTATTTACTTACCTTCATTAGCAGCCGATACGAACTGTTGATTAAATACGTATAACTTGTGGATTAGATACATTAGATATGCTTGTCTATAATCTAGAGTTCTAGATAGCTTTATCATAGATATGTTGGCTTATTTGATTATTCAATTCATAATGTCTCTAGGGGGATATTTACCATATTTTTCAAATTTGTTCAAGTTCCATGAAACTCCAATGAATAATTGGTGTGCTATATTTGTAGTTAGAACTATTAAATTAGGTGTTTCTGTGTTCTGTAAATTATTTTTCTCTCCATTGATTTTGTATTTTATTGGCAGTCAATGAAAGGTAGCATATGTTCAGTACCAAATGCTAGAGGCTTTCCTCAACTGATGACCCTTGCTCTTCGGTTTCAACTACGCCATTCTACTGCGGTAACCATCCCCGAACCAGGGGAGAGTTTGGAGTCATCTGATCCAAATTCCTTGTTCAGAGGTCTGCAAGTCTTGTTGGCCGACAACGACAATGTTAATAGAGCAGTAACACAGAAATTTCTCCAGAAACTAGGATGTATTGTTACATCTGTTTCTTCCGGATTTGAATGCCTCAATCTTGTTGGCCATGCTGGTGCATGCCCCTTTGAAGTTGTTCTTTTGGACCTTCACTTGCCTGATTTAGATGGATTTGAAGTTACCGCAAGGATCCGGAAGTCCAAAAGCCGTAACTGGCCTATCGCTGTTGCTTTATCGGCAAGCTCAGAAGAAGAATTAAGGGAAAAATGTATGCATATTGGGTTTAATGGAGTTATCCGAAAGCCGATTCTGTTGCAAGGATTCGCCGGAGAACTCCTAAAAATCCTGAAGGGAAATTAGGTCCTATGAGGATCTTTAAGTCATTAATTTTCAGTCACATTTTAGATAGAAGTAGTTTATGAACACAGCAATTTTTTACTTCCTTTTTACAGAAATATTTCAGTTTATAGATTTTATACACAGCTTTCATATTTATGAAAGTAAAATGGTATACTGATTAGTTCGTTTGTTCAATATGTTTCCCTTTTTTTTTTTTTTTTTTAACTTGGTATCCGATCTAAGGACCGACTAATCTATAGGGACCAATCCCACCACCCCTTTGCGAGGCAACAAAAAACATTCGCCGTATGTGGGCATTTCCTAGTATTTTATTGTTAACGATAGTTATGATTTTTTCGATCGATCTATCTATTCATCAAATCGAGAATAGTTCTATCTATCAATATGTATGGTCTTGGACTATAAATAATGATCTTTCTTTAGAGTTTGGCTACTTGATTGATTCACATACTTCTATAATGTCAATATTAATCACTACTCTTGGGATTCTAGTTCTAATTTATAGTGATAGTTACATGTCTCATGATCAAGGCTATTTGAGATTTTTTATTTATCTGAGTTTTTTTAATACTTCAATGTTAGGGTTAGTTACTAGTTCAAATTTGATACAAGTTTATATTTTTTGGGAATTGGTTGGAATGTGTTCTTATCTATTAATAGGTTTTTGGGGCCCCCACTTAAAGCCAGAGCAAAGACCAATCCCACTGCCCCCTTGTGGGGCCCATTTAAAGCCAGAGCAAAGTTCTGTATACTCCAAGATCCAAGTCAACCACTAGGCAAACCCCAAATAGGTTGTTTCCCTTTGTTATGTAGTTTTTGTTCTGATGTATGCATCTTTCATTCACATCTCTTAAATTAAATCAGAAAATTGAAAACAAAATGAGATAAATGGTTAAATATTATAGGATGTATAATGTCTTAGGCTAAGACGATTAGACTATTAGCAAAATCAAAGTACTTTGATGAAAATCCTTCTAAATAGTAGGATTAAAATTTATATGAAATCATTACTTAGTCTCACAATTTGATTCTCTCAAATTTAAACTATGTGCAATTTTGGCCTCTTAATTTTTATTTTTTTGAGGGATTTTGATTCTCTCAAATTTAAACTAAGTGCAATTTTGGCCTCTTAATTTTATTTTTTTTTGAGAGATTTTAGTCAATTTACTTTTCAATTGTTTAAATCTAAGGGAAAAGGATATAGTTATGGGTTTCATTTTTTATTATTATTTTTGAAAAGGCAAAATAGTTGAGTTTAATTTTCTGTTCCTTGTATTTGTGTGTTTCGTGGGTTTGTGGTTTTACTTTCATTTGCCTTTTTTTTTTTTTTGCTAAGCCTTTGTTTTTTTTAAGGGGAAGAAACATTGGTAACGCGTAGTTCAGCCTATACCTAAACAAAGTCTAATTAAGAATTATTCTACCCAAAAATTACACTTAGATTTCTTCACAATAATTCGTCCTTTAATGAATCTTATGAAACACTTGAAATCAATTATGGTTTATCCTTGCATGATGTTTTAGTTTGTTTTTAGCACACCTTATGCTCAGAATACATTTAATTAATAAATCTTTTGGCATTTTCAGTAAAGAACAAATTTTCAATTGTTTTCGTTTAAGGTCATGCCAAGTGCCAAGTGATGTTTCTCAACACCAGTTAAAGAAACAAAGGGAAACAACTAGTATAATTAGATTTTTTTACAAACTTGTGTAATTAAATACATAAAAGCATAGAAAATGTTGTTTTAATACAAAACTTATCTTTTATGTTTCCTTAACTAGTGTATGAGCACTAGTTAGCATGACTCGTAAATAATTTAATATATCTACTATAATAATAAAATATTAAAGTTCGATTCTCCTCGATGTCAATTTAGATGAACAAATTTAGCTTCTTAATAAAAAAACTTTCATCGAAATTTCTTAATTAAGCACATAACATTCATAATGGAAGTGGTGCAAATATTTATTGGTGTTTTACATATACAATAAAAAATATTTAATCAAAAAACTACATTAATGTTTATATTTTGAAAATATTCTTGTTTTCAAAATATTACCATATCGATACATAAAAGCACATAAAATTTGCAACGGATGTAGTGCAAATGTTTAACAGCTTTTTCATTTAAAATAAAAAATTATTTAATCGAAAAACTATATTAATGTTCATACTTTGAAAATAGTTACGAGTTTGCAAATTATTATCATATCGATTTTCTCATATCAATACATAAAATTTTCCTTCCACCTATATAAAGACATAAAATTCACAACGATTATGGTGAAAATATTTAACGGTGTTTTGAATCTATATCTATATTATATATAAAGAAAACAACCTCCTTCAGCTCTTTTGGGCTGTCTTTTCTCTTTTCAAAAATGCCCTCAATTTTAAATACAAATAACACATGTAACAAATAGATAAGAATAAATTTAAATATTAAAAAAATTGTAACAAACACAATATGACTATATACATGTCTATTTTTTCCCTTTATCATTTAAAAGTGTAACAAACTAGATGAATATATTTATACTTACTTTTTCATTATCTCAATTGATGAATTGATGATGACTTGTTGATTGTATGGATGTAAGTATTTGATAATACAATGTTGGTGAAAAGCATAATTGGTGATGATTATTATGTTGATGTATATATGTTGGTGAATATGCATTGTTGAGTCCTTACTTGAAGTCCATGCATTCATAGTCGTTTTAAGGTGAATTGAAGAATGTAATTGGTGATGTTTATTACATAGTTTCTACATAACATAATTGGTTATGTTTATTATGTTGGTGGATTCATAAACTGTAATATTATCTTTGGAATCCTATGGTACCACATGCATCTAGATGAGTCTAGAACATTGCATGTATTTAATAATTGGTGAGTTGAGTCTTATGTAAATCGGTGTATATGTGCATTATTGGACTTTGTCTATAGTAGTGAATAATTGAACAGACTCTAATTGTATACATTCTTTGACTGTGCTTGTTACTTGTTGGCTTACGTTGATATTGAATTTATTAATCATGTGAAATTGAATTATGTTAATTATTTTGTTTGATTATATTTAATTGTGAAACGTAAACTAACTTCAGTGGTCGTTTGGTTGACCGCCTACCTTATTCTTATGGATGGGTAGACAGCGTGTAGGACTAGTTTGCTTAGCTTTGGTGAGTTGCTTGAGGATAGCTTGGATGCTACCTCGTTTCCTATTTTTGGCGTCTTAGACTTAGAGCTCTGATTAAAGGTCGGTCTTTGAATGTTATCTTTATTATAACTATTGAGGATTTATTTGAGATTATGTATTGATGATGATACATGTAGTATGTGACATGGCTATTTGGAGACTTATATTATTATGGATGACTGTTGAGACGAATTATTTAAATGTTGATGTATTGATGTTTTATTCCGCTGCGATGTTTTGAGAAAATTATTTATGCATGTTTGGTAAATTATTGGCGAAGCAACATCTAAATTCTATATATGATTGTATCATTAGCGCAATTTATCTCTTTTAGAGTTTAAGATGTTATAAACAACACTGTTCATAATTTTTAAACTTTAGGGCAATAAAAAGAGAAAAAAGACGTTAAATAAAAAATATTTGATAGAAACACTACATTAATGTTCATATTTTGAAAATAGTCATGAACTTTCAAAATTTTATCATATCGGTACATAAAAATTTGATTTCGTAAATGTAACCAAATAAAATTCATAACGGACGTGGTGCACATATATATTTAATAGAAGCACATAAGTTTGCAACGTGTATGGTGCAAATATTTAATGGTGTTTTTTATTTAAAATAAAAAAGTATATAGTCGGAAAAACTACATTAATGTTCATATTTAGAAAATAATCATGAGTTTTTAAAATATTATCAATTTATTTTCTTCTATTAGTGCGTAAAAAATTTCTTCCGCGTATCTAAGTACATAAAACAAGCCAAGGAAGCTAGGTACCTTCATTAGCCAAACAATGTGTGCCTTGAAACTACTCAAAAAGTTTGACATGCATGATTTCAAGTGCATCTCTACACCTATGGCCTCAACTCTTTCAATCGACATGGATGAACACGGCATTGATGTTGACGTTAAGAGGTACATGTTGAAATAAACCCTAATAGCCAATTTGTATTTATTAGGTTTATCTATGTATCATGACTATAGTATATATTTTTAGGAATATATAAAATGTGGCATTTCTTTATTGATTTTTGTTATTTTTCAAAATAATAAAGTCTCTAGAATAATTAGTCCATTTAATGGAACATTAAGTATGACTTAATCGTGAGACTTCATTAAACTAAAGGACATTATTCTTAAAGTATCTGTAGTCAAAATCCTTACTATGAACTGAAATAGTTGTAAAACATAAAGACTATTATGTGGGTAGACTAATGATCACATCTCACGCATCATGGATAAAGAGTTATCAAGTCTTCACATATGTATAAAAATTAGAAGTAATATTTATACTAGATTAACCCACCACCATGAGAATACTACATATTGAGTTATGTTCAGTGTCATAAGATATTCTCATTGGGATACTTAATAGTTGTGTTGCTCAATCATGTCATATTTGTAGACTTATGATTCAGAGTCAGAGTTAATCATAATTGGGTTCTTATTGTTCTTTATATGTATATCTACCCCATCATACTTCTCAACAACAATCATTTTGAAGGTGTTATCTTAAGAATTCAAGTAATGCATGAGTACATGAATAAGTTTTGTGAAGTGAAAAAATTCACAAACACTTATACATGATGAGACAAAAACAGTTACATAAGAGTATCAAGAATCTTATAGGAAATTAATCATATTATGAATTTGGATATGTTTTCTTACTCATTTAAAAAAATTAATTGCATAATCAACTCCATGAGGTTAGTGTAGGGATAAAAAAAAAAGATTTTGAATTCAAGAGGTCATGAGTTTAAACTCATCCAGTGTTTTGGAGGAAGGTACATAAATTCAAATAATTTGTAAATACAATTTAAATCCGAATGTCTTTCTTGATAAGAGCATCATTGCTCACCAAACGAAAGTACTATTACTAACGAGAATCGTTTAATACCAAACTTGATTGATGAGCAATTGAATACTGAAGAAAGCACATGGAAGAGACATTCCATGAGTCGGCATAACATGATGAAGCTTTGTACAAAAATTAGTTTGACCCCTCAAGTCAAGTGTTTGGGCACTGCAGTGGAATACAAATTGCAAAGTTTCGAATTGAGGGGAACTCACAATTCCGAAAATATTAAAGAAGTCATTAATCAAATATTATGTATCTCCTACCTAGTAATAATATTGATGTTGTGTCATTTTTAGGTAAACATGGGCACGTGAAGTACCTCGTCCTCCCTTACCACATTGTCTCTGTCAAAGGTGCATCATGTTTAAAAAATTAGGCAAATTTCCAAAATTATTATTCTCCTTATAGTTATTATATTTTTGAATTGTTGCGACGATAAACATTTCGGGGATCTATATTGTCCTTCATAATTGTATAGTAGCAAGATTGAAAGTTTTGAAATTCTGTTTGTGGAAGTACAAAGGGAGTTTCACATTTTGGGTCCTTAGTAAAACTAGTATATATATGTCTCAGTTATTTTATAATTGATGTTAGTACTTAATAAATAGGTTTAATTTCACTTCCAGCCCCCCAAGTTCTACTATTATGCAAATGCCACCGTCCAAGTTTAAAATGAGCAATTTTGACATCAAGTTTACCTTCTTTTGATGTTATTAGTCCTCTATGTATATTTTGACTTGTTTTAACAAACAAAACAAAAAAAAAAACACATACGATTAATTTTAATGATATAACATCTCCATATATTTACCATAGAAATTAACATATTTTTAAAAAGAAAGAAATCACGTGAGCATTATACTAGATCATCCTTCTTTGACATCAAACCTTATTCCTTTTCTTTTCACTCTCATACTCTCACCTTTACTCTCTAGTAACACAAAAATCACAACCAATACGAAAACCTGCAAAGAAAAAAGCACACCACAAACCTGAAATCTTGGAATTGTGAGTCCCCCCTGATTCTCTACTAAATCTATGACAAATGGCCGAGTCAAAGACACTTTTGCATGATCAATATATATTTACCACTCATAATTAAACCATGTACGTGCATATACGCCACGAGTTGTGTTATTAGAACACATACAATTGACACAACTACAACATATTATCGAAATTTCTTTTTTCTGAGTTTGAGTTGAAAAACCATCTGAAATGATTAAAAGTAACTAAAAACAACTATAGACTAATTGTAAAAATTATAACTATTGAGTAATTATTACTAGACTCTTTGGGAAAAAATTGTATAACATATAATCCAGCCCAAATACATCAAGAGATCATTTCGGTTTAATGTTTGTATTAGATCAATCGTTTTAGTTTTTTTAGTTTAAATTGACCTTTTATGTCCGTGATAGTGTACACTGTTACTATTCTCATGAGTCTCTATTTAAAAAAAAAAAAAAATCATATGTGGCCATTAATTTACTATATAAATATCTCATGCACAATCTTTGCTCAACTCCAAGTAACAATTCATCCACTGATGGTAACAATCCCTAATTAGAAGTCTTACTATGAACTGAAATAGTTGTAAGACATAAAGACTATTATGTGGGTATACTGATGCACGAAATTGATAATTGCATCAAATCATAACAAGTAATAAAGTGGTAAGTTTATCGTTCTCCACAGGGACTGTCATTCAACTTAGCAAGTATTAAAACTTAATTGAAAGAGTGACATTAAATGAGTTATGAATAGAGTTGCAGGGTTAATTGCTTTGCCCGATGCAAGATTAAGTTTGTGATTCAGATTATTAACGACAGTTAGAGAATCCTTGAATCCCCCCTTCATCTTTGTTTGAATTAACTTGGAAAACAATCAGTTATGTGGTGTCTACTCATGATTTATTGAAACTAAAATTTAAAAACTTCATTAAAACATCTTACTGCAACGTATGTTCCGAGTTAACCTAGTTATACTATGGCGCTCCCTAAAGAAAAATATAAAACTAGTTAAAAAACCAAGTTTACAATTGTTGCATAAGACAAGAAAGGAGTAAACTAACTTGATTTGGAAGATGTATTGTATCAAAACTGCCTTGTGGCACAAAATCCATCATTCAGTCAAGTGCGATATTGTTAAGTATAATAATGAGTTATAGTGTTGTGATGTGGGATGTTGAATAAATGGATATTAATATAAGATGTTAAATACTCTAAAGATAATAAACCCACAACATTATATATCATCCAACATGCATAAAGTGGTAAGCTTCAAACCATAAGTCCTTCATTAAACACAGAAGTCTAACAATTAATTATGTGACATATATGAACTATTAGTAATGTGACATACATGATCAAAATTGTGAGGCCAACATTGCATCAATAAAATAAGTCTTACACAATATAGCATACCATTTCATCTAAACACATTCTACCTTGGTTGATAATAACAACAACATACTATACATTCTATGTTTGAATACAAGTTGGAATTTATGAACTTCATTGAGATTTTGGGATACTTAACAGTTGTGTTGCTCAATCATGTCATATTTGTTGACTTAAAATTCAGAGTCAGAGCTAATCATAATTGAGTTCTTATTGTTATTTATATGTATATCTACCTCATCATACTTCTCAACAACAATCATTTCGAAGGTGTTATCTTCGACATTCAAGTAATGTATGAGTGCTTGAATAAGTTTTGTGAAGTGAAAAAAATTAAAAAACACTTATACATGATGTCATGTAACAATCAGAATCAGAGATATATAAGTCAATCATATCTAATCCCCCACTTGGATGGTTTAACCAACCACATTCATCTGCATTAATTCATAACTCCAAGCCTTGTAAAATGTTGAACACATTTCAATTCTATCATATTAATATATAATATAAATGCATATTTAGTTCAGTCGTATCACTCATATAAGTAGAATCTATTTTAAATATATTCAACACTTCATTAAGTTAAACTAACTAATAATGTTTTATAATTTGAAAATTATAATCATATCAACATTTTCAATACCATATGGAAGTAAATTACAGTTTGGAATGACTTATGATTTTTCTTTGATTTTGTGCCTCCTGCCCATCTGAAAAACAAATGTTGTTATTGATCAAATCTTGTACAAATCCTTACTAAATGATGTAAGTTATGAGGGACATCTACATTAAGTTGAGTTTGTTGACTATTGTGTAGATTTTGTGACCAAAATCAACATGTTAATGCATCCATATCATACAATCATATTGCAACACTTATGAATCATTTACCAATGAACCAATAATGATGAAACCAACTGTAATACTAGACAAATGCTAGTCTTATTATTATCAGGAATAACTGCTTCATTCAATGTATTACATTAATCATATCTTCACAATTTAGATTAACTTATATAAAGAAGGAAGCATATTTTGGTTAAATTGATTATTAGTTGTTGTACTTAGTTTGGAACATATGTAGCTGAATCAATTAGGTAATTTAACCACACATAATTAATGTGTTAGCTTGGGATCTTCAACTCATAAAAGGGGCTACAATTGTCCTAAAATTACAACTCTTAATCTTGAATCATTAATCTATGCTACAAACTGAGAACAACTCATTGCTTCATTTCATAATAACACACCTCTAAACACAGTTAACCTATTTCAGTTAACTCAACTTAGCCACAACTCTTAATATTGAATCATTAATCTATGTTGGAAACTGACAATAATTCATTTCTTCATTTCATAACAACACATTCCCAACTCACCTGCAACTTAAGATGTTAATCCCTAATGCAATTAACCTATTTCAAATAACTCAACCTAGCCATAATTCTTAATCTTGAATCATTAGTCTATGTTACAAACTGACAACAACCCATTGCTTCATTTCATATGAACACACTCTCAACTCACCTGCAACTCAAGCTGATGTTAATCCCTACACAATCAACCTACTTCAAATAACTCAACCTGATGTTAATTCCTAACACAATCAACATAGTTCAAATAACTTAACCTGATGTTAATTCTAAAACAATCATACCAAATCAATTATTTTAAATCGAAAGCATGAGCTAAATAGACAAACAAAGTTTACCTTTGTGAAACTTCAGCCATTGAAAGATACGAGCTGAGAACAACGTCGAAGGGAAAACTGCAGTTTCAAATTTTGATAAAGACATGATTAATTGTTGAAGGAAGAACCAACAAAATTAAATTTTGAGATTTAGAATTGAAGCAATTGATTAATGACACAATTAATAGTTCTTATATTTTATATATTTTATTGACCATTTGCTGAAAATCCTAATAAAATGAAAATGTTTAAAAAAAACTGACTGGAAAGACAAAAAAAGAGTTAATCCTGACCATTTAATATTTTAATATTATATCTATGGCTGAAATCGGTTTGTAGAAACGTATCCATAGTGGACAATTTGATCAAAGTGGTCCATATTAGAATTCATTGCAAAGTACTACATAATCTTAGAGCATAATTATCCATGGTGTCTTTTGCCTCTTTTGATCCACATGTCATACTCTATGTTAGAGAAACATATATATTTGCTCAACCATTGGTATCCTTGTTTTGCATCGATGTCAAACTAAACCACAATAGCTTTTGTTATTTTTTAGAGAAATGATATTTGTACAACCACTTTATGACAACTTTCTCTCTTATACTCACATTATATTCTTATTCTCTCTCTATTTTTTGGACCAATGAGAAGAGAGAAAAGGAAAGTTGTCATCGAAGTTGTCACCAATAGTTGTACATATATCACTACTCTATTTTTTATTGTTTCACAAACACTTTTTGAAACAAAATGTCAATTACCTTTTTAAATTGTTATCGTTAGCACTTCTCCTTCAATTTTTTTTTGTTATGGTTGCGTTTATAATAGTAATTATTGAACTATTTTACTATTAAAATAACTATTTTTGTTGTTATAAGAGCTAGTTTTAACTGTTCAATTTTTCATTCACATTTGTTCTACATTTGAACTATTTATTTTATCTCTTTTTAATTATTTCTTCTATACATTTTATTTGCAAAATGAACCCTAGTCACCAAGATTTTGGGTTCAATTACATGCAAAATTTTGGCAATTCTCCATGTATCCCAAATGAATAAAATGTATATTTTGAAAATGCATCCATTATCCCAAATCTAAATTATAACACAAATTTTTAAAATTCTATTTCTATCCCAAATCCACAAAATAATCAATACCTTGGAAATTACCTATATCATACATCACACCCCCTATCAACAATTTTCTTCTCAATCAAATAGTCTCAATACGTCTCATGGGGTTTAAATGGGTAGTAGTGGTGTGCAATTAAATGATCAAGAGCTTGAAACACCACAAGTTTGCACTCAAGGTGGCTTGGAAACTATTAACCTTAATGAAGAAGTTGGAACTATGTTAGTTGTGAATAATTCGAAAGTAAGATTTCAACCAAAGAATGATGAACTTCTCATTCAATCATGGCTCAATATTTCAAAAGATCCAATTGTTGGGATTGATCAGAGAGGAGATAGTTTTTTGAAGAGGATTGGTGAAGCTTATAACAACTATAACGACAAGAATTTTCAAAAGAGGAAACCAACGACACTAAAAGGTCGATAACACAAAAAGATTAATCCATCTATTCAAAAGTTTTTTGGGTGCTACAAAGATGTCGTCACTCTAAAGAAAAGCGGTACCTCCGAGAGCGACATCATTTCAGCTGCAAAAGATATTTACTACCAAGACGAACATGAAAATTTCAGATTTGAGAATGCATGGAGATTATTGAAAGAGGAACCTAAGTGGCGTGCAGGTTCATTAGAACCTTCTGCAAAAAGAACAAAGAATTCAACTTCTGGAGCAAATTCGTCATCTTCTAACCCATCGACACCAACAAGTGAATACAATCCACGATTACGTCCACTCGATCAAAAGGCAGCCAAAAGGAAGGAAAAATAAAAGGTTGTGGAGAAGTCTACTCCTAAATTTGATGCTTTGAAAAATGACTTGACCAAAAAATTTGAAACACTAGCAGGGTTTGCGCGTGACTTTGCACGTATTGAGAGTGAAAAAGTTGAGATAAAGAGGAAAATAGTTGATGCAGAGCCGTAGAAGGCTGATAATGATAGGGAAAGGATGAAGATTAATGATTTAGAAATACTCTTGAAGGATACACCAAATATGAATCCAAGGCAACTAAAAGATTATGAATTTTTGTGTGAGGTGATTAGTGATAAATATGAACTTAAGTGATATTATTGTGTATGTTGACGTAATCCATTAGATATATATTATAATTTTTAGTACATGACTAGCCATTTCTATGTATGTTGGACTTTATTATGGACTTAAGTGATATTATTATGTATGTAGGATTTAATTATTATTTATGTTGGACTTATGTTATGTTTTATATTTTTCATATATGAATTATAAAAGAGAAGCTTCAAGAAACATGAGCACCATATTGCATCTGGTGTGTAGTATTTGAGACATGAATAGTATTTGTTATACATGAGCACTATAAGCAGAAACTAAATAAAATTAAATCTTGCAACCATATTATAGTATTTGAGACGTGAATTGTATATAAACCATATTACAGTATTTAAAATCATTAATTTTAGTCAAACTAACTGTTATTCAAACTCGATTTTAGTCAAATTAACTGTTATTCAAACTCAATCTTAGTCAAACAAGTCGTTATTCAAACTAGCTGTTACTCAAACTAGTTGTTTTTCATATCCCTATAAATGTTATAACATGTATAACAAACCTCACAATCATTTCCAACTTCTTCCCTTCACCAAAAAAAAAAAATCATTCTCAATTTCTCTCTTTATTCACATTCAGTATCAAACTTCTCTTCAAATGGATCCTTCCAATCCATCCCATATTGCAAAAATGTTCATGGATTATATGAATGACGACATAGATGAAGAATTTGTGAGGCTTTACTTTGAAAGTAATTTGCAAGGATATTTTGCGAGCTCAAGTAGGCCTAGACTCCAAAGAAGGAACATAGAGAGGAATCATAAAAATGGACATAAGCAATTATTTAATGATTATTTTTCAGAAGCTCCAGTTTATACGGATGAGCAATTCCGTCAAAGGTATCGAATGCATAAACCTGTCCTCCTTCACATAGTTGAAGCTCTTGGTCAAACATGATGAATATTTTTAGCCGAGGGTTGACACAAGTGGTAGATCAAGTATTTCACCCCTACAAAAATGCATTGATGTTATTCGTATGTTCGCGTATGGAACAACTGCTGATAGTGTGGATGAATATTTGAGAATTGGTGAAACCACGACACTAAAATGTGTTGATAAGTTTGTAAAAGGGTGTAATAAGTGTATTCGGGCCACAATATTTGCGAAAGCCAACCACTGAAGACATCGAACACTTGCTGCAGATGGGGGAGGCTCGTGGTTTTCCAGGTATGTTAGGGAGTATTGATTGTATGCATTGTGAATGGAAAAATAATTCCCAGTTGCATTGAAAGGGCAGTATGTTCGAGGTGATCATGGTAAACCCATTGTTATACTTGAAGCAGTTGCTTCACAACACTTATGGATTTGGCACACATTCTTTGGGGTATTCGGTTCAAACAACGTTATTGATGCCTACACAGTTTTACTTTATATGTTTTTGATGATGTTCTTTAGCTTAGTTTATCGTTTTGATAATTGCCTTATGTTTTCATTTATGTCTTGTGAAAAAGTGTCATTGTTCATCTTTTGGCATGTTGAATCGATTCATCACACATTGAATCGAATATCTAAGTCTCTAACTTCAGATGCATCGATTCACAACTCCTTGAATCGTATCACGTATGAATCGATTCTTTTCAGTTTGAATCCTTTCACAAAACTCTCTAACTTGCACTGAATCGATTCATCTGCAAGTTGAATCATATCATTCTTCATCCTGGGCTCACTTGAATCAATTCACTTATGCACTGAATTGTTTCATCCTTTATGCATTCTTGGGTTGTCTTTTGCTGTATGAATCGATTCACTCATTTAGTGAATCGATTCACCCTGTTGATTTTGTGCAAATTTTTTGTCTTGTCACTCCTCTCTCTATATATAGTCTCTTCTTCATAACTCTCAAATCATTGAATCATTTGCAACAATTCACTCTAGGTCTCAAAAACTCATTGCACATATATTCTTCAAGATTAAACACTTTTTCTTAGAATCACTTTGTTCTTTGAGTCACATTGATTTGCTAGGGTGCTAGTAAGGATTGTAAGTTGGTTCTTTCAAGGAAATTGATTGGGCTTAATCAAGGTTCTAAAGTGAAGTGAATAATCTCATTCCATCTCCAAAGGACATGGGGGTCTTTCTAACCATTCTTGAAGTCGAAGGGGATTCGCTTACCGAACGTAGCATCGAAGGCTCGAGTAAAGAGTTCGAAGGGGTGCACGGGTATTCAAGGATTTGAAGATTCAAGGAGCACCAAATTCAAAGGTTATTTGAAATTTGGGGGAGTGTTTGCATAGGGGTTGAAGAATTAGGTTTAATTTCAAGGAACTCTTGTAAACACATTGTATTCAACATTTATTACATAGTGGATGACCTTGGTGAAGGCGTACTTCATCAAGAATAGATGACGTAGCTCTAGCGAGGACGAGAAAGAGCGAACTACTATAAAAATATCGGTGTTATCTCTCTTTCCCTATCCTCTTTACTTTTCATTATTGCATGTGATTAATTGAATAATTGTTAGGTTAATTGCTTTTATTTATCTAAGTAGTTTTTCATCAAAAGTTAATCTAATTCGTTGAATTAGGTTTTTACAACTTTGCTTAGATCAATTGAGTGCAAGTTCTATCCAATTATTCAATTTCATATGCATTGTATTTTCAATTGATAGCTTAGTAATTTTGTTCATATAAGTTTGGTTTGGAATTGTCTAAAAGTTTTGTATATTGTTCAAGGTTTATTGAATATTCAATTTCATATGCATTGTGTTTTCAATTCATAGCTTAGTAATTTTATTCATATAAGTTTGGTTCGGAATTGTCTAAAAGTTTTGTATAATGTTCAAGGTTTATTAAAGTTTGATTGTATATAAGATTTGTATCGTGAATCTCTCAATTCTAGATTAAATCTTATTGCACATAGATTTATATTTTTGTATATTGTTGTGATTGTTCGAGCATTTGTGAAAAGCCCAACATGGGTTATTATCTATCAAATGTCATTTATATTGAATGGACCACATTTGTGAAAAACGTCTCAATGCCACAAGGAGATAAGAGAAAATTGTTTGCCCAACATCAAGAAGGCTCAAGGAAGGATATAGAACGAGCATTTGAAGTTCTCCAATCGCGATTTGCGATCATACATAATTCAGCTCGATCTTGGCACCTCGACTCACTAAAGTATATAATGGATACATGCATCATATTGCACAACATGATTGTTGAAGATGAACGTGCCACATATGGTGACAACTTTGGTTATTCTAATGATCATCTAGGCAATGATCCAACTGCACCACCAGACGATTGTAATAGTGATTTTCAAGAGTTTCTACGTAGAAGACACCATGTTCGCAATAAGCAAATTCATTGACACCTTCAACAAGACTTAATAGAACATATATGGGAACATTTTGGGCATGAGAATAACCACAACTAAAAATTATTTTAAACGTTTATTATATTTTGCGCTAGTAGTTTATTTTAACATCAATGATTTTTTATTGTATTTTCTTATAACTTATTTGTGTCATTTAGTGTGTTTTTTTACAAAATGTCGTGTATTGTGCTATTTAATATTTTTCTTATATTTTTTATTTTCTTTTAAATATATGTTGTTTTCTTTTTAACGTGTTCTGATATAATTAAATTAATTTGTTTGAATTATACATATTAATGTAAAATATAAATTTATAGTATATTTTGAATTTAGTGTTTAGAGTTTTTGATGAGTGGTATGAATATTTGAAATATATGATTGAGTGGTTTAAATAATTAAGAAGTATGAAGTTATATAATGTATTGGATGGGGTCCATTTATACCACCCATGTGAGTGCAAGGATGTGGATCGTGGTCGTGCCTATGAATTCGGAGGCTCGGTTCTGTTAGTAAAGATAGACCCCCTAATAAAAAACACACCAGCTTTTTTTTAAAAGAGAAAAAAAGTCTATAATTAGAGTATTAAGGATATTTAGAACTCAAATCCATAAATTAAGCCTAAATTGAGGCTCTTGACTACTAAGAATTGAACCCAAGACAATTACAATGCAAGCACCCTTGTCTACCACTAAGCCATCTCAATACTTCTAATATGCTTGCGAGTTATTATTTTATATAGGAATTTTCCATATATTATACATATTAAAAAAATATTTTGGGCCTCACAATTTGGAGGCTCAACTCGATACAGTTGTTTGCACCCCTGAAGACCGGCCCTAATGTGAATACTCTTATTTCTCATTGTTTTCTCTTCTTTTCACTTTATTTTCTTTAGAAAGTAAAGAATGTAAGGACTAAATTGTCCCTATTTATTTTTTCTCTAGAAAGTAAAGAATGTTAGGGCTAAATTGTCCCTATTTATTTTTTTCAAGAAGTAAAAGAAAGGAAAAAGACTAAATCGGATCTTGTAATTATTTTCGAGAAATAAACTGAGTCTACGGTCTTAATTATTTGTTTCTGTTTGTCAGCTTTAATTTTGTATATTGGCGTATGGCTCTAGGACTGTGTTATCTTTTCTTGTGCTATAGACTAGTTTATGGTTAAATTTATTTATTTATTTTTACAAAAGTGATGCATGATGTGTCACCAAAATATCAATCCAAATAAAGGATTCAAAAGGAAGATTGGGAGACTAGGCCAAAACCAATCTCGAAAATTAACAAATTCAAAATTGCCCAACTTATTTCTAATAATCTCAGGCCTAATGATATCAGGGAAATCCTCTTACCAAATGAAACCGGTACAAAAGTTCCCCCCCTCTAAAAATGTGAGTTACAATGATATTCATTTGCCTAATCCTAACCAAATAGCTAAACCATATGTTTCTTTTGTACAAAGGAACTATAAAGTTTGATGTAAAAGCAAGCATGACTATTTTAGAATCTCTTTCTAACCAAAAATTGTTCCAACCTTTTGCTGAAGGAATTTCTATAACAGAAATTGTAGCACAAAATTCTGCCAAAATAGCGGAACCAGGGCCTTAATTATGACTTTTCAAAATAAAACTAATGAAGAAAAACAATTACAGAAATTAAAGAACCGAAGGAAAATGGTCATCTATACTATATATAAAGAAAACTACCCATTTTAGTACTTATGGGTTGGATTTTTTATTCCAAAAATACCCTCAATTTTCAATACAAATAACACATGTAACAAATATATAAGAATAAATTTAAATATTAAAACAAATGTAACAAACTATGAATATATATATATATATATATATATATATATATAT